>Ga0180434_10000380_pt1 | contig 65587 bp, 59 predicted proteins | sample SS_ome_7_FD_132453 | JGI IMG/M metagenome (GOLD analysis project Ga0180434, IMG submission 132453) | Hypersaline lake sediment archaeal communities from the Salton Sea, California, USA - SS_1_D_2 metaG | ecosystem: Environmental > Aquatic > Non-marine Saline and Alkaline > Hypersaline >...
ACCGTCCGCACCAGCCTCTCCGCCATGCCGTTGACCTCGGGGCATTTAGTCCAGGCGAAGAAGCGAGGGAGCGAAAGCTTTTGCCCCAGCTTCTTGAAGGAGCCGTAGAACTCCTTCCTCATCCTGCGCGAGAGTATCCGGTAGATGGTTCTCTCTCCCAGATTGAAGTGGCGTGCAGCCTGCGCCCGGCTCATCCCGCACTCAATCGCTGCTACCACACCCGCCAATGACGCCTACGGCGCATAAAAGCCGCGTCCTGGCCTCTAATACCGAGATAGCTGCCATTACCCATAAGGGGAGACTCCTTTTGCGCTCTCCACACAATCTTACAGGAGACTCCCCCCTGCCACTATCTATGAACCTCTACACAATCCTAATCCTGGACACACCCTCTGATATACTAGTCATTCAGTGTTTACCGGCATAATCCAGGAGGTCGGGGAGGTGCGCGCGGCGGCGAAAAGCGCAGCGGGCGGGAAGCTCACCATCCACTGCCCCAAGACCTCGCCGGAGCTGAAGGCCGGCGATTCGGTCGCTGTAAACGGCGCGTGCCTGACCTGCGAGGACGTCGCGCCCGACAGCTTCATCGCGTCGGTGCTGCTCGCGACCTACGAAGCCACCAATCTGGGCGCGATTGCGCGCGGGGATCACGTGAACCTGGAGCTGGCTATGCGCGCGGGCGACCGCCTGGGCGGGCATTTCCTGCAAGGGCACGTGGATTGCGCGGTTCGGGTCGCCGCCAATGAAGCGGCAGGCGGCGGCGACTGGACGCTTACGTGCGAGCTACCGGAGGAGCTTGCGCCGATGGTGTTTCCCGGCGCGAGTATTGGCTTGAACGGGGTGAGCCTGACGGTGCGGACGGCGGGCGACGGCGCGCTCACAGTGAGCCTGATACCGGCGACGCTTGAGGCGACGAATCTGGGCGCGCTGAAGGCGGGCGACAGGGCCAACTGCGAAGTTGACCTGATAGTTAAGAGTGTTTATTATGCCGTGAGGCGAATGGGCGGGCGCAAGGATTTAAGCCTCGACGACCTTGCGCGGCTGGGATATGGAAGATAACGACAATCGCAAATTCGTCGAGCTCGTCGAAAAGGCCTTAGACGAGCTGCGGGCGGGGCGCTTCGTCATCCTGATGGACGACGTCGAGCGCGAAAACGAAGGCGACCTTATAATGGCCGCCGAGTTCGTGACGCCCGAAGCGGTCAACTTTATGGCGTCGCACGCGCGGGGGCTTGTGTGCGTGCCGCTTACGGCGGAGCGTTTGAACGCGCTGAATTTGCAGCTTATGACGCCGGAAAACACGGAAGCGCATGGCACCGCGTTTACCGTAAGCGTGGACGCGCGCGAGGGGACCACGACGGGCATTTCCGCCGCCGACCGGGCGCAGACCATCCGGGCGTTGGTTGACGACGGCACGAAGCCGGAGGACCTGCGGCGGCCGGGGCACATATTCCCGCTGCGCGCGGCGAAGGGCGGAGTGCTGCGGCGCGTGGGGCAGACCGAGGGCAGCATTGACCTGTGCCGGCTAGCGGGGCTGAAGCCCGCCGCTGCCATCTGCGAGGTTATGCAGGAAGACGGCTCGATGGCGCGCCTGCCGGAGCTTCGAGAGTTCGCAAAGCGCCACAAGCTGCAGTTGCTCCACGTGCATGACATCGTGCGCTACCGCCTGCGCACCGAGACGCTGGTGGAGCGGTTCGACCTGGCGAAGATGCCCACGGTCTACGGCGACTTTAAGGTTATCGGCTACCGCGTGCCCGCCACCGAAGAGGAGCACGTCGCGCTCGTCTTCGGGGAGATAAAGCCGGACGAGCCGGTGCTGGTGCGCGTGCATTCGGAATGCCTGACCGGCGACATCTTCGGCAGCCTGCGGTGCGACTGCGGCCTGCAGCTGCAGTATGCGATGAGGAAAGTCGCGGAAGCGGGAAGCGGCATAATTGTCTACCTGCGGCAGGAGGGGCGCGGCATCGGGCTGCTAAACAAGATCCGCGCGTACCACCTGCAGGACGACGGGATGGACACCGTCGAGGCGAACCTGGAGCTGGGCTTCCCCGCCGACAAGCGCGACTACGGAGTCGGCGCGCAGATTTTGCGGGACCTCGGCGCGAGCCAGTTGCGCGTCATAACCAATAACCCGAAGAAGCTCGTTGGGCTGGAAGCTTACGGCCTGCGCATCGTCGAGAGGGTGGCCATTCCAACTGACGAGATACGGCGCAAGGAAAACGAGTTTTATCTTGACACTAAGCGCCGCAAACTCGGCCATATCATTCCACCGGACTAAACGATGAGGATAATCACAGCGATTTTAGTGTCTTGCACCTGTTGCCTGCTGGCGAGCTGCCCGGTCGATCCCGCGCGGATCGAGCTGCAATCCGGACGCATCGAGTCCGGCATTCCCACGGCGCCGTCGAGCATGACCTACATAGCCGACTTTGGCGGCAGCGGCGTCGATGAAGGGCAGTTTGTGCGCATTGGCGGGCTGGCCGCGGCGGACGGGCGGGTATACGTTGCCGACCAGCTGCTCTCGCGCATCCAGTATTTCGACTACTTCGGCGAATACCTGGGTTCCTGGGGCAGCGGGTATAACGTCAACGATTTCGGCGTGGGCGAGCAGACTCTCGCCGTGAAGCCCGATGCCGACGAGGCCGAGCTGATGTCAGCCGGCGTCCTGGAGGCGATAGACGACCGCGCTTTCTTCCGGGCTTTCGACGTAGCCATCTACGAGGGCGACGTGCTTGTCCTGAACAACTTCCACTCAAGGGCGGACTCCCGCGTTGCGATGATGACGCCGGAGATAATCCGGTTTTCGCCCGAAGGCGTGTTTAAGCAAACCTACGACATTTTCAGCCTGCTGCCGTGCTTCATCGCGGTCGACATGGAGAAACACCGGTTCGCTGTCAGCGACATCATAAACAACGCTTTCCAGGTCTTCGACGCTACAGACCTTGAGCTGCTCGGCGGCAGCCGGCGCGCTTCAGGCCAGAATTACGGCGATTACATCGCTAGCGTCTATTCTACGCCCGATCCGAAGGAGCGCGCCAGGCTCAGCAGGGAGTGGCTTAAGACCGGCTCGGCGGACGGCCAGTTCGACTTCATAAGCGGGCTGGCGTTTTACAGCGCTGAAACGGAGAACGGCGAGGCGTTTGACATGATTTTAACTGTTGACCGCAACAACAACCGCATCCAGGTCTTCACGGTTGACGGCACTCACCTGCAGACGATCAAGGGCCGGACATCCGGCAAGACCGATATCTTCACCAAGCCCTCGGATATCGCAGTTTCTGACGAAGGCCTGGTTTACCTTACAGACCAGAACCAGGAGCAGCCGAGGGTGATAGTGTTTTCGAGCAGGTTCAATCCCTTGTTCACGCTCGGCCATCCGCAGATGCGGGCGCCGGGCTACATAGAGCTTACAGAGGACGGATTCGTATTCGTAACCGATTCTGAGACGAACCGCGTGTTCGTGTTCGGCCCCAAACAGGAAAAGCTCGCAGCCGAGCAGTCGGCGATGGAAAGCGGATTGCCGCAATCATCGGACTCGGGGCCAACGCCGTGATAGATCCGGGCGACCGCCAGAAGCTGCTCTCGCGCATCCAGGACCAGGACGTGCGTGCCGTGGCGCGGGCAATCAGCGCGCTGGAAAACGACGCGGCGTTCGCGCGGGATTTCATAGCAGAGTTGTCCCCGCTTCACGAGAAGAAGCCGCGCCTGGGGATTACCGGCAGTCCCGGAGTGGGCAAGAGCACGCTGGTGAACCACCTCGTCAGGCAGCTTCGCGAGGAGGACAAGCGCGTAGGTGTCGTGGCGGTCGACCCGACTTCGCCGTTTTCAGGCGGCGCGATTTTAGGTGACCGCATCCGGATGCTGGACGTGCAGAACGACCCGAACGTCTACATCAGGAGCCTGGGGAGCAGGGGGTCGCTGGGCGGGCTGTCCGCGGCAACCGCCAACATCGTGCGGGTGCTCGAAGTGTACGGCGTGGATTTCGTGCTCATCGAGACGGTGGGCATGGGCCAGACCGGTTTCGACATCGTGGATATCGCCGACACGGTCGCGCTCGTGCTCTCGCCGGAGAGCGGCGACGGCGTCCAGACGATGAAGGCGGGCGTGATGGAAGTCGCAGACATCTACGCAGTGAACAAGGCTGACCGTCCCGGCGCGGACGGCCTGATCACCGAGATAATCTCGCTGCTGGGAATGCTCGACGGGCAGGCGCAGTGGAGGCCGCCCGTCCTTAAAATGAGCGCGCTCGAAGGCACCGGTGTCGGACAGCTGCTTGAAGCTTTCACCGAACACCGGGCTTTTCTGGCGGAGCACGGCCTCGCGGAAGCGAAAAGGCGCCGCCAGATCGCAAATGAGATAAGATTCATCGTCGAAGGCCGGATTAAACGGCTGGTCTTGGGGGAGGCGGAATATCTCGCCAAGCTGGACGACCTCGCTAAGAAGGTGCAGCGGCGGGAGCTGGATACCTATGGCGCCTCGGACGCCCTCATTGGTATGATAATAAAGTCGCTCGAAGACGACGGCATCCATGAAGAAGCGTAAAATCAAGAAGCTGCTCGTGGCAAATCGCGGCGAGATCGCGCTGCGCGTTATCCGGACGTGCCGCGAGATGGGCATCGAAGTGGACGCGCTTTACTCGGACGCCGACCGGAACGCACTACACATCGTCCAGGCGGTTTCATCGTACCGGCTGCCCGGGAACACGCCTCAGGAGACATACCTTAACATCCCCCTCATCGTTGATATCTGCAAGAGAAATAAGATAGACGCGGTGCATCCGGGCTACGGCTTTCTAGCCGAGAATGCGGACTTCGCGCAGGCGCTGGAGGATGAGAACATCATCTTTGTCGGCCCGACTGCGAAGTGCATCCGCGACTACGGCGACAAGCTCGTTGCCAAGCGGCTGGCGGCCCAAGGCGGAGTGCGCGGCGTCCCGGGCACCGACGAGCCGGTTGCCACGCTCAAAGCCGGCCTGAAGGCATTCAAGGAGATCAAGCCGCCGGTGATGATCAAGGCCGCTGCGGGCGGTGGCGGGCGCGGTATGAGAGTCGTGCGCACCGAGGCTGAATTCAGCAAGGACTTCAAGATGGCGCAGAACGAGAGCCTCGCCGCATTCGGCAGCGACAAGGTGTTCCTGGAGAAGTACGTGGAACACCCGCGCCACATCGAGTTTCAGATACTGGGCGACCGGCACGGCAATATAATCCATCTCGGGGAGCGAGAATGCAGTATCCAGAGAAGGCACCAGAAGCTCCTGGAGGAAGCGCCGAGCCCTGTTGTGGACGCGAAACTGCGCGAGGAAATGGGCGCGGTCGCCACCAAGGTCGCTAAGAGCGGGAACTACGTGGGCGCGGGCACCGTCGAGTTCCTGGTGGACCGGAAAGGGAGCTTCCATTTCATCGAGATGAACACGCGGTTGCAGGTGGAGCACCCGGTCACGGAGCTCGTTACCAATACCGACCTGGTGCGGGAGCAGATACTGATCGCGGAAGGCGAGAAGCTGTCGTTTTCGCAGGAGGATGTACATATCCGGGGCCATTCCATCGAAGTGCGGCTTAACGCCGAGGACCCGCTGCGCGACTTCCTTCCGGTACTGGGGAAGCTCAATCGTTACCTGCCCCCGATGGGTAACGGCATCCGCCTGGACTCCTCCGCCTATGAAGGATACGAGATCCCTATCTACTACGATTCGCTTATCGGGAAGCTTATAACCTACGGCCACGACCGGATGACCGCGATCCGCAAGATGCAGCGCGCTTTGCGCGAGTTCATCATTACCGGCGTGAAGACGACCATTCCCTTCCATCAGTTCGTCATGGCGCATCCTGACTTCCAGAAAGGGAAATTCTCCACCAGTTTCGTTGAGGACCATTTCAGCGCGAAGGAGGTCAAACGCTTCCTGCACAGCAAGGACGAGAAGGTAAATCTGAAGGATGTGGCTGTAGCCGCGGCGCTCGTATACCACCTGTCACAGGCGAACGTCCAGCCTCAGGTAAATCCCGCCGAGGCCAGGGATATCCACAGGTCTCCATACGCGATGCGGCACCGGAGGAGAATGTGAAGCTGGTAGCGGTTGTAGAAGGGAACCAGTACCACGTGGAGATTGTTCCGGACGAGGAATGCGAAGGCGCGTTTGTCGTGAAGATGGACGGAGAGAGCGTGCCCGTGGAAGTTGTCGAGCTGAAGCCAACTTCCATTACCATGAGCATCGGCAATCGCATCGGCTTTTACGAATTCGCCCGCAAACGGGGAAGACTCACTGAAGTTAACCTTGGCAATCATAGCTATGCTGTAGAAGTGAAAACCCCGCAGCAGGATGAGCTGGAAGCACTGCTGGAGAAGTACAGCAGCTCAGGCGCCGGGGCAACCGCGCAAAAGTCAATTACCGCCCCGATGCCGGGAAAGATCCTTGAGATATACGTCAAGGAAGGCGAGCACGTTGAGCTGGGAAACGTAGTCGCGGTGCTGGAAGCGATGAAGATGGAAAACGAAATCACTTCGACCGTAGAGGGCACGGTAAAGGCCCTGAAGGTGAAGCAGGGCGACACGGTGGCGCGAGACCAGGCGCTAATCGAGTTTGCCTAAAGCCCGTAATCCGGCACGCTGCTATAATCTAGCTGATGAGGACTATTTCATGCCTTGCCGTCCTGATGGCGCTTGCGGTTCTTGCCACGTGCGCCAGAGACAAGACGCCTCCGGGGGAGCCTACCGAGCTTCAGCCCGCCGAGATTGAGCTATCATTCACGACCGAGGCCGATTTTACTTCCGAGTACTACTACTTCTTCGTTTTCAACTTCACGAACAGCCCGAATACCGGCGATGAATACCGGCCAGCCCCGTTGGTGAGCGGGCCTGACCGCGGCACGCGCTGGGAGCGGTACATCATGTTCAACGGCGAGACGCGCACGGTAGAGTTTGTCAAGACGCTCACCAAGACGGATGAAGCCGCGTTCACTTCCGTGGGAACCGGGCCGGTCGCCCTTGTAAGCGGCGACGTCAATGGCGACGAGCTGCCGGACATCGTAACCGCAAACAGTCTCGCCGACACTATAAGCGTCCTTTTGCTGGGAGCGACGGGCCGGTTCGCCGGGCACCTGGACTACGAGGTCGGCGATAGGCCGGTTGCGCTGGCCTTTTTCGAGTTTACCGGCGACGAGCAGCCGGACATCGTTGTGAGCAATAAAGCTGACAGCGCCGAAGGCAACTCGCTTTCTATCCTGCGCAACGAAGGCGCGGGCGACTTCAGCTTAATGACAACGGTGGAACTCCCGGCGCAGCCGCACGGCCTTGCTGTGGGCGAATTCACCGGCGACGAATTCGATGATATCGCGGTCGCACTCTTTACGGACAGTGAAGAAGGCAACCGCATCGCCGTGTTGCCGATGGAAGAAACGGGCTTCGGCGAGCCGGTCTACACGGAAGTCGGGGTGAATCCCACCGCAATCGAGGTCACGGACCTTAACGGCGACGACCTCGCCGACCTGGCGGTGCTGAACAGCTTCAACGGCGACGACGGCAACAGCATGATGCTGCTGCAGGCCGCCGGAGACGGGAGCTTCACGGTCGAGCATACTATCGAAACCGACCTTGAGCCTGCTGGCCTTACCGTAGCCCGCTTGAACGCCGACGAGTTTGACGATTACACCCTGACCAGCGCGTTCAACGGCGAGCTTGGCAACACGCTGACGGTTATTCTCAGCGACGGCGAGGGCGGCTTCCACGCCCCGGACGTCCAGGCGGTCGGACACGCGCCGATGGACGTCATTGCGGGTGACCTTAACGGAGACGGGCTTACAGACCTGGTGGTTGTCGAGAGCGCCGACGACACCGAGGGCAACCGGATACGCAGGCTGCTGCAAAACGAGTTCGGAGGCTTTGGCAGCGCCCAGGTGTACTCGGTCGGGAAGCAACCGTACGCCGGCGTGCTCGTGGACATCAACAGCGACACTCACCTCGATTGCATCGTTGTCAACTCGGCCGACGACCCTTTGGGCAACTCCATTGCATTGCTGGAGGGCGACGGCGAAGGCAACCTGCAGGGGACCATCGCCTACTGGACGGATAAGGAGCCCGAGGACATAACAACGCAGGTATGGTATCTGTCCGCGTCGATACTGCGCAACAGGTTTACGATTCTGCTGGATCCGCTGACGTTCAAAGACCTGAACGGGGAGGTGCCCGACGACTTCATTGTGGACTTTATGACCTTTGACTCGGGCATCGATATGTTCTCGAATCCGGACGACTTTGGCCTGGAGTACGATTGGCTGCACGTGCCGCTTGTAGTTGACGTCGAAGTGGGCTTCGAGGCTAACGAAGAGCAGGACGAGCTTGAGGGCCCCGTTGAAGACGCGGTTAATCCTCCTCCCCCGCCGGCGAATATAGTGGACTGGTACGCGGAGGTGCGTTAGTGGGCTGCATACGCAGGCTCACTAACTGCCTCGCCACTTTAATAGTCCTCGCGGCCGTTCTGGCCGTGGGGGCGTATATGCTGCTCCTTTACGTGATGGAAAACGAGCTGTCGGACGCGCTCAAGCGCAAGTTCATGCTGCCGCCCAGCGCAAGCGTGACGGTAGAGCCGGGGGATATTCTCGACTCTATCGAAGGGCGCGTAGAAGCCGTCCGCATTGAAGCGTCTGAAGCGCTGGTTTCAGGCATCAGAGTTGAAAACATCTCCTTTGACGCAGAAGACCTCAGCTTCGATATCGTGAACCTTGTTGCGCGGAAGAATCCTGTTTTGAGGGAGGTCGGCTACGCGGAGGCTTCCTTCGAGGTCAGCCCGCAGGACCTCGCCGACGCGTGGCTCAAACGGGCGAAGCGCTTCGGCGTGCGCGACCTTTCGGTGGAGTTCATCGACGATGAAGGGGAACTGCCCGCCGTGGAAGTAACCGCCGGAACCAAGCTGCTGGGACAGGACGTCGAGGTGAGCGTGAAAGGCAGGTTCGAGCTTGTGGAGCGAAGGGAAATCGCGTTTCAAATATCTAGCGAGGATGCCACTGCGGGCGGATTCGGCCGCGACATAATTGAAGGCGTGTTTACGCGGATGGCGCCCCGGCTGCGCGTGGGCGACTTCCAGGGCGATCTGGTCGTAGACCGGTTGTGGGTGGAGGACGGAAAGCTCCACATTACCGCGTACACATCCGGCACCGCGAGCCTTGATGAATCTACCGAGACGGTGGAGGAGGACGAGTGATGACATACCTGACGCGCATATTCGCCGTCGCTATTCTGGCAGCTGCGGCCGTGGCGGGACTGGCGCTGGCCAAGACCCAGGTTCCGGGCAGCGAGGGCGACCCGATAGTGACCAAAAGCTACGTGGATATGCAGGCCGTCTGGGAGACCCGCACAGTGGCGCAAAATACATTCTACAAGCTGGCGCCCGGTTGCGAGATGGTGGTTGCGAAAACTGAGGATGGCCTGGACGAGCTCTCGCTGAAGGACGCAAATCTGGGTGAGTGTTCGCTGCTGGATCTCACCGCCGGTGAACGGCTCGACAGGATGGTGCTCGCGGTGGGGCACCACTACCTGGTCGGGCCGGGGAACGAAGCGCGTCTCACGTTCAACGGCGGCGGCACGGTGATGACCAAGGGGCTGGCCCCCGAGGAGTAATGGGAAGGCTGATGGATAAGCTGCGCAAAAGCCTGATCTACGTCTTCCTTATGCTGGGGCTGGCGGCGGCGCTGGGCATCCTCGTGCAGCGCGCCGGATGGGACCGTGAGAACCGCAAGGTTATGCTCGTGTACGACACCGGCAGCTTCTCCCAGCTAGCGCAGGCGGGAGTCCCGGTCTCGCTGCCGTCACCGGCGGCTATCGGTGTCAATGAAGCGACAATCCGCTCTCTCTACGAGCTTGCGTACCTATCGCCGGTAGATCTTGCGGACGGCGGCGACGCTGTCAGGTTCGTCATTCCGCGCGAGCGATTCTTCGAGTTCGATACCGGCGAAACGTCGCGCCTGGCCGAAAGGATTCACACGTGCCTTAGCTGGCAGCTCGTGGGCGGCTTCGAAGTCGCGGTGCAGGGCTTGAACCGTCCGGGCGAACCGCCGTGCTTCCTGGGCGTAATCGCGCTTCCGCCTCTGTCAGAAGAGGACCGGAACCACCTGGCGCTTGGCTTTTACCTGCGCCCGGAGTTCCCGCTGCCCGGCGAGCACGCGTTCGTCTTCCGCCCCAATGGCAACGGCCTGATGGACGCCGAGGCCGTGAAAAGCAAATACTCGTGGATACCGGACAATCCCCGCGCGTCGTCGCTCATCGTGTTCTCCGGCACGCAGGTAGCCGGGTATCCGTCAGGCGTGAGATTAGCGGCGGACGAGCTTCCGGGCGAGCTTGGGCTGGTCGAATTCTCGCAGCTCGACGGCGACCGCGCGCTTGCGAGCTGCCTGCCGCCGGAAAAGGTTTTCTGGGTGCACTCGATACCGCTTGAGGAAATCCCACAGATGAGCCCGGAAGCGATGGTGCAGCGATTCCTGCGGGCGCTAAGGGAGCGCAATCCCCGCGTGCTGTACATACATCCTGCCACTGCGTCTTTAGGCATTCCCCCAAGGGCCGACCTGCGGGCTGCGGCGCTGAAGGCGAACTCGGAATACGTGCGGGCGTTGGCGGACGGCGTAAGAGGGACGGGCTTCGAGCCGGCGCTTGCGCTAGCGAACCCGTCGCAAGATCCCCCGCTGGCATTGCGGGCGCCGGTCGTGCTGCTGGTGTATCTCGGGCTGCTGTGGATTGTGCTCATCTATTTCCCCGGCGGGAGGATGGCGGCGTTCATGGGGCATCCGGCGACGATGCTCGCCGGACTGGCCGCGAGCTTCCCCATCGCGAGCGTTCCCAGCCTGCGCGCACTGGCGGCGCTTGCCGCGGCGCTCACGTTCCCGCTGGCGGGCATCGGCTACGCGCTTAAATATTACTGCGAGCATCCGGCACGCAGCGGGTGGCGGGTGACGCCGCTGTGGAACGCGCTTGCGGCGTTCGGCATCGCGTTTTTATTCACACTGCTCGGCGGGCTGGTTATCTACAGCCTGCTCACGGGCGTGGCCGCGTTCGTTAAGATGGAGTTCTTCCGCGGCGTTATCCTCTCGCGCGCCGTGCCGGTGATAGTCGCGCTCGCGTATTTTTATAGCCTAACTGAACTTGACTGGGCGCCGTCCGCCCGCAATATGTATGTGCGCATTGACCGGGTTTTCGGCCGTCCGGTGAACTACCTTGACCTTGCGCTTATCGTCATTCTGGTAGCGGCGCTGGGCGTCGCGCTTCTGCGCGCGGGCAACGATTTTGGCTTCCTGGTCAGCGGCACCGAGACCACGGTACGCGGCACGCTGGAGCAGATTTTCGGCGTGCGCCCGCGCACGACCGAGCTCATCGGGCACTTCGCTATGGTCGCGTTCTTCGTATTGCTCCCGTGGGGGCACCGCAGCCTGCTTTTACTGCTGGCGGCCGGAACGATGGCGCTGAGCAGCGTAATAAACACGTTCTCCCACCTGCACACGCCGCTAATGGTAAGCGTTTACCGCGCGCTTCTAGGACTGATGCTCGCGCTTCTAGCGGCGGTAGTGGCTTATATCGTTATCTGGATAATCGTCAGCGTTTGCCGGGCGCTGTATTCACGGGGAAGCGCAAGGAGCACACATGGCGGATAAGGGACTCGTGCTCGGATATTTCGGCGCAGCCAACTGGGGCGATGAGCTGATCCTGCGCAGCTTCCTCAAGGCCTACCGCGAAATCCTCAACGCTGCGGGCGTGCGCTTGAGCGTAACCGTGAAACTGCCGCCGGACCGGGCGTACCGCGAGAGCCTGCGCGAGCTGTATCCCGGCATCCGCTTCGTCGCAATGTCGCCGTTTTTGCCCTTCAGCCCGGCGCTTAGCGGCTACCGCTACCTCTTCTGCCCCGGCGGAAGTCTTTTGCAAAACGCCACGAGCGACCGCTCGCTGAAGTATTACCTGTCCATCATCAACCGCTTCGCGGGCGGGAAGCGGCGCGCGTTGCTGCTCAACCAAGGCATCGGGCCGATTACCGGCGACGCGCATATCGCGGCGACGAAGCGCGCGCTATCCAAAGCCGCGCTTTTCACCGCCCGGGACGAGGACACGATGGTGTGGGTCGCCGACGCGGTGCCTGAAAGCAAGCGGTTTCTGTCCAGCGACGGAGTCTTCGCCTGCGAACAGGAGTTCGCGCCCGCAAACAGCGTGCCGTCCAAGAACGTGTTCGTTTTCGTGCTGCGCGAAGGCGTGGCGGAAGAGGCGATGGAGTTTACCATCGGCAGCGTGCCCCGCATGTATGCCGTCGATTTGGTGGCGCTGCAGCCGGTTGACCTCGAATACCTGCGCGAAGTGCGCATCCGCACGGTATTTCCGCACGACAAGGTCGAGGTTATGGGCCCGCTGGAGTTCGCGCGGCGGCTGCCCGGCAGCACGCTGGTGGTGAGCGAGCGCTATCACGGGCTGGTGGCGGCGCTGGCGGCGGGCGTGCCTTTCGTGGGCATCGGCGACGACCCGAAGATTGTAAGCTTCTGCAAGGAAGCGGGGATGCCGTATTTCGTGCGCGACGCGCTGCACGAAGCCACGGCGGAGGATCTGCTGGCGCGCGCGCAGTCGGCGCATGATGCGGCAAGGCTAGCCGCCCTCACCGCCGAATTCGCCCGGCGCCAGGAGCAGCAGAAGAAGCTGGTGGCGGGGCTGGTGGGCGGTCCGCCATAAGCGGATAAATCCTCCATAGGCGGGTAAATCCTCCATAGGCGGATAAACCCTCCATAGGCGGATAAATGTCCGTTGTTAGACGGAATCGCTATAGGGCGTGGACCCGTGCCGCGCCGCTCTTCCTGAGATGTCTCAAGACGGCGGCCCACAGGTGACCGCCCTACAACGGGCACAGCATGTTGTGCCCCTACAGGATGGACGCGCAGTCTCCAGGCTGCGCGATTAAGGTGTGGCGGCCTGGAGACCGCCACTCCTGGTTTTAGCGACGCCTGGATAGGCGTCCGCACCCAGTTCTGGCGCATTTTTTGCCGTCCTCCATCGTTTCTCAGGGCTGATGACCAGGCGGGGCGCGCTTCGGCTTCGCTCAGCGTTCCTGACGGAGACCCCGCCCTATCCCGCGAAGCGCGGGGCGCGGGTGATAGAATCGCGGGGGACTTCTTTGGGGAGGATGCGACTTGGCTACACCAATTGCCTTTCTGCCCGACAGCATCAATCTCGCTCTAGTCTTTCTTCTGGAATGAGCCTCGGCGGCCATAAATGGCCGCCCTACAGCGTTCGCACCGCGTATGCTAGAATGGCATAGGGACTTCTTCCGGGGGGTGCGACTTGGGTATTCCAACCGCTTTTCTGCCTTTTAGCCTTGGCTATATTGCCATTGACTATTCCGTGCTCGCGCTGGTGCCTGCATGGTGGATCCCGATTCGCGAGGAGATAGTCAACCTCGCCGACTGGCTGTGGGGATTGCCGCTGGTTATCGTCCTTCTCCCAGCGGGCGCATTCTTCACATTCCGGCTTTTCCTCCCGCAGATCCGGCATTTCTGGCACGCTGTTATGTGCATTACGGGCCGCTATGACCGGGCGGAAGATCCCGGCGCACTCACGCACTTCCGCGCGCTTTCCACCGCGCTTTCCGCCACCATCGGCACGGGCAACATCGTCGGCGTGGCGACCGCAATCGCCAGCGGCGGTCCGGGCGCCGTGTTCTGGATGTGGGTTTCCGGCTTTTTCGGCATGGCGACCAAGTTTTATACATGCACGCTCGCCAGCAAGTTCCGCCATATCGACCCGGACGGTCACATACGCGGAGGACCGATGTACTATATAAAGCTCGGCCTGGGCAGCAAATGGGCCTGGCTGGGATGGATCTTTGCGCTGGCGACGGCCATCACGGCGCTGGGCATCGGCAACATGGTGCAGAGCAATTCCATCGCCGACCAGTTTAAGGAGATGTTCAGCATTCCCACGTGGCTTACCGGCGTCATTCTCGCCATGCTTGTATTCATGGTAATAATCGGCGGCGTGAAGCGCATCGGCGCGGTAGCGGGGAGGGTGGTGCCGTTCATGGCGGTAGTCTACCTGATTGGCGGACTAGTGGTCGTTTTCGCGAACCTGGAGAAAGTCGGCCCCGCTTTCTCCGATATCTTCCGTTACGCGTTCACGCCTTACGCGCCGCTGGGGGCAGGGCTGGGAATCGCCATGCGATACGGACTGGCCCGCGGCGTGTTCAGCAATGAGGCGGGGCTTGGCTCGGCCCCCATGGCCCACGCGGCAGCGCGCACAAAAGAGCCCATTCGCGAGGGATTCGTGGCTATGCTCGGCCCCTTCATAGACACGCTGGTCATCTGCACGGTTACCGCCCTCGCAATCGTGATGACCAAAGCGAACCTGTGGACGGATGCCGCAGGGAGGACGCTGGATGGCGCGCCGCTGACCTCTAAAGCATTCGAGATGGGCGTTCCCTACGGAGCTTATATCGTCACGTTCGCCCTGCTTTTCTTCGCTTTCACCACGATGTTAGGGTGGAGCTACTACGGGGAGCAGGGCTTCCAGTATATCTTCGGGCGGGGAGTAATCCAGATTTACCGCTACCTGTGGGTCGCGGTCGTGGTAGTCGGATCGGTGTTCGGCCTGAAGCTGATCTGGGCTATAGCGGACATCACCAACGCGCTGATGCTGGTGCCCACACTTACCGGCACGCTACTGCTGAGCGGCGTGGTTACGAAGATGTACCACGACTACATCCGCCGGATGCGCGAGCATGCACGCGGCGAATCCGCGGGATAACCGCACGCGGCGTTTTGCGGCTATTAGCGCTTGCGCGTATAATTATGCGCCAGGAGACCGCACATGGCCAAAGAAATTAAGGGCACAAAGCGCATCAAGCAGTTCGACCTTTTCGCCGACGTGTCCACGGACGACTTAGCTGCGCTGGTCAAGCACGTAACTATAGACGAGCCGGTCGTGGGGGACTATATCATCCACGAGGGCAAGCTCACGCACCGCATCTTCCTCCTGGAGCGCGGGCTGGTTGACGTATTCAAGCAGATCGGCAAGCGGATGGTGAGGATTAACGCGATGGGGCCGGGCGATTACTTTGGCGAGATCGCGATGGTCCTTAACTGTCCGCCGACCGCGACGGTTCGCGCGCGGGAGGACGTCACGCTGCTCAGCATACCCGAAGACGTGTTCATGAGCTTCATCCACCGGCACAAGAACGTGTTCTTCAAGATATTCAAGACCGCCACCGAGCGCCTGTCCTCCACCAACATACTCCAGCTTAGGCATTTGATTGACGAGCTGGACTTTTACTACCAGAAGTTCCTGGATGTGCAGAAGATATGGTACTTCCTCCCGGCGGAGCTCGTGGCGCGAACGCTGCGCGGCGAGATGGAGGAAGTGCGCAGGGGATACTTGCGCAACATCACGGTGCTGTTTCTCGACCTGCGGCACTACACGTTCTTCGCCGAGATCCGCAAGCCGGAAACGGTGCTGACGACTCTCAACGAGATGTTTCACGAGATCACGCGCATCATCACGCGGCATGACGGAAACGTGGACAAGTTCATCGGTGACGGCCTGATGGCGATTTTCGAAAGCGACACGACGGTGCGCAAGAACGCCTCGAACGCGCTGGAAGCCTCGGTGGAGATAATGCAGTTTATGCGGACGTTCAACAGCACGCGCTACCGCCAGCACGAGGAAGAGTTTTATCTGGGCATCGGCCTCGATTCGGGGGAAGTCGTGTTCGGCAACGTCGGGGTCGAGAACATGATGATGAACTACACAGCCATCGGCGACGTGGTGAATGTCGCCGCACGCCTGTCCAGCCATGAGCAGAACAACGTCATCGCGCTGAGCGAGAACACGTATAAGCTCATCTACCGGAAGCTGAAGAGCTATACATTAAGTAAGCAGGAAGAGGTGGAGCTGCGTGGCCGCCGCGAGCCGGTGACCTTCTACCACCTGTCGGGCTACTAGCGGTCAGTCGCCAGCGCCGAAAAGCTCACCGCGCATATCCTCGAATGCGGAGGGGCGCACTGTTATCACCGTTTCTTTCGTGCACAGAATCGTGCCCGTCTTGGCGGATTTGGGCTTTTTCAGGTGTTTGAGCTGCGTATAACAAACCTCAACTTTAGCTTCGCCCCGCCCTTTGCTGTGCGCCGCCGCGACTACGGCGGCCTGCTCGATGTCGTGGGGATCTGGAGACCGCTTGCCGGTAAGCAGCAGCACGTAGCTGCCGGAAAAGTCGCGGGCGTGGAACCAATAGTTGTGCGCCGACGAGAACGCCTTCAGCGCCGCAAAGTTGCCCTCGGCGTTGAAGGTCAAAATCAGATCGAAGCCACCGGTGGTATGCGCGCGCCTGACCTTATACGGGAACCGGGCAAGCTTGTCCGACACAGCGTCGGCTTTGACCGTTGCCGCCGGCTTGCCGCGCCGCTTAAGCTTCTGCGCCGGCTTCCGCTCCGTCTCCGCAAGGAGCTTCTCCAGCTTGCCGGCGCTACCGGCGAGCCGCTGCAGGTAGCTAATCAGTTGATTAAACTCAATGGGCTCGTCGAGCAATCCGCGCTCGTCCAGCCTGCCGACAAACTTCTCCGAAGTGGCACCGCGGAGGATCTCGCGCACTGCGGAAGGGGCCAGCGAGAACGGTCCCAGCACCGAAAGCGCGGACTTCGCCTGATACGCCAGGGCGAGTTCCTGGCGCAGCGCATCGGCCTGGCGACTCGCGGCTTCAGGTTCGCCTGCTTTCAACGGGCTGCCGAGCTCGCTTCGCAGCTCATCGAATGCGCCCTTTTCGCGCATAATAACCTCCCTTAATGGCGCTGAAGGCGCTTCCTCATGGTCTTTTGGCGGCTTAGGCGGCGGCGGCAGCGGCTTTCCCGCAGCTATGCGCCGTTTGGCCTCTTTGAATTCCTTGGTGCCCGGACGGTGCAGCCGCCGCATAGACGAGACAACTCTCCCTGTCTCGGTGAGCAGGAACATATGCGCGACGCGCCCGGTCAGCTCAATTTGCAGTGTTCTGGTTTTCTCCTCCCCGTACTGGTCGGTATGATGGAACGTCAGCAGGGCGATGCGGTCGTCGGGACGTAGGAGCTTTGCGCCGGTAAGCGTGAAGCCCAGGCAGGTGTGCTCGAGAGCTTTAACGAATGAGGCGTTGAGCACCCGTTGCGGTTTGGAGCTTTCGAAGAAGGGCGGCTCGGAATCGGCCGTGAAGACAGTCGGGCAGCGCGGATTCACGCTTACGATTACTACCGGCTCTGGAACCTCCGTGTCGAACGTCATCGCCACGCTGCCGGGCGCGGGCGCGTTGACGCGGATCAGCCTGCCGCCTACGAGCGTTCTCCCGATGTGGTCGACGACCAGCTTGAATTCTCCAATATGCATTTGCTACCTCCCTGCCTATATTATGGCATAAAACCGCATCGGGACGGGCTTCGTGCCGTTTGAAACCGCTCGATTAGCTCTGAATTATGGCTGCCGGGAGCGGTTTGCGTCAGTCAAGGTCATTCGACGTCAAAACATCGCCCATTGCCGGGAAATATGTTAGAATATATACAGTCAGGGCGCCAGGAGATGCCACAGCCCAGATATCCCGACGAAGCGAGCCAATCAACGCGACGGGAGTGTCAATGGGCGTAAACGAACTTGTATACTGGAAACAGCCGGCGGATGCCGCGCAATTGAAGGTTGCGGAACCTTTCAAGATTAAGAGCGTTGAGCCCGTTTGCCAAACAACGCGGGCCCGCCGCAAGCGCGTGCTGCAAGCCGCCAAGTACAATCTCTTCAACATAAGCAGCCGGGATATTCTTTTTGATTTTCTGACCGATTCCGGAACCGGAGCGATGAGCCAGGCCCAGTGGGCCGCCCTCCAGCAGGGCGACGAATCCTACGCCGGGAGCGTTTCGTTTGACCTTCTGAAGGAAACGGTCCGGGACTTGTTCGGATTCAAGTACGTCCTTCCTTCACACCAGGGGAGGAGCGCCGAGCTTGTCCTGATGAGCCATTTCGTGGCGAAGAAGGGGCTCATCGTGCCGGGTAACCTCCATTTCGACACAACCGGCGCCCATATCGAGTTCCAGGGCGGGATTATCAAGGAGTTTCCTGACAGGCGGATTACCGACCTGGACGACCTTTCGATGTTCAAAGGGAATATGGACCTGAAGAGCTTCGCCCCTTACATTGAAAAACACCACCCAAGAATCCCGCTGGTTGTGCTGACCGCGACCTGCAACAGCGGGGGCGGGCAAGCGGTTTCACTGGCTAACGTGGCTGCGGTCGGCAAGATCTGCCGCAAATACCGAATCCCGCTGTTCGTAGATTCCGCGCGGATAATCGAGAACGCTTACTTCATCAAGACCTATGAGCCGGGACAGTCCCGCAAGTCCATACGCACGATTCTCCGCGAATTCCTGTCCCACGCGGACGGCGCCATAATGAGCGCGAAGAAGGACGGACTGGTTAACATCGGCGGCTTTATCGCGACGAGCCACGACAAATACATCGACGGTTTTCGGCGCTACACCATCCTGTTCGATGGATTCGTCACCTATGGCGGGCTAGCGGGGCGCGACCTTGCAGCCTTGGCGGTAGGGCTGCGCGAGGCGACCGACCTGGGATACCTGAAACACCGCGTCAGCCAGGCTGCTTACCTTGCCACAAGCCTGTGGAAGGCCGGTGTCCGTATGGTCATGCCTCCCGGCGGGCATGCTGTTTATGTGGATGCCAGAGCGTTCTGTCCGCACATACCGGTAAAGCAATTCCCGGGGCACGCGATGGCAGTCGCTTTGTATCTTGAGTCCGGAATTCGGGCGTGCGAAATAGGCACGCTTTTACGGGGGCGTGACCCGCACACCGGCAAAAACCGCACCAATGGCCTCGATTTGCTGCGCCTGGCTATTCCCCGGCGCGTATACAGCTACAATCAGCTGGATTACGTTATTGACGCTATCCTGAAACTGAAAAAGAAGGCGCACACGATTCGCGGGGTTAAATTTGTGCGGGAAGCCCCGTTCCTCAGGCATTTCACGAGCGAATTTACCTTGATATAGCCGCAGGCAATCGCTAGAATCCGTCTACGGAGAGATTATGAAACCAAGACGCATACTCATACTCGGTGCCGCCGGGCGGGATTTCCATTGTTTCAACACAGTATTCCGCGATAATCCGGATTATGAAGTGGTCGCTTTCACCGCTACGCAGATTCCCGAAATCGATGAGAGGGTCTACCCGCCGGAACTTGCAGGACCGCTATACCCCCAAGGAATCCGCATTGAGCCGATGGAAGACCTTGAGAAGCTGGTCGGCGAACTTTATGCCGATACATGCTATTTCTGCTACAGCGACGCTTCATACGTGGCGGTAATGCAGGTGTGCGCGCGCGTTATCGCCGCGGGAGCAGAGTTCGCCTTTTTGCCTCCTGCGGCCTCGATGTTGAAGTCAGCCAAGCCGGTGGTCTCGGTGGTGGCCGTGCGCACGGGATGCGGCAAGAGCCAGACCACGCGTTATATCGCTTCGATACTCAAAGAGCACGGAAAGCGGGCCGCGGTTATCCGCCACCCGATGCCCTACGGGAATCTGGTGGAGCAGCGGGTCCAGAAGTTCGAGACCATAGAGGATATGCACAAACACAAGTGCACCATCGAGGAGATGGAGGAGTACGAGCCGCATATCAACGAAGGGAATGTGGTGTTCGCCGGCGTGGATTACGCTGATATCCTCCGCGCGGCCGAGGAAGCAGCGGATGTGATTCTCTGGGACGGCGGCAACAACGACACGACGTTTTATGAAAGCGACCTGATGATTACAGTTACCGACCCGCACCGCGTGGGCAACGAGCTGACGTACTTCCCCAGCGAGTACAACCTGCTGGCGGCAAACCTCGTTGTGGTGAATAAGGTAAGCACTGCGGAACCTGAGCAGGTGGAGAAGCTGCTCACCAATATCCACTCCAGGAATCCCGGGGCCCAGCTGGTAATGTGCAACTCACCGGTCGCGGTTTCGAATCCCGAAGAGATCACCGGTAAACGAGTGCTTCTCGTGGAGGACGGCCCGACGGTCACCCATGGAGAGATGAACATAGGCGCGGCTTTCATCGCGGCGCAGAAGTACGACGCCAGGCAGATCGTTGACCCGCGCCCTTATGCTAGGGGAACTATCGCCGAGGCTTACCACAAGTACGAGCATCTCACCCAGGTGCTGCCCGCGCTTGGCTACTTCCCGGAACAACTTAAGGAGTTAGAAGACACTATTGCGGCTGTGGATTGCGATTCGGTTGTTGTTGGAACGCCGATAGACCTTACGCGCATCGTAAAGATACCGCAGACCGCCGTGCGTGTAACCTACAGGCTGGAAGAGCACGAGCCCGGCCAGCTCGAAGCCGCCCTGCGTGCGCATCAGGTGCTGTAGGCTGTCTTAGCGTTAGGAGGCTCTCTCCGCTCGCATTGCGCATTTTGGGTTAGTTCTGCAAGCAACTCTATTCCGATACAAAAAGGGGCGGCCGGAGCCGCCCCGAGTACAAGCGTGTTTGAAGGTAGCGTTACTTGCCAACTACGTCCTTCAGGCTCTTGCCGGCGGTGAACTTGGGAACGCGGCGCGGCGGAATAGTAATCTTAGCGCCTGTCTGCGGATTCACTCCGGTGCGCTTCTTACGGCGTGCTACTGCGAAAGTGCCGAAGCCCGTAAGCTGAACCTTGCCGCCCTTCTTCAGCGTGCCGCTGATGACGCTGATTGTCGCGTCCACGGCCGCCTTCGCCTTGGTCTTCTCAATCTTAGCGGTTTTGGCCACCTCATTAACCAGTTCGGTTTTACCCAATGTTTTTGCCATAAGCTTCTCCTCGTTAGTAAGGATGACTATTTCTAGCACAGATTCAACCGGTTGACAAGCCCTGAGCCCAGTAATAATGCCAATTCCCGCAAATAGGCGAGTGGGCGTTCCGCTGGTGGCGCGGGATTATCGCAATCCTCCCGGCGCGTTAGCGCCCCAACTGCGGCACGAGGTGCTATCATTCATCTTTGAATATGCCGCGAGCGGAAAAGAGGAAAGAGCCATTTACGGTGCGGGATGTCCGAAGCCGCAACGTGCTGGTCCATGCGTGCTGCGCCCCGGACAGCACCGCGGTGCTGGACTGGTGGAAGCCGCTCGTGAAGCGGCTTGCGGTGTATTTCTACAATCCGAACGTGTATCCGCAGGAGGAATACGAACGCAGGCTTAAGGCGATGCGGCCGGTTTCGCGGCGATGGGGGATTGAGCTTGTAGAGGGCGAATATGAAGCGGACGCGCCTGCGTTCAACTCGGCCTTCGAGCCGTACGCTCTGGAAGCCGAGGGTGGGAAGCGTTGCGCTGTGTGCTTTGAAATGCGGTTGCGCGCGGCCGCGCAGAAGACGCATGAGCTCGGATTCGACTCGTTCGCCACGACTCTCACAATCAGCCCGCACAAGAGCCACAGCCTTATTAATGCCCTAGGAGCTCAGGCGGGAGCGCAGTTCGGCGTGGACTACATTCCCACGAACTTTAAAAGGCATGAGGGATTTAAACGCAGCGTGGAGCTATCGCGCGAACTCGGCCTTTACCGCCAACGGTACTGCGGTTGCCGGTATTCCATGCCGGAAAAGGCAAGGGCGGATGATATATGAGGAATATGCGCGGGTTAGCCAATTGCGATTTCCTTGCCGCTTGACGGTAAACGTGTTAAATTACCCTATCCGCATATGGCAGATGCACATAGAGTTTGTATGGGCGCAGCGGTTACGCTGATTCTCCTCGGTATCCTGCTGGCCGGGCCAGCCTGGTGCGTAATGCCGGAAGAAGAAGGGGCATTTCGCACATATCTCAGCGGCCAAAAGGTAGTCCAGTGGGCTTTCGCTCCAGGCGACCTGCAGGTAGCTGCGGCCATCGTGGATTACGGGACTTACGGCGAGTACTGCATATACGGGCGCAAGGCCGGCGAAATAACCGCAACGGTTACCGGAAAGCTCCGCCCGGAGCAGATTCAGGGCTCACGCTGTCATTTCATCATGGGTGGCGCACACTTGCTCGTGGTTTTGCGCGAGGACTTCGCCGACGCAAGCCTGTCCTCAGTGATAATCCACGATTTGACCAGTGACGATCCGTCCCGCCGCGTCTTTTCAATCCCTCGCGTTTACGATCTGCGCTACGAGCTGCTGAGCCTTACGGAGCTAATATTCTGGCAAAGGGACGGGGCTTTTTATAACCAGGGGCTACCGCCCTACAAGTATAACTACTTCCTTGTTTCCTACGACAAGACACAGAACCGCTACACCTTTGACTTCCATCTGCGAAGCATTGTCGCGGCGCAGGATGAGGAAGGGGCGATGCTTAATAACCGCGCGGTCCAGCTCTACCGGCAGGGGAATATGAAAAGCGCGAAAGCGAAGCTTGAGGACGCCCTGATGGTGGGACAGGTTGACCGGGGCATAATCGCCCAGAACCGGCGCTTGCTCGCGCGGGAGCAGGGGATGCTAGAGAACCGCCAGACCGGCGAAGAGCCGGACGGCGTCGGCGCGGTGTTCGACAGCGTCAAGCTGAACTATCTTCTCGGTGAGTACGACCTGGTGCTGATGACGCTGGAGAGCGGGCGGCAGAAATGGTCGCGGGGCGACCGGGTGGCGCTATACGGGCTGTGCTATGCCAGGAAGCAGGACTACGCCGAATTGCAGAGAATGAGCAAGGTGCTCATCGATGGCGACTACGAGCACCTGACGGAGTATTTTGAGGAAGTCGCGCGCATTCTCTTCTACAATCGCGACCTGGGAGTGCTCCAGGCTTATATGAAAAGCCTTGAGGCTCGGGACTCGCTTAATCCGACGCTGGCATATCTTAAGGCGGCGGTGTTGGCGGACGCGGGACGACTGGAGTTCGCTGAGCTGGTTCTGGACAACTACCTTTCGCGCGTGAGCGATGAGGAGCGCCGTCTCGGTGAATGTGAAGAGTATCTGTGCGAAATCGCGGCTATCCTGGGCCATCTGGACGTCGAGAGCCGTACCAGAAACCGGCTAGTGCGCCAAGTGATTTGGGACTTAAGCGACATGGCTAATCTGGCCAACTTCAGCGGATTTCTCCACACGGACGTGGTCAAGCTCACGAGGGATACCGGTCCGAGGATCATAGTTCCTGAAACACCTCTTGAGAAATTCGGAATAGGCTAAGATGGCAGCGAATCGCCCAGCGAGGGTCAATAAAGGGGGGCGGTGATGCCAGCTCAGATTCTTTCCGGCAAAGAAGTAGCCCGGAAATTCCGCAAGCAGGTCCGTATTCGCGTGCAGGAGCTCGTTGATAATGGGATGTCCCGGCCGAACCTGACCGTTATTCAGGTGGGCGATGACCCGGGCAGCACGGTTTACGTGCGCAGCAAGATACGGGCATGCGAGAAGCTAGGGATAGACAGCGCGATGCACAAGATTGAGGACACGGTTTCCCGCGATGAGCTAATCCACCTGATCCACACGCTGAACGCGGATGAGCGTGTGAGTGGCGTCTTGGTGCAGCTTCCGCTGCCGCCGCACCTGAACGCCACAGAGATTATCAACGAGGTCGATCCCGCGCGTGACGTGGACTGCCTGCACCCGGCGAATGTCGGGCGGCTGTGGCTGGGGGATTCATACGTGACTCCCTGCACGCCGCAGGGAATCATCGAGATACTGGCGCACTACGGTATTGAACTCAAAGGAAAGCGCGCCGTGATCATCGGGCGCAGCAACATAGTAGGAAAGCCTCTTGCGGCGCTGATGCTCGCGAAGCACGCGACGGTTACGCTGTGCCATTCCCGCACGGTCGACCTGCCGGGCGTAGCGAGAGAAGCGGACGTGCTTGTGGCTGCCGTAGGGAAGCCCGAAATGGTAACCGCTGACTACGTTAAAGAAGGCGCGGTTGTGATTGACGTGGGAGTGAACCGCAAAGCCGGCGCGGACGGAGAAAAGGTGCTGGCCGGCGATGTCGACTTCGCTGCCGCGGAAGAGAAGGCCTCGGCGATTACGCCGGTTCCCGGCGGTGTGGGGCCGATGACGATTGCGATGCTGATGACCAACACACTCAGCTGCTACGAGTATCAACACGGGCTGAGCAGTCAAGGCAGCGGAAACTAATCGCCTTCTTCCTGCTTCCGCCGTCCAAGAAAGAACTCATTAAGGTTCGCTCCTGCCCATTCCCAGAAGCCTGTGAAGTCCTTGCAGCTTTGCGGCGCAACGACGGCGCGCACAGAGATTTCGGCATCGCCAAGTTCAAGATGATACGGCAACCCGGGGTCTTCCCGTGCGACCAGCCAGATCTCCGTCAGATTGGGAGCCTGCGCCTGCATAAGCGCTTTTATAAACCGAGGATAGATACTGTCGAATAGCTCGCTTTCTTCCTGGCCCATTGCGTTGATCAGCACTCGCTCAGCGTAATAGAGGTGCTCAGTGAAGGAAAAGCGGATATCACGCCGAAAAGCCATAGGGAGATAGGTGAATCTCACTCTCCGAAAGGCGAATTCACCTTGGACGCAGCGGGGCCGCTGATGGAAGCGGTGCGGGCTATTGCTGCGCTTTCCCATCAGCCCTTGAAGCAGCGTCAGGTCGCTCTCAGGGCATCCAACAACCGCAATGGGAGCGAAACAGCGGTATTGCAGCGCAAGCTCGCGCCGGTCACCCGCCTGCCCTTCTTCGGCGGTTTGCGGTGCCTTGTTCTTTGCCGTAGCGAACCGCGCATTCCCGCGCCCGCCGCGCCCGCCGCTGGCGACAGTAAAGCGCTGCCCGCGGCCCGTTATCTCTGCAAGCCGGAAACGGCTAGCTCGATCGTAAGCGGCAGTCCCCAGCGGCACGTTGAGAGCCAAGGGCTCGGCGTCAGCTCCATGCCGCTTGCCGCCTTCCCCATTGCCGCCGCTGCCAGCCTTCCAGCAATCCTGCTTGGCAAGGTGCTCCAGCCCTTCCGCGCTCTCGTCTCCCATAAGCACAACGTCGCCGCCGCGTCCGCCGTCTCCGCCGTCCGGTCCGCCTTTTGGCTTGTATTTGAAGCGGGCGAAGTGGACAGCGCCATGGCCGCCAAGGCCGCCGTGCACCGCAATTTGCACTTCATCCATAAAGGATGCCGCGCGCGTCATATCGGGAGATCCTTTTGCAGTGCTTTTTTAACCGGCGCGTAATTCGCGCGGTGCAACCTGAGTGGCCCGTGCACAGCAAGCTCTCTCAGGTGTTGCGGGGTGGGGTAGCCTTTGTGCCTTGCAAAGGCGAATTGCGGATGCGCATCTTCAAGCTGGCACATAAGCGCGTCCCGGTGGACTTTTGCCAGTATGCTGGCGGCCGAAACCGCGGGGACGGTTGCGTCCGCTCTCACCAGCGCGCGCCCGCAGGGCATTCCGTCGGGATAGAACCTACCGTCGGCCACGATATCCGCAACGTCCGCGTTTTGCTCCAGTGAGAGGAAAGCCCGGCGCATCGCCAGAAGGGAGGCTTGTAGTATATTGAGTTCTTCAATTTCGGCCGGCGAGGCTTTTGCCACAGACCACGAAAGCGCCCTGTTCCGGATGACTTCGGCCAGAGCTTCGCGCCGTGACGCACTGAGCTTCTTGGAGTCCATAAGTCCAGGGATTCGACAGCAAGGGTTCAGCACGACGGCCGCTGCCACGACAGGCCCCGCTAGCGCGCCCCGCCCGGCCTCGTCCAGTCCGCACACAAGCTCAAGCCTATTTCTCACCGTTTCCCTTGAATGTGAGATATACCATATACAGGGACAAGAAGTAGTTGCCCACAACGCGGATGATGATGGTTACGATGAGCCCGCTGGTTGCGTAGTAAATGACCGACAGCATTACTGATGCGATGATAGTTGGCACCAGGCGCTCTCCGTGCGGGCGCAGCAGGAACTCAATTACTGCCACGATGCAGATTGCCAGCGCGGGATTGTCGGTAAGGGCGGTGAGTGTTGTGAGCGCAAATCCGCGCAGGAAAATCTCGTAAGCGAAGCCTTTGAGCAGCACGAAGTTGAAAAGCGCGAGTTCCCAGGCGGTAGGGCTTGGCGGAGAGATTATGTACTGCTCGTCAACGTCGAGGATTGTTGTCGGTTGCCGGTGCCGCATTACCAGCCGCAGGTAGATGTCGAGTAGGAAAACGAACAGGTATATGACAAGGCCCAGCACGAGCAGGACGATGTCAGGCAGCGGCGAGGGTAGGCCCACACGGAAGTCCAGGGAGAATAACAGCGCAAGGGCCAGCGATGCGATAATCAGGAAAGCGTGGGAAAACATGCTCGCGCCAAACGAGACAGTCTGCATCCTAGCTTTATCCTGCCCGGCCGCGAGCTTCAGCGCGTTGCCCACAAACTGGATGCCGAAATACGCCACAAACACGATGATCAGACTGATAAGGCTAGGTGGCATCGTTCCCTCATACGATTTTAAGCTTAGGTTCGACTTGCGATAGGCAGTCGGTGATGCATGATGCGATGGATTCGGCATCCAGCCCGCACCGTTCTCGAAGCTCCTTCTGGCTGCCGTGCTCGATGAACCGGTCCGGAAGCGCGATTATATGCACGCGGGGCATTGCCGAACCTAGCCGCTGGCTGAGGATTTCAACGACACCGCTGCCAAAGCCTCCCTTGGGCACGTTCTCCTCCACAGTCGCGACAAGGGGCACGCGCCTCGCAAGATCGCAGAGCATCTTTTCGTCCATCGGGCGGATGAACCGCGCATTGACCACTGCAACTGAGATCCCGCGTTCTGACAGAAGCTCCGCCGCATTTACAGCCTCAGATACCATTGCCCCAACTGCTAGGACTGCTGCCTCGGTTCCCTCCCGCAGTAGCTCCCAGGTGCCTATGGGAATTGTCGCGATATCGCTTGAGAGCGGTACACCCATAGCGCCGCCACGGGGATAGCGGATAGCCGTCGGCCCTTCGCGGTATTCCAGGGCCGTAATCAACATCCGGCGCAGTTCCTCCTCGTCCTTGGGCGCCATCACCGTGAAGTTGGGGATCATCCGCAGGTAGCTCAGGTCGAAAACGCCCTGGTGGGTTTCGCCATCGGCCCCAACAAGCCCGCCGCGGTCCAGTGCGAACACGACCGGTATACGCTGGATACCGACGTCGTGAATGAGCTGGTCAAATGCGCGCTGCAGGAACGTTGAATAGATGCCGCAGACAGGCCGTTTGCCGCCCCTTGCGAGGCCGCAGGCAAACGTTACAGCAAACTCCTCGCTAATCCCGACATCGTAGAACCTGTCCGGGTATGCCTTGCCGAATTTGAGCAGTCCGGTTCCCGAAGGCATCGCCGCCGTTACGGCCACCAGGTCCGGATAGCGGGGCGCGGCTTCGATCAGTGTGTCCACGAATATTTCCGTATAGCTCTTAACGGAACGGCGCTCATCCTCATCGGGGCGCACGAGTGTGTCGTCGTCCGCGCCTAGAGGAGTGCCGGCTGAAACGCCGTGCCACTTCGTGGGGCTTTCCTCAGCCGGAGCGAAGCCGCGACCCTTGCTAGTGATTACGTGGGTTAGCAGCGGCTCATCCTCGATTCGCTTCAGTGCCTGGAATAACTTCACCAGAGAAACTACGTTATGCCCGTCGTATGGCCCAAAATACGAAAAGCCGAGTTCCTCAAATACGACTCCCCGGCTGCTGCGGGGCATAAAGAAATAGAAGGTGAAGTCCTTAACCCGCTCGTAAAGATTTCTGGGAGCACTGCTTGCGCCAAAAACCCGCGTAATCGCCTGGCGCATTGCGCGGTTAAGCGCGCGCGGAGATTTTTTCGTCTTTATAGCGGAAAGGTATCGCGCCATCGTGCCCACGTTGGCGTCAATGCTCATCCCGTTGTCGTTCAATACAACGAGAAACCGCTTGCGCGCAAGCGTGGCGTTGTTCAGGCCGGTCAGAGCCAGCCCGCCGGTGAGAGCTCCGTCGCCGATAATCGCGATGGTCCAGTGCTCGTCGGACGCGTTGCTAAAACCCAGCGCCGCCGCGATGGACGTGCTCGCGTGGCCCGTCCCGTATACGTCGTGGGCGCTCTCGTCCGAACGTGGGAAGCCGCTCATGCCATCGAGCTGGCGCAGGCTTGCGAAGCTCTCGCGCCTGCCGGTAAGCAGCTTGTGAACGTAGGCCTGGTGGCCCGTGTCCCAGATGAGCTTGTCGTTGGGCGAATCGAAGACGTAATGCAGGGCGAGCGCAAGCTCGACCACGCCCAGGTTGCTCGCCAGGTGCCCGCCGGTACGCGTAACGTTATGGACGAGGAAGCCGCGGATTTCCTCCGCCAGCGCCGGCAAGGCTGTGAGCGGCAGCCGCTTCAGGTCCTGTGGCTGATTGACCCCGTTAAGGAGCTTGTACTCCACAGCGCAGATTTTATCACTTCTCCCTGGCTACAAGCGTTTTGTGCAGCCCGCGCAGCAAGCCGGTATCGGCGGCCTCGGCGAGCCGCTCCAGTGCGCCCAGAGCCTGCTCATTCACTTCGTCGAAGCGCTCCCGCGCCCCTTTGACGCCAAGAAGCCGGACTGCTGTGGGGCGTTCCAGAACTTCGTCCTGTTCCAGGCTCTTGCCGACAGTTTGGACGTCGCCTGTTGCCGAAATAAGGTCGTCTTTAATCTGATACGCGTGCCCCAACAGCGTAGCGAATTCGCGGACAGCATTGATCTGTTCTGATTCGGCTCCCGCAATGATTGCGCCGCACACTATCGCACACACGAAAAGGCTGGCGGTTTTCAAGCGTTCAATCTCTTCGATATCCTTAAGCGCGGCATCCCGCCCGGACAGGGCCAGCTCCCGCACCTGGCCTTCGATGACGCCGCTCACAGCGTCTACAAGCTCTCGCAGGGTTTTCTCGCGCCAATTCTGATCCGCCAGCGGCGCTTCCTGCAGAGCGGCGAAAGCGAGGTTGAACAGCGCGTCTCCCACGAGGAGGGCGAGGGCGGCTCCGAACTTCACGTGCACCGCGTCCACCCCGCGCCGGAGCTTCGCGTCGTCGAGCTCCGGCAGGTCGTCGTGGACGAGGGTGAATGTGTGGACAAGCTCTATCGCCGCGGCCGCGTGGATGCACTCATTAACAGAGATTTCGGGCCGGAAGGTTTTGGCGGACGCAATCAGCGCGGACGGGCGTATCAGCTTTCCGCGCCCGAGAAGGTGCAGGCAGCCTTCGCGCAGCTTTTCGTCAGCGATATGCTCAGCGGTGAATTGATGCAGGAAAGCGGAGATTTCCGGCCGGACGCGGTCGTAGAGCTTAGCGAATGTCATCGCTGCCATTATAGCAGCGGCTACTCGCCCCAGATTGGCTCGCCGGAGCTGTCGCGGATAATATGCAGCCCAAGCTCGAAGCCCGCAATCGCCAGCGCCCTGGGCGCGTGGCTCGCCGTGCGCTTGCCGAACAGGGCTTCGGCTATGACGCCGTTTCCGTTCACGCCGGGGACTTCGCCCTTGCGTGTAATGCCGATGGGGACGAACCCGACCTGGTTGGTCAGGCCGAGGAACAGCACATCGTCCTCTCCGCCCAGAAGGTCCCCCGGTTGCACTGCCAGCGGCTCATAAAGCGACGGGTTGTAGAGAATTCGGAACGCTCCCTGATAGAGGTCGGAGACCTCACGGCCGAGGATGCGGACAATCATCGCGTCGTCATCAGCCGGCACCACTTCCAGGTAAACCGGCGCCGACGTGACGTCTACTATCCGATCGAGGGAAGCGTTGTCGACCTTCAGCGTGACCTTGTAGCTGCCGGGGGTCGTGGGAGTGAACCAGTAGACGCGCTCCGCCGCCGTGCTGAGCGACGAGGACGTTCCCGGCGTGCCGGCGACCTCGCGCAGTATCAGGTCGAAATCGGGCGCGCCTTCGCTCAGCGTGCCACCGTTTACATTCCAGAGCTTGGTGGAGTTCTCGAAGGTGCCCGGATTCGTGTACGTTGCCGAGATCTCTGCGACCGTGCCCGTAGTCACATTGCTGGGCGAAAGGTTGATGGACTGTATAGCCCTCGACTCTGGCAAAGTGCCGGGAGGATACACCTGGTTGTTGTCCTTTTTGCCGCCGCCACCGCCGCAGGCGGCAAGCAGTACGGTGACAGTTAGCACGCATAGCGCAATGAGACGCATCAGCCTGTCCTTATGTTTGCTTCCCAAAGTATTAGTATTCTACCCTATCCGCGCTAAAAATCAGCTATGGTGAAGTTATCGAATGAAGCGCTGACTCCCGCGCTTACGTAAAAGCCCAGTTTGCCTTCCGCGACCGGAAGGTCCGTAAGCTCGTAAACCAGGTAGTCGTTGATGTAAAGGCTAAGCCGCCCGTTTAGCATCCTCGCCCGCAAACAGTTGCCCGCGTCCGCAACGATGCGTTCGCTCTCGGCCCATTCGAAAAGCGCCCGCGGAAGGTCTTCGAACGAGCGCTGGACGGTAAACCAGCCGTCGTTGGAAATGAGAAACCTGAATTGGTCGAATCCGCCGGTCTCGTTGGGGAAGTCCTGGAAGAACACGCCGAAGCCGTGATTGTCCGGCCCCGCGAGCTTGCGCACACTAACCTCCATCTCGAAGTCAGCGTGCTCGCCGGAGAACAGGGACATCCCGGCCATCGCGCCACCAGTAGCGTTGATGATATAAGCTCCGTCCCCGTATGCATAGGTGACGCCGTCCTGGTCGCCGGTGAACCAGCGGGCGGGCGAGCCGCTGAAATCGTCGTGCACAACTGAAACAGGCAGAGCTTCCGTGCGCACTGAGATATAGTCGAATTCGCCTGTCGTTCGCGGCGTGACGTACAGGCCGAAGCCTCCCGCCAGCAGCGACGGCTCAAAAACGCTGCCAACCTGCTCGCCGTTGACGAACGCTTCGATGCGTCCGGCATCCACCTTGGCGCGCAGCACGTTGGCACTGGAATGAACGGTTTCGCACGCAAATGGCCCCAGCAGGTTTGTGAAGTCGTCTCCGTCTACGCGGCGCAGCACGAAAGTACGTTCGGCGGGATTGACGAGCGCAAGCAGGAAGCTCTCCCGACCGGCCGCGTCCTCAGTGTAGTTGAACGTTATGCCCCAGCCAGCCTTGACCGGCCGTCCTTCGATCAGCTTGGGCGCGGTATTTCCTGCAAGCTCCCCTCGGGCTTCCAGCTCATAGGTTGATAGGTTGTGCAGGAGCACGCTGTGGCCATAGTCAAAGGAGTTCGTCGTGTCGATTCGGTATACGCCGTTTTCGGCATAGCTGAACAGCTTGTCTCCCAAAGCCCCCTCAAAGAAGTACTTGTCGTCAGGGCTTGCGGGCGAGAAGTCGTCCCGGAAATACTCCTGGGACGCGTAAGGCACAAGTGAGCACAGGAGCAGGGAAACCGCGCACGCAACGGCAAGACTCAGACGTATCGCCATAATGCTCCCGCCTCTCACAGGCTAAAACGGTATGTAAGGTTTCCCATCATCATCCGTGAGCACTGGTGACTCTTCTTCTTCCTCTTCAGCTTCTTCCTCTTCTTCCTCAGCAGGCTCCTCCTCAACGGCGGGCTCTTCAACGATTTCCGGCTCTTCCGGCGCGGCCTCAACCGGCTGCGCAGGTTTCAGCAGGCTAAGGTTGTAGAAGATGGTTTCACCCGTGTCGTACTTCACGACGGTCGGGATGCCTTCGATATCCTGCACCCACACGCTCTGCCGCACCATATTGAGGGTAAACGTGTAGAGCGTCGCCGTATGCTCTTTGTCGTGGAAGGTGAATACATCATCGCCCATCTTGCGCACCACGACCAGTATCGTCTGGTCGCCCACGGTGGAGAAGAGCGCGAAGTGCAGCCGGTCGTCGTTGGAGAAATCAAGCTGCGGGACGAGCCACATCAGCTCCTCATAGTCGAATATGCGTCCGGGGAAGTCCAGGCTGGACTCCTGGACATCTCCGCTTTCGCCCTGCTTGCGGCGCACGACAATCCGGCCGTCGCCGTAGTACGTGTCGATGAAAAAGACGTCGGCGGTGGTCTTTATCTTCCGCGTTGCCCGGTATGGCTCCAGCGTTATCGCGTCAACCAAGCAGGTGCTTGCCTCGGACAGGTTTCCGCCGGTGCCGTTGTAGCGTATCTCGTAGACCGGACGCCCTTCGTGGTCCTTCTGCAGGACGCGATAGTAAGCGGTGGCAATGCGCCCTATAGCAGGCCGGTAGATGGCATACGACAGGATACGCTCACTGCCCCAGCTTGGCGGGTTAACCCTTGCCTCGCTGGTCGCAAACGCTGCCGTGGCAACGGCTATCGCTGCAACAAATATGCCTAACCAAAGGAAAGCGCGCAGTTTCATCCGTGTTTCCTCCCCTTGTCGGATCGTCGCGGGTATCATCCTGACGTCCCGGCTGGGAATAGTCTAGCATATCCCGGTCGTTTCCGGCTGCGGCTGACCGGCATATCGCTAATATGCGCCACAGGCGAAGACCAGCGGCCTAGCTGCCGGCTTTCTTTTCTTCCTCCCGCTGCTTCTTTACCTTTTTCCATCGCCTGGCAGCCTTCTTAGCTTCGCCCGGCCAGTAAAGGCTGCGCCAGACCAGCGGCTCGGGGATTTTCCGCGCTCCGAGTGAGCGCATCAGGTTTTCGCTTTCGATGTTCGTGGAGAGCACGTGTGCCGGCGCCACGCCGTATTCGCGCAGCATATAATCCGTCTGGAAGGCCGCCAGTGATTTGGCGTATCCCTTGCGCCGGTACTTCGGTGGCGTGTATATCATCGCCATCGTGCCGCTTAGGTGCGTGGCTGACCAGCAAACCGTCTCGCCGTCCACTTCGCAGACGAAGCTCGGTCCGCGCTTGATGCACATCCTGATATATCCTCCGTCTTCATCGTAGCCGATACCCTCGCGCAGCTTCTCCCACAACGACTCGTCCTCATTTAATCGACACGAGTGCTTAGTCAGTTTCTCGAATCGCGGCTCGCCCTCAATCGTCCACAGGTAGGCGTGGCGCGGCGTGCGGTCACCCGGGTCGGCTTCAAATCCCGCGTCGTCCATCATTTCCCATAGTACTAACGGCGAGGAGTTGAGGAACAGCCCTTTTGCCATAGCCCAATGTTTCCAGCCATTCTTAACGCCATCGTCCGGCCAGGGCGGGTCCTGCTCGATGCGCTCGCGGAACAGGTCGTCGGCGATGCGCTTATAGCCCGCCAGCTCACGCGCTAAAACGAAGCAGCTTACGCTCTCGTGGGCGACCAGGAGCGTGGGGTGTTCGTTATCGTCGGTGAGAAGGATGAAGGGGCCGCTTTCAAGCTGCCGCGCGCTTTGTGCCCAGTAGCGCAGCATATGCGCGTGCGCGGCTTCTTCCACCACTTCCGCGATGACCTTTTCGGGATCTTTTGCCTGTGTAAGCATCCGCGCCTATGATACCGCAGCTTAAGCGTGAGCGTGAAGACAACGTAAGGCGATCCTATTCTGCTGTCCCGACATAAGCTGCGTGCTACCGGAGCCTTCTATCCCTGGGATTTTAGGATCTCTTCCAGCAGGAGCGGGATTACTTCTTTGCAGTCACCCACAATGCCGTAGTCGGCCACCTTGAATATGGGCGCGTTTTCGTTGGTGTTAATCGCTACGATGCACTTGCTGGTCTGCATCCCCGCAAGGTGCTGGATAGCGCCGGAGATGCCGCAGGCGATGTAGAGCGTGGGATTAACCGTCTTGCCGGTCTGCCCCACCTGATGCGCGTGCTCAATCCAGCCCTCGTCCACCACCGCGCGGGACGCGCCGACGGCTGCGCCGGTCTTCTCCGCGAAGTCAAACAGCATCTGGAAGTTAGCCGCTTCACCCAGGCCGCGCCCGCCGGAGATGATGAGGGTGGCTTCGCGCAGGTCTATCATCCCTGCGGCCTTTTCCGCGATGCTCGTGAGCACCGCGTGCGCCGACGAGTAGTCGGGCTGAACCGTTTCGGCAGCCACTTCCGCGCCTTCCTCGCTTGACGGCGAAAAGATGTTGGGGCGAATCGTCAGAATGTGGGGCGGCTCGCCTTTGAATCTGAATTTGCCGATTATCTTGCCCGCATAGAGCGGCTTGACGAACGTTGGCGGCTCGCTTGGCTCAATCGCGGTCACATCGCTCATATAGCCGATGCCGGTTGTCGCAGCCAGCCGCGCCGCCAGATCGCGCCCCAGGTTCGTCTGCCCGAAGATGATGTAGGCGGGTGCTTCGGCCTTAACGAGTTTCGCAAGCTCCGCGGCAAAGGGCTCGGACGCGTAGAGCTTGCCGTCCTCAGGAGCGAGATTCACAAGCCTCTCCAGACCCAGTTTGCCCGCCGCAGCAAGCGCCGCGCCGGTTGCGGTGGAGATGACGCCGGAGACGTTGTCGCCCAGCATGCGCGCCACGGTTATCATTTCGCGAGAGAGCTTTTTTAGCTCGTTACCTTTGGCTTCCAGATATACCAGCGTTTTCGCCATCGTTTTCTCCTTAAAGGACCTTCGCCTCTTCGCGTAGCACACGCACCAGCTCACGTACGCGGTCAATAACCTCTTCGCCTTCGATGATGCGTCCGGGCTCTCTGGCGGGTGGGTGCAACGCCTGGACTTCTTCCAGTTTAGCCCTGTTAGCTCCCACGCTTGCCGGGTCCGCGCCGGTGTCTGCGAGCTTGTGGACGGCAAGCGGCTTCTTCTTGGCTTTCATAATGCCTTTGAGCGAAGCGTAGCGCGGCGTGTTCAGGCCCTTTTCCGCAGTGATGACCGCGGGGAGGCTTCCGGTGAACGTCAGGTCGCCCTCGTCGGATTCGGTTATCGCGGTGAAGGTCTTGGCGGAAAAATCCGCCGTGAACTCCTTGACCACACCCACGTGCGGCCAGTTGAGCTTCTGGGCGACGGCGATAGCGGTCAGGCCCCAGTCGTAGTCCACGCCCTGCTTGCCGGCGAACACAAGCGCGGGTTCGAGCTTCTTAATCTCGGCTGCCAGGACTTCGGCTACAGCAAGTGGATTTCTAACGTCAATCGCCTCGTCATCGATTACGATGGCCTCGTCCGCGCCCAGCGCGAGGCAGCTCACCACCTGCTTGCGGGCGCTTTCGGGACCGACCATCAGCACGTAGACTTTTGCGCTTTCGTCGGCATCCTTAATCTTGAGCGCCTCTTCGAGCCCGTATTCGTCGAACGGACTGATGACCATTTCCACCGATGACAGGTCAACGTGGTCGCCCGCAAGCGAGAGCCTGGCTTCCGTGTCCGGCACAACTTTCGTGATTACAGCTATGTTCATACAGCGCTCCTCCGAGAAGCATCCCCAAAGCCTAATGCACCTGCAGTCGACCCGGATATTCTAGCAGCACGATTGAATCCGGGAGGCCGGACCAGCAGAGACGATTCCACTGACCCGGCCATCTCGTTCTCCTAACCCAGGCTGCGGGGCATCGCGTCACCTGCCAGCGGCCCGACGGTGGAAGCTTGCGGCTATTTGCCGACCTGTTGCTTAATCCACTCAGTCGAGACCGATTTGGGCCGGGTAATCGCGGTGCCCAGTGCCCGGTTGATAACCAGTTGGCTGAGCATTCCCATAGCGCGGCTGACGCTGAACAGCACCGTGTAGTAGGGGAACTCGGTCAGCCCGTAATGGTAGAGCAGGGCTCCCGATCCCGCGTCCACGTTGGGCCAAGGATTCTTGGCCTTGCCGTGCTCCTTCAATACCTTCGGGGCGACATTGAACAGAAGGTCTACGGTTTTGAATATCACGTCGTCCGCGCAGTGCTTCTGGCCAAATGCATGGAACGCGGTGAAGCGCGGGTCGACGACGCGCAGGACGGCGTGGCCGTATCCGGGAACGACCTGGCCCGCGTTTAGCAGCTCCCAGCACATATCTGTGAGCTCTTTTTCCGTGGGCACTCCGTCGAAGCGCTCCGTGACCTTGATTACGAAACCGAGGCACTCCTGGTTCGCCAGGCCGTGCAGCGGGCCCGCGAGGCCGTTCAGCCCTGCGCTCACGGCGTAGTAGGGGTCGGAAAGCGCGCTGCCCACGGTGTGGCACGTGTTTGCGCTGACGTTGCCGCCCTCGTGGTCGCTGTGCAAGACGAGGTACAGGCGCATCATATCGCGGCAGTCCTCGGTTTCCTCCAGACCCAGCATATGGACGTAATTCGCCGCCCAGTCCAGGCCAGCGTCGGACGGGATGCGCTCGCCCTTGCCGTAGCGCATCCGGTAAATGCCCGCTGCGATGCCCGGTATCCGGCCGAGAATGTTAAGCGCGTCCTCAAGCGCGGCTTCCCAGTACTCGGTTTTGGCCATTTCGTTGTAGCGGCGCGCGAATTCGGACTCGTGCTGCATCACCAGGATGCCGGTGTCCAGCATCGCCATCGGATGGCTATCTTTCGGCATCGCCGCGAGCACGTCCCAGACGTACGACGGGACTTCGCTGCGCGAGCTCAAGTCATCCTGCAGCGACTTCAGCTCCTCGGCGCTCGGCTTGTCGCCGGTTAGAAGCAGGAACAGGATTTGTTCGGGCAGCCAGTCGGTCATCTCCAGAATCGGCGTGCCGCGGATGATAAGGCCCTTATCCGGCTCCACCACCGACGTGTCGCAGATCATCCCCTTAACCCCGCGCATTCCGCCGTAAGCCTGCTGGATGTTCACGTCGGAGATTTTCTTGTCCCCGTGCTCTTTTACCAGTCCCTTAATGTCTTCGCGCAGCCCGGGAATCTGTTGCGCCAGTTTATCCTTTAGCAGTGACATAGCCTTCCTCCTGAGTTTTGTGCCGCTCAACGGTAATATGTGGCTTGTTATACTTCCGTGATGCGGCTTACAATCCGCTATCAGTTTACAATAGCGATAATCCGGGACACATTGTGAAGCCATTCACATACTTCCAGGCCTGTCCCCCGTCGTTTCGCCCACCGGGAATTATAGATGTTACCTGATGTATAGTCAATACGTTATGTGCAGCTAATCGAGACAGTAGGAGCGAAAGCCCGGAAGCTGGAAATGCAGCTTCAGACTATGTGAAATGACACAACAGGTTGGCGGCTAGCCCAGAGACTCGACGACAATCTCGGAATTGGTATAGATGCAGATGCCGGCGGTAATTTCCAGCGCGCGGCGCGCGATTTCCTCCGCGCCGAGCTTTTTGTTTTCTCCGAGCGCCTTGGCCGCGGCGAGGGCGTATCCCGCGCCGGTGCCGATGGCGGCGAAGTCCTCGTCCGGCTCGATTACGTCGCCGGTACCAGAGATCAGGAGAGTCGTGTCGCTGTCGCAGGCCAAAAGCAGCGCCTCCAGGCGGCGCAGGTACTTGTCGGTGCGCCATTCCTTGGCCAGCTCCACGGCGGCGCGCCTGAGCTCCTTGAACTGCTTGAGCTTGCCCTCGAAGCGCTCGAACAGCGTGAGCGCGTCGGCCACCGACCCGGCGAATCCCGCGATGACCGACCCCTCTGCCAGCAGCCGGATTTTCCTGGCTTTGGCTTTGAGAATCATGTCGCCGTGAGTTACCTGGCCGTCGCCGGCGATGGCGACTTTTCCGCCCCGGCGCACGGCGCATATCGTCGTCCCGCGATACTCGGTCTGCATACGCCGATTCTAGCACAGGGCGCGGGCCTGAGCCGAGCTGAAGATGTACTTAAAGCCGGCGGTCGGATTCGAACCGACGGCCTGCTGATTACAAATCAGCTGCTCTGGCCACTGAGCTACGCCGGCGCGCTGTGATTATAACGCAAGCGCATCCTAATTCGCGCAGCGTTGACGCGCGCACGCGTTGGGCTGTAATCAACTGCGTTATAGTGGAATGTCAGCGGGATAGCCCGGCCAGTTAACTACGCTAACGCTACTCACTTCCTCGCTAAACAGCTTTCTAGCATAGAGCCTTATTAGGGCAGACAGAACCACGGGGAATACGAAATCACAGCGATAAGTGGCCTTTGGGTAGCCGCTAAGCGAGAAATACGCACATCCGCTCTTGCAGACCGGCAAAACGGGGCAGTACTTGCACGAAGGGTTCTTCCAATAACCAGAGCCAAGCCAAAAGGCCAGATTCCTTTTGTTGTAGTAATCTGGACGTCTCACGTCAGCGACTGCCCTTGAAGGTTGACCGACCTCTTCCCAGCACTTGTACAATCTCCCAGCTGCGTCAACGACCATGGAGTTCGGGCTCACGGCACCACACTGTTTCTGAGGTCCCTTTTTACTGACAAAGTTCAGGAGGAGTTTCAGCTTCTGCTCTTCAGTCTTACAGGCTGGTAGGCCGTATAGATATGGCAAAAAGTGCGCGATTAATGCCGCATAGTTTGCCTCATCAATTTGGCGGTTATCAACTATTCTGCTTTTATTTAAGAAATAGAGCAGTCTTCCTAGATATACTGATGAACGGCCGCTCTCAAGTACTCCAGCGTCTCTAAGGCTGTCTAGAACCTCTTTGATCTCGTGAAAGGTACTCGACGCGTCGACATTGACGCGGATGTCCACGTTGCATTGCTCAATAATGAAGGCTGCCGCGGCTATTATCTGCTCGTACGTTGGTTGGCCATTTATGGAAATCCTAGAAGTATCGTGTCGCCTTTTCCCAGCCTCGAGGGTGATTTGAAATGAGGAAACTGCGGCATCACCGGTCAAACGCTTGAGGATGTCTAAGTCAAGCAGCGTAGCGTTGGTGACGACGGTTGCTCTGTAGGTTATGCCTTTTTTCGAACAAGCATCGATGAACACAGGAGTCAGACGGAATATCGTATCAAGATTCAATAGTGGTTCGCCTCCGTACCATGTGACGGAGAACTCGGTAACAGCGCCTTGCAGCTGTGCTTCGAGAAAGGGCACGAGGGCCGCTTCTGTCTCCACATCCATGACTTCTGAGAAGCCAGCCTCACTTAGCACTGCTTCGTAGCAGTATGGACAGCACAAGTTGCACTTTGATGTTGTCAGTATCGTGAGAGATATGTGCCCCGGGGACGAGTATCGAAACCGGTTCATTTCCATTTCTAGGCACCGGCGTTCCGTTTCCTCGTCTTCGACAAGCGCGCCGAGTTCAATAAGCTCTTCTTTACTGCCAAGGGTCGAGGGGGAGACCATCAGGTCTCTACACAAAGCGGAATCTACGAAAGCCCCTTTTCCCGTAAGGGTATTCTGAATGAAGTATCTTTTGCCTTTGTCAATCTCAAGAATCAGGTTGAATAACGAACTAGTAGCCATCTTTCTGTCACCTTACACAGTTTTACTGATTAGACTCCTCCGCCACTGGCAACGGGCAGATCCTGGTCAACGCCGAAACTCCAACGCTCCCATGGTGTAAGCGCATCCATCGTTGAGAGGTTGCCGGGATTCACGATGAGCAGAGTATCCTCCAGGCCCGCGGCGGGGGCCGCAACCGCCAACCACCAATCTTCGCGCTGTACTCTCACGCCTTGAAGGCTAAGGCCATGGTGAATATCCAAGTCGCGCGAGAGCGCGGGGTCGAGCGGCAGGTCGGCGAACTCGCTGGCGTTCAGAAGAAGCAGCCGCCCGGACGAGATATCCGCCTCCGCGCTGGCAAGGCCAGTGCCCTCGGTGATACTTACATCAATCCCGCCAAGGGGAGCGCCTCGCCAGTTAGCGTAAATGGCGGACAGGTTGTCCACATACGAATACACTTGGGAGCGGTATTCGCCGCAGGATACTTGGACGTGGAGTTTCCCGGTTGACCGCACACGGTCCAGGAACGAAAGCACACTTGGTCCTTTTGCCTTCACGGCCTTGCTGGCTGCCCTGCCGACAGGACTGAGATGGGACGAAAGCACCTCATCAACGCTAGCGATTACATCCGGGACTTCCCAGTGGGCGTGCTTCTCCGACCACATTCTGTCTACGGCAAAGGGCACGAAGAGGAATCCATCCCGGTACTGAGTATTGGTGAAGTGCTTCCAGACCGTGAGCGACGCCGGCTCGAGCACTTCTTTCACGAAGAGGCCCTCAACAACCCGGACAGCACCTTCCTCTAGCAATCCCTGACGGTCGCCAATATTGTAGCCCGCAGACCTGACGCTGCTTTCAACAATAAACTCATCAGGGATCGTTGTTGTCCGAAAATCTGCATTCTTCAGGCTCACGTGGGCGCTCTCGTGAACTGCCATCTCCATAATCTTCTCCTGTGGAAACCATTGCACGGCTCTAACACCTTCATACGCTCCCAGCACAATCAACGGCTTGTGATCTTCGCTTTCTAGCGCGAAAGAGTAGCCAGCGGGCATGACCAGCGAAAACACAATTGGCACATGTTCGTGACTCAGGCCATGTCGGGTAGTGAAACCGATGAGTTTTTCATCAGTGATCGCCTTACGTAGAACGCGGCGCGCTTTCTGATAGCGGTCCTCAGAAGCTTGCAAGAACTCACCATACCCCGTTTGGCCATACCAAGCGGACAAAGCTGACCCCATATCGTAGAGTTGAAGCCAAGACGGCCCTTCGCCTTGGCGCGTTACGGTCGTATTCTGATAAACCCAGGTCGCCGCCCGGCACTTGGAGAGTAGCGTGGGTCGTGAGGGATTTAGCAAGAGCACATACTGCAGCCATACGCCATAGCTTACAAGTTCCGGAGCCTCGCTGGAGATATGCCCCACCGTCGGCGCGAGGTATGTGTAAGTTGCATCTAGCTTGCCTGACCACCAGAGATGGTTACCAATCCGTACTGGATTGGCATCGTCAACGAAGTTCTTGTCCACTCCGCCCTGGAAGGCAAACATCAGCGCCGCCGCGTATTCTACACTGGGGTACCAGGTTATGGACGGGACCGCGGGCGTCTCTCGTGCAGAACCGTATGGTCCCCCAAGTGCGGCAAGCACCGCACCTAAGGAGAAAGCAACAAGCCAGTGCCGCCAACTGCGCGGGTACGCTAGCAATCGTAAGTATTATTAACGTTATTGCACGGCTGCGTGTTGCCACCGCAGTTGAAGACAAGTGTACTATGCCAGCAAGCACACGGGTTGTAAGTCCAGCATCCTCGCCTCTGGACTGTCATAATGAGCTGATCTGTACACTGCCCGGGAGGTGCGTTCTGATTTAGGAGCGTAATCCCGTCATGAGCTGAAGCTTCAAGGTATACCTCACCCGTATTCAAATCGTGAACCTGAATAACCCGCTCCCCCTCATGTCCGGGCTGAACACTCGTCGCTTCCCGGAAACCGACGTCTCCGTATACATTGTGTTGCCACTCATCGATATGCTCCATTTTCTTCCTCCGTTTGGATACAGATATTTCCCATTAGAATTATAACATTGTGCAGATTACCTTTGTAAACATAAGCTGTATCTTCACAAATAAAGTGTTGCGATGCGAAAGTACTCGCTCTATTGCACTTCGTTTTGCGGCGCACCAGCGTTGACGCGCGCACGCGTTGGGCTTACACTTGAAGGCGATGGCTGAAATCCGCCCCCTGCCCGCCGAGGAAGTCGAGAAAATCGCCGCCGGCGAAGTGGTCGAGCGGCCGGTCTCGGTGGTGAAAGAGTTCGTGGAAAACGCGCTGGACGCCGGTGCATCGCACATCGCCGTGGAAGTGAGCGACGGCGGGCGGCGCAGCATCACGGTGACCGACGACGGGGACGGCATCCCGTTTAGCGAGCTAACGCTTGCCGTGAAGAACTTCCACACCTCCAAGATACGCGCCTGCGACGACATCTACCACCAGACGACGCTGGGCTTCCGCGGCGAGGCGCTTGCTGCAATAGGCGCGGTGTCCAAGCTGACGCTCACGTCGCGCAGGGCCGACGACGAGCTTGGCGGCGTGGTCAGCGTTGATGGCGGGAGAGTGGGGGAAGCCCGGCGGCAGAGCCTGAATCCCGGCACGGTGGTGGAGGTGCGAGAGCTATTTTTCAACACGCCGGTGCGCCGCAAGTTCCTGCGCAGCCGCGCCACGGAGCTGCACCATGTCACGAGCTGCGTGCGCAACTACATACTCGCGTTTCCGGAGGTGGCGTTCTCGCTGGTGAGCGACGGCAAGCCGCTTCTAACGAGCGGCGGCCGGGGACTGACGCCGGAAGTGCTGCATTCCGTCTTCGGCGCGGACATCGGGCCGCATCTTGCGCCCTTTTCGCGCGAGTATCCGCCGCTTGCGGTGTCGGGGCTGATCGCGCCGCCGAGCCTTTACCGCGAGACGCGCAAATACCAGTTTTTCTTCGTGAACCGGCGTCCGGTGAAGAACCGGGTTTTGTACCGCGCGGTGGATGACGCGTTACAGGAGCATGTCTCGGCGGGCCGCTTCCCGCCGCTGGTGCTTTATCTCGAAGTGCCGCCCGAAGAGGTGGATGTAAACATCCATCCGACCAAAAGCGAAGTCTCGTTCCTGCACCAACAGCAGGTCTACTCGTCGATTGTCGTGACGCTTAAAGAAAAGGTGCGCACCGCCGCCAGCGAGCAAATTAGCGATATCAAGCAGGAGCTTCAGGCCAATGTGCCGGAGCCTGCGAAAAGCGCCACCGCGCCGCTAAGCAAGCTGTCCGAAGCCGGCCCGCGAGGCGTCAGGAGTATCCCCGTGTTCGAGATGGGCAGCCCGCTGGTGCCGGACGGCCCGAGCGTTATGCAGACCGAGGCCACCAGAAAGCGCCTGAGCGTGGTGGATACGGGAGCCGTGGTGAGCCTGGCAAAAGAGATGGGCATTCCATCTTTCGTGCATCCCGAAGGGAAGTACTTCGCCTGCCAGCTCGCGGCAACATACATCCTGCTGGTGAAAGACAGGCAACTCATTCTGATTGACCAGCACGCCGCGCACGAGCGCGTATTGTTCTCGCGAATGTGGGAAAGGCTGGAAGTGGACGGTGGTGAAGTGGCACGGCAAAAGCTGATGTTCCCGCTCTCGGTTACATTGGCGCCCGATGAAATTGCGGTCTGGCGCGAGCAGTTGCGCGTCCTGGAACGCCTGGGATTCGCGGTCCGGTTGGGCGAAGGCGAAGCGCTGGTGGACGAAGTGCCGAGACTTATGCTTGCGGCAGGCGACGAAGAGCGGATTGCCGGAGTGCTGGAGGAGCTTGTTTCCGGCGGGCGCTCGGCCAAGCTGGAAGATGAGAGAAAGGAGCTTGTCGCCGGAATGGCCTGCAAAGGGGCGATAAAGGCGGGCGATGCGCTGAAGCCCGCTGAAATCAGGCTGTTGCTGGATGAGCTGCTGTCTTTAGACGATGCCGCGTCTTGCCCCCATGGCCGTCCGACAATGATAAAGCTGGGAACAAAAGACCTGGCGAAGCTTTTCAGGCGGTCGTAGGATGTTAGAACGGCAGCGCGGCAAGCGGCAACGGGTGCAGCGAGTCTTCAGCAGCATAGCTCGGCGCTACGACCTTATCAATACGCTGATGACTTTTGGCCTGCACCACAGGTGGCGGCGCGCGAGTATCTACCTTGCGGGCGGAATGCCCGAGGGCGGCGAGGGGCTTGACCTCGGATGCGGCACTGGCGATTACCTGCGCGAAATGCTCGATTCAAGCGGTAACACTGCGACTGTTACCGGCGTGGATTTCACAAGCGAGATGCTCACGGTGGCGCGCCGGCGATTGTCCGCAGGCATTAAGCGCGGGCAGGTGAAGCTTGTGACTGGCGACGCAAGTGACCTCTCATTTCTGCCAGACGCCCGATTCGATATGGTTACTGCCGGCTTCACGCTGCGCAATCTCACGGATTTACGCCTGGTTTTTAATGAAATCCACCGCGTGACTAAGCCTGGCGGCGTTTTTGTAAGCGTGGAAGTGTGCCGGCCTTTCCCCTTGTGGCTGCGCCCGATAGCCGAAGCATATCTGCGCTTTTTCGTTCCAGCGATTGCAGCGCTGGTTGCCGGGAAGGTCGGGGAATACCGCTGGCTTCATGAAAGCCTGGCAACCTGCCCGGATAGAAATGGCCTGGTCAGAATGCTAAAATCAGCCGGTTTCAGCGAAATTCGCCAGGTCCCATTCGGGCTGGGCGTGGTCGTCGGGCATATCGCCCGTAAACCTTGTTAAGGCGTTTGCATACTTCCTGCACTATGGTATCCTTAATACTAAGAGATTTTAAACACAAACTCGCGCAGCGGGAGGGGATATGGCAAAGGGCAAGGGGAAGGTGGCTAAAACTGCAACAAAAGGCAGCCGGGCCAGAGGCCCGTCCGGTTCCGGCAGAAAGCAGGGCAGGGGAATGAAGGGTGAAATCCCGTACTCAACCGTGGTCAGGCTGGCGCAGTACCTCAGGATCCTCGAACGCCTGCAAACGGTTGGAACCGGCAAGATAAGCTCGAATGAACTAGCGCGAGAGGCGAAGGTCAACTCTTTCCTGGTGCGCAAGGACCTCTCCTACTTTGGGGAGTTTGGCGTGCGAGGAGTGGGCTACGAGATCAAAAGCCTTGTCCGCGAGGTGCGCAAGATACTCGGATTGAACCGCGAGCGACGCGTTGTCCTGGTGGGCGTAGGACACCTTGGACGGGCGTTGCTTTCCTACAAAGGATTTGCCGAAGAAGGATTCCGCATCTGCGGGCTGTTCGACAGCGATCCCGCGAAGATCGGCACTGATGTCCGCAACCTGCAGGTGCAGAGCATCTTCACGCTGGAGGATTTCGTCAAGGATAATGGCGCAGTCGAGATAGGGATCATCGCAGTGCCGGCATTTTCCGCTCAGTTCGTCGCCAACACGCTTGTTGCAGTCGGGGTGAAGGGCCTGCTTAATTTCGCGCCGATCCCGCTCACGGTTCCGCCGCAGGTGATTACCGTGTCCGTCGATCTGACCACCAACCTGGAAGTAATCAGCTACTACCTGTCGAAGCGGTAGTCTTACTCCCGGTCACAATCATTATCCTGGCTGCCCCGCCGACCGGCGGGACTTCTATCCTCATCCGCGTGCCATCCGCGGGGACGGGAAGTCGCCGTATACCGAGCAGTACCGCCCCCGGTTCCCGACCTGTATGGTCGCAACAACGTTGTCTAGCAGCATAAAACGAAGGCTGGCTTCTTCATCGCCGTACGCCATGAACGTGGCGCCGGACAGGCTCCATTCGTCGTCGGGCTGGTCGTACTCCATTATGATATCCACTCTGGGGGACCCTAGGCCGACGCCCCTTTCGGTCGTCAGGTTCAGCCTATGGCCTTCATCGCTGCGCGCTGCGGCGACTATTTCGCGCTTGGACTTGTCCTATGTGGCGTCGGAAAGCCCGGAGCCAGATCGGTGGTTATCTCACACAGGGATCACAGTAATGCCGCTGAGCGTGCCGCCGCACCCAATCAGCAAGCAGTCATCCACAGTATCGGCGATGCAAAACACTTGCAGGCTGGGCTCCCCTTCAAGGCTCCGCGCCTGACCGTACATATCGACCCGGCCCCCGAAGCTTTCAAGGACAGACCTAGCCTTATGCTCATTAATTGCCGCTCCCATCTGTAATCCCAAGTTTAGGTTCTCCCGGGCGAGCTCATCGCAAAGGGCTGGCTTCGCGCAGGCACAGATAACTGCAACCGACATCAGCGGCAACACGCGTAACAAGTTCTTCCTGACCGTCACCTCGTCCCCCCCCGACTGTGCTGGTTGCACACAATTATGCCATTCCGGAACGCCGAGGGGCAAACCATATGCCGTATAAGGAAACCGGCGAGCTCGCATAGCGCTATACAACTGGACGGTGCTATGGCATAATACCGCGCGAACGATATCAGGAGGATGATTGATGGTTTTTCGTCTACTTTTTCTTGGAACGCTTCTGATAGGGACTTTGCTGGGCACAATCGCATGCAATCCGGGTCACGTATTGCTTGAGGCAAGGGTTAAGGACTATCTGAGTGTCGCGAGCGACTTCAATGCTTCAAAGGAATTCCTGACACCCTTGATGCAGGAGGCTGTTGCCAAATACGGTACGGGCTCAGGCTCATTTGCAATGCCCGGGGCGTCCCCAAAGCTTCAACAGCTGGGGGCGGAAGCCTTAGCACAGGTGGGGTCGGGCAATATCGATATCCAGGGCCGTGGGAAGTGGGCCGAAGTAACCGTTTATGTGCCGACCGAGTATGGGAACGAGCCGGTACAGATGATATGGCTGAAATTAGGCACTACGTGGTACCTATTCAGCGGAAGCGGCGGCGAGAAAGTCGAATATGGCGATCCCCCGTACTTCGCTAAATAGCCGGTAATAGCCTTAAGGGTTTTCGTATCTCAGTGCGCAGATGGCGCGTTTCGCTGAGTTTTTCAAGGTCAAACAGGATATAGCCTCCTCCACGAAAACGCTTATTCCTGATCGTAAGGCTCGATGTGGATTACAACATCCACCACTTCGGGGAGAGCGCTAACGATGCAGTCTTTGACGCTGTGCGAAAGCCTGTGGCCTTCTTCTACCGTGAGATCAGGCTGGACTTTCACGTGCAGGTCCACGGCTACTGCGTCGGGAGTGCCCCTGCTGCGCACGTTGTGCACCGAGTAAACTCCGTCAAGTCCCAGAGCGCAGTCCGCGATCGCCTGGGGGTCCAGCTGGGCGGAGTCCACGAGGATGGTGAACGAGCTGCGTATCAGCCTGAATCCTACCCAGACGATGACCAGCACAACCACGCATGCCGCCGCCAGGTCCGCCCAGGGCAATCCAAGGCTGACGCAGAGGATGGCGATTAGAACGACGGCGCTGCTAAGGAAGTCCGTGGCAGTATGCGCAGCGTCGGCTGTCAAAAACTCGCTTTTATGTTTGCGCCCCAGGCTCCCTTCATACTTGATTACGAAGATATTCGCCAGCATGCTGACTCCCATCGCAGCGTAAGGCCAGAAGCCGGTCTGAGGCGTGAAGCCTTCCCGGAAGCGGTGCATTGCCGCGAGGAAGATGTGCGTGCCGGCAAGGAACATCATAAACGCCACGATCAGCGCGGCGAAGGTTTCGTACTTCCTGTGGCCGTAAGGATGGTCGGCGTCGGGCTCTCGCTTCGCCTGCCGCATAGCTGTGAAGCCGATTACGTTGTTCGTAGTGTCCAGCAGGGATTCGAAGCCGCTCGCGGTAACGGACAGCAGCCCGGTAAGCAGTCCCACGCTTATCTTCGTCAGCGCGACTGTGAGGTTGATGACGAAGGTCACCACAATGGCGCGGATGATGGCTGCGGTTCGATGGCTGCGGGACATACGCGCAGTAGTATACTATGTCGCGATGAAGAGGAGCTCAATAGCGATCGCGGTCATCGGCGACGAGATACTAAACGGCACGACTCGCGACGGCAACTCCTACTGGCTGACACAAAGGCTTGTGGAGATTGGCGCAGAGGTGGGCATAGTGGTCGTGTTGCCCGACGACATGGACGTGCTCGAGCGGAGGCTGGATGAGCTACGCCGGGAGTACAGCGCGGTTATTACGACCGGCGGCATTGGCCCGACGCACGATGATCTAACGCGGGAGGCCGTGGCGCGCGCCTGCGGCAGGCCAATTGTGCTGAACCATGAAGCCGAGGAGATGATAGCTGCTTCGCACAAGGGGGAGCTTACAGAAGTGCGCAGGCGGATGGCGATGCTGCCGGAAGGCTGTGAGCTCATCGGGAACGCGCGAACCGGCGCGCCCGGTTTCCACGTGGACAATATTTATGTGTTCCCCGGAATACCGGGGCTGCTTCACGAGATGTTTGAGCAGGTGTTGGACAACTTCCGCGGCAGCGTTTTCCACAAGGACTCGATTGAGGTGAATGTCGGCGAGAGCCGCTTCGCTAACATTCTCGAAGAGGCGCAGAAGAAATGGCCGGAGGTCTCAATAGGCAGCTATCCGAAGCTTGACGACTGGGCTTGGGTGGAAGTGCGAATTCGCAGCCGGGATATGGACAAGCTTAAGGAGTGCTGCTCCTGGCTGCGTCCGAAACTTAAAAAGGCCGAGAAGAAAAACAAGCCTTCGCGGGAGGATTAGCCGGTTCATGCCTTGCGGAACATACAGGCCGCATTGCCGGCTTTCCGGTATAATGAAGCTGTATGATTGAGGTTACCCGGGAAAGCGGGACGCCGATGTACCTCAACGCCGACCACATCGAGTATGTGGAGGCGACGCCGGACACGGTCATAATGATGGATTCGGGGAAGAGCTACAAAGTGAAGGAAGATGCGCTTACAGTGGTGGAGCGCATTGTCGCCTATCAGCAAAGAGTAAGCTACGTCGCCACGATCGACCCGGATCAGCTTAAGGCTTCGGGTAAAGCTACTCCAAGCGCGGCTTCGCGGGCATCAGGAGAGGAAGTGGAAACCACAAGCGAGATGGGAGACCTTCCCGACTAGTCCGGTTTTTGCGATTCACCATCCGGACACCCGTCCTGTGCGGCGGCCAGCGCGAATTCCTGGCGCCTGAAGACGAGGACGTTGAGCGCTATTTTACCCGCAGCGGTTACGGGTAGCGCAATAAGGACTCCGAGAACGCCTAGAACCTGCGCGCCTATCATCATCGCGACGATTACGGTCATAGGATGCAGGTCCATGTTGTGTCCCATTATGCGCGGGACTAAAACGTTGTTTTCCAGCAGGTGAAGGCCGGCGTATAGTATTACTACCCACAAAAGCTTCGCTGGGGAGATAGCGAGCGCCAGGAGCGCTGCCGGGATAAATCCCAGTATCGGCCCGACCATGGGTATCAACTCGGCGACGCCCGCAATCAGTCCGAGAAGCAGCGCGTACTTGACCTGGAAGATGCTCAAGCCGATCGTCACCAGCACTGCCATAATGAACGATAGCGTCAGCTGGCCGCGGACGTAATTGCCCAGCATTACATTCATCTGCGATATCGTCGTCTCGATGCGCTCGTTGTAAGTTTGCGGGAAGAGCAGCTTGAACGAGTGCTTGAACTTCTCCGCGTCTACGAGGAAGTAGTAGCACATCAGGGGGATAAGCACTAAACCCAGAACAAACGTAACGGAACCGCTGATCGTGCGCGAGACGAAAAGGAACGACTGCTGGATCGTCGCCGGGAGGTTTTGCCTGACGCTGTCGAGCATCTGAACAAAGGTGTTTTTGAAGCCAAACTGCACCGTGCTCTCGGGGAAGCTCTGCTGAAGAAGGCTGTTCAGGCGGTTCTCCAAAGACGTAAGTGCGCCCGGTATTTCTCGGGCAAGCTGAGCCGTTTCGTGGTAAATAACCGGCGTTATCAGCGCGATAATGCCCGCGATTACGATGATAAGTCCCAGAAAAACGATGGCTACTGCCAGGGCTCGCGGAACGCGGTGCTGCCTTAGCCAGCGTAAAGGCCCGTATAATAAATACGCCAGCAGAATCGCGATGATGAGGTAGAGGAATATTCCCCGGATGAGGTAGATGAACGCGAGCGCCAGCAGCACTCCGAGAACAAAAAGCGTCTTGCGAATAAAGTCCTTCATCTTCCGGTTGCTTCCGCCCGTGTGATTCTACCAGACATATTGGTTAGATGCGCGGTGGCGCGAAACAGTTTCAGTGTCACGGCCCGGAGCCATAGTATTATTCTCCACATATTGTAATCCCCTTTTCAACAACTTAGTAAAGCCCCGAAAGCCCGAAAGGCTTGATTCTACTGATGATTGTGCCTTACGGGCAGGATTAGCAGCTCCATATGGACAGTATTATATGCTGCTCGGTAAAGGCAAGCATGCCGCACCGACGGGTTTCAGATATAATTAGCGTCGTGAAATGTAAGGTCAGATGGAAGGCGTTCACTGTTTGCATCGTCCTCGGGCTGATGCTTGCAGGGATGCCGGTGCAGGCGCAGGTAATGCCCGTGCCGCGAAGCACCGAGTCCGCGTTTGCCGCTGTCGCTAAAGCCCAGCTCGAGACGATCCATTACATGGCGCATGTCTTTCTCGCGCGCAACGGCGTGTATCCTGAATCTCTTCAGGAGTTGCGGGACAGCCCGTACTGGGTCGTGGACGTGTTTAACCAATACACCGGCTTGACGGTACAGCAGATTCCGTTTATCCCGCGCGACGAGGACTTCGCATTTGCCTCAGCGCTGCCCGAAGGCAGCGTTTTTGGCGCCGTCGAGGAGGAGTCGCCGGAGCCGCGCACGGGCCAGGTCATTGTTGACGAGGATGGCGCGCGCCGCGTGGCCACCGCTGGAAGGAGAATCGACCCCGGGCGCGTTCAATTCCCTTCGCCCGGCGATGTCCTGTACTACGGGGAGGCGGACAGCCTGCAGCTTGTCATCTACGATGACGCGGGAGCCTGGCAGGAACTGTGGATTGAGCTGCCATTCAATTATCGAGCGGCGAATCTGCGTGTCGTAAAATCGGCGCGTCCGCGCACTGACTTCCTCGTTGCGGAGATGGCTACGCACCTCGAATTGCTGCTCCCCGGGATGTACAACCGTTACCTGTTCCTGACCGACCAGCCTACGCTGACGCCGGATGAACTCGAGCGTAAGCTGTCCTCGCAGTTCGAGAAGATCGCGGGAGAGCTGTTCCTGCAGTACGTGAATCCGGTAAAAAGCCGCACGTTTATGCGCGCAGATTATTACTCGCCCGGCGATATGGCGGATGCGGAGTGGCTGGATGAGGATGGGCGCTTCTACTTTTTGGACGGGAAGCGTGCCAGGAGCCTTGTGGAACTCACGGATGAAGATGCTCTTCGGGAGCACTCCGCTGCGGTGAAAAGGCGGGACAAGCTCGTCGCCCGGCACGCTGACGACGTCCCGGCAAAAAGCGACTAACCTGGGCGCTAAGTTATTGCGCGCCTGCTACCGGTAATTTAAGAGTATCGGCAGTTCATCGAGGAGTTTACTTCATGGCTGATGACTCAAAGAAACAAGAAATCCTAAATGCGCTTAAAGCAATTATCGATCCCGATCTGGGGAAAGACATTGTCACTCTGGGCTTCGTAAAAAACATCGAGATATCGGGCGGCAGCGTTAAGTTCGCGCTTGAACTCACCACTCCCGCCTGCCCGATGAAGGAAAAATTCAAGGCGCAGGCGGAAGAACTCGTCGGCAAACTGGAGTGGGTGGAAACCGTAGAAGTCGACCTCACATCCGAAGTCACATCTGGTTCCCGGCAGCAACAGCAGATTTCGCTGCCCGGCGTGAAGAACGTAGTAGCGGTCGCAAGCGGCAAGGGCGGGGTTGGCAAGAGCACGATTGCGGCGAACCTAGCGCTCGCGCTGTCAAAAGAGGGCGCGAAAGCGGGGCTGCTAGACGCCGACGTTTACGGGCCTAGCCTGCCCATTCTTTTGGGCGTGCGTGAAATGCCAAAGGTTACTGGGGAAAAGAAGCTTATTCCCGTTGACCGGTACGGCATCAAGCTAATGTCGCTTGGCTTCCTGGTTGACTCCGACCAGGCCGTGATCTGGCGCGGCCCGATGGTGCATTCGCTGGTCCAGCAGTTTTTGCGCGACGTGGACTGGGGAGAGCTGGATTACCTCATCGTCGACCTGCCGCCGGGAACCGGTGACGCGCAGCTCACGCTTACACAGAGCATCCCGCTTGCGGGCGCGGTGGTCGTGACCACCCCGCAGGCGATGGCGAGCTCCATTGCGGGCAAAGTCGTGAGTCTTTTCAGGAAGATGAACGTGCACGTTCTCGGCGCAATCGAGAATATGGGCTACTTCATCTGCGACGGCTGCGGCAAGGAGCACGAGATATTCGACCGCGGCGGAGGCGAGCGCATGGCCAAGCACCTGAAGATCCCCTTCCTGGGCACAATTCCGCTGGATCCCCGGATGCGGAGCGCGGACGACGCGGGGATGCCGGTCGTGGAATCGCAGCCCGACAGCAAAGTCGCGCAGGTGTTCCGCGAAGTAGCGGGCAAACTGGCGCAGCAGATCGCGATTGCCAACGCCGAAGCGGCGGGTTCTAAGTAGCGTTCAGCACCGTTTAGCCCTTCTCGCCCTTTAGAGCGCTTCTCCAAGCGCCCGTTCTTTGCAGCCGGTTAGTCCCGCGCCCGAGACTGACCGCGCTTCGTGTTAGAATCACTTCGTCGGGGTGTGGCGCAGCCCGGTTAGCGCGCCTGCTTTGGGAGCAGGAGGTCGTGGGTTCGAATCCCGCCACCCCGATGGCTTTTGCCGCGTTGCAGGTCAATAGCCGCCCGCAGCAAGCAAGCTTCCAACCAGGCGAAGTCGCGTTGCGCTCTCAGTCTCGGCTTCCCGAACTAAAGGAAATCGAAATCCCCGTTCTCAATCGCCCTGACGCACGCATCCACGACATTTGCGTCGTAGATTTTCCCTTTGCCTGCTGAAATCTCCTCCAGCGCCTTGTCCAGGCCTATGGCCGGCCGGTAAGGCCTGTGCGAGGACATAGTCTCAAAAACGTCGGCTACCGCGATGATGCGTGCTTGCAGAATGATGTCGTCGCCGGACAAGCCCTGCGGGTATCCCGAACCGTCCATTCTCTCGTGGTGCTGGAGCACCATATCTGCAACGGGCCAGGGGAAGTCAATCCCCTCCAGTATATCGAAGCCTATCTGCGGATGGGCCTTCAGGATGCTGAGCTCGGCCTCGGTTAGTTCACCGGGCTTTGCGAGAATTTCTGCGGGAACGTGTATTTTCCCGATATCGTGGATGCTCGCAGCTAGTATTATCCCTGCGATCTCATGCTCGGGAAATTCCATCTCACTCGCAATCGCGCTTGACAGTCTCGCGGCACGCTCCTGGTGGCCTGCGGTATAAGGGTCCCTTTTTTCGACGGCCAGCGCGAGTGCGCGAACGGTAGCGCCAAATACATCCGCCTGCCTTTTCAGGCTGAGTTGAAGCTCCTCCGCCGCATGTTTGCGCTCGGTGATATCCCGGGCGTACGCGAAATTGTACTCCTTCCCTTCAAACTCGAGGAAATTAAGCACTATTTCCACCGGGAATACCCGGCCGCTTCTCGTGCGATGGCGCGACTCAATGGTGAAGGTTTTTCTTTCTCTAAGCTCATTCCAGTGATCTGGCCAAACCTCAGCCGGGAAATCCGGATCGATGTCGTGCACCGTCATATTCAGTAGCTCATCTCGCGAGTATTCCAGCGAGCGGCATGTCGCGTCGTTGACGTATACGATGCGGGCGTCGCGGTCGATCCAGAAAGCGGATTCGGCAGAGCGGTCAACAGAAAACTGTGTGAGTCTTAGCGCGCGTTCGGATGTCTTGCGCTCGGTTATGTCGAGGACAGTGCCAACCATTCGAGTGGCTTCCCCGTCTTTGTTGCGGCTTACTTCGGCTCGTTCGTGCACAATCCGCTCAGTGCCGTCGGGGCGGACGACTCTGTGCTCAATAGAGTACGGCTCCCGCTCCAGCAGAGCCTGTTCCACAGCGCTGACGACCTGTTCCCTATCGTCCGGATGCACCGACTGCAGGAAAGCTTCGTAGGTCGCGCCGAACTGCTGCGCCTTTAATCCAAAGATACGGTAGACCTCGTCCGACCACCAGAGCGTATTGTTCACTATATCCCAGTCCCAATTCCCCAGATGGGCGATTGCCTGGGCTCTGGCCAGGCTCTCCTCGCTGAGTTTTAGCGCTTCATTTGCGAGCTGGCATTCGGTCTGGAATGCGTCCAGCTCCCGGATCTTCTGTCGCAGGCGGTTCAGTTCGTTTACCAGCTGCGCTTTGGTTTTCGTTTCGTCATTCACGTTCGTCTCCTCGCATCCACGTGCTGAGGACGCGTTTAGAGGGCGCACTATCATATTACCCCAGGGCTAACAGCGCAATCGTTGAAGACTGCGTGAGGACAAGCAACGAAGTATAGCGTTTCTTTTTCCCAACTGATAATTGCCATGAAAAGCACCTAGCAATGATGGATACTTGGTGGAGCTGATTGCTGGGGCTGCAGCGCATAATCTCCCGGCGGCACAATTGCCCGATTCCCCCGTGCTATAATCGACCTGAAGCTAAACGCCGGATTCCGGCAGGGAGGTGGGCCAATGGGAGACGTATTCTCGCTTTTCGTTCCTCACCCACCCATTATTGTTGAGGAGATTGGCGGGCCGAACATAAGAGAAGTGAAGGGCACGCGCGATTCCCTATTTCGCCTGGCGCGCGAGCTGGCCGCGGAGCCGCCGGATACGCTAATTATCAGCTCGCCGCACACGAGCGGTAGCCCCGGCTATATCGGGGTGCTCACGGAGCCGCGCCTTTCAGGCAGCTTTGGCGAGTTCGGCCATAACTCGCTCAAATACGAGTATGAAAACGACAACGAGCTCGTGGACGAAATCCTGCATTCCACGGAGTCACTGGGTGTGGTCGAGCCGACAGCAATGTCCAGACTGGACCACGGAGTCCTGGTATTCACGGATTTCCTGGCGCGGGAGGGCTGCCACCCGAAACTCGTCGTGATATCGGCAATCTGGGGCAACCGGAACTTCTACTGGGAGTTCGGGAAGATGCTCGGTGGCATACTGCGCGGCCGGGATGGGAGCTATGTCTACGTCGCCAGCGGCGACCTCTCGCATTGCACAAAGGACGGTCCTGGCAGGAGCTTTCACAAAGAAGGCCCGGAGTTCGACCGAAAAGTCGTGGACGCGGTTCGCGAGAATGATCCTCAGCCGTTAATGGAATTGAAGGAGGATTTCCTCCACCGCGCGCAACAGTGCGGATTGTTTTCGTTCCTCATCGGTTTTGGCGTGATGGACGGAGTGCCTGCCAAAGGCGAAGTGTACTCCTACGAAGACTCATTTGGTGTGGGCTATCTGGTGGGCGCGATCAGGCCCGTGAAGTGACATGGAAGAAAAAAAGGACAACTGGTATCTGTCGCAAGATTTCCATCCGTTCGTCAAACTGGCCTACGCTTCGATGTACAGCTTCATCGCAGACGGCAAAAGGCTTAATTCGGAATCCCTGCCTTCGGACGTGGACGCTGCGCTTGCGGATGTTAAGAGCGACCTGGCAAAACCGTCTGCGTGCTTCGTATCGTTGAAGATTGCGGGGCAGCTTCGCGGCTGCATCGGCACAATCGAGCCCACAATGAAAGACCTGGCTGAGGAGATAGTGGAAAACGCAATAAGCGCATCCACGCGCGACCCGCGCTTCCCGCCGGTTCAGGCTGTGGAGCTGCCGCAGCTCAGCGTCAGCGTAGACGTGCTCTCAGCACCGAAGCCGGCAACCGAAGCTGAACTCGATCCTAAGAAATTCGGGCTCATCATCGAGCAGGGCTACCGGCGCGGACTGCTGCTGCCGGACCTGGAGGGAGTGGACGATGTGGCGACGCAAAAGCGCATCGTCGCGCAGAAGGGCGGGATAGACCTCGCCCAGCCGCACAATCTCTATACCTTTACCGTCGACCGCTATCACTGAGATCTGCGCTCTAGCGGCGCTGCCCGAAACGGAAGTAGTTGGCGCACGCGCCTTCGCTGGAGACCATGCACGCGCCGACAGGCTCTTCCGGCGTGCAGCGCGTTCCGAACAATCCGCATTCCGGCGGGACAATCAGCCCTAAGAGCACGTCGCCGCATCGGCACGCGCCAAATCCAGACTCGTCCTCGATGACGCGCTCCAGCTCGAACCGCAGATGAGCGTTAAAAGCTGCGAATCGCTCGCGCAACACGTGACCGGACAGGGGTATCGCGCCGATGCCGCGCCAGTGCGCATCGGCGGGCTTGAAGACCTCGCTTATCATCTCACGCGCTCGCACATTGCCATCAGCGTGGACTACCGATTTGTAGGCGTTGACTATACGCGGCTCGTCTTTCTCACGCATCACCAGCAAGTAGTACAGCGCGACGATGATGTCCAGCGCCTTGAATCCGGCGATTACGCCGGGAAGCCCATGGTCGCGCGCAAGGAACTCGTACGGCTCCTCGCCGATTATCGTTGACACGTGGCCCGGCAGCACGAAGCCGTCCAGCTTCAGCCGGGGGTCTTTCGCCAGCACATCCAGCACCGGCGCGACGAGCTTGTGGCTGACGTACGCCGTGAAGTTCGTAAGCTTTAGCCGCTCGGCTTCCAGCAGAGTGTGGGCCAGGCCCGGCTGTGTGGTCTCAAAGCCGATGCCAAAGAACACTATCTCGCGGTCGGGATGCTGCTGCGCCAAAACGATGTTCTCGTTGGGTGACAGCACGACGCGGATATCCGCACCTTTCGCGCGCGCCTCCGCAAGCGACGTTTCGTGCCCTTTGCTCCGCAGGAGGTCGCCGTAGGTCGTGACGGTGATTCGCTCTGGTTCGCGTAGCGCGAGCTTTGCCACGTCGTCAATCTCCGCCGCAGCGGTTACGCAAACGGGGCAGCCCGGGCCTGAGACAAGCTCGGCTTTTCGCTCAGCCAGAAGCGTGTTGCGGATGCCGGCGCGGAAGATGGCGACGGTGTGCGTCCCGCAGACTTCCATAAACTTCGCGGGCTGCAAAGGCAGGGCGCGTATCCGCTCGATTACTGCCGCAGCGCCGGGGTGTTTGCCTTGGGCTTCGCTCATTTGCCCTCGTCGAGTGTTTCCTGGAATTTTGCAAACTCGCTAAGAAGCTCCAGCGATTCCTCCGCCTCTTCTTTTGTAAGCTGCTGGATGGCGTATCCCGCGTGCACCAGCACGTAGTCGCCGAGAGCGGCGTCGGGCACAAGCGCGATGTTAGCCTCGACGATCACGCCGCTAATCCGCACCTTCGCCCATTCGCCCTCAAGTTCCTCGATTACGCCGGGTACAGCCAGACACATACTTCACGATTATACCTGCTGGTAGTGCTGATAACGCAAACGCCGGATGCCTGATAGAATAACGCTGTGGAAAAAGGAACGGGCAAGCCGCAAACAGCGCCAGCCTGGGTCGTAATGACCGTGGCAATTCTCGTCGTTTTAGCGGTGTCCGCGTTCATCCTGCCGCCTTTTGTGACCGAATACCTGAAAGTGGCGGAAATGAACAAGCGATATCCGGAGGATACAGGTGCGGAGGCAGGTTCTGAAAGAGAGTTCTTCACCGCGGGACCGGGAGGGCAGGGCACCGTGCAGGATATGCCGCCGGATATCGGAAAGCGGACGGCGATACCTATCTCAGCCGGTCAGAATTTCGCTTTCCCGGCGGTGTTCGCATATTCGGTTGCCGGGGAGCTCCCGTTTAAGGCCGAAGAAATCAACCAGGCCTATGTGGATTTCAATCTGGGCTTGAGTGTTGCGGGCGGCACGGACTATCTCCTGCTGTTTTTAGCTGAAACCAGCTTTGCCGCTTACTACGAGCAGGGATTCCCTAGTGCCACAGCGCTTCTCGCCGAAGTGAGATCAGAAGAGGTTTTCGGCATCATCGAGCGTGTGGACGGGGAGTTCGTTGTTTTCACTGCGCCGGAGGATATAGGCAATGAACTCGAGCGGCTCAGGCAGTAATAAGCTGTGCTAGAATAAGTGTATGAAGCGGCTCTACGTCACGGCTGCACTCGCATTGTCGCTTTTTTTAGCTGCATCGTGCATGTCCGGCAGCACAAGTCCTTACGCCCCGTATCAGTCCGGCGATACCTCGGTCCAAACTGCCGCGGTTCTGCGTTCTGTCGCCGATATGGCGGGAGCGATAACGGACGAGGACGTCAACATGCTGCGCGATATCTTCTCGGATATCTACGCACTCGACGGCAACGTGGCGCTGCGGTTCTTCACGACAACCACTACGGCGGACATTCCATCCGCGACGACGAACGCGGTGAGCTTCTTCGACAGCTTCTTCCAGCAAAACGAAAACGTCTACTGCCAGCTCACTGTCACCAACATAAGCATTCTGGGTACGGTGGCAACGCTAAATGTGGACTTCGGTCTGTCCGCGCTTTACATAATGGATCTGCCGCCGATGACCTACCAGTCGGAAGGCTCTGACCTGATGGTGTTCGTTCTGGAGGACGACCGCTGGAAGCTGACGTCCTGGCAGCTTGGCTCGGACTCTGAGGATGCAGAGTCAGTGGAGCAGGAACGCGTGCTGGAGCAGCTTGCGGCGCTGGCACTGGCATTCGCCGATGAGGATCTGGACGCGGCCGCGGACATCGCGGAGCCGGGCATGTTCCTGGACCGCGAGGTGCAGCTTCGCTTCCGCACGATGCAGACTCTGGCCGACGACCCGCAGCCGTCCGGCGACTTCCGCGAATTCTTCAGCACGGTGTTCGTAGAGAACCAGAACATTGAGGCTGTGTTTGATACGACATCAGTCATCGTTTTGGGCACGCAAGCATTCGTGAGCCTTAACTTCTCACTCTCGGCGGTTTACGCGGGCGTTGTTCCGCCGGAGTCCTACACTGCCGGTGGCGCTGACGAGATGACCTTCGATCTTATCAGTGGCCGATGGCGGCTGGCGCTCTGGCGCGAGAAGACTGAGCCGCAGCCCGGGCCGACTGCGGAAACGCTCAGCGCGGCTGTCGCGTCGCTGGCGCAGGCGATTAGCGATGAGGATCTGAATGCGATCCAAGGCATCGCTTCGGGATTGTATTCGGTGGATCAAGCCGTGGCAATGCGCTTTATGACTGCGAGCACGCTCGCCGACCCGCCCGCGCCCCAGGCAGGTGTAGGCGCATTCTTCGGCGAAGTCTTCGCGCAGAACCAGAACATTGCCGCGGCGGTGGAAATAGATTCGCTTAGTATCGACGGTACAGCGGCCTATTGCGAAGTCGGCTTTAGCTTATCGGCAACCTACATACTGGAAGCCCCGCTTGTGAACTACAGCTTCCCGGAGTCAGACACTGCGGTAATAGACGCCATGGTCTGGGGTTTCGATGGCTCAAGCTGGCAGCTCGTCAGCTGGCATCCGAAAGAGGTGCCGCCGCCGGATCCCCCGCCGAGTCCCACGGAAGAACTACTCCGTGCGACGATTGACGCTTTCGCGCAGGCGATTAGCGGTGAGGATGTAAACACGATTCAGGGCGTAGCTTCGGAGCTGTTCTCAGTGGACGAGACGGTTGCGTTGCGCTTTATGACCGAGAATACGCTCGCTGACCCACCTGCACCGCCGTCGGGCGTCAGCGCGTTTTTTGGTGAGGTTTTCGCGCAGAACCAGAACATCTCCGTAACGATGGACGTTGATACGCTCAACATCAACGGAACGGTTGCGGATTGTGAGATCGCCTTCGCTTTGAGCGCGACTTATATACTCGAAGTGCCGCCGGAAAACTACGAAGCTGCGGGGACGGATATCACGGTGTGGGAGTTTGACGGCGTAAACTGGCGCCTGGTTACCTGGCAGGAAGCCGAGGAATAGCCGGAAGAGTAGGGCGGACGTAGCTTGCGTCCGCGAGTCTGGTTTGCGAAAAGCAGGCTGTTCTGCTGGACGGTTGCGATATGGAGTCGCTTAAAAGACGCACCGTTTGAAGATCGCGGCGATAACGATAAGGCACAGGATTACGCCAACCCAGATGCTCACCAGGTTTTCGCGGCGAGCCTGCGGATCGTAGCTACCCTCGCCGCGCGCTAGCGCCTTAAGGGAGTTGTAGAGAAGCCCTAGTGCGAGCAGGAGTATAGCCAGGTAAACCACGGCGTAGAGTATTTGCGTGTAAATCATCGCTCACTTCCGTCGCACGCCCGAAAACCAGCGCGCTCGCGACGATTGTATCACTGCTGGCGAGCTGAAGGAAAACACGGGCGTGGCCGGGCTAAGCCGGCCACGCCCTGTTCGCAAGCTGCAACGTGCAGCTTTGGGCTTTTTCTAGTTGTCCCGGAACTTATACAGCTTCCCGTCGCCAGTTCCGACGTAGAGCGAGCCATCCTGCCCGATTACGGGACCCGTCCGATGCAGGCTGCCTCCGGTCTCATAGCTCCAAAGAAGCGAGCCGTCCGGGTTTAGCGCGTAGAGGTAGCGGTTGTCATCCCCGAAGTAGATGGACCCATCCGCGCCGACCGCCGCGCTGGAGTAAATCGCGCCGTTCGCCTCGAACGTCCACTTCGGGCTGCCATCAGGATTGATGGCGTAAAAGATACCTTCGTTGGACCCGACATAGATGGTTCCATCCCAGCCGATGGCGGGACTCGCGTCGACGTCGTAAGGGCCGATCTCGTCAAACATCCACTTCAGTGATCCGCCTGGATTGTGTGCGTAGACGCGGCCCAGTCCGCTCTGCGACTGTCCGGCCCACGTGCCATAATATATCGTTCCGTCGTCGCCCAGCGCCGGACTGGAGTAAATCATCTCTTCCCCAGTGTAATCCCAGGCTAACGACCCGTCAGGATTGAAGGCGTAGAGGACATAGCTATCGCTGCCAACGTAAATGGTACCGTCAATAGCGATAGCGGGGCTTGAGGCGACTTTATGGACATAGGGGCCGGTGTCTTCATACTCCCATTTCAGCGAGCCGTCCGGGTTTATGGCGTAGAACCATCCGCCCCGGCTCCCGACATACACCGTGCCGTCCCAGCCGACGGCGGGAGAGGAGTTTATCGCGCCCGTGGTGGGATAAGACCACTTCAAAGTGCCGTCGGGCTCAACCGCATAGAGGTTGGAATCCTCGCTGCCAACATAAATCGTGCCGTCAAAAGCGATAGCGGGGCTGGACTTGATTGCGCCGCCCAGTTCGGTGGCCCATTTGCGTGCCCCGTTCGGATATACTGCATACAGATAACCGTCGTTTCCTCCAATGTAAATGGTCCCGTCAAGGTCAATGGCGGGGGAGCATTCATTAACGGGCGCCACGTCGGAGGTCCATCTCAATGAGGGTGTCCGCGGGCCTGCCACCGGGCTTCTCGCCTTATGCGTTAGATCTCCTCGGAACATCATCCACTGCGGGCTGATGCCGACGCCGATATACGTAAACGCGGTGGACGCATACCCGTCGTCATCCGTAATGCGCACCGTCGGCCGGTACACGCTTTCAATGTCGTAGATGTGCTGTGCGTTGGGTGTGGTGCCCGAATTCAAATCGTAAATCCCGTCGCCCTCGTAGTCCCATTCGTAGCTGACGATTGAGCCGTCGGGGTCGTAGCTGGTGCTCGCGTCGAGAGCGACGTCAAGCGGCGGATCGCCCACGTAAGGGTCAGCCGTAATTTCGGCAACGGGCGCGTTCTTGACGGTGATGGTGATTTCGTTGGATTCGACCGGATCGTACGGCGGGACGAACTGTGAGTAGAAGACGGAAATGGTGTATGTGCCCCAGGTGAATAGGTCGTAGCGCCACGCCTTCCCGTTTTCGTCGTACCGCAGGTCGTAGCTCATTTCAACATCCTCGCCCGGCTCAAGAGTCTGGTAGGCGTCCTCGCTGAAGGTCATATAGGGCATCGGGCCCTGCCACACGGCGAACTCCTCGGTTTCGCTTTCAATGACGAATGCCAGCGGGTAGCTGACCGCGAACATCTCGGGAAGGACCTCAATCGGCGCTGAACCGCCGTTGGTCAGCGTGATATCCACAACAACCGGCTCGTTGTCGTCGTAATCCTGCTTTGCGGTGGAAATGGCAATCTCAAGCCCGCTGTCGCCCGCCTGGCTTGCCGAGTACACCGAGCTGCCCGCCTTGGGCCAGTTGTCGTGGTCAAGCCAGTCTTTAATCGTCGCGTCGTCAACCGTTTGCAGACCACTGTCGGGCCTGCCGTCTCCGTCTGTATCCTTGACGGTTACGACGCCGCCCGCGGCTGACAGGTAACCGAAGTGACCGCCGAAAATATCGATGCTCAATCGCTCTCCCATCTCCATCGGCGTGTCAAGTGTGCCGTCGTTGTTGCTGTCAATCATCTCCGCCTCGCCCTTCTTGACGTGCTGTTTTTGGTGCGCGAACTCGTGAAGGATGGTGTTGGCCATCAAGAAGGTCGCCGCCCTTTTGTCCGCCTCGCTTGAGGTTGGCGTGGCGAGGTCCCAGATGTGCTCGTTAAGGTAAAACTCGTCGTCTTTCCAGTCACGCACTCTGCCCCAGTACTCGCCCAGAGTGGTTGTCGACCCGCCCGAAGCGGTGGGGGAGTTCCACTCCATCTCCCTGGTGTTTATCTCCGGGGCCTTTTTCTCCGGGTCCGGCTTGCCGTCCTTGAGATATTCGCCCTCAATCGTCTTGCCCGACTTGTTTACCTTGGCGAAAGCGTCTTTACCCTTCTGCGACTGGGCGATGCGCTCCGCCAGTCGCAGCGCATCGTAGAAGCAGGAGTTGTTGCGCCTGGTCCGGGAAATCCGGTCCAGAGTCCAGACGTAGATATATGGATAGTCGACGTTTTTATAAGAGAAATGATCCGCGGAGAATGCGGCGAAGATCCTGCCGGCGTAAGTGCCCGCGATAATGTTTTCCTCTTCTTCTTCAGGGATGGGCGCTCCGGTCTCGTCAACTAAAAAGCCATCCTCCTCGGCTCCCCATTCGCCGGTTTCGTAGTTGAAATCGTAGATGGGCACGTCTATCTGGTCGTTGTTCGGGTAGATGTCGTCGATGTCGCCCCACTGGGCCGGCGGGATTTCCAGCACTATTTCCGCCGGACTGTCGGGATACGTGACCTGCTCCCCGGCGGCATCCTTGGCCGTGACCCACATAAACACCGATGAATTCAGCTCAAATCCGCCGTCGTCGGCGAACTCGCCGGGAAACGCTTCCGGATTCTCGTCAGGATCGTAGGATTTTGCGTACACCTGAGTGATATCGGCGTCCAGGTTACTGATAACTATGCCGCCGTCGGCGCTGGTCGCCTGGTTTCCATCCATTACCAGCTCGGACCCGGTGGGATCCGGCAAAACAACCAGCACGGAATCAACGGCGCCTTCACTCAGAATGCGCTCGGTCGTGTCGAAATTGGTGATGGTAAGGCCGGTAGTAGGCTCGTCGTATTCCGCTTCCACCGAAACCTTGATGTTGAACGCCACAGGCGCCAGCTCAATGGTAAACGCGCCACTGGCATCAGTGGCGGATTCGCCGACCGACGAGCCGTCGCTGGTGGTGGCGGTGACCCAGGCGCCTTCGACTGGCCCGCCGGTGTCCCATTCCACTGTGCCGGACACTTCGATGGAGTGGGAGGACAGCGTGTCCACGCTGGTCACGCCCGCCTCGTTGGCCGAGTTGTAAGGCGTGATGTGGTAGGTCTGGTAATCCAGCGAGTAAAGCGGCACCTCGAAGCGTTTCCGCCCCACACCCACGGCGTCCTCAAACGGTGTCTGGGCTACCCACTGCCAGTGATCCAGCAAGCTTTGCGCGCCTTCCGTTATGTAGTATGCGACTTCGGTCATATATCCCATGGCGATAGGCGTGATGTCGGCGATATCAATGACTCCGTTTCCGCTGCCGTCGACAACTCCCACCAGCGTATTCTCGCCGTCCGGCGACACTTCCTGGCCGTAATACATCGCAATGGGCGTGATGTCTGCGATGTTCACCGTTCCGCTTTGGTCGTAATCGCCCTCGTTGCGGTAATGCCAGGTGAGCGCATACGTGCCGGCGATATCGACCAAATCGAGGTCGGTTACCCGGCTGGTATCGCCCGGCGGGGCCGAAACGAACTTGCCGGTATTCCGCGCGATAAGCGCGTCCCGCAGCGCGCCTTTTAGCGTATCGAACAGCCCCGGGTCGATTCCTTCTGGCGCCTGGAATGCGTCAAGCTCCGCCAGCGCGTCGTCCAGCGACTGCTCGACTGCCACGCCGGGAGCAGGACGTTCTTTCGTGGCGCTTCCGATTGTCGGCAGCGTAGTTTTACGGCTTTTCTTCCCGCCGCATGTCGCGAGCAAAGCCGCAAGCAGTACGAGCGCGAGTACGAATGCGGCGATTGGAATCCAGTGCAGATGCCTGGTTCTCATTGCAGTTACCCCCTGAGTCCCATATCAAGTTCACAAGAGCTTTTCGGGCCCGGTTAGCTTCTGCGCTAGCGCGTCATCACTTCTTGTGAGCGCGACTGGTTAGCATCTTATACAGCCCCACGCGAAGTGTCAAGGATTTGTAGCAGGTGGTTCTCCCGCCTGCCTGACGGGAGCGCTTGTGCTTGCATATCAAGCATGATTAGCCTGGGTTTAATGCCAGGCAAAAGCCCCGGTTGATCGGACTATGCGGGCGAGCGGTGTGCAGAAGGGCATAGCCGCCTGTGCAACCCGAATTCCCGCATCGGAAAGCTGACTACGAGCCGGTGCCGAAGCCCTTATTGCCGCCGCTTCCGCTTCCCAGCCTGTCGAGGAGGTCCAGCTTGTATGTGTCGCGCTCTTCTTCTGTGTCTTCTTCGTCAGCCGCCTTCTCGATATCAGACATATGCTTGTTTATTTTATCAACCCAGCTGTCTTCGTTATCTGGTATGTCGTCGACTTTCTTTTCCTTTTTCTTCTCCGAGCAGGCGGTCAGGAGAGCGAACGTAAGAAGCACGAAACACAGGAACAATCCTGCTTTTGCCAGAAACCTTCCGGCTGCCTTCAATGTGGACATAAGGTAGCGCATGCTAGACTCCCCCTTTGTCCAGAGTGGCCCGGAACAGGTCGAACCGGTCGTTCATGTAGATATCATCCACAATGGGACTGGTTGCCAGAACAGGATGCAGCTTCTCATCATCATTGAGCGGGACGCCGTGGACGAAGCCCTCGACGCTCACCGGCGTGACGGACTTGTCGATGTCCAGGGAGAACAGCGACTGCCCTTCTAACGCGATCTCGAAGTGGGCTACATCAAGCCCCACGTTAGCAGTAACAGTTAAACCGGCATATGCGTCCACCATATCCTGGTATAGCGGGATGTCGGTTGCAGGAGCAGGGACCCACGCCCAGAAGTTGTTGTTCGTGAACTCGGAGTATTCGAAGAAGCATTCCAAGAAGTAAAGCGTATCGCCCTTTACGGTCTGCGCTACCGGATCAGGGGCATTAAGGACGTTTAGCGTATTGATCGCGTCCTGAATATGGGGCTGCCAGGGATTGCGCATCCCGCGCCCTGATGCAGAAGTCTCGGCGACCATCACACCCATAATCTCGGCGAAGCCGGAGTCGAATGCGAACCCGGGAACGTCTGCCAGGAATATGGATAGTTGGCCGTAAAGGTTGGAGATTTCGGCGCCGCGCTGGCGCGCGAGATCTGCTCTTTGCACTAAAAGAGAGTGAAGAGTGGCGTCCGGAGTAACAGTAATATGGGATTGGACAATAGTCTCCAGTCCCAGGTCATCGGTCGCAGTGAGCTGAAGCAGCACCTGCCCTGATTGAATGATCTTCTCTGGCCATTCGAAGTAGATATCGAAGTAGTGGTCTTCTCCTTCGATGTCCAGCCGCACCCAGTCCCACGAGTTTAGCGTTAGGTTGTTAATCCTGAGGACTGGGCCTAGGGAAAGCCCGTTTGGAGCGATGATCTTGCCTGTGATTGCAGTCTCGCCGCGTTCAATAGTCGCTCCTTCTGCAGGGAACACCAGATCGACGAACTGCGGCGGTGCGCCTTGCCCGATGCACGGGCGCACGACAAGCAAGAATAAGGCCGCTACGCTTAGTCCTGCCAAGAAGAGCGCTAGCGGCACAATGCTACGTTTATACATAATACCCCACCTCACATGGAATAGCCCATGGAGAATCTACCAGATATTGACGCAATATGCAACTTGCGCTGCGGTCTTTGTCAATTGTCGCGATGAGCGTTCCCGATAAGCGCAATCGCCGCGCGTGCGAAGCCGCCCGCCGAAGCGGGTATACGTCTGTGTGTGCGCGTGTGCGTGCGCAGATGAAAACGATACTAAGGTGATTGCAGAAATATCAAGCAGATAGAGTGGTCAAGACCTCGGCCTATTAGTACGGGTCAGCTGTGACGTTACCGCCTCTACACCTCCCGCCTATCATCCGGTAGTCTTCCGGAGGCCTTACTCCCCCGAAGGGGATGGGGAAACTTATCTTGGGAAGGGCTTCGTACTTAGATGCTTTCAGCACTTATCCGCACCCAGCATAGCTACCCTGCGGTGGCGCGGGCGCGCCAACAGGTACACCAGAGGCTGGTCCACCCCGGTCCTCTCGTACTAGGGGCAGCATCCCTCAATTTCCCTACGCCCACAGTGGATAGAGACCGAACTGTCTCACGACGTTCTGAACCCAGCTCGCGTACCGCTTTAATGGGCGAACAGCCCAACCCTTGGGACCTTCTCCAGCCCCAGGATGCGACGAGCCGACATC
>Ga0180434_10000383_pt1 | contig 65260 bp, 48 predicted proteins | sample SS_ome_7_FD_132453 | JGI IMG/M metagenome (GOLD analysis project Ga0180434, IMG submission 132453) | Hypersaline lake sediment archaeal communities from the Salton Sea, California, USA - SS_1_D_2 metaG | ecosystem: Environmental > Aquatic > Non-marine Saline and Alkaline > Hypersaline >...
ATCTATATTGCCACAGGCGTTATCCGCCTCCAGGCACAATCGATCCGATAGCCATGAACGAAAAGATCAGCACGTCTTGGAGAAAGTGGATGAACCATGGCCACAGGAGACCTCTCGTTTCGATCATGCCTTTTCCCAACAGCCAGCCTAAAAACCCTGCCAGCAACACCCCCACTATTCCATACGGAACCCCGTAGTAGTGACCCAGTCCAAAGAAAACTGCCGTGAGAAACACGGCGTGTTGTTTGCCCACCACGTTGTGCAGCGGAGCCAACAGCGCCGCCCGATAGCTCATCTCTTCGCTAAAAGCATTCATCGCCGCAAGCAACAGTACCATTGGCAGCAGCGGCAACAGTTGCCCCAATGCCCTCAGCGATGGCCGTCCGGCGATCACCAGGAAAATCAGCGTCACCAGCGTTATAACGATGGCAAAGCTGCGCCCGAATTCCGTCCATGGCTCTGGCTCTTTCATTCCCAACCATTGCTCCCGCTCTGCGGGCGCGTCCAACTCCCCCTTTGCCAGGAAAAACTCCCGTCGTCGGTATCCCAGTAGCAACAGCACCCCGATCATCACGAGCGCAGTCGCCAGCCGCAGTATCTGAGCGCCCAGCATCTCCACGCTAAAGGATCCGGATCCGCCAAACCAGCGCTGCCACAGAGGCGTCAGATCTATCCACTGCGCCAGCTCCGTCGCCAGATACAGCACTGCAACGAGCGCGAAATAGTGACGCAGGGGCTGGATAACCTTCGAGATGAAACTGAGCAGAATCAGAACTGCCAGCAGGATCACCTTGGCCCAGAGAAGCCAATCGGGTTGTTGGCCCGTGGTCTCCTGCCAGATAATGTTCGGCAAAAAGGAAACAAGTAAGGTAACCAGCCAGGCCAAAATCAGCAGTGACTGCCGTGGCGAGGAGGCGGTTGTTCTGGATGTATTCGAGTTCATTAAAATTCTCCGTGTTCTTCACACTATTTGCCTGACATTTCCCACAGAACACTCTTTGTCCAGGTTCGATATTTCGGCTGCACCTGACGGGGTGTTCTCGTGCTTCACGTCTGCCTTATCGCGGCCAAGACGGCGCGGCCTTTGGCCTCTGTCGGACCCTCTGCTGATGGAGCGGCGGCTAGGGTGACGGAACGTCGTTGGACGGCGAAGGAATGGTTATTGCCCGCCACCTAGTAGCGAGCCAAGCGCGCCCATCCCTGTAGCGCCGATCCCCAACACCGTACCGAGTACCGCGCCGATGACCAGGCTGATGACAAAGACGATCACCCAACCGATGACGACGGTGAACACGGTCTTGGTTGTGTCGAGGTCCAGGGCCTCGCGCACGGCGACGAAACCGGTGACCAGCGCCCAGAGAGCGCCGATCAAACTGGCCAATCCTCCCAGGCAGGGGATAAAACTCAGAACCCCCAACAGGCGCGGCCCGCTGGCGTACCCTAGCACGCGCAATAGTTCGCCGGGGTCCGCGACGCCGTCGAACATCCGGGTGCCTACAAAGTAGGTGACGTAGGACCAGATGTAATAGTTGACGACCCCCAACACGATGGCGACCACGGTCGCAATCAGGGCAGCTCCGATATTGCCGCCCATTATGCCCACGATGAGACCGCCGATACTGCTGATGACGGACACCAGGATCACGACGATCAGGGCCTCTTGAGTCAGACTGGCGTCTGCCTCTACTTCCTTGTAGAGTTCGCCGTCGAGCATTGCTGCACGTATGACACGATTGAACATTGTATCCTTTCCTCCTTATGTGTATGGTATTACTGATAATATGTGCAAAATCCCGAGGGTGATGGGATTGTGACCAAAGGCCGCGCCAAAAATAGTTTACACCAAGTCACGTCTTTGTGCAAATCAGGTGTTCTGCATCGGACCAGCCGTAGCGATCCAACTCGTGAACGCTGACGGCATCAAAACCTCGAGCGCGCAGAGCAGGCGCAATGCCTTTGAATACGTCTTCATCGAGGTAAAGCCGGATGAACAAGGTTCTATTTGTTTTTTGCTCATGCTCACTCGGCGGGTACGACGCGACCATCAGGCTCCAGACGCAATCCATAACGGGCCAGCAGGGGGCCAGGCTCGGCGGCGGCAATGTCGGCTTCGATCTCGGCCTGGTGGTCGTGGTAATAGCTCAGTGCATCAAAGACCTGGGCCGCTGTCAAGTGAGGCAACCCAACCAGTATTTCATCCACGCTCAGGCCCTGTTTGTAGTACCCGACGATGGTTTGAACGGGGATGCGAGTACCTCGGACAATCGGCCGCCCTCCACAAACATCAGGGATACGGGCAATATGGGGATGAGTTGTTTTCGTTTCCTCGTCTTCTTCGAGGATCCCGAGCCGGACAGTTTTATGCTCCACCAGCGAAAGTGGCTTTACTGGTCGCAGTACTCCTTTCTCGTAAACCGCTTCGACGATCCTGGACACTATATTTCACCTCCTCCTGCCGCTCATGATACGCTGAAACCGGGGCAGGAGCAACACAGCATCATCAAACTGAGTGCTTTTGCGCATGATGCATTTATCGGTCGCGTCGCCACATCTCGAGCGCCTGCTGGGTCGTGCGATACCCGATCTCGACGATCTCGTCGTGAGGTTCAAACTCCAGCGTCCCAAATTCCTCGACCGGTAGCTGAATGATCAGATCCGCCAGGTCCCGTGCCAGCCGCTCCCGATACAGCCCGTTGACGTCCAGCACGCGCATGATGTTGCCCAGGATAGACGGCATGGGCGGACTTTCGGTGAACGGGTTGAGCCGATTCCAGAGCACCTGCCAGCCCGAGATGCTGGTACCAAACTGGTACGTTTGTTGGGTCTTGTATTTGGCCGGGCTGGCGTTCACGCCGATGACGATCCCGTTCCCGCACAGCTCGCGCATCGCGTCGATGGGGAAATTGTTGATCACCCCGCCGTCCACGAGCATGTCGTCCTCGTCGAGGATGGGAGAAAAAGCCCCCGGGACGGCCACGCTGGCCCGCACGGCCCTCCATACCGGTCCTTTCTGGTGGATGACCTCGGTGCCCTGGGTCAAGTTGCACGAGACGCAAAAGAAGGGCTGCCATAGGTCCTCGATCTGCACGTCCTGGAACAGCGTGCGCAGCACGTTCGTCAGTTTCTTGCTGGCAAAGAAGGATACCAGCGGAAGCGTGTAATCCATCAACTGTTGGGCGGAAAAGTAGTTAGTGACCAGTTGGTGCATGGCCTCGTCGTCCCAGCCCATGGCGTACCCTGCCGCGACCAGAGATCCCATGCTCGTTCCGCCGATCAGATCGATCGGCAGCCCGGCCTCGCGCAGCGCCCGGATCACGCCGATGTGCGCCAGGCCGCGCGCGCCTCCACCGCTCAACGTCAGGCCGAGCGCCCGATCCGTCAACCGGCGGGCCAACCTTTGGAAATCCTCGCCGACTTTCATCCGCACGTGGTGATGGGCGCGTACTTGCCGCCACTCCAGCCACTTGGACGTGCCGACCGGCTGCTCGATGGCGTTCGGTTGCAGCAGCACCAGCTCCACGCGAGCCTTGATCATCCCGTGTCGCATGGCGATCTCGATCTCGCCCGGCGTCGGATCCGCGTCGGCCTCCCCGACCAGGAGAATGCGGTCGGCCTGCCGCAGACAGCGCCGCGTCCAGGGCGACCAGGTGGCGTTCGTCTCGTAGATGATGTACCGGTACTTGGTCTCCTGTTCGCTCAACCAGGCCACGAGCGTGACGTTGGTGGGGTGATCCTCGGCCGTCTGCGCCGCTCCCGGCTTGCCAAAGTAGCGGTCGAAATGCTCGTCGCTCAGGTGGAGCGTCGGGCCGAACGTCGCCAGCGCAGCCGCCAGCCGCCGCGCAAAGATGGACAGCGGCACCGAGCGATGGGTCGGCGCGAGCGTAAACGTGGTGGCCTTGACGCTTTCTGACGTTGAGGCGCGCACCACTTGCTGTCCGTGCTTGATGATGTTGCGCGCGATCCGCACCATGATCTGGGGGTACCGCTCGATCAACTCCTCAAACACGGCGCGGGAGAGCCGCACGGCGTCCGTGTCGCGGATCGCGTACACCGTCGCCGAGCGCGGCTCGTCGGTCAGCAGGGCGAACTCGCCCACAACGTCGCCAGAACAGACTTCGCCTACCTTCGATTCGCTTCCATCTTCCCTTTCGATGGCGAATCCAAGACGACCGTTGACGACCACGTACATCGCGTCGCCAGCATCTCCCTGGCGGAAGAGCGTCTCGCCGCTGGAAAGATGCCGCCACTCCAGCTTCGCCTGCAAGTCGTGGAGCGTCGTGGCGTCGATCTCGCCGAACAAGCCGGTCAACACGCCCGCGAGCTGCGCGCCGCGCATGCGCGGGATGATGGTGCGGGCGAACTCTGTGATCACGTGGGGATACTTTTCGGCGATGCGGTCGAACCCTGCCTTTGACAGTTTCACCAGTTCGGCGTCGGTGAGCGCATAGACGGTCGCCGTGCGCGCCTGTCCGGTCAGGAGCGCCATCTCGCCGACACTTTCGCCGGAGCCTAGCTCGCCCACGACGGTCTCGCTGCCATCTGGAAGCTTGATCTGGACGCCCAGGTGCCCGCGGACGAGCACGTACATGCTATCTCCGGGCGCTCCCTGTTGGAAGAGAACCTCGTCTGCCGAGAGGCGGCTCTGTTCGAGCTCCGCTTCCAGGGCGCGGAGGGTGGACTCGTCCAGGTCCTTGAACAGGTCGTTGGATGTGACGTGGGCGACCAGCCCGGTCTCGGAGGTCAAAGAACTCGTTCGTCCCATGTTTATTCCTCGCTATCCCAGAGATCCGCCGACATGAACTTGAGTAATTTCGACGGCGTGCCCAGGAACGCCCGCACGTACCGTTCCGTCGTCGCGGGGGTCTCGAACTGGGGCCAGTGGCCGGCGTTCGGGATCACCCGCAGATCGGCGTCCGGCCACTCTTGCGCCACCACGCTGGCGTCCCGCAATGGCACCGTGTTGTCCTCCATCCCCCAGATCACCAGCGCGGGCGTTTCGATCTGTTCCAGCTTGCCGCGCAGGTCGTGGTTGCGCATGGCCTCGAAGCATTCCGCCCGCACCAATCCCTGGCCAGGACGGCGGGCGTCGGCGCGGATGTGCTCGTATTCCTCCCCGGTGATCCCGGAGCGATCGGCGAAGAGCGCCGGGCGCAGCAGCCGATCCGTCACGTTCAACATCTGCGGCTCGAGCAGCTCGACGAGTTTCCGGGTGATGGAAAAGCGCTCCATCAGCACAAAGGGCGACATAAAGAGCTTGATGAACAGCGAAAGATCCCCGCTGATCGTGGGGCAAAGCAGGATCATGCGCTCGATCAGATCGGGATAGTGCAGGGCCAGCGTGATGCCGATCATGCCGCCCATCGAGTGCCCGACCAACACGATCGGTCGCTCGCTCGTCTCTCGGATGAGCGTCGCCAGCAGATCGACGTAGCCGCCGATCGTCGCTCGCTCCGGCAGCGGCGGCGATTTGCCGTACCCCGGCAGGTCGACGGCCAGACAGCGGAAGCGGGTGTTCAGTGTGGGCAGCAGCGGCGAGACGGCGTACCACGAGCTTGACCAGCCGTGGATGAGGATGGCGATCGGGTTGCCGGGCGGGCCTTCCTCGTGCACGTGGATCGGCTGATCGTTGACCTCGTAGATGGTCGTCTTGTGAACAGTCATCGTGGACTTCCTTATGCTGCTGCTGCTCGTCGTCGCCATTATTGTAGCACAGTCGCGCCTGGGGGACAAACAACCAAAGGTGTTGCATCCAGCGCAGAATGTGGTAGACTCTACGGTGTGAACCGGCTACTGTTTCGGTTGGTATATACAACAGCATTCTACAAGGAGAAGAAATAGACCCGTGCCCCCCATTTTGAAATATGTTTTACGTCGGTTGTTGGTGGTCCCCATCACGTTTTTTCTGGTCACTGCCGCGTTGTACGGTGTCATCATGCTGACGCCGCCAGAGACCCGGGCGCAATTATACCTGTCGGGTGGGCGGATGGATACCCAACAGGCGCTTCAGCGCGCGATCGACCGCATCATTGAGGAACGGGGCCTGGATGACCCTTACCCGGTCCAGTATTCCCGTTGGGTTTCCAACGTGCTTCGGGGCGACTGGGGATGGAGCCCCGTGCAGAACGACGATGTCCTGCGCGTCCTGCTCAGACGGACCCCCGCGACGGCGGAGCTGACGCTCTATTCGATCCTGCTGCTCGCTCCGCTGGGCTTGGCCAGCGGCGTCATCGCGGGATGGAAGGAGAATCGCCGCCCCGACCACATCTTCCGCTCGCTCGCTTTCGTCGCCACCTCGGTTCCTCCGTTCATCCTCGGCCTGATCCTGCTGACGATCTTTTACGCGGGACTGCGCTGGTTTCCGCCCGGCAGGCTCGGCCTTTCCGAGCAAGCCCTGGTCAGGTCGTCGTCGTTCAAGACCATCACCGGGTTGCTCACCATAGATGGTTTGCTCAACGGCGAGGCTGGCGTCAGCCAGGAGGCGCTGCGCCACCTGGTGCTGCCCGTCGTCACCCTGAGCCTGGCTCACTGGGCGACGCTGGGCCGGGTGACGCGGTCGGCCATTATCGAGGAACTGGGAAAGCCCTACATCGTCGCCGCACGTGGGCGCGGTCTTTCGACGCGGCGAACGATCTGGTTCCACGCGCTGCGCAACGCGCTGCTCCCCGCCCTGAACAGCAGTGCTCTTTCGGCGGCCTCGTTGGTCACGGGGGTGTTTGTCGTCGAGGTAGTGTTCGCCTTTCCCGGCGTCTCTGAACCGATCACCAACTCCCTGGCGCATTTACCGGACACGGCGATGGCGATGGGGTTCGCCGTCTACAGCGTCATGGTGGTTTTGCCGTTGATGCTTATCCTGGACGTGTTGCAAGTCTTTGTCGACCCTCGAATGCGGGAGGGAGGGGTGGGAGGATGAAAAGATTCTTCCGTTTCCTCTCCGATCAACAGAACCAGCGCGCCCTGACGATCGTGGCGCTCTACATCCTGGTCGCGGTCTATGCGCCCACGCTGGCCCCGCCGGACAACCCCGATGAACCGGGGATATTCAAGGTCGTTGGCCGCTCCTCCGACCATACCCCGCACCCGCCGGGCAACGGCACCCTCTTGGGCACGCTGCCGGGGCAGGCGGATGTCTTTTACACCCTGGTCTGGGGCACGCGCCACGCGTTGCGGCTCGGGCTCGTCGCCGCTCTGACGACCGCGTGCCTGGGAGTCCTGCTCGGCGCTATCAGCGGTTACGTGGGTGGAACGGCCAACCATCTGCTCCTGCGCGTCACCGATGCCTTTCTCACCTTTCCCATGATCGCCGGGATGTATCTTTTTCGAGAGGTCATGACTTCTTTGACGCGCACCGGAGATGCGACGTCGTTGTTTCTGACAGTGATGCAGACGTTGCGCCTGGACCCCGTGATGCTGACGCTGATCCTTTTTTCCTGGATGCCCTACGCGCGCATCATCAACGCCAGTGTGACCCGTTTGAAGGGCGAGGAGTACATTGTGGCCGCCGTATCGCTGGGCGCGAGCAGCTTTCGCATCATCTTTCGTCACATGATCCCCAACGTCATCGCGCCGGCCATCGTGTTGGTCGCCCGCGACATCGGCGCGATGGTGTTGTTGGAGGCGGCGTTCACCTTCATCGGCATTGGCGGCGTGTCTCCCTGGGGCATGCTTTTGGTGGTGGGCCGCAACTATATCGTCGGGCCGTATGCGAATCCGCTGGCGTTCTGGTGGGTCTATTTGCCTGCCACCCTGTCGTTGATTCTCTTTGGCGTCGGTTGGAATCTGCTCGGCGATGGATTGAACCGTCTGTTGGATCCGCGCTCGTATCGGGGGCGCTGAGGATGTGAAGTATGACCGCGCCGCTGCTCAAAACGAAACTCTATATCCCACCCACCCGGTCCGAGCTGGTGCCACGACCGCGCCTGATCGAACAGCTGAACGTGGGGCCTCGTTCGGGCCGCAAGCTGACGCTCGTCTCTGCCCCGGCGGGCTTTGGCAAGACCACGCTGCTGAGCGAGTGGGCCGCCCGTATCCGACGGCCCGTCTGCTGGGTCTCGCTGGACGAAGGGGACAACGACCCGACGCGATTCTGGGCCTACTGCATCGCCGCCTTACAAACCATCCGGGCCGACGTAGGAGCCGCTGCCCTGGCGGCGCTCCAGGCCTCGCGCCAGCCGCCAGCCTTCGAGCTGTTTCTGACTGGTTTGATCAACGAGATCAGCGAGATCACCACCCCCTTGACTCTCGTCCTCGATGATTTTCACGCGGTCGCCAGTCCCCAGATCATCGACGGGGTGACGTTCCTGCTGGACAACTTGCCACCACAGATGCACCTGGTCATCGCCACCCGCGCCGATCCGCCGCTGCGCCTGAGCCGCTTGCGCGGTCGAGGCCAACTGAACGAGCTGCGCGCCGCCGATCTCTGCTTTACGCTCGGCGAGACGGCGGTGTTTCTCAACGAGGTGATGGGGCTGGACCTCTCGGCGGAGGAGATCGCCGGGCTGGAGGCGCGCACAGAGGGCTGGATCGCGGGGTTGCAGATGGCGTCCCTTGCCTTGCAAGGGCGGCTTGCCTTGCAAGGGCGGCTTGCTTTGCAAGGGACACTCTTGATGCGAGGGCGGAGCAGGGAACGCATCTCGGATTTTGTCACGAGCTTTACCGGCAGCCATCGTCACATCCTGCATTACTTGGTCGAGGAGGTGTTACAGCAGCAGTCAGAGAACATGCAGACCTTTATGCTGCGGACGGCGATCCTCGACCGCTTGTGCGGCTCTCTGTGCGATGCCGTGACCGGACAGGCGGATGGCCGGGCGATGCTGCAACAGCTCGAACGGGCAAATCTGTTCATCGTTCCGTTGGACGACGAACAGTATTGGTATCGCTACCACCACCTTTTCGCAACCCTGCTGCGCAACCGTTTGGAGGAAACTCTTCCAGATGAAATATCCACCTTGCACCGCCGGGCTAGCGAGTGGTACGAACGAAACAACTTGATCGCCGAGGCCGTCCACCATGCATTGGCAGCCAATGACATTGACCGGGTGGAGCGATTGGTGGGCAGAAACGTGTTGGCGATGATGGGACACGGCGAGTTGGCGACTGTGGAGAGATGGTTTGCCGCGCTCCCGGACGAGGTCGTGCGCGCTCGACCCTGGCTCTGCGTTGCCTGGAGTTGCGTGCTCCTGCAAACCGGCCAGTTGGACGCCGCCGAGTCTCTGCTCCAGGATGCCGAGCAGGCGGTGCAACTTGATGCCGACAAGGGGATATTCGACGAGCGACTCGCGGGCTATATCGTCGCCGTTCGGGCGCACGCCGCTGACCTCGATGGGGATTTGCCCCTGGCCCTGGAACTTGCCCGCGAGGCCCTGCAACGCTTGCCCACGGACGATCTGACCGTTCGTCGCTGGGTGATGACGATATACGCGATGTCGCTTTATTGGACGGGCGATTTCGCGGCGGCGGAGCAAGCCCTCGCCGAGGCCATCGCGAGCCTGGAGGCGGCGAGCGACGTGTTCGTGGCCGTGACGAGCCTCTGCGATCTGGCTACGGCGGAGGCGGCGCAGGGTCGCACCCGCCGGGCAGCCGATTTTTACCGCGCCGCCATACGGCTCGCGGATGAGCACGCTGGGCGCGCCGGACGCCGGTTGCCGGCCGTCGGGCACGCCCACGTCAAGCTGGCCTGGCTGCTGCGCGAGTGGAATGATCTGGACGCCGCTATAACGCATATGCAGGAGGGGATCGAGATTTCCAGGCTGTGGGGACAGCCCCATTATTTGGTGATCGGGTGCGTGAACCTGGCCCGCCTGCTCCAAACCATTGGGGATACAGAAGGTGCGTTGGAGGCGATCCAGGAGGCGAAGCGGGCCGTTAGCAAGGCTCCTTCCTGGAACGCCGAGCAGGTGGAGGCGAGAGAAGCACTGATCCAGTTGAACATCGGAAATCTGGCAGCGGCGTCTCGTTGGGTGCGAGAGAGTGGGCTGGATAGTGACGATAGTCCCATCACACCTCAGAACGTTGACCTGTACCCTATCGTGGCCGAGATCCTCATCGCGCAGGGCCGGAGCGATCTCACAGGCCCCTGGCTAGATGACGCCCTGCGATTGCTGGCGCGGTTGTCAACGTTTGCCGAGGGAGCAGGGTGGCAGTACATTGTAAACATTGCACTGATCTTGCAAGCGGTGGCGCTGCAGGCGAAAGGCGAGCTGGAGCAAGCTCTGACCCGCCTGGAGCGCGCCCTCGCTCTCAACGAACCCGAGGGCAACGTCCGTATCTTTATCGACCTGGGCACGCCGATGGGCGAGCTTCTGCGCCAGGCGGCGGCGCGGGGGATCGCGGTCGAGTACGTGGGCAAGCTCCTGGCGGCGCTTGATGCCGAGCGTTCCGGATCTCTCATTTCTCTCCTGGTCGAGCCGCTAAGCGAGCGGGAGTTGGAGGTTTTGCAGCTTCTTGCCACGGGGTTATCGAACAAGGATATCGCGACCACGCTGATAATCAGCGTCGCGACCGTCAAAAAGCACCTGCAGAATATCTATGGCAAACTGAACGTGCACAGCCGCACTCAGGCCGTAGACCGCGCCATGAAGCTAGGTCTCTTGTAGAGCGATGTTCCCGCTCGCAACGCCAGCTTGCACGAGCAAGCGAGGCGATGTAGAATGGAGCGAGGGGGAAGCACAGAATGGCCGCGCCGCTTTTGAAAACCAAACTCTATATCCCGCCTGCTCGCTCCGAGTTGGTGCCGCGCCCGCGCCTGATCGGGCGTTTGAACGCCAGTTTCCGTTCGGGCCGCAAGTTGACGCTCATCTCGGCCCCGGCGGGGTTTGGCAAGACTACGTTGCTGGGCGAGTGGGTGCACCGTAGGGGCGCGGTAACCGCGCCCCTACGGGTGGCCTGGGTCTCGCTCGACGAAGGGGATAACGATCCGGTCCACTTTTGGTCGTACATCTTGGCCTCCTTGCAGATGGCGCTCCCGGATGTAGGAGAAACCGCGCTTCAGACGTTCCGGTCGCCGCAACCCCCGCCCATCGAGACGATTTTGATCATCGTGATCAACGAGATCGTCGAATGTTCGCATACCATCGCCCTGATCCTCGATGACTATCACTTGATCGAGGCACAGCCGATCCATGAAAGCCTCGTCTTTCTGCTCGATCACCTCCCGACCCAGATGCACCTGTTGATCGCCACCCGCGCCGATCCTCCCTTGCCCTTGCACAGACTGCGCGCCAGAGGCCAATTGACGGAACTGCGCGCTCGCGATCTCCGTTTTACGTCTGAGGAGACCGCCGCCTTTTTCAATCAGACGATGGGGCTTGGGCTTTCTTCTGAGGATGTGGCCGCTCTGGTCGCCCGTACTGAAGGCTGGATCGCGGGGCTGCAAATGACTGCCCTTTCTATGCAGGGGCAGGACGCTACCTCTTTCATCAAAAACTTTAGCGGCAGCCACCGCTACATCCTGGGCTACTTGGTGGAAGAAGTCCTCGACCGGCAATCTGATGATATCCAGGAATTCCTGATCGAGACCGCGATTCTGGAGCGAATGACGGCCCCGCTGTGCGATGTCGTCTCGCAACGAGACGACAGCCGCGAGATGCTGAACCATTTGGAGCGAGCCAACCTCTTTGTCGTTTCCCTGGATGATGAGGGACGTTGGTATCGGTATCATCCCATGTTTGCGGAATTGCTGCAAGGTCGCCTGCAACAGACCCGACCTGACCAAGTCTTTCCCCTGCACCGTCGGGCGAGCGCGTGGTACGAGCGAGAGGAATTGTTGTCTGAGGCGGTGCACCATGCCCTCGCAGGCAAGGACGTCGAGCGAGCGATCCGCCTGATCGAGGGAAACGCGCTGGCGATGCTGCATCAGGGCGAGCTGGCGACCGTGTTGGGATGGTTGGACGCGCTGCCCGACGGAGTGGTGCGCTCTCGGCCCTGGCTCTGTGTCGCCTACGCCTGGGCTTTGGCCTATGGTGGTCGTCTGGACGATCTCGAACCATTGTTGCAAGATGCCGAAAAGGCGCTCGATTCCGGAACATCCGTCTCAAACCGGCAGCACGTCGAAGGGCACATTGCCATCATCCGTGCCTACGGTGCGAATATGCTGGGCGACCTTGCTCACGCCGAAGAGTTCGCTCAGAAGGCGCTGGAGCGGTTGCCCAAGGAGGACTTGAAGACGCGCGGCATGGCCGCCACGATGCGCGCGCTCCTGCTTTATGCGCACGGCGATGTGAAATTAGCAAGCCCGGCCTTTGACGAGGCGCTGTCCATCAGCCGGGCAGCCGACGATCCGCATCTCACCGTGCACATTCTCTGCGAGCGAGCCTTGTTTCAGTTAGCCCTGGGCCAGCTTCACCGGGCGGCCGACACGTGCCGCGAGGCACTACGACTGGCCGAGACATCCGCTCAGCAGGGTGGGCGGCCGCTGTCCGTCGCCAGCTACGCCCACACGCGCATGGCGAACGTGCTGCGGGAATGGAACGACCTGGAAGCCTCGTTGCACCACGCGAGAGAAAGCATCCGGCTGAGCAAGCAATGGGGGCAGACGGACATCCTGCTGACCGGCTACTTTGACCTGGTCTGGACGCTCCAGGCGACTGGAGAAGTGGAGGGCGCGCTCGACGCTATTCGAGAGGGCCAGCAGATCTCACGGGATGCGTCCGGCCAGAATTACTTTCCGCTGGAGCGAGCGGAGGCACAGATACGATTGCTGCACGGCGACGTGGCGGCGGCGGCCCGTTGGGTGGAGCAGATGGGGTTGAGCGCCGAGGATGAATTCGATTGCTTCCAGGGATTCACGTATCTCACGCTGGCCCGAGTGCTGATCGCTCAGGCGGATTGGCGGCCGGGAGAATTGCTCGAACAAGCGCTGCGATTGTTGGAGCGAATCGTGCGGCAGGCGGAAGCCATCGGCTACATGCGGCTCGCCATCCAAGCTTTGCTCCTGCAATCACTGGTCCTGCAAGCTACTAGTGACGATATAGAACAAGCTCTGACCAGTCTGGAATGCGCCCTCACTCTCGCCGAGCCAGAAGGCTTTGTGCGCTCCTTCGTGGACATGGGCGCGCCGATGGCCGATTTGCTGCGCCTGGCGGCAGCGCGGGGGATTGCAGTAGAGTACGTCGGCAAGCTCCTGGCGGCGCTTGGCGCTGAGCATCCCAGGCCTCCTTTATCCCCACTGATTGAACCGCTCAGCAAGCGAGAGCTGGAGGTGCTACGGCTTCTCGCTACTGGAGCGTCGAACAAAGATATCGCGACCACGCTGGTGATCAGCGTCACGACCGTCAAAAAACACCTGCAGAATATCTATGGCAAACTGAACGTGCACAGCCGCACTCAGGCCGTAGACCGCGCCAGAAACTTGGGCCTCTTGTAGATCCTCAATACTCCCTTGCAATACCCCTTTTGGATACTGACAATGGTGAGACCTTTTGGTATCATAGATTGCACCTTGAGGGAGGAGAATACAACATGTACAAATTGGCCAAGTGGACGATACTCCTTTTGTTTGGCATGACGGCGCTCCTGGTTGCGTGCGGAACAGCCGAAACCCCGACCCCAACGCCGTGCCCAGACGTGGAATGTCCAGAGGTAGCGTGTCCAGAAGCCGTGTGCCCGGAATGCCCAGACGTGGAGTGTCCGGAGCCGACGGTCGTCTCTGAAAATGCTTACTACGAGACGCTTTGGGCTTCCTCTGCACACAACGCCGCCGCGGTCGCGTGTGTCTCCTGCCACGACGAAGCGGCCACGCTCATGACCAGCGTGACCTTTCCCTCGGGCCTGGAGATCGCTGGTCTGGGTGGCGAGGCCCGTTGTATGCAGTGCCACCAGGGGCGCACTTCCACAAGCAGCGTCGACGATGCCATCGCCGCAGCGGGATTGGCCGACGACGATACGGTTAGCGAGGAGCTTGGTTTCACTGATTTCTACGCTGCCCCTGCGGCGATTCAGGTGGGGACCTGGGCGATGGGGGGATACCAGTACGAAGGCAAGCTCTACGACGCCCGGTTTGCCCACGTCGAGGGCTTCGATACGTGCACCGATTGCCACGACCCGCATACTCTGGAGCTAAAGCTGGAGGGCTGCTGGGCGTGCCACCAGGGCGTGGGCGCGAGGGACGACCTGGATCGTATCCGGTCGACGGAAGGCTCCCCGGCGAATTACGACGGCGATAGAAAAGGTGATGAAGGGATCAGGGGCGAGATCGAGGGGCTGCAAGAGATTCTTTACGAGGCCATCCAGTCGTATGCGGCAAATGTCGGAGCTCCCATCGTATACGATCCGCAAACGGTTTACTTTTTCATAGACGCCAACGGCAACGGCGACGTGGACGAAGGCGAGGCTGCCGATGACAACCAGTACAATGCCTGGACCGGGCGGCTTTTGAGGGCGGCCTACAACTACCAGGTCTCGATGAAAAACCCTGGGGCATTTATCCACGGCGGCAAGTACGTCATCCAGTTGCTCTACGACTCGATTGAGGACCTGGACGCCACGCTCGTCGAGGATCTCGTCCGCGACGATGTGGGGCACTTTGACGGGGCGGAGGAAGCCTGGCGGCACTGGGATGTGGAAGGGAAAGTGGATCGCGACTGCGCCCGGTGCCACTCGGCCACCGGCCTGCCCACCTACGTGACGTCAGGCGCCAGCTACGCCGAGCCTGTGGCGAATGGGATGCTGTGCACTACCTGCCATCCCATTCCGGCCAAGTCCAAACGGTATGTGGTGGACAAAGTCGTCTTTCCCAGTGGCGTGATGCTTTCCGCCGGTTCTGACGACAACCTGTGTCTGACGTGCCACCAGGGGCGCGAGTCCTCCCTCAGTGTCGAGGAGATGATCGAGGGGCTGGCTCCCGACACCGTGTCGGAGGATCTGCAATTGCCCAACGTTCACTATGATGCCGCTGGGGCGACGCTGTTCGGTAGTGAGGTCCGGGGCGCGTATCAGTACCCAGGCAGGAGGTACGCCGGACGGAACCCTCACGTTACGGATTTTGACGGCTGCATCGAGTGCCACGGCGGACATCGTCTGTCCGTTGATGAAGAGCTGTGCGCCACGTGCCACGGAAGAAGATGCGGCGAGGATAGAACCAAACCCAAACATCACCAGTCTGATATAGAGGGGTGCGGCCCGTGCCATGGCATGGTGGAGGTTGAGGCGATCCGCGGACACAAAGATTACGTTGTGCCCATAGACTATGACGGTGATGGAGACAATGCGGAAGGACTCGCGCAGGAAGTCGCCGCCTTTCACGATGCTCTTTACGTAGCAATACAGGCCTACGCCAACAGTGTGGTTGGCACACCCATCGTGTATGACGTCCACGTCTATCCCTACTTTTTCACGGACACCAACGGCAACGGATCACTCGATCCCGACGAAGCTAACGATGGCAACGAGTATAGCACGTGGACACCCCGGCTGATCCAGGCGGCCTACAACTATCAATACGTGGCGATGGATCCTGGCGCTTATGCCCACAACGGTAAATACGTCATCCAGGTACTGTACGACAGCCTGGCTGATATTGGCGGGAGTACAGCCGGTATGATCCGCCCTTGAAACAATTGCTCGACCCGATATCTGACGATGTTGTCGCCCTGGTCGCCCGCATACCTGGCCTCTTGTAGATCCTCAATACTCCCTCGCAAATACTTCTTTTGGATGCTGACAATGGTAGGTCCATCTGGTATCATAGGTGCAACGCACTTGTCAAGTGCGTTGCACCTAAACGGGAGGAGAATACAACATGCGCAAATTGGCCAAGTGGACGATACTCTTTTTGTTTGGAATGGCGGCGCTTCTGGTTGCATGCGGAACAGCCGAAACCCCGACCCCAACGCCGTGCCCAGAGGTTGAATGCCCAGCGTGTCCGCCCGAGGTCACGTGCCCGGAATGCCCAGACGTGGAGTGTCCGGAGCCGACGGTCGTCTCTGAAAATGCTTACTACGAGACGCTTTGGGCTTTCTCTGCACACAGCGCCGCTGCGGTCGCGTGTGCTGACTGCCACGACGAAGCGGCCGCGCTCATGACCAGCGTGACCTTCCCCTCGGGCCTGGAGGTCGTGGGTCTGGGCGACGAGGCCCGTTGCATGCAGTGCCACCAGGGTCGCACCTCCGCGAGCAGCGTCGACGATGCCATCGCCGCAGCGGGGTTGGCCGACGACGACACGGTGAGCGGGGAGATGGGGTTCGTCGACGTTCAGGATGCCCCTGTTGCGATCCAGATGGGAACCTGGGCGATGGGTGGGTACCAGTACGAAGGCAAGCTCTACGACGCCCGGTTTGCCCACGTCGAGGGCTTCAATACGTGCACCGACTGCCACGACCCGCACACCCTGGAGCTAAAGCTGGAGGGCTGCGGCGCGTGCCACCAGGGCGTGGACGCGAGGGACGACCTGGAGCGCGTCCGGTCGACGGAAGGCTCCCCGGTGAATTACGACGGTGACAGGACAGGTGATGAAGGGATCGGAGGCGAGATCGAGGGACTGCAAGGAATTCTTTACGAGGCCATTCAGGCGTATGCGGCGAATGCCGGAACTCCCATCGTGTACGATCCGCAGACGTTTGGCTTTTTCATCGACGTCAACGGCAACGGTGAACTGGACGAGGGCGAGGCTGTAGATACCAACCGGTACAACGCCTGGACCGGGCGACTGTTGAAGGCGGCCTACAACTATCAGGTCTCAATGAAGAATCCTGGAGTCGTTATTCACGGCGGCAAGTACATCATCCAGTTGCTCTACGACTCGATTGAGGACCTGGACGCCGCGCTCGTCGAGGATTTCGTCCGCGACGACAAGGGGCACTTTGCCGGGTCGAGGGAGGCCTGGCGGCACTGGGACGCGGAAGGCGAAGTGGATCGTGAGTGCGCCCGGTGTCACTCGGCCACCGGCCTGCCCACCTACGTGACGTCAGGCGTCAGTTACCCTGAGCCAGTATCGAACGGGATGCTATGCGCTACCTGTCACCCAATTCCTACGAAATCGAAACGGTACGTCGTGGACAAGGTCGTCTTCCCCAGCGGTGTGATACTTTCCGCCGGTTCTGACGATAACCTGTGTATGACGTGCCACCAGGGGCGCGAGTCCTCCTTCACCGTCGAGGAGATGATCGAGGGGCTGGCACCCGACACTGTGTCGGAGGATTTGCAATTGCCCAACGTCCATTACTATGCCGCCGGGGCCACGTTGTTCGGCAGCGAGGTCCAGGGCGCGTATCAGTACCCAGGCAGGAGGTACGTCGGGAGAAATCCGCACGTCTTGGAATTTGACACCTGCGTCGAGTGTCACGGCGGGCATCGCCTGGCCCCTGACGAGGAACAGTGCGCCACGTGCCACGGCCAGAGGGCCAGCGATGAACGGACAAAGCCGCAACATCATCCGTCGCCCATGGGGTGCCGAGAGTGCCACGGTATGGTGGAGGTCGAGAACATCCGTGGGCACAAGGATTACGTCGTGCTTGTAGACTATGACGGCGATGGAGACCTTCGAGAAGGACACTCGCAAGAAGTTGCCACTTTCCAGGAAGCCCTATACGTGGCGATCCAGGCGTATGCCAGCGACGTAGTCGGGACGCCCATCGTGTACGACGCCCACACCTATCCCCACTTTTTCACGGATACGAACGGCAACGGCGCGCCCGATCCTGACGAGATCACCTACGATAACCGGTATCGCACGTGGACGCCAAGATTGATTCAGGCAGCCTACAATTATCTGTACAGCGCGGAGGACCCCGGCGCGTATGCCCACAACGGCAAATACATCATCCAGATATTGTACGACAGCCTGGCCGACATCGGGGGAAATACGACCGGCATGATCCGACCCTGAACCTGTGAGATAGTCGGCGGAGAGCGGACCGACTGTCGGTCCGCTCGTATCTTTTCAATGAATTGGAGTACGGTAGATTTAGCGCCGGTTGAGTAGGTTCGGAGCGTAGCGAAGAGCCGTATCGAAACCCTTGTGCTGAGCCTGTCGAAGTGAAGCGGGTTACCTGTAGAGCCGCTCGCACCCTTGGTTTCGATATGACCTAAAGGTCTACTCAACCGGCGGACGCTCGCTGATGATACGCACATTTTTCTACAGGAGAGCAAATCGGTGGCAGATACGCTCGTTGAAATCAAGTCACTCGTCAAGGCGGCTCGCGGGGGAGAGATCGCAGTGGATTCCCTCTCTGTTCAGGCGGGGCAGGTTGTGGGCTTGTTCGGCGCGAATGGCGCGGGCAAGACGGCGGTGCTCAAGATGGTCGCCGGGCTGCTGGCTCCCGATGCCGGGCACGTGTGCTTGAACGGCTATGATCTGATCTGCGAGCGAGAGAATGCCCTTCGGCAAGTGACAGCCGTTATCCAAGGAGGTTGCTCGCTGGGCGGGCGTCGCTCTGGGCGAGAGAATCTGTCGTATGGTTTGCAACGACAGGCTGCCCTGACTCGCGCCCTGGTCACCGAGCAGCCCATTCTCTTGCTGGATGAACCCTTGCTGGGCCTGGACGACTGTGCGGCGCGCGCGATGTGTGCTCGCATCAAGGTGCAGGTCCGCGAGGGAAGAAAGGCGGTCCTTGTCGCCACCTGTAGCCAGTGGCTGATCCGGGAGCTCTGCGACCGCGTGGCGGTGATGAAAGATGGTCGCCTGACGGCGGACACGCCGGTGCGCAGATGCTTGGGGCTGTCGCAGCGGGTGTATTATCGACTTCGGATCGAGGGAGATCTCGGGGGCTGCGAGGATTGGTTTGGGGAGCTGAGGATGACGACCTCGTGGGACGAGACGACCCTGGTCGGCCCTTTGGCCGACCAGCCCGCGCTCCACGGCCTGCTGATCCGGATCCGAGACCTGGGCCTGTCGCTCGTCTCCCTTGAGCGCATCCAGCCCGATTTAGAAGAGTCACTGTAGTGGCGATTTCCAATTGCCCAGGAGGCAGATCAACAATGTTGTCTTTTCTGCAATTTCTCGCTCGCCGCCTGATCGCCGTCCCGATCACGTTTCTCGTGGTCACTCTCATCCTGTACGGCGTGGCTCTGCTGGCACCCATCGAGATCCGGGCCAAGCTGTACTGGCCGCCGGGCGCGAGTGAGGAGTGGCTCGCCCTGAATGGCGGCGCAGAGGCGGTGCGCGATCTGAACGAGCAGGTCATCAAGCAGTATGGCCTCAACGATCCCTTTCCGGTTCAGTACGCGCGCTGGCTCTCGCAACTGCTGCGGGGCGACTGGGGTTCGAGCTTTGCTGTCAACGACGTGCTGCCCGCTCTGCTCCACCGCACTCCCGTGACGGCGGAACTCACCCTCTATTCCGTTCTGCTGCTGATCCCCCTGGGATTGGCCAGCGGCGTGGTCGCGGGCTGGAGAAAGAACCGTTTCCCTGACCACGGGTTTCGGTCGCTCGCCTTTGTCGCGACCTCGATCCCGTCGTTTATCCTGGGGCTGCTCCTGCTGGCGTTTTTCTACGTCGGCCTCAAGTGGTTCCCGCCGGGTAGGCTCAGCGTCTCGAACATTTTCACGGTCACGTCAACGACCTCCACCTTCAAGAGTTACACCGGCTTGTTGACCATTGACGGATTGCTCAACGGGCAGTACGACATCGCGGTGGACGCGCTGCGCCACCTGGTCTTGCCGGTCATCACGCTGAGCCTGGCGCACTGGGCGACGTTGGGGCGGCTGACCCGGGCCGCGATGATCGAGGAACTGAGCCAGGAGTACGTCACCGCCGCGTTGAGCCGGGGGCTTTCGATGCGCGAGGCGGTCTGGCGGCACGCGCTGCGCAACGCCATCCTCCCCGGCTTGAACAGCAGCGCGGTCTCGATGGCGGCGCTGTTCACGGGAGTGTTTGTCGTCGAGTCGGTGTTCAACTTTCACGGCATCTCGGAGCTGATCGTCATCGCCATGGCGCAGCTCGACCTGCCGCTGACGCTGGGCGTGACGGTCTACAGCGTGCTGATCGTGCTGCCGCTGATGTTTCTGTTGGACGTTCTCCAGGCGGTCGTCGATCCCCGCATTCGGGAAGGAGTGGTCTAGCGATGCGTAATCTACGTCGGTTCTTTTTCAACGGGCAGAACTTGTTGGCCTTGCTCATCGTGGGGGTTTTCGTCGGCGCCGCATTGGCTGCGCCGGTGCTGGCCCCCCCGGCGGATGACAGCAGCGAATCCAGTATATTCTTCAAGCGCGTCGGACGCCGCACCGACCGCACCCCGAACCCCCCTGGCGAGGGAGCACTGCTGGGCACGCTTCCGAGCCAACTGGACATCTTTTACACCCTCGTCTGGGGGACGCGCCACGCGCTGCGGTTTGGCCTGGTCGTCTCCTTGTGCACGGCTTGCCTGGGGGTGTTGGTCGGCGCGGTGAGCGGGTACGCTGGAGGGACCGTCAACCGGTTGATGCTGCGCGTCACCGATGGCTTTCTCGCGATCCCGGTGATCATTGGCGTGGGAATATTTCGCCAGCTCGTCTTTCTCGCCGGGCCGAGCGTCGCGGTCTCTCCCGTTCAGAGAGCTTTGGGGATCCTGGGGTCAGATTACGTGATGCTGGGGTTGGTCTTTTTCTCCTGGATGCCCTACGCGCGCATCATCCACGCCAACGTGGCGCGGCTGCGGAACGTGGATTACGTCCAGGCGGCCCGGTCGGCGGGGGCGGGAGGGCTGCGCATCATCTTCCGGCACCTGCTTCCCAACGCTATCGCGCCGGCGATCGTGCTTGTGGCGCGGGACGTGGGCGCGATGGTGCTCCTGGGGGCGGCGTTCACCTTCATCGGAGTGGGAGGAGAATCTCCCTGGGGGGAGCTGGCCGCCCTGGGCCGCGAGTATGTGATCGGCTCGTATGGAGACCCGCTGCAGACATGGTGGGTCTACTTGCCGGTGACCCTGGCGTTGATCCTCTTTGGCGTCGGCTGGAATCTGCTGGGGGATGGGTTGAACGATCAGTTGAATCCGCGGCTGGATCGGCGGAGAGCATTTGGCGTCAGTCGCCTAGTGGATTTGTGACTTTCAACTTGTCTAGCGCAGATTTCTGCGGGGGAAGGCGATGAAGAAACCGGGTTTTTGGTGCGATGAATCCCAAACTCGTTGATTTCGAGCCTGAAGTAGGGCGTTAACCCTATGGTATTTTGAAAAACCCGGTTTCTTCGGTAGAATCTGCTCAGTAACTCTTCAGGTATCGGCCAGAAAATCAGGCCGAGCATTCGTTAGATTTTCGTTGTCTCGTTCTCAAGGTCCAACGTGCGTAGCTGCGCCTGCAGGGACGTGATCTGAGCGTTGGCGCGCTCGACCTTTTCAAAGATCGCGCGATTGGCTTTGATTCCCTCGGACAATAGAAACAGAACCGCCTCGTGTCGATCTTGGGCCGCGCCGCTTTCGACGAGCAGGTCTAGCTTACGGCAGGTTTCGTGGTCTAGGTGTACCAACAACCGGTTTGTCACTACCTGGAACGTCATCGCTGCAGCCCTGCCTGACAGTTTGAGCAACTTGATGGTCTCTGCCTTGATTTCATCGAGACCGGAGGCAGTTTCTGGGGCTTTTTCTTCACGGATGTTCGTCTCAGTCATATCTCTCCTTTACCGTTTGGTCTGAATCTCGCGCTGAACTTGTTCGCGCAGTTGCGTGCGCAGGTCGCTGATCTGTTGGGCGATGGCGCCAATGCGATCGAAGAGCTGCCGATTGGCATAGATGCCCTCGTTGATGAGAAAAGCTGCGCTTTCGGAGCGACTCTTGGTGATCTCTGCCTCGACCAACATGTCCAGGTGGTGGAGCGCCTCGTCGTTGACGCGAACCATCACGACGTTGCCCCGACCCTTCAGCGCCACGCTCAGTGCTTGTCCAAACACTTGTGTCCAGGCATCCCGGAGAGATTCGGAGGCAGTCTTTTTCTTCCTATCATCATGTTCTGTTGAGGGCGAGGGTGCTTCCTCGGTCTCTGGAGCAGTGTCGGGCTGAGCGTGTTTGGATTCTGGTTCTTGCGTCACTTTGGGTTCCTCCTCGACTTTTTCTTCGGTCATTATTTTTTCATCCATGGTCGTTCTCCTTTTTCGAAAATTAAGGTTTTGTAACAGCGATTGGAGTCGTCTTTTCTCTGGACGGCTGGAATCATCTTGATAGTTCATACTCGCTCCTCGTAGCATTCTCAGGAGGCATAGGCGTTTCCTTGTCCAAGTTCTAGATGTTTGTAACTTAATTACGTGTAATATTGTATCGTAATTTCATAGAACTGTCAATCATGATACCATCCCTCTGGCAAGCTACCTATCCGCTAGCTAACAGGCGGCTATCAAGTTCTCATCAAATTGGAACTGGAATTTGGCGTTGATTCTATTGGGCGTCGGTTGGAATCTGTTGGGGGATGGGTTGAACGAGATCTGTTGAATCCGCAGACGGAGCGGTGGAGAGTAGCAAAGCTCAACCGCCCATCTGACCGAGGCGAATTAGATTGTGATATAAACGGCAACGAAATCCGCTACTGTATGAGATTTACAAATCCCAGTGCGTATATGAGAATGCCTCCGATAACTCCTGCGATGCCAAAGCGTGCAATTTGCTGGTCGGTGAGTTCTTCGAAATCATCAGGCTTTCTTCGTCGCCAAGCCATCCAACGAGCATGGAATAGAAAACAGTGATATACCCACGAGTTTCTATTCAAAGCAGCAGGCTTGCGCCATAGTTGCAAGTTCAACAAAACGACAATCAAGCCTATCAGACACGATAAGCCATGTAGAGGCCAGGGTAACTGACTGAAGTTCACTCTAGTTCCCCTCTGACTGTTCCGAGATGAGCGATTTTACCGGTCCAAAATCAACCCAATAGATGCTGTGCATCCCTTCCCGACTGCTCACAAAGAAAAGGTACTTTTGATCGGGCGACACCACCGGATACAGATCCTGATGGGGCGAGTTCAACCCCTTGCCAAGATTGACCGCCTGCGACCACGAGCCGTCCGCCTCGCGCACGCTGACGAACAGGTCATAATCCCCGACGCTATCTGGATAGCCGTTGGAAGAGAAAAGCAGGTAGCTTTCGTCCGGCGCGATAAAGGGGTGTCCATCGTCCGACGGCGTGTTTACCCCATCGCCGAGCCTGTTAGGTTCCTGGTACTGGCCGCCCTCGAACGCTGAACGATAGATGTCTCCTCCCGAAGCAAAGTAGAGCGAACCGTTTTCGGATACAGAGAGCTGCCAGTGCAGATCCATCGAGTTGATGGCGGGACCCACTTCCCGTGGCCTCGACCAACCTCGTGCCGTTTTCTCGACGTACCAGATGCCCTCTGTGAGGTTGAACAGTTTGTACCATCGGACGGGCCGCCAGGACGTGAAGAACAGCTTCTCTCCATCGGGCGAGAAGCATGGGTCATCCGAATCAAAGAACCTCGATGCAAAGGGCGCGACCTGGGGCGGTGTCCACGTGCCATCTTCCCATCGCATGAACAGGACGTCGTTCACCGTCTCCTCGTCCAAAGTCCTCCAGTAGACCTCCTTCCCGTCCGGCGAAAAGACCGCCGCCGTGTGCACGTCCTCGTGGATGATACCCGGTGCAAACCGTTCAGGCGTTCGCCCTGGAGGTGGTTGGCTCAGATAGGGGCCGGTGATTTGGGGGAAACTTGGATCGCGCTCCACGCGATCTGGGGGCAAGAACACCAGGAGCGCGAGAGCGACGAGGGCGAGCAATATGACCGCCACTATCACAGCGATACGAGCAATGATTTTCACGGAATCCTCCGGCGTTTACCAGGCGAGCCAGTTTCGTGTGATACTGTGTTCACAGCACCATTTTAACCGTGGGAATATCCTGGAGCATGCAGAACAACTCGTTCCTCTCCTCCTCACTTTCCACTCGCGCAGAGATGTGGAAGGAGACGTACTTGCCCGTTCTGCTTTGATTCGACTCGCTGAATTGATAGTCAAATTTTTCGAGAATGACGAGTATGGCTTCTGTAACCAGTTTTTTGTCAGAACCGATAACTTTGTAGGACCAGGTGCAGGGATAGTCTATTTGGGGTTTTTCCAATGATCTCTCCTAAGTTGTTTAACAAGCGCAGTGCCGCCGATACGTGCTTTTTGACAGATATGGTCGGTTGTATGGGAGTTGGGCCATCTTCCAAATCTTTAATCTACTCATCAGCCCAACAATATTCCACATGACAACGTGGCTGCGCACCATGTGTGTAGATCAACTTGCCATCAATTGATACTCGTAGTTCGTTCATTGCATTGTCAATAATCAATTTGGCAGGTTTAACATAGGTTTCACCGACGTAGTAAAAAGAGCAACGGTCACACCAAGTGCCAGTTTTTTCACACTCGTATAATACGTAGACCTCTTGGCCATTGTCTTGAGTGTAATAAGCGAGGTGATATACACGCCCGTTCAATTGAGCGCTGTCCAAGTGATATTTGCCGTAAAACGCGAAAAGAGTGCCTGCGCAAATACACAGACCTGTCCAAAGGAATAGAAGAACACGATATCCCGAATGAATCTTGGTCAGTTCTAAAGCAAACAGTAGAACGGCCAAACTTACCAGCATTCCTATGCCCCAAGAACAGGTGATAGGATAGCGAACAGGCCAGTAAAGAGGGCCTCTAGCACCCAACCACCCCCACGCACAATAGAGCACACTGAGCAGTGGAATTGTTATCACGAGCACCCAACCCGTTTTTTTGAGCTTGGGATTGTGAAGCATTTGAATTGCCCTTCGAGTTAGGTGGAGCGCCGGTTAAACATCCACACGCCAATAGCGGGAATAGGCGCGGACACGGCCAGCAACAGACCGACGACCAGTATCACCCCGCCCAGCACCGCCAGCGGCGGGAGCACCGCCCCCATCAGCGCCAGCAGCCCCCCCAACAAAAACATCAGCACTCCCACCACGCCGAGGATAAACGAGGTGATGTTCGCCTTGCGCGTCGAGGCGCGCCGCACCCCGCTCACGCGCCCGTTCTGCCCGTTGACGAGCACCGGCCAGGTGTGCTCCTCATCCCGGTACCAGGTCGCGTAGACGGGCAGCAGCAGCATCGTCCAGTTCAGGTCGTCGTACTCCGCCTCCAGCGTAAAGTTGCGGATGTGATCGGCGCCGGCGGCCTGGCGGCACTCTTCTCCGGCGGCGCGGACGAGGGCGGCATGCGCCCCCGGCCAGGCGGTCTCGTGATCCAGCGAGGGGACGCGCACGACGCCACCAGCCACTGCCTCCAGGCTGTAGTCGGCCCGCTGCTCCAGGTCAAAGTCGCCCAGGCGGCCCATCAGCGCGCGGTGGTCGTCGAGCGCGGGCGCGGCGGCGTTCTCGTAGCTGCGGCCCAGGCGGCCCACGCGCGGCTCCCAACGCACGCGCCCTTCCGTCACCTCCCGCGAGCTCCACCCCGCTCCCTCGCGGTATCGATCCTGGTAACTGACGGCCTGGTAGTCGAACCCCACGTCCGCCCGCCAGGCTCCCGTGACCTGGCCGTCCACCAGCCAGAGCGGGATGAGATAGCGTCGCGCTCTTTTCATCAGCGTGCTGGCCTTTAGCTCGGCGGGGCGGAACCAGATCCCCCGCGTCCATCGCTCCAGGATCCCGGCCAGTTTCTCTTCCGAGATGGCATAGGGGACGATTTGCTCAGGTGGCTCCTTCCGCATAAAGGCCAACTGGGGCGTGACCGGTCCTTGTCCGCAAAGGGGGCATTGGGACAGGCTCTCTCCCTTGGGCGCTAGATGCGCCTCGCCGCAATGGGCGCAGTGCATGGCCTGGAGCGGCGCGCCCCACACCCCCGTTATCTCCGCCTTCTTTTGTTTCTCTGTTCCCATGTCACACCTCCTCCGACGCTCGCGCCTTTTGGAAGACGAGGATCGATCCAATCAGCCCCGCCACCAGCAGGATGAACCCCAGCACCAGCCCGATGAGGCCGATGCCCCCCAGCGCCAGCGTCAGCAGTCCCAGCAGCCCCAGGCCCGCGCCCGGCGCGAGCATCGCCGCGATGACCAGCCAGACCTTGGGCCAGGCGACCGGCTTTTGCCCCGCCACGCTCCCGGTCTGCCCGTTGACCATCACCTGGAACGTGCGGCCCTCGAAAGGATACGAGGCCAGATAGACCGGCAGGAGAATGTGCCGCCAGCGCTCGTCGGCAAAGTCGGCCTGCATGCGAAAGTTGCGCACGTGGGAGGAGCCGGTGTCGCGATGGCAGGCGTTCTTCGCCCGCCCCCGCATTTCCTCCTTGGCGACCTCCCACGCATCCTGCAACTGCACGTCGTAGACTTTCGCCTGCCAGCCAGCCAGGTAGCCGGGATCGTACTCCGCCAACTTGCTCAATTCGAAGGGTACCACTTTGCTCAATATGACCCGGCTGACGTGAGCCGTGCCCACCACCAGGTGATCGTCAATCGGCAGGTGCACCCGCCCCGATCTCCAGTTCCAGTCAATGATGGTGCGCGTTTTCCACTCGCCATCCTCATAATACTGCTTGGTTCTTTCGGTGCCGACCTCCGCCTTCCAATCGGCGACGATGTGGGCGTCAAAGGTCCAGAAGGGGAGATAGACGCCGGCCAGTTCCTGCAATGCCCGCACGTTGCGCAGCTCGGGCGGGTGCATCCAGCCCCGGCCCAACCAGTCGGCCACGAGCGCCTGGACGCGCTCTTGATCCACGACGAAGGGGAGCAGCGCGGTGGGCCGGAGGAGATCGCCGGTGACGTCGCGGGCGTGTACGCGGTTCGAGCCGCAAAAGGCGCAGCGGCTCGTCAGCGCGTCGGGCGCGACGGCGACGACCGAGCCGCACGACGCGCACGCCAGCTCGCGCCGCTCCTCGCCCCAGCCGTACTGGGCGCGCGCCATCGTCTCCAGCGTGAACTCGAACTCGGCCGCCCGCTGCCCCACTTCCTCGGCGGCGATCGCCTGCGAGCCGCCGCAGTAGGGGCAGGTCAGTTGTCGTTGCTCGGCGCTGTAGGCGATGGTCCCGCCGCAGTGGCGGCATTTGAAGGTGCGCGTCTCCTTTTCCTCCTCCTCGGGGGCGGGCGCGTACAGTTCGATGCCCTCCACCAGCGAGGGCACAGGGACAAAGCCCTCCGGCGGCGGCCAGAGCGTGGTGGGGCGGGTGGCGTCATTCATAGGATGACTCCTTTTGACTAATACGTGATGCGTACTGCGTGAACTCTATTTTACGCGATGCTGACCCAGAGGTCAAGTGGTTGCGCATGCAGCCAATCTGTGCTACACTGTTTTCTCTGGAATCTGGCTCATCGGAGAGGGAGGGACATGGGTAGAAACGCCAATCGCGTCGTACCGCTGCAGGAGGTGGCTTTGCGCCTCCATCCACAGGATGATGTAGCCATTGCCAAAACTGACCTGTCGGTGGGTGTCGTTTTGGCCCTGGAGACGGAAGCTCAAGTGACGGTACGCCAATCCATCCCCGGCGGCCACAAGGTGGCGCTGCGCGGGATCGCCGCAGGCGAGCATGTGCACCGCTACGGCCAGGTGATCGGCCTCGCCAGCCAAACGATTGCCCCTGGCGAGCACGTACACGTCCACAACCTGAGCGTTCAGGATTTCGCCCGCGAGCCTGCCTTCGGCGCGGATGTGCAGCCGGTGGCCTTTGTACCAGAGAGCGAACAGCGCACCTTTCTTGGATGCAGGCGCGCGGACGGGCGGGTGGGAACTCGCAATTACGTCGCCGTCATCTCCACCGTCAACTGCTCGGCGCACGTCGCCCGCGAGATCGCCCGCCGCTTTACACCGGAGCGGTTGGCGGCCTTTCCCAACCTGGATGGCGTCATCCCGTTCACCCACCAGTTGGGTTGCCCTACCCGTCAGGTCCTGCTCCAACGCACGCTGGCCGGGATAGCGCGTCATCCCAACGTCGGCGGCTACATCCTCGTTGGCCTGGGATGCGAGACGAATCAGGTGGCCGACCTGGCGGCGCGGTACGACCTCAGCGGACCGGGACTGGTGATCCAGGAACTCGGCGGCGTCCGCAAGACGGTGGAGGCGGGCATCGCGGCTATCGAGGAATTGCTGCCATCGGTCAACGATGTCCGGCGCGCGGCTCAACCGATCTCGGAGCTGACGTTGGCCTTACAGTGCGGCGGCAGTGACAGTTGGTCCGGCGTGACGGCGAACCCGGTGGTGGGGCTGGTGTCCGACGAGGTGGTGCGGCAGGGCGGCACGGTCGTGCTGGCCGAGACGCCCGAGATCTATGGGGCCGAGCACCTGCTCACCCGGCGGGCCGGTAGTCCACAGGTCGGGCGGAAGCTGTTGGCGCAGGTGCGCTGGTGGAGAGAGTACGCGCAAAAGATGGGCATCGAGGTGGACGACAACCGCAGCGTGGGCAACGAGGCCGGCGGCCTGACGACGATCTATGAAAAATCGCTGGGCGCGGTGGCCAAGGCGGGGAGCACGCCGCTCACCGGCGTCTACGAGTACGCCGAGCGAGTGACGGCGCGGGGTTTTGTGTTCATGAACTCGCCGGGCTACGATCCGGTCGCGGTGACGGGGCAGGTTGCGGGTGGGTGCAACCTGGTGCTTTTTACCACCGGACGCGGCTCGGTCTTTGGCTTCAAACCCGCGCCGTGTATCAAGATTAACTCCCACTCGGCTCTCTACGAGCGCATGGCGGAGGATATGGACCTGAACGCGGGCCAGGTGTTGGAAGGGGTGGATATGGCACAGGTGGCGGCGGAGCTGCTCGATCGGGTCATCGCCGTGGCTTCGGGCCAGCCGTCCAAGAGCGAGTCGCTGGGCGTGGGCGAGGCCGAGTTCGTCCCGTGGAACGTGGAGGGGACGCTGTGAGGTGCGTGAGGTGCAACGCACTTTAGAAGTGCGTTGCACCTCTCCTCTTTACGTCAGGAGAGTGCTATGCCAGCCAAAAGACCTGAGTATCTTCCCGGCCACTATTACCACATCTACAACCGTGGCGCGCATCGGCTTTCGATCTTCCGCGAGGAAGATAATTACATCTTTGTCCTGCGCAAGGTGAAGGCCTACTGCCGTTCGCTGGCTCTGGCGCCTGTTGCCTATTGTCTGATGCCCAATCACTATCATCTTCTGATCCGCCAGGACGGCGAGAAATCTGCCGGGTTGCTGCCGCAGCGGGTTTTCAACAGTTATAGCAAGGCCTACAACAAACGGTACGAACACAGCGGCACGTTGTTTGAGGGAAACTACAAAGCCACTCTCGTGGCAGGCGATGCTCATCTGCTCCACCTGTGTCGCTACATCCACGCCAACCCGGTCAAACACGGGCTGGCGGTGGATGTAGCAGAGTGGCCTTACTCCAACTATCTCGAATGGATTGGTGAACGTGACGGTACACTCGTAGACCACGCTTTTGTCAAGGAGCACTTCCCAACTCCTAAAAGTTATCGAGCATTTGTACTGGACTATCTCAGGGAGCGCAGGCCTCCGAGAGAGTTAGAGATCTACCTGGATGCCTGGGAGCAATAAAGGTGCAACGCACTTCTAAAGTGCGTTGCACCTGACGTAATTATGATCGATCCTACTTTCCCCCTGGTTGACCTGCACCGCCACCTGGATGGCAGCGTGCGTTTGCAGACGATCCTGGATCTGGGGCGACAGCACAACCTGCCGCTGCCTGCCTGGGATCTCGAAGGGCTGCGTCCCTACGTCCAGGTGACGGAGCCTCAACCCGGCGTCATGGCCTTCATCGCCAAATTCGAGTGGATGATCGGCGTGCTGGTCGACTATGACGCCTGCCGCCGGGTGGCGTACGAAAACGTCGAGGACGCGCGGCGCGAGGGCATCGCCTACGTCGAGCTGCGGTTCAGCCCGTGGTTCATGGCCGAGCCGCACGGCCTGGATCCACAGGGCGTGGTGGAGGCCGTTGCTGACGGCGTGGAGGCGGGCGCGCGCGATTTTGGGGTCAAGGTGAACCTGATCGGAATTCTCAGCCGCACGTATGGGCCGGAAATCGGTTGGAAGGAACTGGAGGCGCTGCTGCGACACCGAGATCGACTGGCGGCTCTCGACCTGGCGGGGGACGAGGCGAACCAGCCAGGCGACTTGTTCGTGGAGCACCTGCGGCGGGCGCGGGGTGCGGGCTGGCAGGTGACGATCCACGCCGGGGAGAGCGTCGGGCCGGAGAGCGTCTGGCAGGCCATCCGCGACCTGGGGGCCGCGCGCATCGGCCACGCCGTCCGCGCCATCGAGGATCCGGCATTGCTGGACTATATGGCGGAGCACCGGATCGGCGTCGAGTCGAGCCTGACCAGCAATGTGCAGACCAGCACGGTTCCCGATTACGCCAGCCATCCGCTGCGCGCTTTCCTCGAAAGAGGGCTGCTGGCGACGATCAACACGGACGACCCCGGCGTCAGCGGCATCGATCTGCGACACGAGTACGAGGTGGCCGCGCCCGCGGCCGGCCTGACGGCTGCGCAGATACGCCAGGCTCAACGGAACGGACTGGCCGTCGCTTTTCTCTCGGCGAGCGAGAGGGAAGCATTGGAACGAGATATATCTGCAAAGGAGTAGAATGACCCAAATTTCAACTTTTGCCGAACGTGTCCATCGCCTGGCTCCGGAAGGGGCTTACCACATGCTGGCCCGCGCCCAGGCCCTGGAGGCCGAAGGTCGAGAGATCGTTCACCTGGAGATCGGGCAGCCGGACGTGCCCACGTTTGAGAACGTGACGCAAGCCGGGGTGCGGGCGATTCGAGAGGGTCACACCCGCTACACACAGCCGGCAGGCGTCCCGGCCCTGCGCGAGGTCATCGCCGAGGATGCCGGACGCCGCCGGGGGATCGAGGTGCTGCCATCCCAGGTCGTCGTGGGACCAGGCGCAAAGCCGGCGCTCTTCTTCCCCACACTGGCGCTCGTCCGTCCGGGCGACGAGGTGATCTATCCCGATCCGGGATTCCCCACCTACGCCGCGATGATCGGGGTGGCGGGCGGAATTCCGGTGCCTGTTCCCCTGTGCGAGGATGAGGGATTCTCGTTCGACCTGGCGGTCTTTGACCAGGCGATGAGCGACCGCACCCGCGCGATCATCCTGAATTCTCCCAGTAACCCCACCGGCGGGGTGCTCCCGATAACGGCGCTCGAACACATCGCCGACGCGGCGCAGCGGCACGATGCGTGGATCATCTCGGACGAAATCTACACCCGGCTCGTCTTCGATGGCAGGCCCGCGGTCAGCATCGCCAGCCTGCCCGGCATGCGCGAGCGCACGGTGATCTGCGACGGCTTTTCCAAGACCTACGCGATGACCGGCTGGCGGCTCGGCTTTGGCATCATGCCAGAGGAGCTGGCCGAGCGAGTCGCTCTGCTGCTGACCCATTCCATCGGTTGCACTGCCGCCTTCACGCAGTACGCGGGCCTGGAGGCGCTGACCGGGGATCAGAAGCAGGTCGAGGTGGTGGTGGCCGAGTATCAGCGGAGGAGAGACGTGCTCGTCGCTGGCCTGAACGCGATCCCCGGCGTCCGATGTCGCGCGCCCCAGGGGGCGTTCTACGCCTTTCCGAACGTGTCCGCGTTGGGCCGCACGTCCGATTGGGTGGCGAACTATTTGCTCGAAGAGGCCGGTGTGGCCGTGTTGCCTGGGACCGCCTTTGGCCGGGGCGGAGAGGGGTATTTGCGCCTGTGCTTTGCCAACTCGATGGCGAACATCGAGAGCGCGCTGGAGCGGATCTCTGCTGCGCTCGCCGGGCCGGGCTGACTCGCTTGTGGTGAAGCGAAAACATGGTAAACTTGGTTCATCTCCGATAACAGAATTGCGAGGAGGGCGGGACTGATGACATCGCACAAGACGGACTCTGAGATTCCTGACGAGACGACTCCACAACCATTGGCGGATGAGATGCGCGGTCCCTGGACCGATCAACCCATCCGCGGTGTCGAGTACGACAAGCTCAACTTTTCCCACTATGCCGACGTGTTGACCGAGGTGGTGCTCTCCACGGGCACGCCGATCACCATCGGCGTCTTTGGCCCGTGGGGCAGCGGCAAGACCAGCCTGATGTGGCTGGTCGCCGAAAAGCTGCTCAATCGCCGCACCGAGCGCCACCACTGGGCGCGGGTCGTCTGGTTCAACGCCTGGCGGTACGAGCGGGACGAAGGGGCGTTGTGGCGTTCGCTTTTGTTGCGCGTGCTGGACGCGCTCGAGAACAAGCAACTCAGCGAGAGAGACGCCGAGCGCATCGCGGACTGGCGGGCGCGGCTCTACAGCGACGTGCAGCGCACGGAAGAAGGCTCGCTCCAGATCGATTGGCCCACGTTGGGCAAAGGTATGCTGCGCTTGGGCTTTTCCCTCGTTCCTGTCCCCACGACGTTCTCCCAACTGACGGAATTGCTGGAAGGTGAAGTGGGTACGGTGGAGCAAATTGTCTCGGCCTTTCAGCGCGAGCGCACCGAGGTCTATCGTCGTCAGTTGACGTTGCTCGAGGAATTCCAGGGCGGCTTTGCTTACCTGGTGCGGGAGTACATCTGGAGACGTAACGGCCTGCTGGTGGTCTTTATTGACGACCTGGATCGCTGCCTGCCGGAACGCGCGATAGAGGTGCTGGAGGCGCTCAAGTTGTTCCTCGACGTGCCCGGCTGTGTTTTCTTCATCGCCGCCGACCAAGACGTCATTGAACGGGTGGTGCGGGTGCAGTACGCCGGTTATCTGGTGGGAGCCGACGAGAAGGAAAGGGACGTGCCCATCACCGGGCAGAGTTACCTGGAAAAGATCGTGCAGCTTCCTTTCCACCTTCCGCCGCTGGAGGAAGAGCGGATCGCCAATTTCATCGGCCAGCACGACGACCGGCTGACGCCGGGCTGCCGGGACATCCTGGCGTTGGGCCTGGAATCGAATCCGCGCATCGTCAAGCGCACGCTCAATATTTTCCGTCTGTTGCTCACGCTGGCCGAGCGGCGGGCCGGGGCCGGCACGATCGAGTCTGTGGTGCCAGAATTGCTGGCCAAGATGGTCGTCATCCAGGTGCGCTACCGCGACCTCTATCACGATCTGCTCGAGTATCCCAATCTGATCCAGGACCTGGAATGGGCCGCGCGCGAGGAGGAAGCTCGCGGCCTGGCGCCATTGCTGGCCGAAAACGAAAAGATCGCCCAACCCTCCACGACGTTGATGGAGCGATATCTGAGCTACCGGCCGTTGCTGCGGATGCTGCGGCAGGAGCCGACGTTCGCCGATCTGACCCGCGACCAGATCAACGGCTACATCTACCTGACCCGCACGACCAGCAGGGAGGCCGGACGAGCGCCGAGGATGGAGGCCGGGCGGATCTGGCAGGACTTGTTGAGTAACGATCCCACACGCATACAGGCCAGCGTGACGATCGTGCGGGCCGAGGGCATGGTGGACGAATATGTCGAGGCGTTGACGCGACTGCTCGAACCAGGGGCGGATGCCCCTCCCTTGAAGCGCATCTCGGCGGGTACCGCCCTGGCATACCTGGGCGATCCGCGCGATTTCGACGAGATGGTCGAGATCCCCGGCGGCGAGTTCAAGTACGGCGAGCAGGGGGAGTCAACCTACGTGATGGCCTATTGCATCGGTCGCTATCCGGTCACGAACGCGCAATACGCCCGCTTCCTGGCCGAAAATCCCTCCCATCCCGTGCCTCGTCTCGACGAGGATTGGGCCAGGCCGTACAATTGGAGCCTGCATAAGCGCACTTATCCGCAGGGGAAGGCGAACCATCCCGTGGTGCTGGTGAGCTGGAAGGATGCCCTCGCCTACTGTGAGTGGGCCGGGGTGCGGCTGCCCACCGAGGAGGAATGGGAAAAGGCCGCCCGGGGCGAGGACGGGCGCGCCTACCCCTGGGGAGACGTGTTCGACCCGATCTGGGCGAACGCGCGCGAAAGCGGCATCGGCAGCACGACGCCGGTGGGGGCCTATCCCGACGGGGCCAGCCCCTACGGCCTGCTCGATTGCGCGGGAAACGTGTGGGAGTGGACGGCTTCCCAGGCGGGCGCGGGGTCATGTGACGATCCCCGACGCCACCCGGAGGGCCAGGTCGTCATCCGTGGCGGTTCGTGGAACTTTCGCGCCGAGGATGCGCGCTGTTTTGCCCGCGATCATAGCCAGCCGGGGAATCGGTCGAATCGGATCGGTTTCCGCGTCGCCACCGGCCCTGTACCGAAGGAGGAGCCAGAGAAAGAGAAGCAGGAGGAAGAGGGGGAGGAAGAACTCGTTGATGCTGGTTCCTCAACGGCTAACGTGTCGTTGGTGTAGGGCGCTTTGGTTTTTGAGTCGCGTCCTGGTATCCCTACCGTTTTCGCCCCCGAAACAGCAACTTTAGCGGCGTGCCGGGGAACCCGTACGCCTCCCGCAGCCGGTTCTCCAGATAGCGCTCGTAGCTAAAGTGCACCAGCTTGGGGTCGTTGACGTGGAACACAAAGGTCGGTGGGTCCACGCTGGGCTGGCTGGCGAAATAGATCTTGAGCCGCTTGCCCCGCTTGCTGGGCGGAGCGTGGCGATCCAGCGCGTCCTGCACCACCCGGTTGAGCGGGCCGGTGGGGATGCGCTTGAAGCGTGCCTCGTGCACCGCCAGCGCCGTCTCGATAACCTTGTTCACCCGCTGCCCCGTGAGCGCCGAGACGAACAGTACCGGCACGTAATCGAGAAAGCGGAGTGCCTCCCGCACCCAGCGGGTGTACTCGATCATCGTGTGCGTGTCCTTCTCCACCAGGTCCCACTTGTTGATCACGACGACCGCGCTGGCCCACTCGTCGAGAATTGCGCCGGCCACGTGTGTGTCCTGTGACCTGACGCCCTCAAAGCCATCGATCACCAGCAGCGCCACATCGGCCCGCTGAATCGCTCGCAGCGCCCGCAGCACGCTGTAATATTCCACGCCTCTCTCGACCTTGCCCCGTCGCCGAATACCGGCCGTGTCGATCAACGTGATCGGCGTGCCCTCCCACTCCAGGTACGTGTCCACCGCGTCGCGGGTGGTGCCGGGGATCGGGCTGACGATCACCCGTTCCTCTCCGAGCAACTTGTTCAAAAGCGACGACTTGCCCACGTTGGGCCGCCCGACGATGGCAAGCCTAACGCTCTCATCCTCCCCCCCATTGGGGGGGATAGAGGGGGGGAGCACGTCGACCACCGCGTCCAGCAGATCGGCCACGCCGATGCCGCCGTGGATGGCCGAGATCGGGTAGACCTCGCCCAGACCGAGCGCGTAGAATTCGAGCGCGTCCTGCTCCAGGCGGAGGTTATCCACCTTGTTGACCGCCAGAAAGACGGGGCAGCGGGCCTGGCGCAGCACCTCGGTGACCTCCTCGTCGGCGGCGGTCAGGCCGCTGGCGACGTCGGTGACGAGGATGATGGCGTCGGCCTCCTCGATCGCCAGTTCGGCCTGGGTGCGCATCGAGGGGATGTAGGGCGCCGAATCCTGGGCCAATACCCGTTCCGGTCCTGGGCGTCGACCGTCGGCGACCGACGGGGCCAGCACCTCGATGCCGCCGGTGTCCACCACAGTGAAAGGGACGCCGTTCCACTCGGCGTTGGCGTGCAGTCGGTCGCGGGTCGTCCCTGGCTTTTCGTCCACCACCGCGATCCGCCGCCCGACGATGCGGTTAAACAGGGTGGACTTGCCCACGTTGGGCCGCCCCACCAGCGCCACGATCGGCTTATTCTGAGACGGTCCTGGAACCTCACCTGCTGCTTGTTCGTCGGTCATTGTTAATTCTTCATTGTTCATTCTCATTGGTCCTGTTCGGTTGGGGTGGGAGTGGGCAGAGCGACGATCTCTACCTGCGCGGTGGCCGGGTTGACGCTCTGGACGGTCAATCCTTCGGGCGCTACGATCAATGGCTCGATCTGGTGGATTCCGGCGGGCAGGCCGAACAGCTCCAGGATGATGCGTACGTGTTCTGCCTCCAGGGTTTCCAGCCGGGGCAGCGGGCCGCTCAGGATGACCTCGACGGTGTCCGGCGAGACGGTGGCCGTAAAGCTCGGTTCCAGGCCCTGAATGCCCGGCGCGACGTTCACGGTCAGGCTGCTCTGGATGGCCTCGATAGAGACCTCCACCCGCACCAGTTCTTGTCCGGGCACGACCATGACGTCCGGCGATTTGTTCAACACGGGCCGCTCGATCACGTCCTCTTGCACCCCATCCACGTTGATCGGTTGGGTCTCGATAAAGCCCGGAAGCGCGTCGAGAATGTCCGGAGCGCCAAAGAGGGTGATGGTGGGCGGCTCGACGGTGATGTCGGTGACGCGATAGCCGACGGCGACCTGGCCTTCCAGGACGACCCGGATCGGCAGGGAGCGGTAGTAACTGGACTGTTCGATGGGGACACGGGCGGTGACCACCTCGGGCGTGAACGTGACGTGGGGGATGGACTTGCCCTCGCTGTCCCGTAGCTGCAACGGGAATCTCCCTTCGACGTCGGTGCTGGCGTCCTGCACAGAGATCGACGCGGTCGCCTCGACCGCCCGGGTGGCGTAGGTGCTGGGGCCGATCACCGTCACCTCGCTCGGTTCCAGGATCAGCGCTCGCCGGAGGTAGCCCAGCGCCGGTTTTCCTGCCACCTGCACGTGTATAGGCACGGCCCGCTCAACTTGGCGATCCAGTGACAAAGTGACGGACTGGGGTTCGACCTCCAGCACCCGCGAGGGCTGTTTGTCCAACGTCCACTGGACAAACGCCTCGTAGGTTCCCGGCCCCAGACCCGCTAGGTTGATCGAGGCGGAAAAATCGTCCACCTCGAGCGAGTCCCAGACCGATTGGGGGGCACGGACGGTGAACTGCACGTATTCGGCGCGCTCTACATCGTCCACGACGACCATGCCCTCCGGCAATCCCGATAACCTGATAGGGACGGGTTGGGGAAACTGTTCCTCGATGGTCGGGTCCTCCTCCTCCACGGCCACGAGCCAGACGAAAGGCGCCAGGACGAGCGCCAATATCATGAGGGGGAGATTGCTTGCGAGCCAGCTTAGCGCCGCTTTCACGACTTGCCTCTCCTTGTGGAAGTGTCGCCCCTTGCAGGGCCGTGCTCCACGATCTGTCGTAGCCGGGCGAGCCGGCGGGGCCAGGGTCGCTCCAGCACGGACTGGTAGAAAGCGCGCAACATCGTCTCCAACCGTCGGGCGTCGAGGTTGCGGACGATGCGACCGTTGTGGGTGACAGAGATGGAGCCGCGCTCCTCGGAGACGACGATGGCGATGGCGTCGCTCTCCTCCGTCACGCCGATGGCCGCCCGGTGGCGCAGTCCCAGTTGTCGGTCTGCCAGGTAGGCGGTGGAAAGAGGCAGCACGCAGGCCGCTGCCAGCACCCGTCCCTGCCGCACGATGACCGCCCCATCGTGGAGCGTGGTGTGAGGATCGAAAACAGTTACCAGTAGTTCGTAGTTGAGGGCCGCGTCGAGGTAAACCCCGTTATCCGCAAACTCTTGCAACCCGGTGTCCCGCTCCAGGACGATGAGCGCGCCATGTCGTCGCTCGGCAAGCGTGCTGCTGGCCTGGGCGATGGTGGTCAGAGTCTGTTCCAGCGTGACGCGGTTCCCCGTCATCCGCCCCAGCAAGGCTCCGGGCCGTCCCAACCGCTCCAGGGCCCGGCGCAGCTCGGGCTGAAAGACGACCGGGATGGCCACGAGCAACGCCGGCAACGCTCTCTCGGTCAACCAGCCAAAGGCGCGCAGAGGGATGGCGCCGCTCAACAGGACGACGACGATGGTAAACAGGAGCACGCCGCGCAACAAGGGCACAGCCCGGGTGCCGCGCACCAGGTACAGAAGCCAAAAGATGATAAAGGCTACGAGTAGAATGTCGAGGACATCTATCGAATCGAGTCGTTGTAAATACCACAAAAGCTCGGTCACTATTCAAATCTCGAGTCTCTTCCGGTGCAACGCACTTGGCAAGGGCGCTGCACCTGATTTCGTCTGAACGTTTACCCGGCGCTTGCCTCGCCGAGATGATCCAGCAGTTGCTGATATTCCGCGACGTTGGGTGGGTTGAGCGCGATGATGGCCCGGACGGTGGACCGGGCCTCCTTTCGCTGTCCGGCCTCCAGTTGCAGGTCGCCCAACTTGTCCAGATGCTCCAGCGCCTCCTCGACGCGCCCCGCGTTGAGATAGACCTGGGCCAGACGGGCGCGCAGCGGGATACTGTTCGGCCACTGGTCGACGGCTTCTTTGAGGACGTCAAAGATGCGCTGCGACTTGCCGCTCTTGCGGTAGATTCCCAGCAGGGCGTCAAGCTCGCCGATCGCCTGCCGGGGCCGGTTGAAGCGATAGTGGAGGTCCATCAGCATCAGGCGCGCTCGCTCGTTATCGGGGGCCAGATCGCGGATGCGTTCATAGATCGCAAAGGCGTTCTTCCAATCCACGTGCTGCATGTCAATGTCGGCCATTCTGTGCAGAATGCGAACCGCCCACTTGTGTTCCGGGTCGCTTCGCTGCGCGAAACGCAGGGCTTGCTGGTACACCTCGCGCGCCTGATCCATCTGCGCCAGATGGTAGTAACTGTCGGCCAGATCCAGGTAATGTTTCAACGCCCGATCTGTATCTCTGTGACTGACGAGCAGATCGATCAACGTGGTCCGCACCCCGGTGTCCATCGGCGCCAGTTTCAGGGCTTGTTCGTACATCGTCGTCGCCTGGCCAACGTCGCCGCGCACCTGATAGGTGTTGGCGATGGTGATGAACTTGAGCACGGCCTCGTCTATTCTGCCCATGCTCAGGAATATCTGGGCCAACTGTTGATGGAGGGGCAGGTAGCCAGAGGATTGTCCCAGCGCGTGATAGCATTCTTCCAGCGCCGAGTAGAATACGCCCTGCTCGACGTACTCTTGCGAGATCGCGATGGATTGCAGGATGTCTCCCCCGCCGGGGACGGCCAGCATCTCGGCCAGGCTCAAACCGGCCCCTTCGCGGACCAGCTTGTCGAGTCGCTGGCGCGCTTGCCGGACCGCCTGTTCCCAATCCTCCTCGCCGAGAAATGCGGTCAGGGAGTTGATGAACGAAAGCGCTTTTTCCTCCCCCTCGGCAATGTAGGTGTCGGTCAGGTGGGTGTAGTGCCGGGCCAGTTCGCTCGCCCGCTCGCGGGGGACGGTGCTCATATCCACGCTCTTGAGACCCTCGATGAAATGCTCCAGTGCTTCGTAGACGCTGCCACGCGCCCGGTAGCACTCGCCCAGGGCGAAGCGGCTGCCCAGCCCGTAATCGGGATGGGAGACCACGCGATTGAGTTGGTTGATAGCCTCGTCAAAGCGCAGCTTTTCCTGGTAGAGCACACCCAGGTTGAAATGGACGGCGGGCCGCTCGGCCCCCACGGCGATCACTTTTTCGTAGGCGTCTATCGCTTCGTCGACCTTTTCCCGGGTCTGGAAATCGATCGCCCGGCTGATCAGGGCATCGATCTCCATTTTGCTGAGTTGAGCCGTCGCCGGGGCGATCTCCTCCTCTTCGTCTGAAAAAATGCTCTCGGCCAGATCGGAGAGCGCCTTCTGGCAGGTCGACTTGACCGGGCCGATGCGCTGCACGACCACCGCGGCCTCTGGCGGGGCTTTGAGATGCTCAGTATCCAGCGCGTCAAGGGACTCCAGGCCCGCCAGCAACCCCGACTCTTCTCCGAACTCGTCCGGCTCCCCCGCTGCTCGCTCCCCGTGGCGCAGATTGTCGAGGAGCAGCAACACCTGGGGATTATTGGGCGTCAGTTTGAGGGCGTGCTGGCATACCTGGATGGCGTATTCATCCCGTCCCTGATCGTGATAGATGCGCGCCAGGGCCAGGCATTCCTCGACCGTCTCGCTCACCTGACTATGGCGCTGGTAATATTGAAGCAGCGCCGCGTGAGCCTGGACGTTGTCGGGATAAGCGCGAACTGCATCCTGCCAGCGTTCCAACGCGAGATGTTCCGCCTTTTGTTGCTTGAGGTAAATGTCGGCGGAGGAGAGAAAAGCCTCGGCGGCGGCCGCTCTCTGGCCCAGTTGTTCCAGCGTCTCGCCGATGCGTTCCCAAAGCACCGGGTCGTCTGGCGAGAACTCGCTGGCCCGCCGGTAAGATTCCAGAGCGTCCTCCAGTTGGCCCGCTCCAGCGTAGGCCTCGCCCAGGCCGGTGAGCGCGTTGGCGTCGTTCGGGAACTCGGTCAATGCGTACCGATAGGCTTCGATAGCCTGGCCCCACTTTTCCTCCCAGACGGCATTGGCCGCGATCCGCATCGATTCGTCAAAAATCTTGCGGTTCTGTACCATGCTTCTCCCTCCCCTAGTTGTTAGTCGTCAGTCGCTAGCCACTAATCCCTGGCACCCAGCAACTGAACCAGGATCGCTTTTTGCGCGTGCATACGATTTTCGGCCTGATCCCACAGCACCGAGTGAGGGCCATCGCAGACCTCGTCGGTGATCTCGTGGCCGCGATGGGCGGGCAGACAGTGCATCGCAATGACATCTGAGGCGGCTTTTGCAAGCAGCGCCTCGTTGACCTGATAGGGCTCAAAGATGCGGGCGCGTTCCTGCGCCTCCTCTTCCTGGCCCATCGAAGCCCACACGTCGGTGTAGATCACGTCGGCCCCGGCGGCGGCTTCTTGCGGATCGTCGGTCGCTTGCAACTCACTGCCGCTGGCTGCGGCGAGTTTTTGCCCCAATGCCCACACGCCGGGGGGCAATTCGTATCCCTTTGGCCCGGCGATGGTAAAGTTCATCCCCAGCATAGCGGCCCCAAAGAGGAGCGAGGTGGCCACGTTGTTGCCATCGCCGATGTAGGTCAGCTTCCGTCCCGCCAGGTCCCAGCCTTTGTTTTCGACGATGGTCAGGAAATCGGCCAATCCCTGGCAGGGGTGGTTATAGTCGGAAAGGCCGTTGACGACCGGCACGCGCGAGTATTCGGCCAGCGCGAGTATGTCGGCGTGGGCAAAGACGCGCGCCATGATGCCATCCACGTAACGGGAGAGCACGCGGGCCACATCGGGCACGCTTTCCCGCTCGCCCAGTTTGATCTCAAAGGGAGAGAGGTAGAGCGCCTGTCCCCCCAGATGGATCATCCCCATCTCGAACGAGACGCGGGTGCGCAGAGAGGGTTTCTGAAAGACCATACCCAACGTCTTGCCTTTGAGCAGGGGAGGATTGCCGTCCTCTTTCCACTCCTCCTTCAATTCAACCGCCAGTTTGAGCAATGCGCGCAGTTCGTCTGGTGTCAGATCCGCTAGACTGAGAAAGTGGTTCACGTTTAATCTCCTTTAGTTCTCAATGATTGGTTGGTTACAAGTATACCACAAGCGACGGAAGAATGAAAGCAAGGGCGAGGAAACCTGAACAGTTCGATCACGTATACGCTGCCGACTTGGTACAAACCGCCGGTCATGGTATCATTGGCATTCACATCAAGTAGATTTAGAACGAAGGAGCGTGTGAGCACTATGAAGAATATCACCGTCATCGGCGCAGGCTACGTGGGATTGACCACCGGGGTCTGCTTTGCCGATCTGGGGAACCGGGTCGTTTGTGTGGACATCAGCGAGGAAAAGATCGCAAAATTAAAGCAGGGCGTGGTGCCTATCTACGAGCCGGGCCTGGAGGAGTTGATCGCCCGCAACGTGCAGGCGGGGCGTCTCAGCTTTACCACCTCGTACGCCGAGGGATTGAAGGGTGCCGAGTTCGTCTTTATCGCCGTGGGCACGCCCGAGGGCGTGGACGGCGAGGCGGATATGCGTTACGTGCGCATGGCGGCTCGTTCCATCGCCGAGTTGATGGATCACCCGCTGATCATCGTCAACAAGTCCACCGTCCCGGTGGGCACCGGCGACTGGGTGGCCGACATCATCCACGAACATCGCAACGGCGATATCGAGTTCGCCGTCGTCTCGAACCCCGAGTTCTTGAGCGAAGGCTCTGCCATCCGCGACTGCATGAACCCCGACCGAGTCGTGTTAGGCTCGTTGGACCGGGAGGCGGCGGAAAAGGTGGCCCAGTTGTACCTACCGCTGCGCACGACGATCATGATCACCGACCTGCGTACAGCAGAGATGATCAAGTACGCCTCGAACGCCTTCCTGGCCACGCGCATCTCGCTCATCAACGAGATCGCCGCCATCTGCGAGGAACTGGGCGCCGACGTCAAGGAGGTCGCCACCGGAGTGGGCTACGATAGACGTATCGGCAGCGCCCACATCGACGCCGGCATCGGATACGGTGGCTCTTGCTTCCCCAAGGACATCAAGGCGCTGGCCTACATGGCCGAGATCAAGGGGCGGCACCCGCAATTGCTGCGCGCCGTGATGGAGATCAACGCCGACCAGCGCCGGCAGGTGGTGCGCAAACTGGAGCAAGCCCTGGACGGCCTGCGGGATAAAACGATCGGGCTGCTGGGACTGGCCTTCAAGCCCAACACCGACGACATGCGCGAGGCGCCCGCCGCCCACGTCGCCCGGATGCTGTTGACCGCGGGCGCGCACGTGCGCGCCTACGATCCGGTGGCGATGGATTCCGCCGCGCGGGAGGTGCCCGAAGTGACGCTGGCCCCAGATCCCTACACCCTGGCGGAAGGGTGCGATGCTATCGTCGTGGCCACCGAGTGGAACGAGTTCAAAAACCTGGACCTGGCGCGTATCCGGGATCTGATGAGCCAGCCGGTGCTCGTTGATGGGCGCAACATCTACGATCCGGCGATGATGAAGGAGCTTGGTTTCTACTATCGAGGCGTGGGCCGGGGCTACGAGGATTAGGAGAGGCGATGGAGAAAGCCAACGGTTTTATCAAGACGCAGTTACCCAATCAACTGACCGTGCTGATCAAAGAAGCGCACACCGCGCCCGTGGCCAGTTTCTGGATCTGGTACCGGACGGGGAGCCGCAACGAGCACCTGGGCATCACGGGCATCTCCCACTGGGTCGAGCATATGCTGTTCAAGGGGACGCCGACGTTTCCCAAGGGCGTGGCGGAGAAGGCGATCGCCCGCGAGGGTGGCGTGTTCAACGGCATGACCTGGTACGATTTCACCACCTACTTTGCCACCCTGCCCGCCGCCCGCATCGAGTTGTCGTTGCGCATCGAGGCCGACCGCATGAACAACACGGTCTTTGATCCCGCCGAGGTCGCCGCCGAGCGCACCGTCATCATCAGTGAACGGCAGGGCGCCGAGAACGATCCGGGATTTTTGCTCAGCGAAGAACTGATGGCGGCCGCTTTTCGCGTGCACCCTTACGGCGCGACTACCATCGGCCACATGTGCGACCTGGAGACGATGACGCGCGACCAACTCTACACTCACTATCGCACGTATTACGCGCCGAATAACGCGCTGGTCGTCGCGGTGGGCGATTTCGAGGCCGAGGCCATGCTGGGGCTGATCGAGCGGCATTTTGGCCCCATCGCGGAGGGTTCGGCGGTGCCGCCGGTGACGGCCGTCGAGCCTCCACAACGGGGAGAGCGGCGGGTGGTCGTCGAGCGGGAGGGCCATGTGGCTTACTTCAAGATGGTCTTTCGCGCTCCCACCGTCCGCGAGCCGGACTTTTTCGCTTTGGCCGTCCTCAACGCCATCCTCACCGGGGCGAGCGCGATGACCTTTATGGGCAGCGGCCTGACGAACAAGAGCAGCCGTCTCTACAAGGCGCTGGTCAGCGAGGGATTGGCGGTCGGTATATCTGGCTCTTTGCTTCCGACCATCGATCCTTTCGTCTACGCGCTCTCGGCTGTCGTGCGCCCGGGTCGTACCCTGGCGGAGGTGGAGGCGGCTATGGAGATCGAGTTGGCGCGCGTGATCGCCGAGTCGGTGACGCGAGAGGAGGTGCTCAAGGCGATCAAACAGGCCAAAGCGCAGTTCGCCTATTCCAGCGAATCGATCACCGGCCAGGCGCTCTGGCTGGGTTTTAGCGAGATCGTCGCCGACCAGGACTGGTTCGAGAACTATATCGCCAACCTCAGCGCCGTCACCGTCGAGGATGTGCAGCGCGTGGCGCAGAAATATTTCAAACGGTCGAATCGCACCGTTGGATGGTACGTACCAATTATCAATGAGCCAACGAACAATTAACAATGAGTAAAGTTGTTCATTGTTAATTGATTCATTGTTCATTGCTCGGAGAGAGTCAAAATGTCCCTACCCGGACCACAAGATATTACGAGACACGAACTCGACAATGGAATGGTCGTGCTGATGCGCGATGCCGCCCGGTACCATCTCAGCCCCTCGGTGATCGTGGCGGGCTACCTGCTCGTGGGCGCCTACGACGAGCGACCCGAGCAGGCGGGCCTTTCCTCCTTTGTCGCCGATGCGTTGATGCGCGGCACGACGAATCGCACGTTTGAGCAGATCTATGAAGAGCTGGAATCGGTGGGCGCCAGCGTGGGCATTGGCGGTGGTACGTATACCACCGGCTTTGGGGCCAAAAGTTTGGCCGAAGATCTGCCGCTGGTGCTCGATGTGCTCGCCGACGTGTTGCGCCATCCCACCTTTCCCGGCGACGAGGTCGAAAAGCTGCGCGCCGAGATCCTCACCGACCTGGCGGAGCGTGAGCACGATACCCAGCGTATGGCCAGTCTCGCCTTCCGCGAGTTGGCCTATCCCCAAAGACATCCGTACGCCCGCAGCACCAGCGGCTATACCGAGACGGTCAGCGCGCTCGGCCGCGACGATCTGGCCGAGTTCTGCGCCGGCGGCTACGGTCCGTCGGGGATGGTCATCGTCGTGGTGGGTGCGGTGAAGGAAGCCGACGCGCTGGCGCAGATCGAGGATGCCTTTGGCGGTTGGATGGGCCACACCTACGAGCGCGCTCCCCTCCCCGACGTGCCCCGCGTTGCCGAGGTGCGCAAGCAGACGGTCGCCATTCCTGACAAGACGCAGTCAGACATCATCCTCGGCTATCCGGGACCCTCTCGCACGGCCCCTGATTTTCTGGACGCCTCGGTCTGCAACACCATCCTGGGCGTCTTTGGATTGATGGGCCGTCTGGGAGAAAAGGTACGCGATGAGCAGGGATTGGCGTACTATTCCTTCAGCCGCGTGAGCGGCGGTCCCGGCCCTGGCCCGTGGCAGGTCATTGCTGGCGTCAGCCCGAATAACGTCGAGCGGGCGCTCGCCAGCATCCGCGCCGAGATCCGCCGTATCTGTGAGGAGCCGGTGGAACCAGGGGAACTGAACGACAGCAAGGCGTTCATCACCGGCAGTCTTCCTTTACGCCTGGAGACGAACGAGGGAGTGGCGCAGGCGATCCTCAATATGGAGCGGTATGAACTGGGGCTGGATTATGTGCAGAATTACGCAGACCTGATCGGCGAGATCACCGTCGAGCGAGTGCAGGCCGTCGCGCAACGCTGGCTCGACCCCGACGCCTATGCGCTCGCCGTCGCCGGACCGCCGCCCGCGTAGATTCCTGGGTCATGCTCACCACCGGCGTTGACATGATCGAAATCGCCCGCGTCGAGCGGGCGCTGGCGCGCTACGGCGACCGTTTTCTGGAACGAGTTTTTACCCCGGTCGAGATCGCCTACTGTCGGGCGCGCCCGGCTGAACTGGCGGCTCGCTTCGCGGCCAAGGAGGCCGTCTCCAAGGCGTTGGGCGTGGGCGTGCGGATGATGGCCCGCGATGGCGTCTCTTGGCGAGAAGTAGAGGTCATCGGAGACCGGCGCGGCAAGCCGCTCATTCGTCTGTCTGGCCGCGCCGCCGCGCGCGCCGACGAGCTGGGCCTCGCCGAGTGGGCCGTCAGCCTCTCCCACACTCGCGAGCACGCCATCGCTTTTGTGGTGGCGCAATAGTATCATTGGTATGAGATAAGGAGTAACATGTTAAAAGAGTTACAACTTGACGACGATGCTTTGTGGAAACAGCGTTTTCGCGCCCCGGCGATTTTCGCGACCAAGATCGCCAGAGGAGCGCCGACCCGGGGGCTGGCCGTCACGAATCCGACGGGCGTGCATCAGCTATATGCCTGGGATGTGTCCAGCGGCGAACTGACCCAGCTCACCGATCATCCTGAGGGGAAGGTGCTTGGTTTTATCGCCTCGGACGGGAGCCATGTCTATTATTTGGACGACGAGGGGGGGAACGAGATCGGTCACGTTGTGCGCGTTCCCTTCGCGGGGGGCGAAAAAGAGGACGTCACTCCCGATCTGGCTCCCTATTCCCTGGCCGGCATGGTGGGTTTCAGCAGAGCGGGCAACCGGGTCGGGCTGACTGCCGGGACTCCAGAGGGCTTTCACCTGTACGTGATCGACCGGGCGTCGGACGGGACGCTGGCATCACCGAGATTGTTGCACCACAGCAAGCCCCTCATGCGGGGTCCGGTCCTTTCCCACGACGGGGAGATCGCCGTTATGGCCTCTACCGCGCGCGCGGGCAAGTTTCAGTTCAGCTTGCTGGCTTTCGATACGGCCAGCGGCGAGCAGATGGCGGAACTGTGGGATGGGGAAGAGACCAGTTTGCAGCCGGTCCGCTTTTCGCCCCTGCCCGGTGACACGCGCCTGCTGGCGACCACCAACCGCACCGGCGTCGAGACGCTGCTCCTGTGGGACCCGCTCACCGGCGAGCGCACCGACCTGATCTTTGACGATGTGGAGGGAGCGGCGAGCGGGTTCGATTGGTCCCCAGATGGAGAACGCATTCTCTTCTCCACCTTCAACAAGGCCGTCCAGCAGTTGTACGTTTACGACCTGGCGAACGACTCGCTGATCAAGCTGGACCATCCCTCCGGCAGCCTGGGCGCCAGTTACATCCCGCCTTACTTTGGGCCTGAGGGCGATATGTACATTCACTTGCAAACGGCGACGCACCCCTCCCATGTGGTCGCCCTCGACAGCCAGACCGGCGCTCAGAAGCGCGTCGTGCTGGCAGCGGGCGAGGTCCCGCCAGGCCGCCCCTGGAAGTCGATCTCGTTCACCTCGTCCGATGGGCAAGAGATCCAGGGTTGGCTGGCCGTTCCCGAGGGCGAGGGTCCTTTCCCCACCATCCTGGAGACGCATGGTGGACCGAGCGGTGTCACGGAAGAGGAATTCTCTCCGGAGAGCCAGGCCTGGCTGGATCACGGCTTTGCCTATCTGACCATCAACTATCGCGGCTCGATCACCTTTGGCCGCGAATTCCAGGACAAGATCGTGGGCGATCTGGGCCATTGGGAAGTGGAGGATATGGTCGCGGCGCGCGATTGGCTGGTCGACGAGGGGATTGCCAGACCCGACGCGATCCTGCTGACCGGCTGGTCCTACGGCGGCTACCTGACGTTGCAGGCGCTCGGCACGCGGCCCGACTTGTGGGCGGGTGGGATGGCCGGTATCGCCATCACCGATTGGACGGTGATGTACGAGTACTCGGCGGAGGCGCTGCGGGGGTACCAAGTCGCCATGTTCGGGGGCACGCCGGAGGAGAAGCCTGAAGCGCACATCGCCGGTTCACCCATCACCTACGTCGAGAACGTGCGAGCGCCGGTGCTCATCATTCAAGGCCGCAACGACACCCGCACCCCGGCCCGTCCGGTCGAGATGTACGAGGAAAAGATGAGAGCTTTGGGCAAACCCATCGAGGTGTACTGGTTTGACGCGGGGCACACAGGCGCGTTTGCAGACGCCGAGCAGGGTATTGAGCATCAGGAGCTGATGCTCCGTTTCGCCTATCGCGTCTTGGGCTGATAACCGGGCGCCAAGATTTGAGGGAGGGTGCTTGGGAGCTTGATTGCTGAACATTGATCAAAGGAGCATACAATGGCGACAGAGAAGGAGTTTCCAGTTGGGGCATTGCTCGAGAACCGCTACCGTATCCTAAATGTGATCGGGACTGGTGGGATGGGCACGCTCTATCGCGTTTCTGACGAGGCCAGGGATGGTGAGATCGTCGCGCTCAAGATTGTGCACTTGAGAGGCTCGGCGGCGGAGGCGGCGGAGAGTGTGGCGCGCTTCCAGCGCGAGTTCCAGTTGTTGACCCAGTTGCGCCATCCCAACCTGGTCTCTGTCTACGACTATGGCGTCACGACGGCGGGGGAGCTGTATTTCACGATGGAGTGGGTTGAGGGGGGAGACCTGGAACCGGGCAAACGCTTCTTGAAGCCAGAGGCGACCATCGGGGTGATGGTGCAGGTCTGCCGGGCGCTGGCTTACCTCCACGCTCGCGGTGTGATTCACGGGGATCTTAAGCCTGCCAATGTGTTGCTGACCGGCGATTGGGTCAAACTGGTCGACTTTGGGGTGGCGTACGAAGTGCGGTCGCCGGAAGATCGAGCGCGCTACTACACGCCGGGCTACGCGGCTCCGGAGACGAGGCAACCGCAACCGATTGACCAGCGGTCGGATCTGTACAGTCTGGGGGCGATGTGGTACACGCTGTTGGTGGGGCAACCACCGATGTTCATGCCGGGACCGGGTAGGGAGCGGTTGATCCGATTTGCGTTGGACGAAGCGTTGGAAGCGCAAAGCCAGATTCCAGCGGCTATGGGAGCGGTGATCGCCCGGCTGATGGCGACCTCGCCTGACGATCGCTACGACAGCGCGGACGAGGTGATCGAGGCGGTGAATGAGATCATGGGGAGCGCGTATGAGCTGGAGACGCGGGAGACGGCGGCCAGCTACGCTCTGCGGACGCACTTTGTGAACCGCGAGGCCGAGATCGAGGTGCTCCAGACGGTGTGGAAGAAGGCTCAAACTGACGAGGGAAAGCTGGTGCTGATCAGCGGAGAGAGTGGAGTCGGCAAAACGCGGCTCGTGACGGAGCTAGAGGTGCAGGCGGAGCTGGAAGGGGCGCGGGTGATATGGGGACAATGCCTGGAGAGTGGCGGCAGTGCTTATCACCCCTGGCGCGAGGTGCTGCGGGTGTTGGTGCGCTACGTAGAGGCCGGGGGTGAGACTGCGATGCAGCGGGCAGGCCCGGTGCTGGCGACGGTGCTGCCCGAGCTGTGGGGGCGGGAGTATATGAGCGCGCTCGAGCCGCCGGCAGACCTGACCCCTCAGGCGGCTCAACAGCGTCTGAACGATGCCATCCTCCAGGTCTTGCAGACCGCCGCGGGGTTGCGGCCCACGGTGGTCGTGATCGAGAACGCGCACTGGGCGGACGAGGCGACGCTGGAGTTGTTGCGGTTCCTGGCGCGGATTCCTGGATGCGTGGGTTTGCTGATCTGTGTTACCTATCGTGACGATGAGGTCGAGGCAGATCACGTGCTGGAAACCCTGGCGGGGGCGGTGTCCCGTAGTGACCACCGCCACTACGGGGAACAGGTGCAGCGCATCCGGGTGGGCAGGTTGTCGCCGGAGGTGACGACGGAACTGGTCCGTTCCATGTTGGGGCTGGAGCAGTTGCCAGGGCTGTTGATCGAGCGCGTCCAGCAGACGACGGGGGGAAATGCTTTCTTTGTGCAAGAGATGATCCGCTCGTTGGCGGCGGAGGGGGAGGTGTTGCGCCGGACGGTGGATGGCTGGCAGATAAATCGAGATGTACTGGAGGAGACGCGGTTGCCCGAGGGCATTCAACAGACGGTGTTGCGACGGTTGAACCAGTTGTCGGAAGAGGGACAGCGGGTACTGAACTGGGCGGCGGTAGTGGGGATGGTCTTTTGGGAGGGAGGTGTGGCGGAGGCGGGGCAAGTGCCTTGGCAGCGGGTGCGGATCGCCTTGCGCGAAGGACTGGAGCAAGAATTGGTGGTGGTACGAGATGAGACCTCACTCGCGGGCGAGCGAGAGTACCTGTTCCTCAACCCAACGGTGTGGGAGGTGAGCTACGATAGCATCCCCCAGGAAGAGCGGCGGGACTATCATGGCCGGGTGGCGGCCTGGCTGATGGCCCGCAGCGATGGGGAGGCCAGTGAGCGCCTGGGGTTGATCGCCGAGCATCTGGAACGGGCCGGGCAGATCGAACAGGCGGTGGATTATTTGCATTGGGCTGGAGAGCTCGCCGCTGCCCAGTTCGCCAACACCGAGGCGATCGACTATCTCAGTCGCGCCATCGACCTGATGCCAGAGAAGGACTGGAACAGATGGTACGACATTTTATTGATCCGAGAAAAGATCTATAGTTTGCAGGGTGCGCGCTCGGACCAGGATCAGGATTTGACGGCTTTGGAAGAACTGGCCGAGGTGCTGGACGACGAGCATCGTCGGATCGAGGTGGCCCTGCACCGGATCGGCTACGCCGAGGCCATCGGCGATTACCCGGCGGCGATAGTCTCGGCGCGGCAGGCGGTAGCCCTGGCCCAGGCCGCTGGCGATGTGGAGAGCGAAGCAAGAGCATATTTTGAATGGGGGCGGGTGATCTGGCGGCAAGGAGATTATGTGGCTGCCCGACCCTCCCTCGAGCAGGGCCTGGCTCTGGCGCGGTCAGCGGGACTGCCCCAGGTGGAAGCAGGCAGCCTGCGTATTCTCGGCGAAGCAGCCTTCATGTCTCGAGAGGGCAATTTCACCGAAGGTAAAGGCTACCTGGAGCAGTCCTTGCGCATTTGCCGCGAGATTGGCGACCGGCAGGGTGAGGGTGAGACGCTCAACCTCCTGGGCAGCTTGCACACCGCCGAGGGCGATTATGACGAGGCGAGGGTTTGCCTCGAACAGACGTTGCACATCGCCCAGGAGATCGGCGACCGGCGGTTTGAGGGCTTTGCCATCGGCAACCTGGGTAGACTGTTGGGAGATCAGGGCGACTATACCCAGGCCAGGGAGCATTACGAAAAGACCCTGCACATCTTGCGCGAAACCGGCGACCGCCTGTACGAGGGGTTTACGTTCGCGATGCTTGGCGCTCTCTGTAGAGACCAAGGCGACTATACCCAGGCCCAGGCCCATCTCGAACAGACTCTGGCCATTGAGCGCGAAGTTGGCTCCTTGATCATAAGAGTGAGGGGGCTGAGCGAGTTGAGCATCCTCTACCGTGATCAGGGCGATTATCGAGCTGCCCTGGAATATGCTCAACAGGCCGTGCAAGCGGTGCGGCAGAGCGACGCTTTGCTCTTCCAGGCCATGGCCTGGGTCGCCCTGGGCAATGCCCTGGAGGGGCTAGAACGTCTGGAGGAAGCCGCCGATGCGTATCAGCAGATCTTGGCCATGCGGAGTGAGTTGAGCCTGTACGATCTGATCGTAGACTCTCTGGCCGGTCTGACGCGTGTACTGTTGGCCCAGGACGACCTGGCGCAGGCCCAGACCCACGTGGAGGCGATTTTGAGTCGCCTGGAAACAAAGCCGCTGAATCGGATGAGAGAACCTTTTAGGGTAGGCCTGACCTGCTATCGTGTCCTGCACGCCAACGGGGATCCTCGTGCGGAGGACATCTTGCGCACTGTCTACGATTTGTTGCAGGAGCGGGCCGCCAACATCGCCGACGAGGACCTGCGACGCTTGTTCCTGGAAAATGTGCCCGCTCACCGAGAGATTGTGAGCGAATGGGCGAGCCTGCCCCGAGAGGAGCCGAGGGGTCAGCGAATCAGTGAATGAGCGAGGAGGTGGGATGGCAGAGACCAAATTCGAGATAGGCGATTTGATCGAGAACCGCTACCGGGTTTTGGACGTGATCGGGACAGGTGGGATGGGCACACTGTACCGGGTCTCGGACGAAGCACGCGAGGGCGAGGTCGTCGCGCTCAAGACGGTGCGATTGAGAGGCGCGGCGGCGGAGGCGCCCGAGAACGTGGAGCGTTTTCAGCGTGAGTTTCAGTTGTTGACCCAGTTGCGCCATCCCAACCTGGTCTCGGTCTACAATTATGGCATCACGACCGAGGGGGAGCTGTACTTTACGATGGAGTGGGTGGAGGGCGGGGATTTGGAACCCAGCCTGCGCCCCTTGGAACCGGGGGCCACCATCCCCGTGGTCGTGCAGGTCTGCCGGGCGCTGGCTTACCTTCACGCTCGTGGCGTGATTCACGGGGACCTCAAACCTCACAACGTGCTGATGGCCGGTGATGCCAGTGATGGCGGTCACCGGGTCAAACTGGTCGATTTTGGCGTGGCGTTCGAGGTCAAATCGCCCGAGGATCGAGCGCGATACTATACGCCAGGATACACGGCCCCCGAGGCGAGAAAGCCCCACCCCCTGGACCAGAGGGCCGATCTGTACAGCCTGGGGGCGATGTGGTACGCGCTGCTGGTGGGCGAGCCGCCGATGTTTTTGCCGGGACCAGGGATGGAACGGTTGGTGAAGTTTGCGTTGGACGAGACGCTGCAAGCGCAGGAGCAGATTCCGACCAAGATCGGTGCGGTGATCGCGCGGTTGATGGCGACGTTGCCCGATGATCGCTACAGGAGCGCGAACGAGGTGATCGAGGCGGTGAATCAGATCACCGGGAGTTTGTACGCGCTGGAGACGCGAGAGACCGCCAGAAGTTACGCGTTGCGGGGGCGTTTTGTGAATCGAGAGCCAGAGATGGAGACGCTCTGGAGCGCGTGGAAGCAGGCCAAGAGCGACGAGGGCAAGCTGGTGCTGATCGGTGGAGAGGCCGGGGTGGGCAAGACACGCCTGCTGGAGGAGTTTGTCGTACAGGCGGAGCTGGAGGGCGCGCGGGTGGCGCGGGGGCAATGTGTGGAGGGGGGCGGTATCGCGTACCGTCCGTGGCGCGAGGTGCTGCGGGTGTTGATGCGCTACGTGGAGGGCGCCGGTGATGCCGAGTTGGAGCGGATAGGGCCGGTGCTGGCGACGTTACTGCCCGAATTGTGGGAACGAGACTATATGGCGGATGCCGAACCTCCGGCGATCCTGGAGCCGCAGGCAGCGCGATTACGTTTGAACGGCGCTATCGCCCAGGTGTTGCAGACAGCGGCGGGGTTGCGGCCCACGGTGGTGGTGATCGAGGATGGCCACTGGGCGGACGAGGCCACGCTGGAGTTGCTGAACTTTTTGACGCGGATCTCGGGACAGGTAGGGTTGCAGGTCTGCGTCACCTATCGCGACGACGAGATCGCTTCAGAGCATCCGTTGGCCGAACTTGCCGGCAGCCGGATTGAGTGTATTCCAATCCAAAGCCTGTCGCCAAAAGTGACCACCGAAATGGTGCGCTCGATGTTGGGCCTGGAGGAGCTGCCGGTTTTGTTGACCGAACGGGTCCAGCAGACGACGGGGGGGAACGCTTTCTTTGTGCAGGAGCTGATCCGCTCGCTGGCGGAGGATGGCGTGGTGCTACAACGGACGGTTAAAGGTTGGCAGATAGATCGTGCAGCTCTGCGGGAGGCGCGTCTGCCGGAGAGTATTCGCCAGGTGGTGTGGCGGCGACTGGAGCAACTGCCCGCAGAGGCGCAGCAGGTGTTGCGCTGGGCGGCCATCGTGGGGCCGGTCTTTTGGCCGGGATGCGTCGAAGCGATCGGGCGGGTTCACAGAACACAGATACAGACTGCATTGGACGAAGGGATGGAGCAGGAGTTGGTTTTTGAGCGAGAGACGTCGGCTTTTGAAGGGGAACTGGAGTACATGTTTGCCAATCCCACCGTGCGCGAGGCAAGTTACGAGAGCGTCTCGCGAGGGGAGCGACGGTACTATCATGGCCAGGTGGCGGCGTGGCTGGTGGCCCGCGAGAATGGAAAGGCCAGTGAACATCTGGGCTTGATCGCCGATCACCTGGAGAAGGCGGGGCAGGTGGAGGAAGCGGTGACCTACCTGACGCGGGCCGGAGAGCAAGCGGCGGAGCAGTTTGCCAACGTGGAGGCGGTGGACTACTTTGACCGCGCTCTCGACCTGATGCCAAAAGATGACACTCCCACAGGGATGGCCCAACGGTACGCACTCTTGTTGGCCCGGGAGCGAGTGCACAATGTGCAGGGAGCGCGCGAGGCCCAACGACGAGACCTGGCGGATCTGGAAGAGCTGGCCCAAGCTCTGGATGATGCACGGCGACAGGCGGAGGTGGCCTTGCGTCAGGCTCACTATGCCGATGTGACGAGCAATTACTCGGCAGCCATTGCAGTGGCCCAGGATGCCATTCGTTTGGCCCAGGCCGCTCAGGATGCGAGCAGCGAGGCGGCGGGCTATTTGCACTGGGGAGGGGCGCTCCGGCGTCAGGGAAAATACGAGGCGGCCCAACGCCAGCTCGAACAAAGTCTGGCCCGGGCCCGGGCGGCCGGCACGCGCGAGGTAGAGGTAAACAGCCTGCGCTATCTTGGTCTCGTCGCCTGGAATCGGGGCCACTATGCCGAGGCCAGAGCGTACCAGGAGCAAGCCTTGCATACCTACCGTGAGTTGGGCAACCGCCCATATGAGGGCGGTTCGCTTAATAATCTCGGTATTCTCTTCAAAAATCAGGGCGACTATGCCGAGGCGGTGAGATACTACGAGCAAGCTTTGGATATCTTTCACGAGATCGGCGAGCGGCGGGGTGAGGCGATCGTACTCGTGAATCTCGGCGAAGTCTCTCGCGTGCAGGGCGACTATGACGAAGCCAGGGCGTTTTACGAACAGTCATGGCAGATCCGGCACGAGATCGACGATCGGAACGGCGAGAGTCAAGCCTTGACCAATCTGGGGTTGCTCTTACATAACCTGGGCGATGATGAGGCTGCCCGGGAGTACAGCCAGCGGGCGTTTTCCATTACGCAGGAGACCGGCGACCGGCGCTGGCAAGGGTACGCCTTGACGAACCTGGGCCACGCTCTGGCGGGCCTGGAGCGGCTGGCGGAGGCCGCCGACGTCTACCGGCAAGCCCTGGACATCCGGCGTGAATTGGGCGAGCAGAACCTGGCGATAGAGTCCCTGGCCGGTCTGGCTCGTCTCTTCTTGATCCAGGAGGACCTGGATCAGGCCCAGGCCGCCGTCGAGGAGATTTTGCACTACCTGGACCTGGAAGGCGCCACGCTGGATGGCACGGACGAGCCTTTCCAGGTGTATCTGACTTGCTATCGCGTCCTACGCGCCGGTCAAGACCCTCGTGCTGAAGATGTCCTGAACACCGCATACCGCTTGCTAAAAGAGCGGTCGGCCAGGATCACCGACGAGAATATGCAGCGCTCGTTCCTGGAGAACGTGACCGCGCATCGGGAGATCGTGAGCGAGTGGGCGAGCCTGTCCTGAGCTTGCTCCGAGCGGCATCGTCGAGGGATTAGCGAATCGGCGGGTGAGCAAAGAGGTGGGGATGATAGAGACGAAATTCGAGATAGGCGATTTGATCGAGAACCGCTACCGCGTCCTGGACGTAATCGGAACAGGAGGAATGGGCACGCTGTACCGTGTCTCGGACGAGGCCAAAGATAGCGAGGTCGTCGCGCTCAAGACGGTGCGGTTGCGGGGCGCGGCGGCGGAGGCGCCTGAGAGTGTGGAGCGTTTTCAGCGCGAGTTCCAGTTGCTGACCCAGTTGCGCCACCCGAACCTGGTCTCTGTCTACGAGTACGGCGTCACGACGGAGGGAGAGCTGTACTTTACGATGGAGTGGGTCGAGGGGCAGGATCTGGCGCCAACCCTGCACCCCCTGGAGCCGGGGGCGACCACTCCGGTGATCGTGCAGGTATGCCGGGCGTTGGCCTATCTCCACGCTCGCGGCGTGATTCACGGAGACCTAAAGCCGCGCAACGTGCTGATGGCGGCTGACGCTGGAGCACAGGTGAAACTGGTGGACTTTGGCGTGGCATACGAGATCCGCGCGCCGGAGGATCGAGCGCGGTACTATACGCCGGGCTACACGGCGCCAGAGACGAGACAGCCGCAGCCCGTTGACCAGCGGGCGGACCTGTACAGCCTGGGGGCAATGTGGTACGCGCTGCTGGTAGGCGAACCACCGATGTTCATGCCGGGGCCGGGCCGGGAGCGATTGATCCGGTTCGCGCTGGACGAAGTATTGGCGGCGCAGAGCCAGATTCCAAAGGGAATTGGAGGTGTGATTGCGCGGTTGATGGCCGAGTCTCCCGAGGCTCGCTACGGGAGCGCGAACGAGGTGATCGAGGCAGTGAACGAGGTCACCGGGAGCGCGCACGAACTGGAGACACGGGAGACGGCGAGCAGCTACGCCTTGCGCACGCGCTTTGTGAACCGAGAGGCCGAATTCGGGGTACTCCAGACGACGTGGGAGCAGGCCCAGTCTGGCGAGGGAAAACTGGTCCTGGTGAGCGGCGAGGCCGGGGTGGGCAAGACGCGCTTGTTGGAAGAGTTCATCGTGCGGGTCGAGCTGGCAGGGGGACGAGTGGCGCGCGGGCAGTGTGTGGAGGGGGGCGGCGCGTATCGTCCGTGGCGAGAGGCGTTGCGGGTGCTGATGCGCTACGTGGAGGGCGCGGATGACGCCGAGTTGGAGCAGGTTGGGCCGGTGCTGGCGACGATCTTGCCCGAGCTGTGGGGGCGGGATTACATGCAAGCGCTTGCACCGCCGGTAGATTTAGAACCGCAGGCAGCGCAGTTGCGTCTGAATCGCGCCATCGCCCAGGTGTTGCGGATGGCGGCAAAGCTGCGGCCCACGGTGATCGGGATCGAAGACGCTCACTGGGCGGATGAGGCCACGTTCGAGTTGCTGCGCTTCCTGACGCGGGCGCCCGGAGCCGTGGGGTTGCAGGTGTGCGTGGCTTACCGTGATGACGAGGTTGGCCCAGAACACCTGCTGGCGACGTTGGGGGGAGAGCGGGTCCAACGCATCCCGCTGCAACCCCTAGCGCCAGAAGATACCACAGAGTTGGTCCGTTCGATGTTGGGTTTAGACGAGTTGCCTGCGCTTTTGACGGAGCGGGTGCAGCGAACGACGGGGGGCAACACCTTCTTTGTGCAAGAGATGATCCGCGCACTGGCGGAGGATGGCGTGGTGCTCCAGCGGACGGTGGAGGGTTGGCGAGTAGATCACACAGCCCTGCGAGAAGCGCGCTTGCCGGAGAGCATCCGTCAGACGGTGTGGCAGCACCTGAACCGGCTGTCTGCAGAGACACGTCAGGCGCTGCGCTGGGCGGCGGTCGTGGGGTCGGTGTTCTGGGAAGGAGGCGTGGCGGAGGTGGGACAGGCGCCCTGGCAGCGGGTTCGAGTCGCCTTGCGCGAAGGGGTGGCGCAAGGGTTGGTGGAAGAACGGGATGAGTCGGCCTTTGCGGGCGAGAGGGAGTATCTGTTCAACAGCTCCATCGTGCGTGAGGTGAGCTACGAAAGCATCCCAGAGGAGGAGCGGCGAGACGTTCACAGCCGGGCGGCGGCCTGGCTGATGGCCCGCAGCGATGAGGAAGTGAGTGAACACCTGGGCTTGATCGCCGATCACCTGGAGCAGGCCGGTCAGACAGAGCAAGCCATCGACTATCTGATACAGGCTGGGGAACAAGCGGCGGCTCAGTTTGCCAACACGGAGGCGATCAACTACCTGAGTCGCGCCCTCGACCTGATGCCAGAGAATAAGTGGGGCAAACGTTACGACGCCCTGTTGACCCGAGAACAGGTGTACGATTTGCAGGGCGCGCGTGAGGCCCAGGATCAGGATTTGACTACCTTGGGAGAACTGGCCGAGGCGCTGGATGAAGATGCTCGTCGGCTCGAGGTAGCCTTGCGCCGGATTAGTTATGCCGAGGCCGTCGGCGATTACGCGGCGGCGATTGCCAGCGCGCAGCAAGCCGTCACGCTGGCACAAGCCTCTGGCGATGTGGAGAGTGAAGCGACCGCATATCTGCGGTGGGGACGGGCGCTCTGGCGTCAGGGGGATTATACAACCGCCCAATCGCCTCTTGAGCAGAGCCTGACCCTGGCCCAGGAAGCAGGACTGCGCCAGGTCGAGGCCGGCAGCTTGCGCGACCTCAGTCTGGTGGCCTCTTATCGTCAAGGGGATTTTGCCAAGGGCAGGAGCTATTTGGAACAGTCCTTGTGCATCAGCCGCGAGCTTGGCGATCGACAGGGCGAGGCCGAGACGCTCAACCAGCTGGGCGGCTTTCACCGGGAGAACGGCGATTATGCCGAGGCCCAAGCTTACTACGAACAGACCCTGCGCATCGCCCAGGAGATTGGCGACCGGCGGGTGGAGGGCTTTGCAGTCGGCAACCTGGGCATGCTTGCCAGAGAACGAGGCGACTATGCTCAAGCGAGTCGCTATAATGAACAGGCCCTGCGCATCTTGCGCGAGACGGGCGATCGCTTGTACGGGGGATTTGCGGTGGAACAACTGGGTCTTCTCGCCAGAATTCAAGGCGACTATGCCCAGGCCCAAATCTATTTTGAACGGACTCTGGCCATTGGTCGCGAGCTCGATGCCTTAATGCTGGAAGTGTTAGGGTTGAGCGATCTGAGTGTGCTCTACCGTGATCGGGGGGATAGCCAGGCTGCTCTGGAATATGCTCAAAAGGCGCTGCCCCTGGCGCAAAAAAGCGGCAACCTGGTCGACCAGGCGATCGCATGGGTCGCTCTGGGCTATGCTTGGGAGGGCGAGGGGCGCCTGGAGGAGGCCGCCAATGCTTATCGGCAGGTTTTGGCGTTGCGGGACGAGTCGAGACTGTATGATCTAACTATAGAATCTCTGGCCGGTCTGGCTCGTGTGAGCCTGGCTCAGGGGGACCTGGCGCAAGCCCAGGCCCACGTGGAGAAGATTTTGAAACGCCTGGAAACAAGACCGCCGGACGAGATGGCGGAACCCTTCCGGATGTGCCTGACCTGCTACCGCGTTCTGCGCGCCGATCAGGATCCTCGTGCTGAGGACATCTTGAATACCGCTTACCGGTTACTGCAAGAGCGGGCTGCGAAAATAGACGACGAGGAGATGCAGCGCTCGTTCCTGGAGAACGTACCCGCGCACCGCGAGATCATCGAGGCGTGGGCGAGTCGCTAGGTGCTGGTAGAGGAGGATTGAATTGGATCGCCCCGTGCAACGTTACGCGTACGTGCTGCTCATTCTGATGGGAATGGCTGCCGCGCTTATGCTCGGAAGGGACGTGTTCAACTACATCCGGGCGGTCAAGGGCGCGCGCGGCTTGAATCTCGCGATCACCGACCTGCAAATCGTAGACGACGAGAACCCCCGCGCCCACGTCCGCCTCCGGGTGCAGAACGAATCGCCCCTGGAGCTGGATATCAGGCGGTACCGCTTTGAGCTGTTCCTCAACGGGGAGCGGATTAGCGGCAGCTACAGCACGTACCTGGGCACGGACCCCGACGCGGTAGACACCGTTGCCCGGCGAGAGAGCACGAACATCGAGCAGGTCTTGGCTCCTGACCAGGGACTCGACCTGGAATTTACTCTCTACATCTATCCCACCCAGATGGAGATCGTCCGGCAGGCGCGGCGCTCCGGCCCAATGTTCTGGCGCGCGAGCGCCGAGTTTACCACGATGTTGCCCTATTCGCGCCAGGAGAGCGAGATCGAGCTGCGCGCCGGGTTCGAGGAGTGAGGATGATGCATCCAAAAACGCGGCAATGGACGGCCACCATCGCAGCGGCGCTGGTGCTGGCCTACGTGGACACGATGACGGTCTCGGAGATAAAGAATTTTGCCTTGTGGCAGGGCGGGCTGGCGTGGATGGGGGTCTTTGCCGTCGGCTGCGGCATCCTGCTGGCACTCATCCACGATGACGCACTCTGGTCGGCGGTCGCAGCGCCGGTGTTGGCCGTGCTGATATTTGCCGGCGTGTGGAGTTATGTCTTTTGGTCCTTCCTGGGCGAGTACTTTTCTTACTTGGAGCTGATCGTGTCCACCCCTTTTCTCTCTCAGGTGCTTCCCCAGGGGTTTGTGATCCTGGTCACGACTATCCCGATGGGACTGCTCGGCGTCGTGATCGCGACGGTTCTTCGCCGTTGACCGTCCGTAATTTATGTTGGTTAATATGACAACTCAACTGGAGGTATGACAACTTATGAAATTCGACGACGTGCTCACCATTCTCAACGATGTCCCTGACTACCAGACGTTTCTCACGGTGGACGAACTGAAGGCCAGCACGCGCCAACTGGCGGACAACTATCCCGACGTGGTCGAGATCCTGCCCGTCGGCCACTCGCGGCAGGGCGATCCCATCGAGGCGCTCAAAATCGGCGATGGCCCCAAAAAGGCGCTGCTCTTTGCCATGCCCCATCCCAACGAGCCGATCGGCAGCATGATGCTCGAATACCTGTCGCGCCGGCTGGCGGAGGACGACGCGCTGCGCGAGTCGTTAGGGTATACCTGGTACATGATCAAGTGCATTGATCCCGACGGCACGCGCCTCAACGAGGGCTGGTTCAAGGGACCCTTTTCGGTGGGGAATTATGCCCGCAACTTTTACCGCCCGCCCGCCTACCAGCAGGTGGAGTGGACCTTCCCCGTCGAGTACAAGACGCTCCACTTTAACAACCCGCTGCCCGAGACCAGGGCGCTGATGGAGCTGGTCGAGCAGATCAAGCCCGACTTGGTCTACTCGCTCCACAACGCGGGCTTTGGCGGAGCCTACTTTTACATCTCGGAGGAAGCCGAGCCGTTGTACGAACCGTTCCACAAATTGGTCGAAAGCCAGGAACTCCCCATGCACCTGGGCGAGCCAGAGATGCCCTACGTGACCGAGTACGCCAGCGCGATCTACAAGGTGCCGATGGTCGCCGAGGGGTACGACTTTATCGAGGAGCACACCGGCGGCGACCCGGCAGAGATTATATCGGGGGGCACGGCCAGCTTTGACTATATCCGCCAGTTCAGCGATCCCTTCTGCCTGATATGCGAGATGCCCTACTTTTACGACCCGGCGATCCACGATACCGCGCCGTCGGATCTGACGCGCCGCGAGGCGATCTTGCAGGGGCTGGAATATGCCAAAGAGTACGTAGGCTTTTTGCAGGAGCAATACGAGGGTGTGAGGGATGAGCTGACGGTGACGTCTCCTTTCCGCGATGCGATCGCAGAGACGTTGCGGACGTTCGAGCGGCACCTGGCCGCCCACGAGAACTGGGCCAAGACGGACCCCAAGACGGACGAGACGGCGACGATGGCGGAGAAATTCGACAGCCTGGTGATCGGCCGGTTCTACCGGCTGCTGAGCCTGGGGATGTTCGTCCGCCTGCTCGACGCCCAGATCGCCGAGACGGGCGAAACTCCGTCGTTGGCCGCCGCGCGCGCGGCGGCCCGGGCGACCTTTGAGGCACGCAACTCTGAACTGGAGGATGAACTGAATTACAACGTGATCCCGATCCAGCGGTTGGTGCGCGTGCAGTTGGGGAGCGCGCTGTTGGCGGCGGATTTCGCCGCCGGGCGGTAAGTGCTCAATCCAGGTGCAACGCACTTGCCAAGTGCGTTGCACCTTTACTTGTCAAAAGCTCAGACGCGCAAGCGGGGATCGAGGGCGTCGCGCAGAGCGTCGCCCACGAAGTTGATCGACATCACCGCGATCATGATCGCCATCCCTGGCGCGATCGCCATGATGGGATAGTGGCGCAGGTTTTTCTTGGCGGCGAACAACATGGCGCCCCATTCCGCCGTTGGGGGCTGCGCGCCCATCCCCAGGAAGCTCAGCCCAGAGGCGGAGAGGATGGAGGTGGCCACCCCGAAGGTCGCCTGCACGATCACCACGCCCAGGCAGTTGGGCAGAATGTGGCTCAAGATGATGCGCAAGTCGCTCGCGCCGATCACGCGGGCGGCGTTGACGTAATCCTCCTCGCGCAGAGAAAGGACCTGGCCCCGCACCAACCGGGCGTAATAAATCCAACTGACACATCCCAGCACGATCATCATATTCGTCAGGCTGGGGCCGATGATGGCTACCACCGCGATGGCCAGCACCAGGAACGGGAAGGCGAACAGCACGTCTACCAGCCGCATGATGATCTGGTCGATCACGCCGCCATAATAGCCGCTGATCGCCCCCAGGGCGACTCCAATACTGCCCGCGATGCCGACGACGATCAACCCCACGGTCAGCGAGACGCGAGCGCCATAGATCAAGCGGGTCAGGAGATCGCGCCCCAACTCGTCGGTGCCCAGGAGATGTTCCGGGGGGTCAGGCGGTTGCAGGCCCTTGGCCAGGTCCATCGCGTACGGGTCGTGGGGCGTGATCCAGGGCGCGCCGATAGCTACCAGGATCATGATGGCGAGAATCACCAGGCCCACCACCGCAAAGCGATTGCGCAGCACCTGGCGCATCGCATATCGCCACGGCGAACCTCTGCCTGACCGGTAACTTTCTTTCGTTGGTTCTGTCATAGGTTCCTCTCAGTCGTAGCGTATGCGTGGGTCAATGAGGGTGTACAGGACGTCGACCAGCAGGTTGATCAGCACAAAAGTGACCGAAAAGACGAGCACAGTCCCCATGATGACCGGATAGTTGCGGCGCGAGATAGCGTCCACCGCCAGCCGTCCGATCCCCGGCCAGGCAAAGACCGTCTCGATGATGACCGTGCCGCCCAGCAGGCTGGCGAACTGCGCGCCCACGACGGTCGCCACCGGGATGAGCGCGTTCCGCAGGCCGTGTCGGATCAGTACCAAGCGCGGCGCCAATCCCTTGGCGTGTGCGGTCCGCATATAGTCCTGACCCAGGACCTCCAGCATGCTCGAGCGCGTCAAGCGCGTCACCAGCCCCATCAGCCCGGTTCCCAGCGTGATCCCCGGCATGATCAGGGCTTTGACGGTGCCCCAGAAGGTGCCGTCGCCCCGGCCGGTGCTGGGCAGCCAGCCCAGTTTCAGCGAAAAGAGGAGCATCAGCATGATGCCAAACCAGAAAGCGGGCATCGAGACTCCCAGTAGCGCCCCTCCCATGCAGAGATTGTCGATCAGCGTGCCACGTTTCACCGCCGAGATGACGCCCAGCGGGATGGCTACGATGAGCATAAAGAGCATCGAGGCGACGGTCAGTTGAAGGGTGGCCGGGAATCGGGAGGCGATCTCCTCGCTGACCGGCGCGTGGGTGGTGAGCGAGCGGCCCATGTCGCCTCGCAACAGATCTTTGAGATAGCGGAGATATTGTATGGGCAGAGGATCGTTGAGGCCCAGTTCCTCACGGATTTGCTCGAGCCTCTCCGTCTCCATCCGTTTGACGTCCAGGCCAAACCGCGCCATGACCGGATCGCCGGGCGCCAGGTGAGCCAGGAGAAACGTGACCATCGAGATCGCGAGCAGCAGGGGGAATAGAATCAGCAAACGCTGCAAAATATAACTCCTCACAAAAGCCTCCTACAAAAAAGGGCCGGCCGGTGCGGTAGACCGACCGGCCCTGATGTCTCGATTGCCGCTCGATTATTCGGTCACCCAGACGTTGTTGTTCTCGGTGCAGATATTTGCGGACCAGAAAATCCCCAGCCAATCGTGTACTCGGGAACGAAGGGCCGAGTAGCCCGTGGAGTGGCGCATCGGGATGGCATAGTACTGAGAGAACATGGTCTCCTGAGCTTCGCGGAGGATGTTTTCCCGCTCGCCTGGATCGATGGTGACGTTCGCCTCGTCCAGCGCGTCGTGGACGTCGGGCATATCGTAGCCCAACGCGACGGAAGTGGCGGCTTCTCTGCCAAAGACGCCGTTCAGGCCGCCGTCGGTGCAGAACCCGGACGCCATCATGGCCTTCTGGGGACCCGCGAACAGGTCGTCGATCCAGGTGCCAAACTCGACGGTCTGTAGCTCTACTCCGATCCCGACCTCTTGCCACTGGATGGCGACGGCCTCGCCGTATCGAGGCATGGGGTCCGTGTTCCAGATCTCCAGCTCGAACGACATCGGCTCGCCGTCCTTGTCCAGCACGCCGTCCCCGTCGGTATCCTCCCAGCCCAGCCCCGCGAGGAGTTCCTGCGCGCCTTCGGGATCGTAGGGGAAGTATTTGCACAGGTTGGGATCGTAGCCGGGCACGCCGGGGCCGGCGATGCCGCAGCCGCCGGCGTACAGCTCGCCCTCGACGTTCCGGGTGATGCCCTCGATGTCCAGCGCGTAGGCCAGCGCCTGGCGGAAGTCCTGATCCTGGAAGTATGGCACCGTCATGTCGAACATGATCCACGGACCGCACTCGAGGCCGCTGGTCTGGAGGATGAAGCGTGTGTCGTCCTTGAGACGCGCGACGTCGTCCTTGGGTACGTTGCTCAACCAATCGATCTCACCCGTCTCGAAGGCGATCAGCGCGGCGTCTTCGTCGGGGATGACCCGGAAGACGACCTCGTCGAGGTAGGGCTCTTTCCAATAGTCTTCGTTCCGCTGCAGGATGACGTGCTCGTCCGGGCTGTACTCGACGAACTCGAACGGCCCCGATCCGACGGGATTCAGGCCAAAGTCCTCGCCATAGTACTCGACCGCCTCCTGGGGGATGACAGCGATGTGCCCCAGGCCGCGCGAGCCAGACAGGAGAAGCGCGTCGGGCTTGTTGAGCTTCACCTGGACGGTATAGTCGTCCAGGGCCTCTACCGATTCAAAGGCGCTCAGGAACCCGGCGGATAGGGTCGAGCCTTCCATGTTCACGCCGTACTCGATGGAATAGACCACGTCGTCGGCGGTCACTTCTCGGCTCTCTCCTTCGGGAAAGACTTCGTTGCCGTCGTGCCACATGACACCTTCGCGCAGGTGCAGGATGAGAGTCGTGTCGTCCTCGTACTCCCAGGAGGTGGCCAGGTCGGGGAAGAGGCTCCTATCTTGATTGATGCGATACAGCATGCTGTAGATGTTGGAGATCACCCACCAGGAGTTGTCGTCGGCGCACTGGGCAAAGTCGAACTGGATCATGCCCGCGGCCTGGATGGTGAGCGTCCCGCCGAACTTGGAGGTGTCCTCTTCCTCCACGGGGCCGGGCGTCGCCGTGACGACTTTTTCCACTGTCTCGGGTGTGCCCTCGACGATGACGGTCTCTTTGACGACCACTTCCACCGGTACCTCTACCTCTTCCACGATGGGCGTGGGCGCGGCGCAGGCCGCCAGTACCAGGGATGCTACGATCAGAATATTCGCTGCTAGAATTAACCGTTTCATTTTCTTCTCTTTCTCCTTGCTTGTTTGGAGGCCAGCAGGCGGTTGCCGCTAGCCGGTGTACCCTAACGAATGCCACAGTTCAAGATCGAGTTGCATTTTCGTCGATTTCGAGCCAGACTTTGCCTCCTCTCAATAGGGGGTATCGCGTTCTCGCGCGCGCCTATTGTTGAGCCTTTGATTTTGCGAGAATCAGATTCCTATTTTGGTCAGTACTCGCCTCTGGCGCGACGCCGGTTTGTTCTTGCAGGAAGCTGAATAGAGCGTCCAGGCTGGCAAATCCCTCTCGTTCGCCGGTGTGCGAACTTTCAAGAGAGGCCCGCCAGGACGTCTCTTCCTCGCTCACGCGCCACAAACGCAGCAAGTACGACAGGTAATCCGGTTGTTCTCTTCTATTCTTTTGGGGGCCGTCCATAACTGCTCCTTGCTCCCACACTGCTCGTAGTATAGCAGGCGCGCGTGGCGAAAACGTCCCGAAAACGTCCCGAAAACTGGTAGTGAATTGGAACTTGAACCTAACCCTCATTGATTGTATAATGTAGATACTTGCTATTGTGTCGTTTCAATATTGTGAGGGGCTTGACGTAGCCGCGCTTTCTATAGCGCGCTTTGCTACCGGACACTTTTCTCAGGACACGGACGAACACGGACGACACGGATGGTTTGTTGTTTTCGGCGCTTTGCTTGCTCGTTGGCAGATGCTTGCCGCTCAGAATTTTAGGCGCG
>Ga0180434_10000384_pt1 | contig 65104 bp, 67 predicted proteins | sample SS_ome_7_FD_132453 | JGI IMG/M metagenome (GOLD analysis project Ga0180434, IMG submission 132453) | Hypersaline lake sediment archaeal communities from the Salton Sea, California, USA - SS_1_D_2 metaG | ecosystem: Environmental > Aquatic > Non-marine Saline and Alkaline > Hypersaline >...
ACTTGCATGTATTAGGCACGCCGCCAGCGTTCGTCCTGAGCCAGGATCAAACTCTCCAAAAAAGTTGATCAGTACTCATTAGAATTAACGGAACGCTTCGTTTTGTTTAGTTTTCAAAGATCAATCAGCACAGGATTATTATTATATCATGCACAAAATATTAAGTCAAGTAATCTTTTGTTTTTTATTAGTCAGTTTCAAGACCGACTTCTCTATAATATCAACTCTAAAACTTGTAGTCAAGAGTTTTTTTATTTAAGTATTTTGAGTCATTAGCAACGACGAAGAATAATATATCACTTATTTAAGTAAAACACAACCCCTATTCTAAATATTTTTTCACAAATATAAATAGATAAGGACATTTGGATTTTCTTCTAACGTCTTGAACGCGAAAAAGTGCAATAATTATAGTGATAAACTTTGACTAAACTGTAAACAATATCATTTTTCATTACACAAAATCTAAAGGACCTGCCCTTTTTTGGACAAGTCCTTATTTATATTACTTATGTCTCATTTGCGGAAAGAGAAGAACATCGCGAATGGATGGTGAGTTTGTTAAAAGCATGACAAGACGGTCTATTCCGATTCCAAGTCCACCAGTTGGAGGCATACCGTATTCAAGAGCCTCAACAAAATCTTCATCCATCATATGAGCTTCATCGTTACCTTGCTCTCTTTCTTTTATTTGTGCTTCAAATCGTTCTCTTTGGTCAATTGGATCATTTAATTCTGTGAATGCATTTGCATGCTCTCTTCCTACAATAAATAATTCAAAACGATCCGTGAATCGTGGATCCTCATCATTTTTCTTTGCTAATGGTGAAATCTCTACAGGATGTCCGTAAATAAATGTTGGTTGTATTAGTTTATCTTCAACTTTTTGCTCAAAGAATTCATTTACAATATGACCATATTGCATATTATCATCGATTTCAACTCCATGCTCTTTTGCTAAAACACGAGCTTCTTCAGTCGAATGAATTGGCCAAAAATCAACACCTGTATATTCTTTAATTGCATCTACCATATGAAGTCTTTTCCATTTTGGTTCTAGGTCTACTTCATGATCTCCATACTGCACTTTTGTAGTTCCTAAAACCTCTTTTGCAATATGAGCTATCATATTTTCGGTTAATTGCATAATATCATGGAAATCTGCGTAAGCTTCATATAGTTCAAGCATTGTAAATTCTGGATTGTGTCTTGTTGAGATACCTTCATTTCTGAATACACGACCAATTTCATAAACTTTTTCTAAACCACCAACAATTAATCGCTTTAAATGAAGCTCAATAGCAATACGCATATAAAGCGGCATATCCAATGCATTATGATGTGTAATAAATGGACGAGCCGATGCCCCACCTGGAATTGAATGCATTGTTGGTGTTTCAACTTCTAAGAATCCTAATGAGTCTAAATAACGACGCATAGATTGAATAATTTTACTTCTTGTAATAAAAGTATTTTTGCTCTCAGGATTCATAATAAGGTCTAAATAGCGTTGACGATAGCGCTGCTCAATATCTTTTAATCCATGATATTTGTCAGGTAGCGGACGTAAAGATTTCGTAAGTAACGTAAAATCTGTTGCTTTAACAGACAATTCTCCTACCTTCGTTTTAAAAACAGTTCCCTTAACCCCAACTAAGTCACCTAAATCAGCCATATTAAAAATTTCATACTGCTCATCACCAACAGCATCTTTCCGAACGTAAATTTGAATTTGTCCAGAAAGATCTTGAATATGTGCAAATCCCGCTTTTCCTTTACCTCGCTTAGTCATAATACGACCAGCTAAAACAACAGATTCATTTTTTTCTTGTAGTTCCTCTTTAGAAAATTGATCAAACTGTTCTTTAATTTCTGTAGCTTGATGCGTACGCTCAAATCGTTTACCAAAAGGATCAATTCCTTTTTCATTTAACGTATGTAATTTATCCCTTCTGACTTTTAACTGATCATTTAATTCTTGTTGATTGTTTAATTCCTCTTGACTCATTTCTTTCAACTCCAATTTTATTAGTTTCGAATTTAATAAAAGCAGAAAACTGCCAGAGAACCTGGCAGCCCAGACTGTTGATAAACACTCGTCATTCATTTGAGTCCAATTCCGCGTATCACCTTAATATAACAAGTGTTTTCATTCAGCCTGAAATCTTTAATCTATTAACCCGCTTGGACTTTTTGTTCCCTTTCTTCCACTTGTTCGACAAAGTTATCAAGTAATGTTACTAGATCATCTCTAGTTTCACATGTATTTATTTCGTTACGGATTTTGGCATTACCACGAATTCCTTTTAAATACCAAGCAGCATGTTTACGCATTTCTCTTACTCCAATATGCTCATCTTTTAACGCAATTAGACGATCTAAGTGCAATTTACATACGTCTATTTTTTCTCGTACACTTGGCTCATCCATTAGCTCACCGGTTTCTAAATATTTAACAGTACGATAAATCATCCAAGGATTACCAAGGGCTGCCCGTCCAATCATTACTCCATCTACACCCGTTTCATCAAGCATTCGTTTGGCATCTTGAGGGGTTTTAACATCCCCGTTTCCAATAACCGGAATGTTGACGGATTGTTTTACTTCTTTAATGATGTCCCAATTAGCAACACCTTCATACATTTGAACCCGAGTACGACCATGTAAAGCAACCGCTTGACCGCCTGCTCGTTCAATAGCTTGAGCATTTTCTACTGCATAAATATGTTCATCATCCCAGCCCATACGCATTTTAACAGTAACAGGCTTTTCGACAGCATCTACAACAGATGCTACAAGGTCATAAATTTTATTTGGATCTAATAACCATTTAGCTCCAGCATCACATTTGGTGATTTTAGGTACAGGGCATCCCATGTTAATATCAATAATATCAGCCGTAGTATTTTTATCAACAAATTTAGCTGCTTCTACTAGTGATTCTTTTTCACCACCAAATATTTGCAAGCTCAATGGCTTTTCTCTTTCATCAATATAAAGCATTCCCATTGTTTTGACGTTTTTATATAGAATGGCCTTGTCGCTTACCATTTCGGCACAAACTAATCCTGCTCCAAACTCTTTAACCGTTAAGCGAAAGGCGGAATTACAAACTCCAGCCATCGGTGCTAGTACAACACGATTTTTCAGTTGAATATCACCAATTTTAAACATGCCCCCAACCTCCTTTTCATTAATCTTCTTTAGGGGTTAACTCTTCAACACTAATATTTAATTGTTCAGCTATTTCTTTGACAAATTGTTTACTCGGAACTCTATTTCCTCGCTCAACTTCCCCTAATACAGATACAGACACACCTAAATCTTTAGCCAATCCTTCCTGGGTATAACCTTTTAGCTTTCTAAAAGCCCTAATTCTTCTACCCCACTTATCTGCTTCCATACTCGTACTCCTTCTTTATCTTTCAATTGATCTATGAGAACCGAAAGAGGTTTTGTTTCATGTGGCAATTGTAATTGTGGTTCAATCTCAAATAATGGGATTAGTACAAAAGAACGTTCTTTCATTCTTGGATGTGGAACAAATAGTTGTTCTGTTTCAATATTTTCATTATTGTACAGTAAAATGTCAAGGTCTAACGTTCTCGGTCCCCATTTTATTTCTCTTTTCCTCCCATGCTCATTTTCAATTTGAAGAATGTATGAAAGTAAATCAAATGGTGAAAGATCCGTTATAATTTTCACAACCATATTTAAAAAGAGATTCTGTTCAGTATATCCAACTGGATCGGTTTCATAAATAGAAGATTTTTTTATAACTTGTATTTGCGGGTGATTATCTAACCTTTTAATAGCAGATTTTAAATACCATTCCCGATCACCCATATTTGAACCAATTGATAAAAAGGAATTACTTTTCATGACCGTCCCCTCATTATTTCAATCGCAACAGATTTATAATGTCCTGGTATTGGTGGATCTGGCTTTGTCACTTTTACTGTACATCTTTCAACGATTGTAAATTGTTCCAAAATGGTTTCAGCAATATTTTCTGCTACTGCTTCCACTAGCTTATATACTTTTTCCTCAACGATTTGTTTACACTGTTCATAAATATCTGCATAGTTAACAGTATATATTAAATCATCCGTTTGTCCTGCTTTTGATAAGTCTGTCTCTAGTATGACATCAACACGGAATCGTTGTCCGAGTTTATTTTCCTCTGGAAAAACTCCATGATAACCGTAAAATTCCATACCATTTACATATATTTTATCGATGGTTTTCCACTCCTTTACCAAGCATAGCATCCATCATTTTTGCCATCCGAGCGATAGGAAGGATATCATGAACACGTACAAATTGACACCCTTTTTGAATTCCTAAGCATACTGTCGCTCCTGTTCCTTCCATTCGTTCTTCTGTAGGTAAATCCAAAACATGCCCTATAAAAGATTTACGAGAGGAACCTAATAAAACTGGATAGCCAATAGCTGTAATAGCTTCTAAATTTCTCATGACTACTAAGTTATCTTCAAATGTTTTGGCAAACCCAATACCTGGATCTAAAATAATGTTTTCATCCTTTACACCAGCTTCTCGAGCAATATCGATACTTCCAAATAAGTCAGATACCATGTCTGTTATTAAGTCGTTATACTCTCTTTTTACACGATTATGCATTAAAATAATCGGAACATTGTATTTTGCAGCTACTTCGGCAATTTCAGGCTCCTTTTTCGCGCCCCAAACATCGTTAATGATGGTTGCTCCAGCTTCAACAGCTTGTCTTGCTACTTCAGCTTTATATGTGTCAATGGATATTGGTACATCAATTTCTTTTGCCAACCGCTCGATAACAGGGATGACACGTTCTAATTCCTCATCTTGAGAAACTGGTTCTGCACCAGGTCTAGTCGATTCTCCGCCAACGTCAATTATATCTGCACCATCTTCTATCATCTTTTTTGCATGATCTAAAGCCTTTTCAATTTGATTGTATTTTCCTCCATCTGAAAAGGAATCAGGTGTGACATTTAAGATTCCCATAATTTGAGTTTTTTCACCATAATTTAAGGTAAAAGGTCCACATGTCAATATTTCTTTTCGTTGTATTACAGGCGTTTTCATTTCGAATCACCTACTTTTAATTGATGTTTACTATATAAACACTCGCGATTTTCAACATAAATCGATTTTAATTTTTGCGTGATTTGCCCACTTAATCCTAAAAATGTACGTTCACCCATTTTTGTAATAGGCACAATTTCTTGAAGTGAATTTGTGATAAACACTTCTTCACTCATGAGTAATTCGTTAGGCTTGTACCATCCTTCATAGTACGTCACACCTAAACTCTTGAGCACTTTTATTATAAACTGTCGAGTAATCCCATTTAGAATTCCAGTTTCAACAGCTGGGGTGAAAACGATTTGATCTTTTACCCAAAAGACGTTGGATACAATGCCTTCTGCTATAAATCCATCTTTTGTTAAAAAAATTCCTTCTACTCTCGGGTTTGCACCAATTTCACGTTTACCAAGCATGTTGTTCAAAAAGTGATGGGATTTTATCCGATATAATCCCTCTGGCAAATTACGTCGTAGATTTAAAAATAACGCTTCTTTCGTTTGATTTTCCGGTATATTTATATCTTTCATAAAAAAAATAATGGAAGGTTCCTCATAAGGTCGAACGGTAAGGCCTAAATCCGCTTCTCCAGCTGAAACATTAATTCTTAAATAAGCATCTTGTAGGTCATTAAGTTGTAGTAAGTTTTGAATAACACGCAAAGCAAAATCTATAGTAATCGAACAGTCAATATTTAAATGCTTTAGGCTTTCATTTAATCTTTCAAGATGATCATCCAATAAAAAGGGATGCCCTTGATAGATTCGAATCGTTTCAAAGGCACCAATCCCATATAAATATCCATGATCAAACGGGGAAATGAAAGCATCTTTTTGATGTATATATTCTCCGTTTAAGTAAAGAAACAATGTTTATACACTCTCTTCTTTCACAGAATAATGTGTTAAAAAGTTTTTTAATAGCATTTTTCCGCTTTCCGTCATAATGGATTCTGGATGGAATTGAACTCCTTCAATAGGAAAAGTTTTATGGCGTATTCCCATAATTTCTCCATCATTTGTCCATGCTGTAATGTCAAAGCAATCTGGTAACGTTTCTTTTTTGACAATTAAAGAGTGATAACGTGTAGCTGTAAATGGGTTTGATATCCCTTTAAAAATCGTGTTTTCATCATGAAATATTTGTGATGTTTTTCCATGCATCAGCTTTTCAGCACGTACAACGTCTCCACCAAAAACTTGGGCAATAGATTGATGACCTAAACACACACCAAAAATAGGAATCTTTCCTGCAAAATGACGAATAGCATCTAAACTAATTCCAGCTTCATTTGGTGTACACGGTCCCGGGGATATCATTAAATAATTTGGACGAAGCTTTTCAATATCTTCAATTGTTAATTCATCATTTCTTTTAACAACGAGCTCTTCACCAAGCTCTCCTAAATATTGAACAAGATTATATGTGAATGAATCATAATTATCGATCATTAAAATCATCTCATCTCACCTCAACTAAAGTATTCTCTTCTTCACTCAAACTTTTTGCTCGCCACAAAGCTTTAGCCTTTTTTAAAGACTCTTTATATTCATATTTTGGCACAGAATCAATAACAATACCTGCACCAGCTTGTACATATCCCCATCCATCTTTTGCTAAAAGTGTTCTTATGACGATGTTGAATTCTAAATCTCCATTAAATCCTAACCACCCGATGGAACCGGTGTATATTCCTCTTCTAGTTGGTTCAAGCTCCTCAATAATTTCCATCGTTCTCACTTTAGGAGCACCAGTAATGGTTCCACCTGGAAATACAGCACGGATAATATCCATAAACCCTTTACCTTCTTCAAGTTCTCCTTGAACGTTTGAAACAATATGCATGACATGTGAATATTTTTCAATCACCATAAATTCATTCACTTTAACTGTCCCATATCGACAAACTCTCCCTAAATCATTTCGCTCTAAATCTACTAGCATCACATGCTCTGCACGTTCTTTTTCATTATTGATTAATTCTTGCGCAAGCTTCATATCCTCTTCATCACTTGCTCCTCTAGAGCGAGTACCTGCAATAGGTCTAGTATTTAATTGATTTCCTTTACGTTTGATAAGCTGTTCAGGAGAACCACTTACAATTTGAAAATCTGGTGTCTGTATATATCCCATATATGGAGAAGGATTTATTTGTCTTAATGATTTATAAATCATAAAAGGATGTGTTTTTAATGGTTGAGCCTTTCGAACCGATAAGTTAACTTGGAAGACATCTCCTTGTGCAATATATTCTTTTACTTTTTCCACTGCTTTTTTAAAAGGTTCTTCCATAAAAGATATAGGTTCAATTGGTTGTTGTTGTGTGACCTCTGGATATAACAAATCATGATTTTTTCCTCTTATCCATAAATCCTTTAATTGTTCTAAATGATCACAAGCATCCGTTTTTTCGTTTTCATCTCGGTAATGGGTAATTAACCATAATTCATTTTTCTGGTGGTCAAATACCGCAACATCATTAAAAACAAGAAAATAGATGTCAGGTATTTTAAGATCATCTTGTGCTATTTTTGGTAATTTTTCAAAATAACGTACACTATCATAACTAATAAAACCGATAGCTCCACCTTGAAAATCTGGTAAAAAAGGATCCGTTAAAGCACGATATTCATTCATCCATTTTTCCAATAGCTCAATCGGATTTCCTTCTTCCGTTATTTCTTTGTCATTCATTTGGAGGATTAATTTCCCATCTTTTCCTTCGACAATAGCAAAAGGATTTAGACCCGCGATGCTATAACGACCACCTCGTCCACTTTCAAGTAAAACATGATGGTCTAACCCAAAAGAAAGTTGTTCATAACGTGTAAAAAAAGTTTCACGATCAAATGGAAACGAAATAGCTACAGGTTTACGTTCTTGCTGCATAGTTTGACTCTCCTTTTCACTCATACATTTATTTTACATGATTGGAGAGATGAATGACACATGAAAGTAAAGAACTATTTTGTAATAAATACATATAAAAATTATGAAATAATGGAAAAATATCGTTTTAATTAAGAATAGCACAAAGCGCCCGACGGACCTTGGAGGAGGCTACCGCCGCCACAGCAGAACCGAAGCGACCCAAGCCGATGACGTTTGGAGCTAGACACTAAAACTTGTAAATAAAAAGCACTTAAACACATTAACAAACTTAAACTTTCTGTTAAGAAAAAAACTGCCGCATCAAGCGGCAGTTTCTAAATCATTTATTCTTCATCAAATTGATATAATGGTGTACTTAAGTATCTTTCCCCGTTACTTGGAATAATAGCTAAAACTTTCTTTCCTTTTCCTAACTCTTTAGCTACTTTTAATGCTGCATGAATTGCTGCTCCAGAAGAAATACCTCCTAATACTCCTTCTTGACGAGCAGCCTTACGTGCTGCTTCAAATGCTTCTTCTGTTTTGACTGTAATAACTTCATCGTAAATTTCTGTATTTAAAATATCAGGAACAAATCCTGCTCCAATTCCTTGGATTTTATGCGGTCCCGGCTTTCCGCCTGATAAAACAGGTGAATCAGCTGGTTCAACTGCATAAATTTTTATATTAGGATATTTTTCTCTTAAAACAGAACCAGCACCTGTAATCGTACCGCCGGTTCCAATACCAGAAACAAATGCATCTAGCTGATCACCCATTTGTTCTACGATTTCAGGACCAGTTGTGTTACGATGGATTTCAACATTTGCTTGGTTTTTAAACTGTTGTGGCATAAAGTAGCCATTTTCTTTTGCAAGCTCTTCTGCTTTGCGAATTGCTCCTCCCATTCCTTCTGGACCAGGAGTTAAGACAAGTTCCGCACCAAAGGCACGAAGTAAGTTACGACGTTCTAAACTCATTGTTTCTGGCATAACTAAAATTGCACGTAATCCCTTCGCTGCTGCCACCATCGCCAATCCAATACCAGTATTTCCACTAGTTGGTTCAATAATCGTATCTCCAGGCTTTAATTTCCCTTCTTTTTCAGCTGCCTCAACCATTGCTAGAGCAATACGGTCTTTAACACTACTACCAGGGTTCATAAATTCTAATTTTAAATACACATCAGCACTATCTTCATCTACAATACGATTTAATTTTACAACAGGTGTTTTTCCAATTAGATCTAATATAGAATTTGCCACAACCGCCATTATGATCCACCCCTATTTCCGAGTAATTTTATTGGTATTATGGAAAATATAGCAGTAATTTTTCGAATTGTCAATCATTTTATTTCTAACTTTTTACTCTGACTCACCATAAAACCATGTAACCCCTATATCTTCCCAAAGCTTTTTAGCTGAAACATTCCCTTTCATCTGCTCTAAAGCGAGTTGTCTACGGATTTGATTTTTTACTTGATCATAACTATACTGAGCACCTTCAAGCTTTTCATGTAAATAAATGATGACAAAGCCTTCATTCGTTTTTATAGGGGTAGAAAATTGGTTTTCTTTTAATTGAGAAGCTTGTTTTATGTACTCTTCTGGAAAAAACTCACTATCTTCAGGTATAAAGCCTAAATTTCCTCCATGAGACGCTGTAATCTGATCAATAGAACGTTCAGCAGCAAGTGCTTGAAAGCTAGAACCATCCTTTAGTTCTTCCATTATTTGTTTAGCTTCTTCTTCTGTTTCGACTACAATCTGTGAAATATGGTATGCAGGAGATATTTGATAAAAATGCTTATTATTCTCATAAAATTGTTTCATTTCCCCTTCTGGAACAACTACATCTTTTGTTAAAAGCTCCTCTAATAAAATGCTATATTTTATCTGATTCTTTAAAGTCTCCTCATCTTGAATAACATGGTCTCCAAATGCATTATATGTAGCTTTAAACATTTGTAATTCCTGATTGATAACATCTTCTGAGACTTCAATTTTATTCTTTTTCGCTAATTCTTCGACAACTTTTATATTAATCATATTTTCCAATGTCGTTTTACCATAGTTCTTCTCAAGCTCTGCTAGCCATTCCTGCCTAGTGATACCTACATCACCTATTTGAGCTACTACTTCATCTGTTTCTTCTGTCGCTTGTTCAATTGGTGAACCGAAAACTTCTTTCTTATCAGAGTTAGTAAAATAGGCGATTGTTAAGCAGTTAATGACCACAAGACCAAAGATGATTCCCCATAAAGCCTTCCCATTCACTTTTTTCCAGCTCCCCTATTGCTATTCTTTTTTAGCTGATTCTTTTAATTCTTCCAACTCTTCTTTTGTAAACAAATACGTTTCATTACAAAAATGACATTGAGCCTCGGCTTTTCCATCTTCGTCAATCATCGCTTGAATTTCATCAACACCTAAGCTCACGATAGCGTTAGCAATACGTTCTTTTGAACATTGACAGTTGAATTGGACAGGCATTTTATCAATGATTTTTACGTTATCACGCCCTAAAACTTCCTCTAAAATTTGCTCAGGTGTTAATCCTTTTTGAATAAGCTTCGATATTGGTTCGATTTGACTTAAATGGGATTCAATCTCCGTAACCGTTTGATCATCTGTACCAGGCATTAATTGAATAATAAAGCCTCCAGCAGCTAAAATGCTGTTATCAGGATTCACTAATACACCGACACCAACAGATGAAGGAACTTGCTCAGAAGAAACTAAGTAGTAAGTAAAATCCTCTCCAAGCTCTCCAGATACTAGTGGAACTTGCCCAGAAAAGTGCTCTCTTAATCCTAAATCTTTAACGATTGACAATGTACCAGATGTGCCTACTGCTCGTGCAACATCTAATTTTCCATATTGATTTAGTTCAAAGTGAGTTTGTGGGTTCGTTACATATCCTCTTACTTCCCCTTTAGAATTACTATCAACAATAATAACTCCAATAGGGCCTCCACCTTCAATTTTGATCGTTAGCTTTTCTTCACCTTTTAACATTGAACCAAGCATTACACCTGCTGTCATAGCACGACCTAATGCCGCTGAAGCCGTTGGCCATGTTTGGTGCCTTTTTTGAGCTTCGGAAACAGTTTCAGTTGTTCGTACAGCATATGCACGTACTTGTCCATTATAAGCAAGTGATTTCACTAAATAATCACCCATATTATTTCTCCTTTCTTACGTTGCGTTCATAAATTAGCTGTAAGCCTTTTAATGTTAGGAATGGATCAACTATATCAATAACATTGGATTCATTTGCTATTAAAGAGGCTAATCCTCCTGTTGCAATAACTGTTGGCTCTTTTTTCGATTGAGCTTTCATTCTTTTAACAATTCCCTCAACTTGACCAACATATCCGTATAAAATACCTGATTGCATTGCACTTACGGTATTTTTACCAATAATATGGTCAGGACGCAAAATTTCAATTCTTGGAAGTTTAGCAGCTTTCGAATAAAGCGCTTCTGTTGAAATGTTAATACCTGGAGCAATGGCTCCTCCCATATATTGATTGTTTTCATTAATATAGCAATAAGTGGTTGCAGTACCAAAGTCAACAATTATTAACGGACTACCATAAAGATGGATACCTGCAACAGCATTAACAATACGGTCAGCCCCTACTTCTCGAGGGTTTTCATATTTTATATTCAGACCCGTTTTAATACCTGGACCAACAATTAACGGTTTTACGTCAAAGTATTTCTTACACATTCTTTCTAAAGAAAACATAATCGGCGGAACTACTGAAGATATGATAATACCATCAATATCATTAAAAGATAAACCTACATGTTCAAACAGAGATTTGAAGATCATACCAAATTCATCTTCTGTTTTATTACGGCTTGTTTCAATTCTCCAATGGAACTTTAATTCATCTTGTTCATATACGCCAATCACAGTATTTGTATTCCCTACATCCAATACTAAAATCACGTTACATCACCTTTTAATATTTTTTCATGATACTCTGACATCATCATACCACAATTTGTGAAACCGTTTTGATAGAAAAACCGCCAACTAGAAAATCTAGTTGACGGTATAAATGGCTTCTGTTATTCCTTATGATCTTCCTGATTCTCTTCGGAAGCTTGCTCTTCTTTTTTGCTTTGAATATTCACGCGAACATCCTCAGCTTGACGTGCTTCTTTTTCTCCATTCATATCTTCAGTTGAGCGTTTCGGTAGCTCTCCGTGTTCGACAAGGTGCTTGATTTGTTCTGCATCTAATGTTTCGACTTCTAATAATGTTTTAGCGATAAGCTCAAGTTTATCACGATTTTCTGTAAGGATGTTTTTCGCTTTTTCATAACATTCTTTAATAATTCGTTGAATTTCTAAATCAATTTCATAGGCAATGGCATCACTATAGTTTTGTTCACTTTGGATGTCACGACCTAAAAATACTTGTCCTTGAGAATTTCCAAATTGTAATGGCCCAAGTTTATCAGACATTCCGAATTCTGTAACCATTCTGCGAGCTATACCTGTAGCACGTTGGAAATCATTATGTGCTCCGGTACTTACTTCACCAAAAATAATTTCCTCTGCTACTCGACCACCTAAAAGACCTGTAATTTTGTCAAGTAATTCTGGTTTTGTCATAAAGTAACGGTCTTCTTTTGGCAGCATAACTGCATACCCACCAGCTTGGCCACGAGGTACAATTGTTACTTTGTGTACCATTTCAGCCTCAGCTAATTCTAAGCCAATGACTGTATGACCCGCTTCATGGTACGCAACAATGTTGCGCTCTTTTTCGGAAATTACACGACTTTTCTTTGCAGGACCAGCAATCACACGGTCAGTCGCTTCATCTATATCTGCCATGTCAATTTTCTTTTTATTTTGACGAGCAGCAACGAGAGCTGCTTCATTTAATAAGTTTTCAAGATCAGCACCAGAAAAGCCTGGTGTTCTCATCGCAATGCTTCTTAAGTTTACCGTTTCATCTAACGGCTTATTGCGCGCATGAACTTTTAATACTGCTTCACGGCCATTTACGTCCGGTCTATCTACCGTAATTTGACGGTCGAATCGTCCTGGACGCAGTAACGCTGGATCTAAAATGTCTGGACGGTTTGTCGCAGCGATAATGATAATTCCTTCATTAGCACTGAATCCATCCATTTCAACAAGTAACTGGTTAAGTGTTTGCTCACGTTCATCGTGACCTCCACCTAAACCAGCACCACGCTGACGACCAACAGCATCAATTTCATCAATGAAGATAATACATGGTGCGTTTTTCTTCGCTTGTTCAAATAAATCACGAACACGAGATGCACCGACACCAACAAACATCTCAACGAAATCAGAACCACTAATTGAGAAGAAAGGAACTCCTGCTTCCCCTGCTACAGCACGTGCTAGTAACGTTTTACCAGTACCTGGAGGCCCAACAAGCAGGACACCTTTAGGGATGCGTGCACCTAGCTCTGAAAACTTGCGTGGATCTTTTAAAAATTCTACCACTTCAACAAGCTCAGTTTTTTCTTCATCTGCACCAGCTACATCTTTAAACTTCACTTTCTTCTTCTCTTCGTTATATAACTTTGCTTTACTTTTCCCAAAGTTCATAACACGGCTACCGCCGCCTTGAGCTTGATTTAATAAGAAGAAGAATAGGATAAAGATAATAACAAACGGTATAATGGAAGTGAAAAATGTTACCCAACCATTTGTTTCTTCAGCAGGTACCCATGTAACATCCGTACGATTAGCATTCGCTGCATTATCAACACGTTTTAATGCTTCATCACTATAAATATACGTTAAAAAGTACTCGTCTTCAGCTTGCCCTTTTAACTGTCCTCTAACTTCAAAAACGCCACGGACAGGCTGTAACGTTATATTTTTAACATCTCCATTCTCTAGCTTAGAGATGAAGGTGCTATAAGTAATTTGCTCTGGCTTTTGGTTACCGCCTTGAAAAAAGCTTACAACGCCGATAACCACTAAAAAGATTAATAAATAAAATATGGTATTACGGAAAATCCGATTCATCCCTTACCTCCTCCCACAGTCAAAACAACTATACACAATAGTATCATAGAAAATCATACCAGTACAACTTATTCACTTATCGTACGGAATTAGCACTACCATTAATTACTTTTTTGATAAACTTCAGGTTTTAATACGCCAATAAATGGTAAATTTCGATATTTTTCAGCGTAATCTAGACCATAACCTACAACAAATGCATCAGGCACTTCAAATCCAACATAATCTGCTTCAATGTTTGCTTTTCTACCACTTGGTTTATCAAGAAGAGTTACGATTTTAATGGAATTTGCTTTACGATAACGGAATAATTCTACTAAGTAGCTTAAAGTTAAACCACTATCAATAATATCTTCGATGATGAGAATATCCCGTCCTTCTACTGAAGTATCTAAATCTTTGATAATTTTCACTTCACCCGTTGAAACTGTTTGATTTCCATAACTGGAAACATCCATAAAGTCCATTTCTAAGTATGTATTAATATTTTTTAAAAGGTCTCCCATAAATGGCATCGCACCTTTTAAAACACCGATGGCAAGAGGAAATTTATCTTTATATTCCTCCGTAAGTATAGCTCCTAGTTCTTTTACCTTCTTTTGGATTTCTTCTTCTGAAATTAATATTTTTTCAATATCATTTAACATAACTTAGTTCCTCCTAGAAGATCATTGCTCTTTATATTGTAATACAAGGTAAGTTTGGTTGTTAACGTCAAAAATCTCAAATTTAGACTTTTTCAATAAAGGAATCCATAATATATTTCCATTTCCATCTTCTATAATCGGCCATACTTCCCGATCTGTTAATGGAACCTTGTTGTCAATATAAATATTTTTGACCTTTTTTGAGCCATTCATGCCCTTCACATGAATTTTATCACCAGCTTTTCGACTACGTACAATTAATGGTTTAACAAGTTCCTTCTCGGGTAGATAAAATACGTCATTTCCTTTATACGAAGGGGCCCCGTAAAAGGTTTCACAAATTATTTTTTTTCCATTCGGTAAATCAGTAACCCCTGGAATGTTTAGTATTATCTCATATGGTTCAGGCTTGAATGGTTCAAACGTAAAGGTAAGACTTTCATATGACTTAATGGCCTTAAGCCCCATTGGGAGATCAAGAATACCTGAAGGATGAGGTTGAGATATCAGCCTTTTTACACTTTCGATATGTATGGAAGAAAACGCATTTGAATGCTTACCTTGTGAAAGATAGTTTAATATTAGATGAATCACCCTTCTTTGTAAAGGTGAGGGGAGCTCTCTAAGCTTTTTGACATAAACGGTGGCATTTGAATTAGAAATACTTTTCAATACTTTATTCATTTTTTCCCTTGATAATTCCTCTAAAAACTGTTCATCTTCTTCAATTATTTCACTAAAATATTGAAAATGATGATGAACCTGTGGATTTTCTTGTTTTAAAAATGGAAGGACATATTTTCGGAATCGATTTCTCGTATATACATCTTTTTCGTTACTTGGATCAAAACGAGGATTTAAATGATTTTCCTCACAATACTTTAAAATTTCCTTTTTTGTTACTTTCAATAAAGGACGAATGATTTCGCCACTTCCAAAAGGTCTTTTAATCGGAATTCCTTTTAATCCTTTTCCCACCGTTCCTCTAACAAGCCTCATTAAAATGGTTTCGATTTGGTCATCACCATGATGCCCCAGTGCTAAAAAATCAGCATGATATTTATTCATAATCTCTTCAAAAAATTGATATCGACAATCTCTTGCAGCTGCTTGAGCATTTAGCTGATGCTTATTAGCATATTCTTGAACATTTATCTGCTTTGTCTCACATAAAATATTAAGCTTTTCACAAAAATCGATGACAAAGTTCAATTCTTCTTCTGATTGCTTTCCTCTAAACATGTGGTCAACATGTGCTGCAATGATCGTAAGCTGATATTTAGTTTTAAGTCGATTGAAAATATGCAAAAGAGCTAAAGAGTCAGGTCCACCTGATACACCAATGATTATGGTCGCCTTTTCCTTTAATAAATGGTGTTCTTTCATTAACTTATAAACTTGCTCAAACAACATCCTTCACTTCACTTTACTCTCTATTATTTACTTTTTTCTAAAGAAGAAATCGGAAAGGTAGGCCTAATGATGTTACAGTTAACACTATCCTATCATTAATTCTAAACAATCTGCAAAAACTAATTATTCATGTTCATAATTTTGTTGAAGTTCACTAAAAGATATTAGTGAAAATATATAAAGAGTATAGTAACGCTATACATATTAATATAAAAAATGTTTCAAATACACCGCTTTTTTTTCTTTTTTTCCTTACTTTATGATGATAGCTTCTATTTGGCACGCTAGTATTCACTTTCTTTACCTTTGCTTTTGAAGAATGAACCGTATGTGTCTTGCTTTTTTGATTTCGTTTTAAAGAAAGGTGAGTTAATAAGTCTCCCCTCATTTCACTTGCAGAGAGATAATTTCCTAACAAGGCTTTTGTTAATATAGTTTTACGTTGTTTTAGATAGGGGTGCTGGTCAATCATTGTAAACAATTGATTTTTTCCTGTTCCGTTTTTCTTAAAGCGTTTAGGATAAACAGCATTCATCATAATCATCACAACGGCAAATAAATCGTAACTAGGATCTGCTTTTCTCGTTCCCATTTCCCAATAACCCCGATCAAAAAATTCCGTATATTCCTTTATGGATCGTCCTAATCGAGTTGTTCCTCCAACATCAATACAGCGTATTTCAAATGGATTGGAAGTAACAATTAAATTATCTGGTTTTAGGTCTCCAAAAACCCAACCTATACGATGTAAGTGATCTAATTGATTTAATAGCTGTAAAATAAGAATATCAATCCATTCAATTCCTCTTTTTTCAATAAACTTAATAAAGTGATCACCTTTAATATATTCCATTACATAAAATGGAAGATTCTTTTTTAATATTGGATGGAAATAATCATCTACATCCAGCAAAGAAGGCCCAAGTGCTGAACCTTGGGCCTGAGAGAGACGTTTTAACACATTCACTTCTGACGTAATTCCCATACTATTTTCACTAAGCTTAATGGCCACTTTACCTTGCTTGCCTTCAGCTAAATACACCTTACCATTAGCCCCACTTCCTAGTAGACAAATAACTTGATAAGTATTTTGATGCCACTTACCTCTAATTATAGAGCCGTTTGTTACACTATAGTTGTTGTTCATCGACATATTCATCATTGATTAATAAGCTCCTTAATGAACGTTTCTTTTGGAAGTTTTGAGTCGCTTCTTTGATCGCAGGGCCTGTAGGTGTTATACCTCCTGTTTTTAGCTTATCAAAAACAGAAGATAGGGATTCCATCTTTGGTGTCCAATCTAAAACGCATTCAACCTCTTGTCTTTTTCCTGGAAAGACAAACAACGAAAATTGATTTCGTCCAATTCGAGAGTTTAAGCTAATAGATAAATCAATTAATGCCTCCTTTACAGTCGGCAGTTTCGATGCCATACTCGCACTTGTATCCACTAATATTAGAATTTCAAGATTTACCGTTTCTCCTAATTCGTCTACAACTTCCATTACCTCTCCTCGTTCTTCAGGTGGTAATTCTTCTATGGTCGATTTCTTTCCTAAAATTTGCTGTAGTTCATGATTGACAACTCCCTGAAGTGTTTGAGTCATCGCTTGTCTTGTGACCATTTGGACTGTTTGAGATAACTGATGGGAATAGACAATTTGACTAACCCCTCCACCTGACATGGCAATGCCTTCAATTTCAGCAATCGCTTCTTCATCCATAACGTTCTCTTCAACAATTCCAATGACATTAACTGTTATTCCTTGCTCTTTTGCTAAAGCAGCCATTGCAACTGGGTCTTCCCCTTTATTTGAACAACCATCGGTAAGTAATAAAATTTGTTTTAAGGTACCTTTTTTCATGATTCGTCCCCTCCTGGATTCCTTTCATTATTACCATACTCGCCAGAAGGGAACATATTTATACGATTGAAAAATGAGTAAGATTTCTTTTTTAGCCTGTTTTTTTAATTTTCGAGTACTTTGTAATCGGAATGGATGACCATTTCGGCGTATTATGATCAATTTGGGCCACAACAATTGTCATATCATCATCTATTCGACCTGATCGTGTACGGATAACTTCTTCCATAATAATATCTGCTATTTCTTGCGGATCATTTGTTTCTAATTCTTTAATTTTTCGCTTCATCCATAAATCATGATTTTCAACATGCTTAGGTCCTTCAAATATTCCATCGCTCATCATAATCAAAATATCTTTTGCTTTTAACTGTTCATCCACCACATCAACTTCGATTTCGTTTACAATTCCAATTGGCAAATTACTTGCTTGAACCTTTATGACTTTATCCCCTCTTTTAATAAAGCTTGGTGTCGAGCCAACCTTCATAAACTTACAGTTGGCATCTTGAAGATCTATAATCGCTAAGTCCAAAGTTGAAAACATTTCATCCGTTGTCCTTAACGATAATATAGAGTTTACCGTTTTAATGGCTGTTTTTTCATCAATACCTGATTGAAGAATTTTTTGTAATAGTTTAATCGTTTCATTGCTCTCAAAGTGGGCTCTTTCACCATTTCCCATACCATCACTAATGGCAAGTGCATATTTTCCAACTCCTAGCTCCATCAACGTATAACTATCCCCTGAAACGAGTCCACCTCCTTTTGCCGCATGAGCAACACCTGTTTCGACACGATACGTTTTGGCTGAACCAAAGGAAACGTGACAGTATCCATTTGGATAGCTAGCACACTCTTCATGCTTCACAATAATCGTTTCTTCTAAAATATCTGAAAGCATTGGTGCAACGATTTTTTCACACTCACCATGGCCATTACAATACGGAATACTCATTTCAATATCGACATTTCCTTGTTCTAAACTATATATATCAATGTGTCCTATCTCAACTCCAAAGCTTTGTAGGGCATCTAAAATTTGCTCTTCTTGAACAAAATGGTGCTCCCTTTCCTTTTTCATTTCATTTGAAAAATCAGCCATTACTTGAGAAACCCCTAATAATTGTTCAGCCACTAACCTTCTACTCTCTTGAACTTGCTTTTTTAATTTTTGATTGGCGTTAAAGTAATTAATTTCTTGCTCTATAACCGCCTCTACTTTCGTCGATTTGGAACAATATTTACTAAAATCACGTTTTAATTTTCGGTTTAAATGATACGTATTATCTTTATTTTCTTGCATAATTTGTTTCATCAAATTGTAGGTTTTATCAAAATTTTGAACCCAACACTTATCTTTTTTAAAGCAAGTTTGACAAGTTTGCTCTGTAACCGTACTTAAAAACAAATCAGTTTCTCTTTCTTCATCCATTGAATCATCTGGATAAAAAGTTGAGAAGCTTTCCGATAACGCCTTAAAGACATTTGAAAATTGATCAACTCTATGGGCAGTAATATCTCGAATTTTTCGAACATATAATTGTTGTTCCTGTCCATATTCATTTGTTCCAGGGATATGCTTCGCTAATTGATCAGTCAAAGATTTTGGTGTAATAAGAAAAAGACCAATTGCTACTAGTGATTCCATAATATTAGTCCAAAGATCAGCAGACCCTTCTCCATAAAGTGTTAACAATAATGAACCGATTAATAGACCGACAGCAGTCCCAAGCTTTTTCCCTTCCTTTAAAAGACCTCCTAATAAACCAGAAAAAGCTAAGAGACTCATATGATAAAGATTTCCGATATTGGCCAAACTTAAAACAAGCCCTGTTACAACACCTACTGTACAGCCAATACTAGCTCCACCTGTAAAGGCAAAAAGTAAAACGACATAACGAGAAAAGATATGCTCCGCCTGCATTTGTTGATAATGAATTCCGATTAATCCTGTCATGACAGATGCTAGCAAAATCATTAGACATATAATTTCTTCAATTTTGTAAGTTTGTTTAAATTTCCGTGCTGAAATGAGGGGAATGCTTTGCAAAAATATGAGAGTTAATATAAAAGCGAGTCCAGCTTCAACCCCAGCCATCATGTAGTCATAAAGCGTTAACCACCCACTTGATAAATACGTATAAACTAAACGAGTGATTAATAGAGAGAGGAAAATATTAAATGGTAGTGCCTTAAGCTTATCATGATAGAAAAAAGAAGTCATTTTGTTGACAATAAGGAATATACATATAGATGAACCGACGATAACTGCCATTTCAGGTGAAATGGTTACTGAACCAGCTATTAATGAAAGGGCAGCGAGCAATGCTTTTTCTTTTTTCATTAAAAAAATAGCACCAAAAAACGGCAAGGCAAAAGGAATGATTTCTGATAAAATAAACGCTCGTCCAAGTAAAAATCCGATGATCAAATAAACAAATCCATGGTAAAACATAATCGACCGAAACTTCATACCGACATTTTTCCAAACTCGTCCAAAAAACACTTGTGTCCTTTGCAAACTGACCGGCGAAACTGGATCAAACAACCTTTTTTCCGCTTTTTCCATATATATACACTCCCCGTAAAAATAGTTGTTCCCATTATAACGAACCAATTGGAAATAATTTGTCAAATTAAGGGGAGCGTTTATCAGAAACGTTCGACTATTTACGTTGAATACGACAAGAATACGTGTGAAAAGACATACATTTAAGAGATATTTGTGCAAATTTTAGGGATTGCCGTCATTATAATGAGAAATAAATAGACATAAAATTTTTAACTAAACCATAATCTATTAAGATACTATTGAAAATAAGAAAAGTTAAGGACGTTCGCTCGGGTGTACAAACTAAGATCTTTCAAGAGGAGATAAAGAAAACTCTAGTGAGTAAGTAAATCGATGTGGACTTATCGTAGAAGAGATGAAGTGGGAAGTTTGCTAGCCGCTAACGCTAGGGAGTTAGATGTAAACAATTATGAACAAAGTTGTCTACAAGTTCTAAATTTATTATACAGTAAAAAAAACGACTCTTTCTTAAGTGAAAGAGTCGTTTCATCTTTATGACCCGTACGGGATTCGAACCCGTGTTACCGCCGTGAAAGGGCGGTGTCTTAACCACTTGACCAACGGGCCGCAATTGGTGGCGGCGGAGGGGATCGAACCCCCGACCTCACGGGTATGAACCGTACGCTCTAGCCAGCTGAGCTACGCCGCCTAAACAATATTTATTTAAAATACCCCAAAGTTGTTATTTTATAAAAAGGGGTTTTGTGCATCTCTAACAGGCACATATTATATAATACATATTTCGATAAAAAACGTCAATAGTTAATTGATGATTTTATATTAAAAAATTAGCTCTGTTTAAAGTAACTGATAATACGTTAAATCTTCTGTACGAGCCTCTCAAATTTTACTTCTTGAATCCATTGAAATTAAAAATCACCTAGGGAATCCTAGGTGATGGAACTACTTCATCATCTATCGCTAAAAAGCAGCAAGTTACCCTCTTCTTGCTCCTCTTCCACCGCGTCTAGACTCAGTATGACGTCTAAGTGAAGCAAGTCGGTCCTCGCTTTCTTTTAAAAACTTACTCATTTTTTGTTCAAAGCTTTCCTTTGAGCGGTAATCATTTCGTTGTTTCGGACGGCTTTTAGCCTTCTTAATAGATAAGCCAATTTTTCCGTCTTTTTCGACATTAATGACTTTTACTTCTACTTGGTCGCCAACTTTTAAATGATCATTAATATCCTTTACGTAGTTATCAGCAACCTCACTAATATGAACTAATCCTGTTGAGCCTCCTGGCAGCTCCACAAATGCTCCAAAATTCGTAATGCCCGTTACTTTTCCTTGTAACTTGCTGCCAACTTCAATCGACATAAAAAAATTGCTCCTCCTTAAACCTTTCCAGAATAAATTAAATAATTTATTTAATTATACAAAAATAAGAATGAGTGGTCAATATTGCTCACTCTGCACCATTTTCTAGGTTAAAAATGATTTCTCCTTCCTCCGAAAGAAAGTAATCACGGCGTGCTAGTTTTGCAATATAGTCATCATCATTTAATTTCATGATTTCCTTCCCTAACTCTTTCTGCTCCTCCTTTAAATCGGCAAGTTTTTCCTCAAGTTTTTGTTTTTCTTCGAGTTTTTCATTTATAGCGGAGGCTTGAGAAAATAATTTTGAAGCCATCATTGCAAAAACAATAAGAACTATAACTGAAAATACTACTAGCCTTCTTACTAATCCTTTTTTTCGTCTTTTCATCAATTGTTGCATTTTCTCTTGCTGTAAGGAATATTCTGATAGAAGATGTGTCACTTTTTGCTTTGGCTCAACGTTCACTCCCATTGACCTCCTCATTTCCTCAAAAGCCATTTATATAAAAATTGGTATATTCTAAAACTTAACTTCTTTAATGATTGGAAAATTCCTGCTAGTTTAATTAAAAAATTTTTTACAAATAGTTGAAATGAATTCGGAAAGCGACGCCATATAAATTTTACAACCAAAATAAAAGGTGCTAATAAAATTTTACATAAGTTAAAAAAGATTTGTGAAGTCCATTTTATGAAATTCCATAAAAAATTAGATAAGCTTATTACAACCATTAATAAGGACTGTAACAGTAATAAAATCGGCTTTACAATAATCGCCTTGATAGCTGTTACAATAAATCGATATACTGTACGAAAGATGCTAATAAAAAAATAAAGACTCTTTATATAAAATGTTTGTAACATACTTTGATATAGTGCAAATCCGCACAATAGAGCTAAAAATATATAAAACCTTAATTCTCCTTTATTCACGTTTAAAAGAACATAAAAAATAATTAATCCTTGTAAAATCCAGAAGATAAGGTCGTTCAAAAAAACGACCCATTGCATTTTATCATTCCTTTTAAAAAAATATCGATACGTATCTAATGCCGCACCTAAAAAACTCCCCATCCCAATCATAGCAAGCATTGTTTGAAGCTGAGTTGTCAATGTCATTTAAACAACTTGCTAAAGAGTCCTTTAGCTTTCTCCCCATGATGTTCATCTAAATATACGAGATCATAGATACGTCCTTTTATGGAAACAATCCCTTTGTCAACATCAAGGTTTTTCATTTGAAGATTTTCTCCTCTAATAGCTAAAGGCCCCATTACCGTATCAAGCAAAAATTCTTCATTGTCAAAGCTTTCTACCTGTTTAACTCCTGTAATATCAAGAAGCTTTCTTCCTTTCATCATTACATCATGCTCTTGTACAACCTGTTTATGAGAATGATTCCCATCATAGTATTGGCTCATGAACATCCCCCGCATTCATTTAGGAATAAGCTATTCTTGTACATGTCTATGAAGTAAGAATGCGGTTTAGAACAAGCCCTTATTCAATCGAAATTCTTTCTTCCTTAATCACTTTATACAAGGAGGCTGCCTCATCTTTTTTTACTTGCTCTTTAAGAGATTCAACTTGAACTGTTAAAATTTTTTGTCCAAATTGAATGGATAATTCATCACCCACTTTGACATTAGAGCTAGCCTTGGCTATTTGTCCATTGATTGTAATTCTTCCTTGCTCAGCTACTTCCTTTGCTAATGTACGACGTTTAATTAATCGAGAAACTTTTAAAAACTTATCTAACCTCATAACGTTTCCCCCTCAAAATCTTTTGCCTTTTCCCAATATTGATCCATTTCTTCAAGTGTCATATCCTGAAGTTTTTTACTCATTTTTCGAGCCATTTCCTCTATATAAGAGAAGCGTTGATAAAACTTATGATTTGTCATAGTAAGTGCTTCTTCAGGCTCAATTCCGTAAAAACGCCCAATATTAACGAGAGCGAATAGCATGTCTCCAAATTCCTTTTGAAGCTGAACCTTTTCATTCTCTGAAGCGTGAATTTCTTTTTCAAACTCCTTAATTTCTTCAAAAACTTTTTTCCAAGCATCTTGAACATCTGGCCAATCAAATCCAACCTTTGCTGCTTTTTTCTGATAATGATAAGCTTTTGAAAGTGCAGGAAGTGATTTGGCTACATCATCTAATAGAGAATCCTTTTTGTCTCCTTTTTCACCTTTCTTAATTTGCTCCCAATTTTGAACAACCTCTTCTGATGTCTTAACATCGACATCCCCAAAAACATGTGGATGACGGCGAATCATTTTACTCGTTAATTCGTTAATCACTTCATCGATACTAAATAATCCGTTGTCTTCCCCAATTTGTGCATGAAGCATAATTTGCAATAATACATCGCCTAACTCTTCTACAAAATGATCTATATCATCACTATCAATGGCTTCTAAAAGCTCATAACATTCTTCAATTAAGTATTTTTTTAATGATTGATGGGTTTGTTTTTTATCCCAAGGACAACCATTTGGACCTCTTAATTCCGCTATCACTGAACGAAGTGTCGAAAATTGATGATATAATATCTGATCATCCTTTACAGGTGGTACATAAACACTCGTTAAATTATCTAAAGTAACATTATGATCAAGTTCATATAAAGGAACTTCTTGAATTTTTTCTTGTGAACTCCCCGCTGCTGTCACAATATAAACGTTATAATCATATGGTAAGTCTTCCATTAACGTTAGCTTAACTTCTGAGGCCATCATTTGATCATAAACTTGAGAAATGATAATGTGATGACGATACTGTAACTCATGACGGTTCAACTCTTGAGCGTCAACTAATTGAAATCCTTCAATTGGATCAATTTTTAAAGATGTAAACATGGAATCTAAAAATGATTGACCACCTTTTATTTCAACCTCAATTTCACCATTCTTTTCCTTCTCTAATAAAAGCTGAACCGTTTTTTCTGCAACAAGCGGATGGCCTGGAACAGCATAGATAATACGTTTCTGTATTTTTGCTTCATGAATTAATTGTTGAACAATTACTTTGTAAACATCATCAAAATTATCGATTTTTTCATATTCTTCATCAAATGTTCGAATATCCGTTAATTCGTCTATTAGCTCATCAATAACGGGATGATGTTTGGTTCGTAAAAAGATCCTCTCATTAGAAGTTAACATTTTATAAATACCAAAAGGTAGCTGATCTAAAGTTCCAGCACCTAATCCTATAACGGTAATTTTTCCCATTAATGTCCCTCTTTCCATCAAACTTTTGTAAAAAGCTTATTACCTCTAGGCAGTAAAGAAGACAGTTCCTCTTTACTAAAAACATTCCATTTGAAAGTAAACCAAATATAAATAACGGCCCCAATGATTACCGCTGTTAATGTTTCAACAGACGCAATAAATCGGCTTTCCTCTAAATGTAATAAAGAAAATAGATGGAGGTATATTTTCACAAACCCGTACATGAAAAAAGAAATTGTTATAACCTTGAATATAGATTGATAATCTTGGATGATTAATGAGCTTTTTTGAATAAAATATAAATTTAATATGGCAATCAATGTATAAGATATAACTGTTGCAATGGCTGCACCACTTGTACCATATAATGGAACGAAAATAATATTTAATAACCATTTAACACCAATACCAATTAAGACGGAAATTGCCGGTAAATGGGTTTTATCAATTGCTTGTAATATAGCAGCTGTCGTAATGGCTACAGAGCTAAATAATATCGAAAGGCAATAAACTGCTAACACTTCTGTCCCATTTATATCTTTAAATAACATCCTATTTAATGACTCCATAATCGCAAATATTCCAAACGTTGCAGCAGCACCTAGGACAAAACAGACTTTATATGTTAACACTACCTTTTCACGAATAATATATTTATTTTCATGTTTTGAAAGGCTTGGAATAAGGGACAAAGCTAAGGAAGTAGCTACAATCGTTCCCATTTGTAAGAGAGGCTGGCCACGATCGTAAACTCCTTTTACTACCTTTGCCTCTTTCTCATCCATCCCACTTTCTTGTAATAGGCTGAATAAATTAAAAGAATCAACCATTTGCATTAAAATCAATATCATGCTCGTAAAACAAATCGTTACACTATAAATAAATAACTGCTTAAATAATGGCTTCGTTTCTTTAAATGACAAATCATTTTTTCTTATAGGAAATGTTACATAAGTTTTTTTCCAAAAAGCTAATAATACAATAATTGCAGCAATACTTCCTAATAGTGAGGCAAAAATTGCCCCAGCTCCTGTTATATATAAGTTATACCCACTTTCAATAAATAAATAAGATAAAAACAATATTGCGATAACTCGAATTGTTTGCTCTATTACTTGTGAAAGAGCTGTAGGTTCCATTTCATTTTTTCCTTGAAAGTATCCTCTTAAAATCGAAACAAAAGGAATGGTTAAAAATGAAAACGAAATAACTTTAAATAATAATGCTAATTGTTCATCACCCATATAGCTAGCAATCCAATTAGAACCAAAAAATAAAATCATAAAAAAAAGAGCACTAACGATTATCATATATATAAATGTCATACTCAATATTTGCCACTTATTACATTGCTTTTTTTCAACTGAAAATTCGGTAAGAATTTTCGATATCATAACAGGAAATCCAGTAGTTGAAAGAATAATGGCAACACCATAAAAAGGGTAAACCTGTTGATATATGTAAAATCCAATATCTCCTACTATGTTTTGAAAAGGAATTCGGTAAACAGCACTCAATATTTTTGTGATTATGGCTGCAATCGATAAAATGAAAGCTCCTCTTAACATCATGACATTAGAACTTTTTTGGACGTCCATCGCCCTTCACCTTCCAGAATATACCTTAGATGCTTTTTTCCAACTTATTATATCACATATTGTTTGATTATTTTTTATTGGCTTATTTTAAAAGGCTGTTTCCGTAAACATTGTAACTTTTTCTATGGATTTTGAGCGAAAGGCGGCAAACTCCTGCGGGAACAGCGAGCCTGGCAAGCCCCCGCAGTGTGCTAGTACGAGGAGACTTACGGTTCGCCTGCAAAAAAAGCGTCCGCCTGAAGTGAAAACACTTTTTATTCAGAAAAACAAATAATAATCTTTTAGTAAACCTTTAAATATAATATTCGCATGTCAACATTTGCTGATTTTTCCATTTAAAAAAGGTGATCTGTTTGATCACCTTTTTTTATTCATTCTAAAAAATGATGTTATTGTTCCATCTGTCTTGCAAGAAATCCAGCTGCTGTATCGACAGCTTTGTGTTCTACCTCACCAATCGGATTATCTTTAGAAAAGATAAGAACTGCTCCAATTGGATCTCCATTTGCAATAATAGGGCCTATAGTGTAAGAACGAACAGATTCAGATAGCCCATCGACAAAATCCATTTCTGTCGATTCTGTTTGTAAGACAGAATTACGATCTTCCATTACCCTTTCAACCATCTCACTTATACTTCTATTTAAATAATCCTTTTTCGAAATGCCTGAAACAGCAATATAGGTATCTCGATCACAAATCAGTACTGGATGACCAAGGCTATCAAATAAAGCATCAGCATACTCTCGTGCAAAATCACTTAACTCACTAATAGGAGAATATTTTTTTAAAATAACTTCTCCATCGCGGTCTACAAATATTTCTAATGGGTCACCTTCACGAATACGTAAAGTCCTGCGAATTTCTTTAGGAATCACTACTCGACCTAAATCATCAATTCGACGAACGATACCAGTTGCTTTCATCTAATGATGCCTCACTTTCATCTGATGATTAACGTGATGATTGTTTTACTGTATTCCATATGTAACAACCACCATTGTTGACATTAGTATCCTACACAAGTGATGTAATATACATGATGAAAGTGATTTTTTCCAAAAAAGCTTAAAATCCCCTTACCATCTTTTCCAATTTGAACCAAATTTAAACCTTTAACTTGTAGAAACTTCTTCTTTTTTTACATTTTTTAGACCATTTATTAGTTCAGCAACAATAGTGAGCCACTTTCCTGTTTCTTTATTATTAATTTGTAATGTTAATTTTAAACGTTTCCCGTCCATACCAAGCCCGACATCTCGTCCGTACCGATCACTTAATTCAAATAATTTTTGTCCATCAATATTTTGACTTGTTTCCTCAGAAATTATTATCGTAATCTGATCTTTCATTTGTTTAATAAGTTCTACTTTTTCTTGTTTCGCCATTACTTTTATTTTAGTAGCCATCAATAAATATTCTACTTCTTGAGGGTATTCACCAAAACGGTCAATCATTTCTTCTTGAAGTTCCTCTAGATCTTCTAACGTTTCTACCCCTCTAATTCGTTTATACATATCAATCTTCTGGTGACCATCAGAAATATAGCTTTCCGGAAGGTAGGCATCAATTTCAAAATCAAGCTCTACTTCAAATGGCTGTTCTTTAGGAATCTCACCTTTTCTAGCTTCAATTGCCTCTTTAAGCATTTGAGAATATAAATCAAAACCTACGGAATCAATAAAGCCATGCTGTTGAGGACCTAATAAGTTTCCTGCCCCTCGAATAGATAAATCACGCATCGCAATTTTAAATCCAGATCCTAATTCCGTAAATTCTTTGATGGCCTGAAGACGCTTTTCAGCTACTTCTGATAAAACTTTATCCTTTCGATACGTGAAGTAGGCATATGCTACACGATTCGAACGGCCAACACGTCCCCTTAGCTGATAAAGCTGAGATAGTCCCATCTTATCTGCATCAAAAACGATCAGGGTATTGACATTTGGAATATCGACACCTGTTTCGATAATGGTTGTACTAACTAACACATCATATTGACCGTCTAAGAAATTAAGCATAACAGATTCTAATTCATTTTCTGTCATCTTTCCATGTGCATATGTGACTCTTGCATCTGGAACAAGCATAGATATTTCATCGGCTTTGCGATCAATATCTTCAACTCTGTTATATAAGAAGTATACTTGTCCTCCTCTAGCAAGCTCACGTTCAATTGTTTCTCTAATTAATGATGCATTATATTCTACAACATACGTTTGAACAGGAAAACGATTCTCAGGTGGTGTTTCAATGACAGATAAGTCACGAACACCGAGCATTGACATATGAAGCGTACGTGGAATTGGTGTCGCTGTTAATGTTAAAACATCTATATTTGCCTTCATTTGTTTAATTTTTTCCTTATGTGTAACACCAAACCTCTGTTCTTCATCAATAATCAATAAACCTAAATCCTTAAACTGAACATCTTTTGATAATAATCGATGTGTTCCAATAACAATATCAACCGTTCCATTTTTTAAGCCTTTAATTGTTTCATTTTGTTCTTTTCTAGTTCGGAATCGGCTTAATAATCCAATATTAATCGGGTAATCTTGAAATCTTTCTCGAATGGTTTCATAGTGCTGTTGTGCTAAAATCGTTGTTGGTACTAAAAAGGCCACTTGCTTTTGGTCCATGATGGCTTTAAAAGCTGCCCGAATAGCAACCTCTGTTTTCCCGTAGCCCACATCTCCACATAAAAGACGGTCCATTGGACGTTCTCGCTCCATATCCTGTTTAATTTCATGAATAGAACGTAATTGATCCTCTGTTTCTTGATATGGAAAAGCAGTTTCAAATTCACGTTGCATTTCACCATCAGGACTAAATGCATGCCCTTTGCTTGCTTCTCGTTCTGCATATAACTTAATTAAGTCATCCGCTATATCTTGAACAGAGGACTCTACTTTTTTCTTTACTCGTTTCCAGTCGTTTCCGCCTAGTTTATATATCTTTGGTTCTTTTCCTTCTGAACCGACATATTTTTGAACTTGGTCAATTTGTTCTACAGGAACATATAGCTTGTCACTACCTTGATATCGTATATGCAAATAATCTTTGTGAATACCATTTATTTCTAATGTTTCAATTCCAACATATTTCCCTATTCCATGATTGACATGAACGACATAGTCACCAACTTGAAGTTCGGAATAGCTTTTTATTCTTTCAGCATTCGAGAGTTTTTGTCTTTGTTGTCTTCTTTTGACCCTCTTTTTAAATAATTCTTCTTCGGTAATAACCGCAAGCTTTTGCATCGGAAGCTCAAAGCCAGTTTGTAAATCCCCTTCCATAATATATAATTTACCTTTTGATAAAATATCATCCCGATTTACTGTTAACGCTTCAATTCCATAATCTTCTAGAACATTTTCAAGCTTTTGAACTCGATCTTGGTTAGCTCCTAAAAATACAACAGTAAAATCAGACTTCTTCCATCGGTCTATTTCACCTTTTAAAACGTGCATTTGACCATGGAAGCTTTGCATTTGTTTACAAGAAATATTAATTAAGTTTTGGGGATTCGTGTGTGGTACATGCCGTAAAAACAATGATAAATAAATAATAGAAAAAGGTACTTTTTGAATAAGCTCCTCATACGAATGAGATACTTTTGCCTCATGAACAATATTTCCTTCTTCTAACAAAGAAGTAAACCATTCAGCCTCTTCACCTTCTAAATGGGAAACCATTTCATGAACTCGACTGATTTCATCAAATACAAGAATTGTTTTTGTAGGAAAATAATCTAGTAAACTATGAGCCTTGTTATAGAAGAATGAAAGATACTTTACAAAACCTTGCTCTAATTGATTTGATTTCAATTTTTCGATGTCATATTTAATATTTTCTAATAGAAGCTTCTTTTGCTTTTCATTTTTAAGCTTTTTCAAACTATTAGCTAAAGCCTTTTCAATTTTTTCAATTCCACTTTGAATATGTTCATTCATTAAAATCATTTCTTCAGCAGGGCCAATACTAATTTGCTTTAACATATCAATAGAACGTTGATTTTCAAGACTAAACGTTCGTATGGAATCCACTTCTGTATCAAATAACTCGATACGGATAGGATTCTCCTCAGTTAAAGGATAGATATCTATGATTCCACCTCGTACACTGAATTCTCCAGGTGCCGATACCATTGGTACACGTTCATATCCCATTGAAAGGAATCGTGATAAAGTGGAATCTAAATTAATTTCATCGCCAACTTCAAAGTAGATTTGAAATTGATTCCATAATTCCTTAGGTGGTAATAGCCTTCTTAAAGCTGCAATTGGAGCCACAACAATTAAAGGCTTATTTTTGCTTAAGTGATTTAATACTTCAATACGTTGTGCTTTTAATTCGGGACTTGCAACTGCGATATCAGATGCTATTAATTCGTTAACAGGATATAAATAAACATCTTCATCTAATAAATTATTTAAATCTTCATAAATTTTTTGAGCCTGTAACAGATTATGAGTAATGATAATAATAGGTTGTTTTGCATCCTTATATAAAGATGATATAAAAACAGATCTTGCGGAACCCGATAGACCTGCCACAAGTTGCTCTTTTAACCCTTCTTCAATCCCAGTAATAACATTTTTAAAATCATCTTGAGCATAAAAATATTGACGGATACTTTGCAAGCCCTCTCCCCTCCTCTCTTCAAGTGAAAAAAAAACAGAAAAATGCTTTGGAAAAATACAACTATACTCCAAAGCGACTATTGTATAAAATTATCCAATCCATGAAATTCTGGATTTCGTTCTAATGCTTCTTGACAGTCTTCACAAATAATTTTGACGTGAATATCACCATTTGGAAGATACTGAATAAACTCCTTCCGTTCATCATTTGTGAGATGGTGAAAACCTAATTGATCACTATATAATGAGAGATCCTCTAAGCTTCCAACTTTTATTCCACAATGCCGACAAAAATAATGGATTGCCATTGATATAGCCTCCTGCACGTATTATATCGTAAACAGTTAAAGGTTCATAAGTCGTAAACTCGTATTTTCTATTATGTACGGCAAGAGGTTGTTTTATACTTTAGTTAAATTCATTCATTACCTCTAAAAACGATTTCGATATCCATTTTTCACAAGCATCTGCTGCTTTATTAACCGAATATTGTATGTCTTCTTTTTCTTCAGAAGTAAAACTTCCTAAAACATAATTGGGAATAGGTATCTCATTTTTCGGACGATCAATTCCAATTCGTATTCGCTTAAATTCTTTTGTATTTAAGTGCTGTATTAATGATTTAATACCGTTATGTCCTCCAGCACTACCTTTCATTCGTAAACGGATTTTTCCCACTGGTAAATCTAAATCATCATATATGACAACAATGTTGTCTTCTGTAAGATTATAGTAATCCAATAATGGTCGAACACATTCTCCTGATAGATTCATATAAGTCATGGGTTTTAATAATATGACTTTTTCACCTGAAATATGACCGATTCCATATAAACCGTTAAATTTAGATTTATCCAACGCAATGTTTAAACGTTTTGCAAGCTCATCTACTACAGTAAAACCGATATTATGCCTTGTATTCTCATATTGCTTTCCTGGATTGCCTAAACCAATAATAACCTTCATTCCAAGCCCCCCTAATCCATCAGCTTATATCATAAAAGACGTAACCACCTAGCGGTTACGCCTATTGAAGTGTGAGTTATGTTTCATTATTCTGATTTTCTCTTCCCTCTACCGCTTCAGGCTCTCCTGACTCTTGTTCCTCACCTGAGTCGATTTCTTCCTCTTGTTTAGGAGGCAATATCGTGACAGCCACTTCCTCAGGTTCATCTAAGATTTCAACCTGTCCATTCGTCGGAATATCTTTTACTTGTATCGTTTCATTAACTCCTAGGTGTGTGATATCTACTTCTATAGAAGATGGTATAGCACCTGGCTTTGCTCTTAGTTTAATTTGATGTAATGGTTGCTGTAAAACACCACCATCTTTGACCCCTTGTGCTTCCCCTATCAGTTGTATGTTGACTTCGACATCTACTTCCGTATCCATGTTCACAACATGAAAATCGGCATGAAGGATTTCATCTTTTAATGGATCTTTTTGAATCTCATGAACCATTACAGAATGATTATCCCCACCAACTTCAAGGTTAAGAACAGCATTACGCCCTTTTTCACGTAAAATTTTCATTAACTCTACACTATCAATAGCGACTGCTTTACTACCTAAATCCTTACCATAAATGATGGCCGGAATGTGCCCTTTTTCCCGTATTTCTCTTTTCGCTGAATTAGTAAAATTAGATCTTTCCTTTGCATTTAATACAACAGGCATGTTTATCCCCTTTCATTAGAGAGAGTCGATAAATTCTAAGTCACTATGTTCTAATGACTTAGTATTTCTAATCTCATTGATTTCCATACAATGAAGAGTCTAAACATGCCATTTCTTTTATCTCAAAAACAAAAATAAATTAATCAAATAATGTACTAACTGATTGTTCTTCATGAACACGAATAATCGCTTCACCAATAAGTGGTGCTACAGAAAGCTGTGTAATTTTTTCAATTTTCTTTTCTTCAGGTAAAGCAATTGAGTTTGTTACTACAAGCTCTTTAATTGTTGAATTTTGAATACGCTCAATAGCTGGTCCAGATAAAACTGGATGCGTACAGCAAGCATACACTTCTTTTGCGCCATTTTCAACTAATGCATTCGCTCCAAGAGTGATAGTTCCTGCTGTGTCAATAATATCATCGATTAAGATAGCTGTTTTTCCTTCAATATTACCAACGATATTCATTACTTCTGCCACATTTGGGCGAGGTCTACGTTTATCAATAATAGCAATCGGAGCTTTTAAACGGTCCGCTAATTTACGAGCACGTGTTACGCCACCATGGTCTGGTGAAACGACAACAATATCATCAAATTGTTTTTGACTAAAATATTCAGCTAAAATTGGAACACCCATTAAATGATCGATTGGAATATCAAAGAACCCTTGAATTTGTGGGGCGTGTAAATCTAATGTAATAACACGAGTTGCACCAGATGTTTCTAATAAATTGGCTACAAGCTTTGCAGTGATTGGCTCACGAGCACGTGCTTTACGATCTTGGCGGGCATATCCATAATATGGAATCACAATATTGATACGCTTAGCAGAAGCTCGTTTTAAAGCATCAACCATAATTAATAATTCCATTAAATGTTCATTAACTGGATCACTCGTAGATTGAATAACATATACATCACAACCACGAATACTTTCTTCAATGTTAATTTGAATTTCACCATCACTAAAACGAGTAACAGAACATTTCCCTAAATCAACACCAACGACATCTGCAATTTCCTGTGAAAGCTCTTTATTCGAATTTAAAGTAAATATTTTTAAATTATTATCACGATAACGATTTGACATAATAAAGGGACCTCCAAATTAGGATTTAAGATTCTTTTTTAATTTATGAACATAGTTTTCTTTATTTACTTGACGTGCACGAGCAATGGATAACGAATCACCCGGAACATCTGATGTAATTGTTGAGCCTGCAGCAACATAAGCTCCTTTTCCAACCGTAACCGGAGCAATTAAGTTAGAGTTACACCCAATAAAAGCTCCATCCTCAATCTTCGTTAAATATTTCTTTTGCCCATCATAATTTACAGTAATGGATCCACATCCAAGGTTTACATTGTCTCCAATCTCAGCGTCCCCAATATAACTTAAATGAGATGCTTTACTTTCCTTTCCAATTGTCGATTTTTTCACTTCAACAAAGTTACCAATTCGAACATGATCGGAAATGTTTGAATGAGGACGAATGTGAGAAAACGGACCAATGTTTACATCATCACCTATTTCACTATCATGTGCTACCGACTGTCGAATAGATGTATTTTTCCCGATAACACAATCTTTAATTTCTGAATGTGGGCCAATTTCACAATCTTCCCCAATAACTGTTTTCCCTTTAATAATGGTACCTGGTAATATTACCGTATCACGACTAATTTCTGCATCGGCAGAAATATACGTATTTTCAGGGTCAATAATGGTAACACCATTTCTCATGTGAAACTCATTAATTCTCTTTTTCATAATCGCTTCAGCTCGTGAAAGTGCCACACGATCATTTACACCTAGAGTTTCTTCGAACGAATGAGTTTGGTACGCTGAGATAACTTCCCCTTTTTCTTTTAATATTTCAATAACATCTGGTAAGTAATATTCACCTTGTGCATTATCATTTGAAACAAGTTTAAGTGCATCAAATAAGAAAGCGTTATCAAAGCAATACGTTCCTGTATTAATCTCCGTAATTTTTAATTCTTCATCATTTGCATCTTTATGTTCGACAATCTTAGCTACATGCCCCATCTCATTACGAACAATTCGTCCATAACCAGTTGGATCATCCGCTTTTGCTGTTAAAATTGTTGCCTTCGCATTTGTTATTTCATGATGATTTAGCAATGCTTCAATCGTATCGGATGTAACAAGTGGTGTATCCCCACAAATAACAATAGTCGTTCCTTCTTTTCCCTCTAAATAAGAAGCAGCTTGCATGACGGCATGAGCTGTTCCTAATTGTTCACTTTGTAGAGCAAACTCACAGCTATCCCCTAACTGGGACTTTACCATTTCCGCACCATGACCAACAATTGTCACAATTTTATCAAGTTTCAGCTTCGAAATTTGATCCACAACATGTTGCACCATTGGCTTACCACAAACTGGGTGTAACACTTTATATAATTTTGATTTCATTCGTGTTCCTTGCCCAGCAGCTAAAACAACCGCATAACGTTTCTCCATTATAAAGGCCTCCAGTATCCCAATTATCCATAAAAATATTATCTTAAATAACTACCTATTTCAAGGTAGGTAAAAGGATTCCGAATATTTCCGTTAAATTAAAGAAAAGCATCATTTTTTATATGGTTATTTTCTAATAGATTGTAGATTTTATCAATCATATAACTTAAGAATTAATTTCATAAATAAAAGAGCCTTAAGCATTTCTTAAGGCTCTCAGACTGCCGGCAAACGCTTGCATTCTTTGTTACTTCACCCTCTTCGGATGCTCATTACCGTTACCGGTAACTCCGCTCCTCATCGGACTCGTGCCTCGAATGCAAAGCGTTTTCATTCAGTCTGATAAAACGTTAAATTCAGACTTTTACAACAAACAGAGAGCCTTAAGTATTTCTTAAGGCTCTCTGTTAAAGAATATTTTATGAAGCTCCAGCTTCTTCATATTCAACTTCCAACTCACCTAAACGGTGATATTCTGCTAAAACAGCATCTTGGATTTTTCCGCGAGTATTTGAATTAATAGGGTGTGCAATGTCACGGAACTCCCCGTCTGGAGTTCTTTTACTTGGCATTGCAACGAATAGGCCGTTATTTCCATCAATTACTCGAATATCATGAACAACAAATTCATTGTCTAAAGTGATGGAAGCAATAGCTCTCATTCGGCCCTCCGTATTAACGCGGCGTAATCTTACGTCAGTTACTTCCATTATGTTCACCACCTTCTCCCTATATGAAAAGCTTTAGTTATGATAATTCAACGGAATTTTCTGTTTTCCTGCTTATTCAATAAAAAATTTTTGCAAAAATGAAAAAAGATGGTGAACAGAGATACAAAAGTCATAATCTATCTTATTTCACTAAAGCCACTACTTCTATCTCAACTAAAACGTCTTTTGGGAGTCTAGCAACTTCAACACAGGAACGCGCAGGTTTATGCTCATGAAAATAATTTCCATATACTTCATTAAAATCAGCAAAGTCGTCCATATTCTTTAAGAAAGCTGTTACTTTAACAACTGTATTTAAGGATGCTCCTGCTTCTTCTAACACAGCTTGAATGTTTTTAAAAACTTGATGAGTTTGCTCCTTAATATCCCCTTCAACAAGTGTTCCTTCTGGAGTTAACGGTATTTGACCAGAGCTGTAAAACAAATTATTTACAACAATTCCTTGAGAGTATGGTCCAATAGCTGCTGGAGCTTTTGTTGTTGATACTACTTTCACGTCTACCACCCTTTCAAAAAATTTATTTTTTATTTATTCGAGAATTCAAAATAATTTCCTTCTTTAACTCGAATACATCGTTCCTTTACATCGACATCTGATAGCTTCACAAGAGAAATATACTCATCCACTAAACGTTCATGAACACCTTCTGATTCAACCAAGACTCCAATACCAGCAACATGAGCATGGAATTCCTCTAATAGACTAACCATTCCATTAATCGTTCCGCCAGCTTTCATAAAATCATCTACAATTAAAACTTTTGACCCTTCTGCTAAACTACGTTTTGCTAATGTCATCGTTTGAATACGCTTTGAAGAACCTGAAACATAGTTAATGGAAACCATTGACCCTTCCGTTACTTTATTATCTCTTCTTACGATAACAACTGGTATATTTAATTGATTTGCAATCGTATAAGCGATTGGGATCCCTTTTGTTGCAACTGTCATAACTACATCTATTTCTCTATCTGCAAAAACCGAAGCAAATAAACGACCAACCTGCTTCATAATACGTGGATTTCCTAATATATCAGTTAAATATAAATAACCACCTGGCAAAAGACGATCTGGATTAGCCATTGTTCCGCATAGCATTTGAATTGTTTGCTTTGCTTCTTCTTCTTTTACAATCGGGATATATTTAACCCCTCCAGCTGCTCCTGGAACAGTAAATAATGTTCCGATCCCTTGCTGTTCGAATGTTTGTTTAATAATAGCTAAATCCTCACTAATGGAGGATTTAGCTGACTCATATCTCTCTGAAAAAAACGTCAAAGGGACAAGCTCTTGAGGATGATTTAGCAAATAATGAGTCATATCGACAAGTCTGCCACTTCGTCGAAATTTCATAAATTAACCTCCAAATCCGAATATTTATAAAGTAAATATATCTTAATATTCGTATTTAATCAAGGTTAATTCGATCCCCTAGTAATCGGACAGCAAATACTTGATCACAAAAACCACGTAGTCCATTGTATACTCGATGAAGTCTAGATTCATATTGAACTAAACCATAAACCGTTGGACCACTTCCACTCATAAGAACAGCATCTGCTCCAAAGCGTTTCATTTGTTCTTTAATCATAGCTACTTCCGGATGCATCTTCATCGTGACACTTTCTAATACATTTCCAAGCTTGTCACACATTTTGTCATAATTTTTTTCTTCAATCGCTTGAACCATACCATCTACATCAGGGTGTAAAAGGTTATTTAAATCTAATTTTTTATAAACATCTGCTGTTGAAACTCCTATATCCGGCTTTGCTAATACAACCCAACAATGAGGAGGAGCTTCAATTTGTTCAATTTTTTCTCCTCTGCCTGTTGCTATTGCCGTACCACCGTAAACACAAAAAGAAACATCTGAGCCAATTTCTGCACCTAACTCTGCTAATTCATCCAAACTTAGACCTAGTTCCCATAATTTATTTAACCCTCTTAAAGTGGCAGCAGCATCACTACTACCACCAGCAAGTCCAGCGGCTACTGGAATTGATTTTGAAATTGTTATAGATACTCCCTTTTCAATACTAAATCGTTCCTTAAGTAATTGCGCTGCTTTATAGGCCAAATTTCGTTGATCATCTGGAACGAAACGGTTATGTGACTCAATTTGGATTTTATCTTCGTCTAATGAACTTAATTCAATTCGATCTGCTAAATCGATTGTCGTCATTACCATTTTGACTTCATGGTATCCATCATGACGTTTATGTAAAACATCTAATGACAAGTTAATTTTTGCTGGAGCCTTTTCTAATATTCGCAAAATACCCACCTACTTTTGCCTTCTTCTCAAATGTATCCACATTGTACCACAAAAAGAGACATTTCATATCTACTTTCGACAAAGTTTATCATTTTGACATGAAAAAGAGGCTGCCTCAAGTTTAAAGACCCCACATTAATAAATAATATATCATGTGGGGTCAAAACTAATGAGACAGCCTCACCGCAACCCGTTGTTATACTTTATTTTGGTGGTTCCGAGCTAACTGTTCCTCGGCTATTTCAATGGCTCTTTTCACCATATTTCCTGCATCTCGGGCACGTATAGCTCCCCAACCTTCATTTTTCACTGTATCATAAAAACCAAGCTCTTTGGCAATTTCATACTTTAAATTTTCGGACATAATTCCTCTACGTCTGCCCACAGCTTGATTACCTCCTGAAAGTTTTCTCACGGGTAACCGCGGCATTAAATAGTGTCAACATGATGGCTAAGGGCTATCCTACATAAATTATGTAAATTGAACAAAAATACTGGACGTTCGCTAGTGTGGCGTACAAACTAAGACCTTCAGTAGGATATAAAGGGAACTCTGATTCGATGTTAACTTATCGACAGATGAAATGTGAAGTTAGCCACTGACGCCCGGAGATAGACGTAAAAAAGTTGTTCACAAGTTGTAAATTAATAATTGGCTGTACAACAAAAAAATAAAAAGCAGCAAACATATTGTCTACTGCCCGCCTACTGCTACACCTTTATCATCTATAAATGTAAGTTGAACGGTTTCCGTTAGCACATCAGCATAGCTATATGAAACACGTTCGAAAGAATTTTCCTCCTGATCCAATTCAATAACGAAAACAGAAGGATAGGTCTCAGCCAGAACGCCTGAACGTTCTATTGTTTTTCTGCGACCACCATTTGCTCTAAGTGTTAAACGGCGCCCAAGATTAGAATCTAAGGCTTGTTTAATGTCTGAAAGTGTTTTTGCCATTGCAACCACCTCACAATATCATTATACACTTTAATTTATATGTAGTCAAATAAATTTTTAATTATATCAGCATTTATTGATTATTGTCAATGAATTATTTTCTACATATTTCGCTTTTTTTCTTTAATTTTTATTCTCGCCAAAATGGCAAAAATTATGTGATTTTTTCATGAAATTTGCGCGATAATTCAGATTACCTCAGGATTTTCAAAAACATCCGCAACATATAAGTTAATTGCGGATGCTTTAGTTTTCTGAATTCGGTTTAAACGGCATTCCGGAACGTAATACACCTTTTGTCTCAATACCTCCTAAACCTTTTTCACGAGTTAATGTATTTCGTAATACATCCCACACATTAATTCGTTCAACAAAAGGTGTGAAACTAATTTTCGCAACTATATATACTGGGTCTAGTGCGTGAATATTGACTCGAGATGGAGAGCTTGCAAAGTTTGCACCGGCTAAAATGAGGGATTCAAAATGAGATTGACATGCTCCAGCAAAGATGACTAATTGATCTAAATTTGATACTTTTTTTCTCGCATTTCGTACAGCTTTCACAAAATGTCTAGAATGTCTGTACGCATTAATATCTGATACTTTTCCTTTCTGTTTGGAATAGGCATCATGTCCAGTAATAACAAGTATATCTGGGTGATATTTATCAAGAAGCTTATCTATTCTTTCTGGCATTTCATCTTCTTTACAATGAACTCCTGTTACGGGGACGCCAATTTTTTCATATAAGGTTAAACACTTTTTTAGATATAATGGGTCACCATCAAGATGTAATACGCGTCCTGGAATGTGAAAAAGCTCATCTGGATATTGATAAGCAGACGTTGTGTAATATTCCTGTTTTTCACGTGATAAATAATGATCTTGTTTTAAAAGATAAAGTGATTGCTCTAATTTTTCATGTTCCAGTTTTGCTCTAGTTTCAATTTCTTGTTTATTGACAATTACCAAGTCCTCTATTGGTGCATCAGCGATTAATCGCATTTCTTGCCCACATAAAATGGCAATTAAGTTATTATTCGTATCCTTTTTGATTGTCATGACTCGAAATAATAAATCACATTGGTAGGATTTCCGAGCAACAATCATCCCTTGTTTGAATTCCATTTTATTCACTCCACAAAAAGGGAAATTATTTTTCACAATTTAACTCAGGGGATTTAAAAACATTTTCTTTTTTAGCCTATGATTCCTTTTTAAAAAGGTGATTTGTTCATATAAGAAATTCAAAGCGCCAGCCATCAGCGAAGGTCGCTGACGGGCCCGCGAGAGGATGTGAACCGCCACATCGGGGCCGAAGCGACCCAAGCCGAAGGCGCTTGAAGCTAGACACCAATACCTACTTTAACGAACTTAAACCTCTAAAAACAACAAAAAAAGAGCTGCCAGAAGGCAACTCTATTTTTGAACATGTTGTTCAAGTGCATTACTTAATTGTGCGAATTCTTGAATGGACAATGATTCTCCTCTACGCTTAGGATCAATATGAATAGCCTCTAATGTGTGATAAATTTGCTCTTTGTATTTTTTGCCATTTGGTAAATTGTTTATTAAATTATTTAGAAGCGTTTTTCTTCTTTGTGCAAAGCTTGCACGAACAACTTGGAAAAAGAATTTTTCATTTTTTACATCTACAAGTGGCTGTTCTCTCAGTAGTAATCGAATAACTGCTGAATCAACATTCGGTTGTGGAATGAAAACAGTTTTTGGTACATTTAAAACTGTTTTTGCTTCTGTATAATATTGTACAGCAATAGATAATGAACCGTAGTCCTTTGTTGAAGGATTTGCAGCCATTCTTTCGGCAACTTCCTTTTGAAGCATCACAACAATCCCTTTTAAAGGGATCTTGTCTTCAAGTAACTTCATGATAATTGGTGTAGTTACATAGTAAGGTAAATTGGCGACAACCATAATCTCGTTACAGTTAGAAAAATGCTTTTTAATCGTTTCATGTAAATTTGCTTTTAACACATCCTGATGGATAATCTCTACATTTGTATAATCTGAAAGTGTTTCATCTAAAATGGGAATAAGACGTCTGTCTATTTCAAAGGCTACAACCTTTTTAGCTTTTTTGGCTAATTGTTCAGTTAGCGCCCCTATACCCGGTCCAATTTCAATAACACCAGTTTCATCTGTAATATTGGCAAAATGGACAATTCGCTCCAAAATATTTGTATCGATGAGAAAGTTTTGTCCTAAACTTTTTTTAAAAGAAAATCCGAATTTTTCAAGAATCTGTTTCGTTTTATATGGTGTTGCAATATCTTTATTCATTCTTGTTCCTCCTGAATGATTACTTCTAAAGCTCCATAAAAAGCCTCTCTTGGAATTTGAAACATTTGCAGCCGTTTTTGAAGCTGTTTTCCATTTGTGTAGCCAATTTTTAATAATTCCCCAAGTCTTTTTCGACGTTTTTTGGCGACCTGACCACCTATTAATCCTGCTTCTAGTAGTTCATCAAACGAAATTTCACTAGGAGCTTCATAAAATTCTTCTTTTATATGATTTAAGGCATTTCGAATAGCTTCAACAGAAGCATGTTCGACACCTATACCCTTTCCATTTTTCGGTTTAGCTTCAGAACGTGGTAAAAAAGCATGTTTACATCCAGGAACTTTTTCAGAAATGGTTTTCCGAATCTTTTCTCCAGGAAAGTCTGGATCGGTAAAAATAATTACACCTCTTGTTTCTTGTGCAAGACGTATTTGTTCAATTGTCGATTCATCAAGTGCCGAACCGTTCGTTTCAATGGTATCTGCCTTTACCGCTCGATTTATAGCTATCGTATCATCTTTACCTTCTACCACAATAATTTCTTTAATTTTTCTCATTTTTTCCTCCGATATTGAAACCTTTTTGTAACAATTGTCGTCTATTGTAATGAAAGTGAAACTAAAACGACTCGTTATTTCTCCTCTTAAATAATATTGCTCTTTTTGTGAGACATCGAAAAAATATTAACAAAGTTATTTATCTTTTACAAATTTAAACGCAAAGCGCCCGCCTATCGGCGAAGGGTGATAGAGTACCTACAAAAAGGACGAGAGCCGCCACAGCGGGACCGAAGAGAACGAAGCCGATGGCGATTGGAGCTAGTGACACCAAAACCTCAAAATCGTTAATGAACTTACACTTTCTGTAACGAACAAAAAAACAGAGGGAAAACCCTCTGCTCTCTACTAGCTAAAGTTTTTAATTAAATTATTTTAAAACTCGAACCTTTACTCTTTTAACACCCCAGCGATAAGCACTCGATTTATCAGGGAAGAATACATCAATTTTATTCCCTTTTATCGCTGATCCTGTATCACCTGCAATTGCGTAGCCATATCCTTCTACGTACACTTTAGAACCAAGTGGAATAACGCTTGGATCAACTGCAATTACTTTTGCATCTGGGTTTGCTCTTAAATTGATGCCCGTTGACGTTACGCCAGAGCATCCATTACAGTATGCTGTATAGGCAGTAGCAACAACATAAAATTCTTTGGAAGATGAAGTAGCTCCACGTGAGACAGTCGTCGTTTGTTTAGGTGCTTTTGTTCCAATAGCAACAATTTGATTAACACTTTCTTTTTTAGTAATGGATTTCATTAAATTACGGGCTACTTCCTTCCCATTTTCTAGAATAACTTCATAATGTTTTTCAACAACACCATTTTTTCCAGATTGGATTACTTTTTTCTTACCTTGTTCTAATGATTTATCTTTTTTGTGAACAACATTAAATGCTAATGGTTCTTCCACTACATCGGTGACTTTTTTTACTCTTGTAACTACAATTTGATCATTTTCTTCAATCGTTGAATTTAACTCTGGTTCAACTTTGTCTAATTCATTTAGTGTGATGTTTTGCTCCTTTAAAAAGTCAGCGACCGTAGTCGAAGTTGACCAAACCTTATTCTCTGTACCACCAACATTTAAAACAATCGGTATAGCTTGTTGAATACTAACAGTAAAGTTCTCCGTTACTTTTGCATCTAATGCTGGCTCAACTACATCATGCTCTTTTATTTCTATTCCTTCTTTTTGAAGAAACTCTTCCACTGTTTGAGCTGTTGTTAAAATGGTCCTTCGTTCCCCATTAATTGTCAATTGAACAGGTTTAGCTGACTTGAAAATAATTTTCATTTGATCTTGAATTTCAGAATCTAAAGAAGGTGATATATAATCTTGTTCCTCTAAATCTATATCTAAATCTGCTAAAAGTTCTTGTATTGTGTCTGCGTGTGTTCGAATGATTTCTTTTTTTCCATCAATGCTTACTGTAACCGTTTCCTTTGTCCCCTCGTATGTACCATAGGCGACACCTGTTCCTAAAAGACAAAAACCAACAGCGGAGAGGATGAGTTTGTTCTTACCTGAAAAATTTTTAACCAATTTTTGTATAGGATCAACCACAAAAACGCCTCCTTCTCCTCCCGAGAGATTATATAGGCTTCTTTAAAAACTGTCAACCCTCCCACACTTTTAGTCACTATTATCCTAAAAAACTAGTAAAAAGAAAAGAAGGAGTTGTCGACAAGTTATTCATTCAAGAGAAGGAGACATGTAGAACTTTTTGGAATCGTACGCAATACGAACAATCTTCGTCAGTTTCCGATAGAATTTTTTATCGAGAAATGCCGAATAATTTTTTTGCATTTTCCGTAGTTACATAAGCAATTTCTTCAAAAGAAACACCTTTTAATTCTGCAATTTGTTCAGCAACCAATTTAACATAACTAGGTTCATTTCGTTTTCCTCGATATGGATGTGGAGTTAAATAAGGGCAATCCGTTTCAATTAATAAACGATCTAACGGAATTTCCTGTGCTACTTCTTTCGGCTTTTTTGCATTTTTAAAAGTTACAGGTCCACCAAATGAAATATAAAAATTCATATTCATACATTGTTTGGCAACATCTAGGCTTCCCGAAAAACAGTGCATAATTCCTCCAACCTCTTCAGCCTTTTCCTCTTTTAATATTTCAAGAATATCGGCTGTTGCTTCACGATTATGAATAATAATTGGAAGTTGCACCTCTTTGGCTAATGCAATCTGCTTTCGAAACACCTCTTTTTGAACTTCCTTCGGAGACTTGTCCCAGTGATAGTCAAGTCCCATTTCTCCCAATGCCACCACTTTTGGATGACTTGCTAATTCTTTAATCCAAGCTAAATCTTCTTCTGTCATATCAATCGCATCAACAGGATGCCAACCAACTGATGCATAGATGAAGTCATACTGTTCAGATAGTTCCATAGCTCTTTTAATCGTTGGACGGTCAAAACCGACAACAACAATATGAGAAACCCCTTCATCTTTCGCTCTTTGAATAACTTCCTCTAAATCCTCTTCATACTGAACAGCATTTAAGTGAGCATGAGTATCAAAAAGCATTTTTCGACATCCTTTCTTTCCTAACTCAAACGTTTTTTCGACAAAAGGGAAAGAGGTGTCAACCCTTTGTTTCACGTGAAACACCTCTTTCCGTTTCAGAAATTTATTTAATTTTTATACCGTTTGGTAGACTTGAATCGACAGTAGCAAGCGACAATTTTCCATTTTCTTCGCCAGCTAAAATCATTCCTTGTGAAAGTTCTCCGCGTAGCTTAACTGGTTTTAAGTTTGCAACACAAATGACTTTCTTCCCAATTAAATCCTCTGGTTTATAATGCTGAGCAATACCTGAAACAACTTGACGTTTTTCATTGCCTAAATCTAGCTGTAGCTTTAATAATCGGTCTGCTTTTTTCACAGGCTCAGCTTTCAATACTTCTGCTACACGAAGGTCAACCTTCATAAATTCATCAATGGAAATATCTTGATTATTTTGCTCTGATTCCGTCTTTTTTTCTTCTTTTGCTACATTTTTTGTTCCTTGCATTTGTTCTTTAATATATTTTACTTCTTCTTCAACGTCTAAACGTGGGAAAATCGGTTCCCCTTTATTTACTTTAATGGTTGTTAATTGACCAAAGGATTGAATCGAATTCCACTCTTTTAATGATTCTTCTTTAATGCCTAATTGATCAAAAATCTTCTCTGGTGTTCTAGTTAAGAAAGGTTTTAATAGTACAGCAATTTGGCGAAGAGATTCAGATAAATGATACATAACAGAAGCTAATTGACCTTTCTTAGTTTCATCCTTTGCCAAAATCCATGGCTGTGTTTCATCAATATATTTATTTGTACGACTGATGAACTGCCATAATGAAGAAAGGGCAACAGAGAACTCCATATTTTCCATTGCTTCTTCATATTTTTTAATGGTTTCTGTATTAAATTCTTTTAAAACAACATCATATTCCGTTGGTTCTCCTATTTCTTTTGTGACAGTACCATCAAAATACTTTTGAATCATCGCTACCGTACGATTTAACAAGTTTCCTAAGTCATTTGCTAAATCGAAGTTAATTCTTTCAATAAAACCTTCAGGAGTAAATACCCCATCAGAACCAAACGGTACCTCTCTTAAAAGATAGTAACGAAGTGCATCCAACCCGTATCGATCAATTAATGTAACTGGATCAACAACATTACCTTTTGATTTAGACATTTTACCATCTTTCATCAAAAGCCATCCATGAGCAAACACTTTCTTTGGTAAAGGTAAATCTAATGCCATAAGCATGATTGGCCAATAAATAGTATGAAAGCGTACAATCTCTTTTCCAACAAGATGAACATCAGCTGGCCAATATTTTTGATATTTTTCATCATTTTCAGTTCCATATCCTAAAGCAGTAATATAGTTAGATAATGCATCAATCCATACATAAATAACATGTTTTGGGTCTCCAGGTACTTTAATACCCCAATCAAATGTTGTTCTTGATACAGCAAGATCTTCTAAGCCAGGCTTAATAAAGTTGTTAATCATCTCATTTTTCCGAGACTCTGGCTGAATGAATTCTGGATTTTCCTCATAAAATTTTAATAATCGATCAACATATTTACTCATTTTAAAAAAATAAGATTCTTCCTTGACCTTTTCAACTGGTCGATTACAATCCGGACAATTTCCTTCTACCAGTTGACGCTCTGTAAAGAAAGATTCACATGGTGTACAGTACCATCCCTCGTATTGGTCTAAATAAATATCCCCTTGTTTCACTAAACGATCAAATATTTTTGCTGCAACTTCTTTATGTCTTTCTTCCGTTGTTCGAATAAAATCATCATATGAAATGTCGAGTTTCTCCCATAGCTCTTTAATGCCTGCTACAATTTCATCAACATATTGTTGAGGAGTAACTCCTTTTTCTTCTGCTTTTCTTTGAATTTTTTGCCCATGTTCATCTGTTCCCGTTAAGTACATGACATCAAATCCACGTAAACGCTTGTATCTAGCCATTGCATCTCCTGCAACGGTTGTGTAAGCATGTCCAATATGTAATTTTCCACTAGGGTAATAAATTGGCGTTGTAATATAAAATGTATTTTTTTGACCTTCCATCAAAAAGACCTCCCTACTTCAACAATATAGCAGAAAAGCTCTCGCCCTAATGGACGAGAGCGATACTTCGAGCGATTTATCTACATATTCTATGATACCATCATAGCCTGTTTTATCAAGAAATTATACATGTTTCTTTTAAGAAAAGCGAATATGTTGTAACAAAGAAATAAATTGTCGATTTAAAACATAAAAAAAGATCGAAAAACGCGATTTTTGTCGAAAAATCTTCGATCAAAAAATGAAAAAATCTAAAATATAGTTTTTAATTATATAATAAAATCCTTCCTTTTGTGTTTATTTCTTACATAATTAGGTTAACAAATATCTCTTAAAACCTTTGATAAATCTATGTTTTTAAGATTTTTCTTCATTTTTTACAAACTTTTCAATATAAAATTATTGACGTTTATTGGAAACATTGTTATTCTATTAATTGAAAGCGATTTTTGTCGAATAATGACGAAAAATAGAGATAAATATTTAACTATAATGAGAGGAGAAATGGTAATGAAATCAACTGGTATTGTTCGTAAAGTCGATGAATTAGGTCGTGTGGTTATTCCAATTGAATTACGTCGTACATTAGGAATTGCAGAAAAAGATGCTCTAGAAATTTATGTAGATGATGATCGTATTATTCTAAAGAAATATAAACCAAACATGACTTGCCAAGTAACTGGAGAAGTTTCTGACGATAACTTCAAGCTTGCTGGCGGTAAAATTATTTTAAGCCGTGAAGGTGCAGAGCAAATCATAAAAGAAATTCAAAGCCAATTAGAGTCTTCAAAATAATTTTTTAAACGAATTTTGTCCCTATGGAGGGACTTTTTTTTAATTAAGGCTATTCCAATTGTAAAAACTGATCTTATTAAACGCTAATAGATCAGTCATTTTCGGAATAGCCTTCTATTTTACTGGTTATTTATATGGTAAGCCTGATAAACTGTTCGTTTTGGGATATTCCGATCTTTCGCAACAAGCTTAATGGCCTCTTTTGAGGTATAGCCCTCTTCTATATATTTTTCAATATGTTCAACTAAAGTATAAGAGCTCCACCAATCCTCATCTAATGAGTAAGAATTCTCTTCGCTTCCTTCTATAATCAAACAAAATTCCCCTTTTACATCATTTTCTTCAACCCATGTTAGACATTCTTCAATCGTTCCTCTAATAAACTCCTCATGTTTTTTCGTCAGTTCACGAGAAACGACGACTTTTCGATTTCCAAAATATTTTTCTAATAGCTCAAGTGTTTCGTTTAATCGATGAGGGGATTCATATAAAATAATGGTTTCCGTTCTTTTTTTTAGCTCTTCTAGTTGCTTTTTCTTTTCTTTTTTCTGACGATGTAAAAAACCAAAAAAGAAAAAAGGTTGAGGGTTGATTCCTGAGGCAATTAATGCCGTTAAAGCTGCATTTGCACCAGGTAGTGGAATAACAGGAAATCCTTCTTCAATTGCTTGTTGTACTAATTCACTACCAGGATCAGATATTGTAGGCATTCCAGCATCACTTACGAGGGAAATCTTTTTACCCGAAGCTAAGAGCTTTAGTATTTTAGATCCACTACTTTCTTTATTATGCTCATGATAACTCATGATGGGAGTATCGATTTCAAAATGGTTCAAAAGCTTTTTCGTTTGTCTCGTATCCTCAGCAGCAATCATATCACTTTCTTTTAAAATACGAATTGCTCGAAAGGTTATATCCTCTAAGTTCCCAATTGGAGTTGGTACGAGGTAAAGTACTCCTTGATTTTCATTTTGAAAATAACTTTTCTGTTTTTGCATTAGTCATCACGCTCCGAATGGATATATTGCTCCTTTTCTTCTCGAGTTAGTTTTTTAAAATAATATTCCGCTCTCATTGCTTCTTGTTTTGTTTCAAAACACTCAAAGTAAATTAATTGGACAGGTCTTCTAGATCTCGTATATTTTGCTCCTTTTCCCTCATTATGCATCTGAATTCGTCGTTTCAAATTATTTGTATACCCAGTATAGTAACTTCCATCCTTACACTCTACTACATATAAGTAATGCTTACTTTTTTCCATATAATATTTCTTGTACCTCTTCAGTATATTCATTATTGTTGTTATAGACAAAAAGAGGAGGTAGTATTTTTAAATCTGGATTTCCATCTTTGATGCCTTCAATTAATAAAGTATTAGCCTCTTTACCAAGCTTCGGGTATACAAATCGAATTCGTTTTGGTTCAACACGATATTTCTTCATTAACTCCACAATCTCTAAAAAGCGACCCGGTCTATGAACAAAAGCTACTTTTCCTTTTGGTCGGACAAGTTGACTACTCACTCGAATAACATCTTCCAATGTACAATAAATTTCATGTCTAGCAATAGCAAAATGTTCATTTTTATTCATTTCTTCTATTCCAGGTGTTTTAAAATAAGGTGGATTACATGTAACAACGTCATATTTTCCATATCCTAATTGTTTTGGCATATCTTTTATGTCACCATGAATGAATTGAATTTGATGCTCTAAATGGTTATACTCTATACTTCTTTTTGCCATATCATATAGTCGTTCTTGAATTTCAACACCTGTAATTTGACCTTTTGTTCGTGTACTAAATAATAAAGGAATGACACCGTTTCCAGTACATAAATCAATAATGTTTCCCTTTTGAATTGGCAAATATGCAAATTTCGCTAAAAGAACAGCATCAAGTGAAAACGCAAAAACAGAAGGACTTTGAATAATTCGTAAATCTTCTGCTAATAAATAATCAAGTCTTTCATCATTTCTTAACTGAATCATGATGCTAAATCCCTTTCTATCTAAAATCCTATTCTTTAATAATAATGCTTTCACAAATAAAGAGGCTGTCTCAAAAGGAACTGACCTCACGTATTTAACACAATTTATCATACTTTATATATATTGTGTTATGGGGTCAGACCCTTTAGTTGAGTCAGCCTCTATTTCTTATTTAAGAAGGATAAACAAAATAAACAATCTCCATCTTTTCTTACACTTCCGTAATGTAAATTACATATATGAAATCCTTCCTGATAAAGTCTTGCTAAATTGTCGTAGCCTTCACCAACATCAACAAAAGTCTGTTTCTCTCTTTTTTCCGATTTCTCTTTTTGTTTAAGTTTTGAAGAAGCTTTTTGTTCTTCTGGGTATAATCGACGGCGTAAATGCTCATTTTCCATTTTTAAATGTTGGTTTTCTTCAATTAACTCTCCGATATGCTGTTTTAACTCACCAAGCTGTCTATACAAAGACCCAATTTGCTCTTCCATACTTGTGACTGATTCGAAAATTTCTTTCTTATCCAACGTCATTCCACCTCTAATCTGTGGATTGCATCTGTACAGTTCCTTCTTCCTTTAATTCTTCCCATGTATACTCGACAACACGATCTCGGTCGACTAGTTCAACTTGTAATATTCTTTCCAAAATATTCAATCCAACTACTTTTCCTTTTCCATTTGGTGTGTCAATCATTTCACCGATATCCGGAAGTTGTTCCTTTGCTGTTTCGTATTCATCATTTTCATACTTTAAACAGCACATAAGCCTTCCACATAATCCGGAAATTTTAGTTGGGTTTAATGATAAATTTTGATCTTTTGCCATTTTAATGGAAACTGGTTCAAAGTCACCTAAAAACGTTGAACAACATAGCATGCGACCACAAGGTCCAATTCCCCCAAGCATTTTCGCTTCATCACGAACACCAATTTGCCTCAATTCAATTCGTGTTTTAAATATAGCTGCTAAATCTTTAACTAGTTCACGAAAATCGACTCGTCCATCAGCCGTAAAATAAAAAATGACTTTGTTTCGGTCAAACGTATACTCAACATCCACTAATTTCATTTCTAGTCCATGCTCTTCGACTTTCTTTAAGCAAATTTCAAAAGCTTCCTTAGCCGCTTCATTATTTTCTTGTACAATGATCCGATCTTTTTCATCGGCTACTCGAATCACTTTCTTTAACGGGAGGACAATATCGTTTTCATCAACTTGTTTTTTTCCAACTACCACTTTACCATATTCAATGCCACGAATGGTTTCAACAATCACGTAATCATCTTTATTTATATCAAATCCATTTGGATCAAAATAATATATTTTACCCGCTTTTTTAAAGCGAACACCTACTACTTCATACAAGCTTATCCCTCCTGCAATGTTAACACCAGCTGCTCCATTAAAAGCTGAGGATTGACATTAGCATTCAATCTTTTCTTCGCTTCCATAATAGAGGCAACATGGTTTATAGCAGCACGCTGACTTGTTTGAAGGGCGTGTTGCTTTAACATTGACGACAAATCTAAATATATAACCTGTTCTATAAGTCCAGACTGAATCGAAATAATATCTTTATATAAAAAAAGTAAAAAATCTAATCCATATTCAAGCTTTTCTTTATCATCAAAAAATGGCATCCATTGACTATGAATATATATCAACACTTTATTTTGACGGGAAGTTAATATTTCATATAATTTTATCACTTTCGTTCTAGCTTCTGCAAACCAATCATCTTGACAAAATTGCTGTGCTTCTGTGATATTATTGGTCACATGACTAGCAAGGGCAGCTATATGGCTTTGGATTCCTTCCTTTTCAAGCGCTTCTTTCATAATATGAGGAGGTAAAGGTTGAAAAGATAAGATTTGGCACCTTGATAGGATGGTACCTAAAATTTGGTGAATTTGTTCTGTTAGTAGAATAGCCATTGTCCCTCTTGTCGGCTCTTCTAAAAATTTCAATAGGCTATTAGCTGCATTGGCTGTCATTTTATCGGAATGAGAAATAATATAGAGCTTACGATTCGATTCAACACCTGTTTTAGCAAACTCCTCTTGTAACGCTTGAATTTGCCATTTTTTAATGGACATACCATCTGGTTCAATAAAATGAACATCCGGATGATTCCCAGTTTGAATCCTTTTACAGTTTTTGCATTGTTCACATGGTTTATAACCATCCATTAAATCCTCACAAAAATAGCTTCTCGCAAGTAATAAAGCTGCATCCTTTTTTCCTGTTCCTTTTTTACCCTCAAATAAATAGGCATGAGTTAAGCGATTTTTTCGTATCGTGTTTTGAAAAATTTTTAATACTCTTGGCTGATATTCCTCTAATTCATTCCAAGAAATCATTATTACATCACTCACTTACTACGTGTAAAGGTTAATTAATAGCCCTTTGATCTCTCCAATTTTACCAAGAATGTCAACACCTTCTTTTTCCTTCTCTAAAATATCATCCGTAAGATCGATTAGCTTTTGATCAATATGTTTAATAACGGTATGGGTTCGTTTATTTCCGTAAAAGTCCCAGCTATTTGATTTTTTTAAAGACATACCGTATTCAACTGCTTCTTGAATAAATCGTTTAACAATCTTTTTAAATCTTGAGAGATCTTGAAAGCTTCTAGACTTACTTAAACGATTTCCTACCTCTTCTAGTTCCTTCATTAATGCATTTAATTGTTCAACATATAACTTAGACTCTTGTTTTTTGACAAGCTCATGAAATGACTTTGTCCCATTTATGCCTGTATTTTGTTGTAGTTCCTGTTTGGCTACAATTGTTCTTATGTTCTCATTTACCTTCATTGCTTCTTCACCTTTAAAATTGATGGAATGAATCGACTGGTAATACAAAAACCGTTGCTCCGCCAACTTCGACTTCAACAGGATAAGGAACATATGAATCAGCATTTCCTCCCATTGGCGAAACTGGAGCCACATATTGTCCTCGAGATTGACAGTTATCCTTTATAATTTGAAGTGCCTTCTCCACACGTATATCTTCTGTCCCAATCATAAAAGTCGTGTTACCAGATTTTAAAAAACCTCCCGTACTCGCTAGCTTTGTCACACGGAAATTATGCTCGGTTAAAGCCTTTAATAGACGGTTACTATCCTGATCTTGAACGACCGCCATAATGAGCTTCATATAAAAGCCTCCTTATTTATATTTTAACACGGTTTATATGAGGTGGCATTCCAGAGAAACATCTTTCCATATATTATCTTTCATTATAACTATCTTTTTACAATAGAATTACGACAAATATGGATTGATAACCTTCTTTACTTCATAAAGCACAGATTCAATAGGTTGATTTGCATTAATGACTTTTATACGTTCCGGGAAACGATTCAACACTTTTTGATAGCCTTCATAAACCTTATAATGAAATTCCAAATGCTCTAAATCTAATCGATTTACTTCTCTTTGTTTATTTATCGAAATTCTTTCTAAACCTATTTCCGGCTTGATATCAAAATATAATGTAATATCCGGCATTACGCAGTCAATAGCAAACTCATTTATTTTCAGTACCTCTTCTATACCAATTCCACGAGCATATCCTTGATAAGCAAGAGAGCTATCGATAAATCGGTCACATAAGACAATTTTATTATCTTTTAAAGCTGGTATCACTTTTTCAACTAAATGCTGTCTTCTCGCCGCTGCATATAATAGAGCTTCTGTTCTCGCATCCATCATCGTATAGTCTTTATTTAAAATAATTTCTCTAATACTTTCTGATATTTTTATTCCCCCTGGTTCTCTTGTTGAAACAACTTGAAAACCTCTTTCTTCTAAATTCTTTACTAGTTTAGACAATACTGTTGTCTTTCCTGCTCCTTCAGGTCCTTCAAATGTAATAAAAAGTCCTTTCATAACAATATCTCCTTTACTTCGTATAAATCATGATTTTTCCTTCATTTAAACCTTCTCCACCTTGAAATCTTGCGTTCATTTGAAGAAGTGTTTGAATCTGCTTAATATGTTGAAGCGAAATTTTTTCTCCAGTCATTAAAAGTGGAATTCCTGGTGGATATGGAATAATCATCTCTGCACATAATTCTCCAATTGCATTTTCAAAAGAAACAAGCTTTTTATTTAATTTTGATAAATTTTTATATGTAAAAAGTAATTGACTAATGGGTTCAACTTCAACGGATGGGAATACGTCTGCACGTATATAAGGTGCTTTCTCCATAACTTTAAAAGAGTTAAATATTTTATTAAAATAATTTTTGGGTTCAGCTTTTGCTGCCAATGGTAAAATTAATAGAACATTCACTGGATCAGCTAATTCAGGAAATATAGCTGACTCTTCAAATATTTGTTGTAATTGAAAACCAGTTAATCCATTAGTCGAACGAACCGTTATCTTTAAGGGATCCTGGACAATGTTTTCATCATGAGATGTTACTAGGCTAATTCCATGAAGCTTACTTATTTCATTTGTTATTATTTTAATAGTTTCTTTTATTTTTTGCTCTTTTTCAGCAAGCATTTGTACATATGCTCTCGCTAAATCAAGGGAAGCCATGATTAAGTAGGATGGACTACTTGATTGTAAGACTTTTAAATAATGACTAACCTTTTCTTCTTCAATAAAACGACTATTAAAATGCAAAAAAGAACCCATGGTTAATGCAGGTAACGTTTTATGGGCAGAATGAATAACAATATCTGCTCCCATTTCTACAGCTGATTTTGGAAATATGCTTCCTACAATAAAATGAGCGCCATGTGCTTCATCTACTAACACAGGAATATGATATTGATGAGCTAGCTGAATAACCTCCTCAAGTTTTATATAGGATTGACCATAATAATTAGGATTGGTTAAAATAAGCGCCTTTGCCTTCGGGTATTGTTTAATAGCATCTCGGATCGTTTCAATCGATACATACGAAGGTAATTGAAGATCGCAATCAAACTTCGGTGCCAAAAATACCGGGATAGCTCCTGCTAACTGTATTCCATGAATAATTGATTTATGACAGTTTCGCTGGACTAAAACATAATCACCTTCACTAACACAAGATAAAATCATAGCCAAGTTTCCAACAGTTGATCCATTGACTAAAAAGTAGGTAGACTTTACTCCATACACATGAGCCGCTAATTCTTGCGCCTCTTTTATAACGCCAGAAGGTGCGTGTAAATCATCTAAGTCTGTTAATTCTGTCACATCAAGCTTTAAGATTTCTGAGAAAAATGAAAAACCCTTCTCATAAAAAAAGGACCCGTTTTTATGACCAGGTACATGTAAGGATAGTGGTTTTTTTTGATGATGCTGAACTAATGCGTCGTATAATGGAGTTTGAATATCTTTCACACTCATCGTCCTTCTCTAAATACAAAATTCTATTTTTATTATATCAATACAATCATGATACAAAAATAAAACTTGGCATTTTCAATAGAAAAGCCAAGTCAACCCTTTAAGAATAAATTTGTGTTGATTTCACTTTCTTTAATTTTTCTATAAAATATTGATATTTCGGTTCATTCGTATTTGTATCAATGATTTCTCTTTCACATTCCACACAAATAAAACTGGTGTACAGATGGATTCCGTTTTCTTTATACTCGTGACATATAATACATCGTTCCCCAATCATACCGCGCCCATCTCCTGACTTCATACATTCTCCACCTCCATCCCCCAGTTTTTCCAAAAATAAAAATTGTATGCAATATTTCGAATATTACCACTCCATAAAATACTATGGCATTCTTAAGTTGTTTGTGTATGTCTGTAAAAAAAGACACAAAAGAGAAGGACTCAAAAACAAATAAAGGGTTTGACCACACAATACAATATATAGCGTCTAACTCAAACCGACTATATATTGTGTTATTTTTGTGAGGTCAAACCCTTCTGAGACAGCCTCTTCGTTTTAGGAATGAATTTTTTCGTCTTTTAATCCTGCCCAAAATGCGGCAATAATTGATAAAAAGACGACTATAATCGGTGCATACATTATAAGAAAGGTTTGCATAATTGATTCCTCCTACAGCTGACCTTTTACGTAATTTTTGTTAAATAAGAAAAGCTTTAATAATAAATAAAGGGATGGAATTAGTAGAAAAAGTCCTGCAATAAAAGCTATCACTAAAGAAACAGCCATTGTTTCATTGGTAAAACCATCATATATAGTTAAATATGGATATAGCAAATACGGGTAATGTGAAATTCCATAAGCATAAAATGCTAGGCCATACTGAAGTACTAATAGAATAAAAGACCAACCAAAATAGCCTCTTTTCACAATTAAATAAAGTGAGAAGATAAATAAAAGGAAAGATCCTATTAACATCCAAGAAACATCCATTAATCGAACAAAATGTTCCGGATTATGGTATTTTAACTGATAAATAATTAACAGAGCTGATAAAATGGTAGGGCCGCTCCAAATAACCGTATATCTTCTCAATAAATCTCTTGCTTTGAAATCACCAGCTTCATGAGCATAGTAAGTTAAAAAGTTAGCTGAAATATATAGGACACTTACGATACTTAACAAGACAATGCTCCATGTAAATGGACTAATAAATAAATCTTTATAAAGTAACGTAGGGTGATGTTGAGACAAGTCGACAAAACCACCTTCTGAAATCACAAGTACAATCGATAAAGAAGCAGGGATAAACAATCCTGTGATTCCATATAAAAACATATATAGCTTATGATCTTTTAATCCATAAGTGGAAAAAGCATAATAAGATCCGCGAATAGCTAAAAGGATAATTGATATACTTACTGGAACTAGTAAAGTATAGCCATAATAATAAGCCGTTTTAGGGAAAAAACCAACAATTCCTACGAAAAAGAATACTAAAAACACATTTGTTACTTCCCAAACAGGTGACAAATAGCGTTGAATAATCTTATGAATTACATGCTTTTTCTTTGCCATATCACTGTATGCACTAAAAAATCCAGCTCCAAAGTCAATCGAAGCAACAATGATATATCCAAACAAAAACAACCAAAGAACAGATATTCCAAGTAACTCAAGTGTCATGAATAGATCACCTTCTTCTCAACAGAACGGTCCGTAAGCTCCTGTTCAACAGGATTTCGTTTAAACATTTTGATGAGAACGACTACACTAACGACTGCTAGTAAAACATATAGTACAGAAAAAATAACAACTAAAACCTCTACTTGTGTTGAGTTTGTTGCCGCTTCTGATGTTTTTAAAAAGCCTCGTAAAATCCAAGGCTGTCTTCCAATCTCTGCAAAAAACCACCCTATTTCAATCGCAACCATAGCTAATGGACCTGAAATGATGATCGCATTTAGCATCCACTTTTTATCAACCATCTTCCAACCCTTCTGAACTAACACCCAGTATAATCCAGATATTATAGTTAAAAAGATTCCAATCACAACCATTAAATCAAATAAGTAATGAATATATAAAGGTGGCCTTTCTTCCTCTGGAAATTCATTTAATCCTATAACCTCGGAGTTTGGTATATTATGTGCCAAAATACTCAAAGCATACGGGATTTCGATTGCTCCTTTTACTTCCATTTCCTCATTTAAGGTTCCAAATAAAATTAACGGTGCATGAGATTCTGTTTCAAAATGCCATTCTGCAGCAGCTAATTTTTCTGGCTGATATTCAGCAAGAAATTTTCCAGATAAATCTCCTACTAATACATTTGCAATGGAAAAAATAAACGCTGCTTTCATGGTTAAGTGTAAAGCTTTTTTATGATAAACATGTTTATTTCCTCTTAATAAATGAAAAGCCGCAATAGCTGCTAATACAAGTGATGACGTCATATACGCTGTAGTCAAGACGTGTCCAACCTTTGTTGGCATAGCAGGATTAAACATAGCCATAATTGGGTCAATATTTGTAATTACACCATTTTCCATTGTATAGCCTTGTGGAGTGTTCATAAACGCATTAACAACCGTTATAAAAAAAGCCGAAGCAGATGATCCAATGGCAACTGGAATTAATAAAAAGAAATGCTTTTTCTGATCTTTAAATCGATCCCATGTATATAAATAAATTCCTAAAAATATAGCTTCAAAGAAGAACGCGAACGTTTCCATAAATAGTGGAAGACCAATTACCTGTCCTGCTACTTCCATAAATTTTGGCCATAGTAGAGATAATTGTAATCCGATTGCTGTCCCTGTTACGACACCTACAGCAACTGTAATCACAAACCCTCTAGTCCATCTTCTGGCTAATAGTATATAATGCATATCATTTTTACGTATACCAACCCACTGAGCTATTGCTATCATTAATGGAACACCGACACCTAAAGTGGCATATATAATATGAAAAGAAAGAGTCAATTCCGTTAACAATCGACTATAAAAAACTGGATCACCATTCCACATCTTCTATCCCTCCCTTTAGAAAAACAATTTACCGATTATAGATAAAAACATTATAATAGCCACTATAAAACTTAAAATAATCAGCCTTCTTTCTTGGGCTTTCCACATTTATCACGCACTCCTTATGGGTGTAATTAGATTAGATAACAAACAAAATGCTCTTTTCAATTTCATTGTAAAAAAAGCAAACTTATTACTACATGGGGTATTTCCCCTATTAGCAACGTATTTATGAATACTTTGTGTCGAAAAAATAGGAAAAGCTAAAAGTATTTGTTGACCTATCGTAAAGATGAAACGGGAAGTTTATTAGCTTCTAACGCCCGGAGCTAGACGTAAACCAACATTGAACAACGTTGTCCACAAGCTGTAAATTTATCATTTCAGATAAAGAAAAAAGAAGGGACTGTCTCATAAGAGTCAGACCCCACATATCTAAACCAATATATAGGTATTTAACACTTAATTAAGAGCTATATATTGGATTGAGGGGTCTGAGCCTTTCATTTTGAGACAGTCTCTTCTTTTCTATAAAACTATAAATAAATTTTAAATAAAGATCTCATACCAAATTTTAATCACTGTAGCTCCTATTAAGACGAGTAAAATCATTTCAAGTATTTTTGTATTTATTTTTTTACTGAAATGTGCACCTAATGGAGCAGCAATTAGACTTGCAACAACCATCACAATGGATGGAACTAACAGCATATGTCCACCAATAATTTTACCAATTGTTGCTCCAATTGATGAAATGAATGTAATGGCTAAAGAAGAACCAATTGCTATTCGTGTTGGTATTTTTAAAATAACAAGCATAACGGGAACTAAAATAAAGGCACCCGCAGCACCAACAATGCCAGATGCTATTCCAATAATAAAGGATATCACTACAGCATAAACTCGATTAAATATTAACTCTTCTGCTAAATCGTTATCATTTGTTTTAGATTTTGAAGTAGAAAAAATCATCAATATAGCCGCTAGCAATGCTAAAATAGCGTACACCATATTAATTGTGTCATTGCTTAAAAATTTTGATCCGAATCCTCCGATAAAACTTCCAATAATAATAGACGTACCCATATAAATGACAAGTGGAATAGAAATATATCCACCTTTTCTAAATACAAACATTGCAGCAAATGTTGAGAAAAAAACTTGAATGGCACTAATTGCTGAAACTTCTTGTGCTGTAAAAGCAGTAAAACCGAATAGTGGAGGAATATATAAGAGCATTGGATATTTTATAATTGAACCTCCAATTCCAACCATTCCAGATAAAATAGAACCGATTGCTCCAATTAAAAATAATAGAAGAATAAAGGAAATATGAAATTCCATTTACAAAATCCTCCCCCACTACATTAAATCAACAAAATGATTCTTGATAGCATACTTTATTAATTCATGTTTATCTTTTAAATTTAATTTTTGCATAATATTTGCTTTATGGTTTTCGACTGTTTTGGGACTTATATTTAATTGGTTGGCTATTTGCATATTTGTGTATCCTAAAGAAGTTAAACGTACAATTTCTTTCTCTCGTTGTGTCAATACAGACTTCTTTTTCCTTCCTTCCATCAGCTTTTTAAGCTGTGTTTCAGGAATTTTGGTTCGGTAAAACATTTCACCTTTCATCACTCTTTGCATCGCTTCATATAATTCATTTGCCTCACTATTTTTTAACAAATAACCATGTAATTGATTTTCAAGTGCTTCTCGAACATAAATTTCCTCATCATGCATAGTTAGTAAAATAATTTTTGTATTCTTAACTTCGGTTAAAATCGTTTTAGATGCAGTAAACCCATCCAATCCATCAGGCATAGATAAGTCCATTAAAACAATATCAGGACGATGTTTAATAGCTAACGTAATTGCTTCAGAACCGTCGCTTGCTTCAGCTACCACTTCTACATCCGGAAACTCCTCTAATAAAAGTCTAATTCCTTTGCGAATTAATACATGATCATCAACAATCATTATTTTCATTCATAAATCCCGCCTTAATTGGTATTTCAACATGAATATGAGTTCCTTGAGATATTTTAGAATGAATATTAGTAGTTCCTCCTAACTGATTTATTCGTTCTTGAATATGACGTAATCCCAACCCTTCCTTTTTTTGATTTGGATCAAAACCTTGACCATCATCTATAATTTGGATGTTAAGATGGTCTTCTATTTTTTCTATCATGACTTTCACATTCATTGCTTTTGAGTATTTCATAATATTGTGAAGAGCCTCTTGAATAACTCGATATAAATTAGTTTCAATAGTTGGATGTAATCTTTCTTCTAGATTGGTATAAAAGAAAAAATTCGTATCAGTCATTTTTTGTTCAACAGATCGAATTAAAGAATCAATGGTTGGAATTAAACCTAATTCATCCAGACTTTTGGGACGTAATTGCTGAGAATATAATTTGACATCTTCCATAACCTTTCCCAATTCTTTTCGAACCTCGTGAATATAATCATGCAATTTCTCATCTTTGATTCTTTGAATAATGTTATCAAGAGCAATCGCAATACTATATAAGGACTGACCAACACCATCGTGCAATTCTTGAGCTAGTCTTTTATGTTCCATTTCCTTTGCTTCTGTTAGCTGCTTTAACATTAGTTTTGAAATTCTAGCTTCTTCTTCTTTTTTCTTGATGGTTTGATCACGTAACACCAGTAAGTAATACTTTTCGTTCGAATCGTCATCCTCTAATATAAGAGCCGTACTCATTTCAACATCAATAAGCTTCCCGTGATATGTAGGCATTTCTGATAAAAAATAAGGGACTTCTTCTGTTGATATTAAATAACAACGCTCTTCTCCCTCTTGAACTTGTCGATTTTGACAAAATGAGCAATAAGGAACTTTATCTTTAATGTTCCATCCAGTAAGCCTTTTAGCTGCTGGATTCATTTCAATAATCTCTCTTTTTTGATTCATGACTATAATTCCATCTTGTATATAGTGGTAAATTTTATCTAAGAATAAATTTTTATCCTTCATCTTTTTGGCTCCCTTATATCCTTTTTTCTTCAAATAAATTGAAATATAATTGGGGAATGTAGAGGGTTAAAGATGGAGAAAAGGAGGCTCTCCACATAGGGTAAAACCTCCTGTCATTACTGCAATAAAGAGTTTAGTTTAAAATTCTCAGTTCACTACATCAGTTATTTTATTTATCTGGCAACTGGAAGCTTTTCTTTTGCCCATGCTAAATATCCGCCTTTTAAATTTACCACGTTTTTAAATCCGTTGGCTTGAAGTAAGCTCACACCAATTGCTGAACGGGCACCAGAGCGACATTGAACGATATATTTTTTATCCTTTGAAAGTTCATGCAATTGGTCTAATAATGTTCCAAGCATAATATGCTTAGCTGATTCAATTCGTCCTGCATCCCATTCTGATTGATTACGAACATCAATAAGAACATAATTGTCATCATTTAAATGCTCTTGTAATTGTTGAACATCAATTTCTTCATAACTTTCTAGTTTTTCTTCATCTTTTAATACAGTAGACGGATCTATAGAAGCTACAACTCGGTCTAAGCCGATGGATGCTAATACTTTACGGATTTCTGAAACTTGGCTTTCTTCTGCAATAAGAACAATATCTTGATCATAATTAATGATCCAGCCAGCCCAATTTGTAAATGATTTGTTAAAAGGAATGTTGATGCTTCCTTGATAATGAGCTTCTGCAAAGGAATTAGATGGACGAACATCAACCATCACTGTTTTTTCACCAAACTTTTCCAGTTCTTGAGCACTTGATAAAACAGGAATCGTTTCGCCCTTTACATATTCTGGACCAATTTTATTCACCTTTTTCATCATGGCAAAATATTTTGGAGGCTCAGGTTGACCTGCTAACAATGCTTTTACAAATTCTTCTTCGTCTTCTATTTTTAGAGCCCAGTTATTTAATTTTTCGTAGCCTACAGTGGAGACAGGAACAGCTCCAAGGGCTTTTCCACATGCGCTTCCGGCACCATGTGCTGGCCAAACCTGCAAGTAGTCAGGAAGCTCCTTAAACTTTTTCAATGATTGATACATTTGCCTAGCCCCTATATCTGCTGTACCAACGACTCCAGCGGCTTTTTCAAGTAAATCTGGACGACCTATATCACCAACAAACACAAAGTCTCCAGTGAAGATACCCATTGGTTCTGTAGAGCCTCCACCTTTATCTGTTAAAATAAATGAAATGCTTTCTGGCGTATGACCAGGTGTATGAATAACCTTTAATTCAATATTTCCAATGGTAAAAACACTACCTTCTTTTACAAGAACATGATTTACTTCATCTAAATACTGATATTTCCAGTTTTCATCCCCTTCATCGGATAAATATAATGTAGCATCACAATGTTTCGCAAGTTCTTTGGCTCCTGATACAAAGTCAGCATGAATATGTGTTTCAGTTGCTGCTGTAATTTTTAGCCCTTCCTTTTCTGCTGTCTTTAAATAAGGTTCAATATTTCTTGCTGGGTCAATAACAATTGCTTCACCAGTCCTTTGACATCCTACTAAGTAAGACATGTGTGCTAAATTTTCATCAAAAAATGAACGAAAAAACATAATAGATCCCTCTCCCTATTTTGATTTTTTCTCAATGACTTCCAATAATATTTCTAAATACTTAAATGTATTTTGTACCGCTGGACTTTTTAACATGCGATAAATTCGAAGTATTGATACATTGCCATTATCTTTTTCAAGATCAAATCTTTTATTTGTTTCCTTCAAGATATCCATCCCTTTTTCTACAGGGATTACATTATTTAAGCCCTTGACTGCATATTCAATAGATTGAGAATCTGAAAGAACATTCCTTAAAAAGAGGATCAATTCTTCTGATTTTTCCAGAAGCTGTGTAAGTCTTGGGAGCAATTGTAATATAGTCAATAGTGACTCCATATGCTCTGTTGTAAGAGATAAACTCTCAACTCTTTTCTCAACCTTATTGGCAAGGCCTTCAAGTGATTGCTTATCATTTAACACATACATTAAAAATGATAGTTTTTCTTCCATTGACTGAACTGCGGATGTGAATTCTGGTAATTTGGAAGCTAGGTATTGTAAAGACTCTATTTGCTCAGGATTTTCTAGCTCTTTTAATACCTTTTCAAAATCTGATTCCTTTGTAATTGAAGCCATGGTGTCCCCCCCTTTCAAAAGGATGAACTTTACATTAATCCTTTTAACATTCCATTCCAATACATAATTGGTAAGAAGTCTTTTTTCATGATATACATACTCATCCGCTCTTTTGATTGGTCAATAGGGAAGGATTCTTCTGGATTTTTGTCATAATCAAACTCAGCAAGAACTAGCTTGTTATATCCAGTAACTAATGGACAAGATGTATATCCATTGTATTGCGCTGTCATTTCTTTTCCATTCATTAAAGCAATTAAATTGTCAGCAACAACTGGCGCTTGTTTTCGGATTGCAGCACCAGTTTTTGAAGTTGGTAAATTTGTACAATCTCCTGCTCCAAAAATATTGTGATACACTTTATGTCTTAACGTATATTTGTCTACATCTACCCAGCCAGCATCATCTGCAATCGGACTCTTGGCAATAAAGTCATGAGGTCCCATTGGAGGTGTTACATGAATCATATCGTAGTTTAGTGTAAATACTTCTTGATTATCTAAGTTTTGGAATGTTGCTTTTTTATTAGGTCCATCAATTTCAATAAGTTCGACACGGAATTTTGTGTCGATTTCCTTACGTTTAACTACTTCCTCTAAAGTTTCTGCATAACGTTTAACAGCAAAAATATTTGGTAACCCTGATGCAAAAATAATATTCGCTTTATGACGAACCCCTGATTTTCTAAAATAATCATCCGCCAAGTACATAATTTTTTGTGGTGCTCCTCCACATTTGACTTGTGTGCTTGGCTGTGTAAAGATTGCTGTTCCACCATTAAATTTCTTTATGTTTTCCCATGTGCTTTCTACTGTCTTATGAGAATAGTTACTACATACTCCGTTTCGGCCGATAGTTTCTTTTAATCCTTTAATTTTATCCCAATAAATTTTTACCCCAGTCGCAACAACTAAATATTCATACTGAATTTCTCTTTTTTCTTTTGTTTTTAATGTGTTTTTTTCTGGATTAAATGCTATTACTTCTTCTTTTAGCCATAAGGCTCCATCAGGAATGAGTGTTTTTTGATCACGTACTGAATCTTTTAGTTCAGCCGCACCACCACCCACTAATGTCCATAATGGTTGATAGTAATGTTTTTCTGATGGATCTATAATCATTACTTTATCTTTTAACGAAGGAGCCTTTCTTAACAATCTTGAAGCAATGGAAATTCCTGCTGAACCTGCTCCAACAATAGCAACCTTAACTTGATACATGTTAGACATAGTAGTCCCCCCTTTTATGAAGTCGCTTACAATATTGAGTTGCTAATTTACTTTTATTGTATATGGAAACAGTTGAAATACCCATAGGGGAATACCCTTATATTTTATTTTTGTATTGTTGGAAGATATTAAAGGAAGTGAATTAATAAAAGTAGCTGTAGTAGGAATAAAAATAAGTTGATATAGTAGTCTTTTTTCACCGTAGAAAAGGGATGTCTTAATTCATTGTGGGTGAATGTACATTCAGAAAATAAAAAAGAACAGCTTTAGTTAGCTATTCTAAAGGTTTAGTATTCTATTTTTTATGGGCAACTCATCTATCATTCTTTTTCATCCACTTATATTTTCACATAATAAAAAAAGAGTAGCTTCTCGCTACTCCTTCTCTTGCCTGGCAACGTCCTACTCTCACGGGGGATCACCCCAACTACCATCGGCGCTCGAGCTTATCTTCCGTGTTCGGCCTGCGTTTTGCGATGAGCTTCGAATCTCTGCGTCACCTACGCTCGCTCAGATCCTCATGTACCCGCCGAACGTACACTCCGGTCTTCGCTCGCTTGCTTCCTTGATCTTCTCGCTCCTCCCAAACCTCGGTGTTTCTACTTCTCATCTAGTTCTTTATTTTC
>Ga0180434_10000386_pt1 | contig 64962 bp, 53 predicted proteins | sample SS_ome_7_FD_132453 | JGI IMG/M metagenome (GOLD analysis project Ga0180434, IMG submission 132453) | Hypersaline lake sediment archaeal communities from the Salton Sea, California, USA - SS_1_D_2 metaG | ecosystem: Environmental > Aquatic > Non-marine Saline and Alkaline > Hypersaline >...
GGCCCGGCCTCCGATAAGAGTCGCGTTCCAACGATCTCATCGGCATGCCGGGCCGCCTCGCTTTCATCTTCCTTGCTCCCTCCCCCTACCTGCAGTACCCTGAAAACCTGCGAAAGGCCAGCTGGCGAATGGGATGGCTATGAATGGTTCACGGACAACTCAGACGGCCCTGGGACACCTTACGACCTGGGAGACCCCATTCCCAAGTTCACTGGATGGATCAACTTCGATTCCACAAACCTGTACCTCGCGTTTGACGTTGAGCGAAGCGGGAAGCTTGATAATCATCAAGTCAGCGTTGACGTCCCGGCTTCCGGCGTTTTCGACGACCCGGATTCTTTCTACGCAGTCTGGCCGCAAGGCGACGCGAATCCGACTTTCAGGGAATATTACGATACGGGGACTGATTATCCATGGGACCGTAATAACAGGTCAAGTACATGGGGAAACAACGTCATTGCCGCCCGCACGGATCCAGGGGATGGACACCACTATTTCGAGTGGCAAATCCCTCTGGCGTCAATCGGCGCCTCGTGGGGCGACACCATAGGGCTCAAGATTATGGCCCGCGATTACATCAACAGTGGCCACAGTGTGAACACCTATCCAGACTTTCCGGCAGGTGTGACGTACGCTTTCCCCGACTCACGCCTGGAAGTGTCGGGAAACTATGAGGATGTGACGCTGGTCCCCGAACCCGTCACCATGGCCGGCCTCGTCCTCGGCATCGGCGCCCTGGGCGGCTACGTGCGTCGGCGGAGGAACGCGTAACGCAAACACCCGGCCGCGTCGCGGCCGGGAGAAAGACACGATGGGAAGCCGGCAGCGCTGCCGGCCGGCTTCCCCCCCCGGGCCTGGCGTTCAGGCCCGACGCAAGCCGCACCCGAATCGGCAGCAGAGGGGAACCTCCGAAAGGAGGGGAAAGAACCATGAGATATCTGACAGCACTCGCAGCACTCGGCCTTCTACTGGCCGTCACCACGACGGCCGGGGCCAACACCTGGGGCACCGCCCGCATCAGGCATGAGGGGTTCGGCTACCACGGCATCGCCGGGGTCAACTGGGACCACGACAATGACGGTGTGTACGAGTACAATTACAACAACAATGTTTATGTCGGCGAATACAGGTTCCGCTTCGACAAAGATCATGCCGACAGCACCTCCCTGGCGAGGAATCTGCTGAGCGACCCCTTCTATGCCTTCTGCACCGACCTGGAACAGGAGCCAGGTGGATGGGCCACCTACGACATGGTCGACGTGGAAGACGCGCCCATCATGACCCTGGATTCGCCCATGGGTGAGGCCAAAGCCAACGACCTGCGGGAAATGTTCGGCGAGAACCCTCCCGCCACGTTCATCGGCACCGATAATCAAAGGGCCGAAGCCTACGGCGCCGCGGTCTGGGAAGTCGTCTTCGAGAATGAGAATAACGCCTACGACTTCGATGCCGGCACCCTCACGATCAACGGTTGGGACGGCAGCGCCAAGACTTACGCCCAGACCCTGCTGGCCAGCATCACCGGCGACACCGAGAACTACGACCCCGACCTGTTCGCCCTGACCAACGCCAACCTGCAGGACATGACACTGACTGTGCCCGGGTACGGCGGGATGATTCCCGAGCCGGTGACGATGGCGGGTCTCGCGCTCGGCATCGGCGCCCTGGGCGGCTACGTCCGGCGCCGTCGCACCTGACGTTTCCCCGGCGCTCGGCGGGCTTCGGCCCTCCGGCGCCGCTGCAACAGACAAAGGAATGAGGCACCGGCGGGCGGGAACGACCGCCCGCCGGCCACGTCGCGTGACGATTCGTCGCCACGGAAGGGGAGTTTGTGTGCAAATATAGCCACGCTTTATGCACTGCGTTCGTCCGTTCCGAGCGCTGACGGTCGTCACTCACGTCCGCTCTCGCAGCGATGACAGAGAGGCATGCACCTTTTGCGAGGTGAAGACGAAGAGTCCATCGGCTTTACGCTAAATCGTATTTTTCGCTTGCCATCGGGCGAATGCGCGTGTATAGTGCATTGATAAACACATCGGCGCCCCCAGGGAGTGGGGCAAGGAAGAAAACGATCCGGGGGAGCCGCATAAGGAGCGCTCCGATGCGCTTCCCACGTATCGTTTCCACCCTCCTTGCATGTCTGGTGGTTTCCTGCGCCGGGTCGGCAGGGGCCGCTCCCGTCGAAAAAACCGTTTCCGGCGTGCCCAGTTACGAATGGTACTACGGGTGCGGTCCTACGGCCGGCGGCATGATCATCGGGTACTGGGACGCCCACGGCTATCCGGACCTCATCACTGCCGGCGACGGCACGAACTCCTGGGACGATAACCAGGAGGCCGTCAAGGCCATGATCGCCTCCGAGGGGCACATTGACGACTACTGGGGGACGGACGCCGACCCGCCAACCCATACGGACAACTGTGTGGCGGACTTCATGGAAGCCTCCCGCGACCCGTTGGCCAACGGCGAAAGTTACGCCTACATGCAGGACGACGGCCTTGTGGGCTACGCCAACTACATGGGGTACGGCGACGCAGACGGCGACTACGTGTGGTACAACCATCTGTGGGACCTGTTCGTCGGCGAGATCGACGCCGGCCGGCCCATGGAGTTTTACGTCGACGTCACGGCCGACGACGAGGACCAGGCGAACCATTTCGTCGCGGCCATCGGTTACCGCTACGACGACGAAGGCGGAGGGGGCGAGCCCATCAACAAAGCGTACGCCTGCTATAACACCTACGACCACACCGTGCACTGGAAGGACTTCAAGGCCGTTGCGCCGGGCGAGACGTACGGCATCGAGACGGGCACGTGGTTCTATGCGCCCGAGCCGGCGGCGCTGGGGCTGCTGGCGGCGGGCCTGGGATGGGTGCTCGTGCGGCGACGGGCCCGGCGGTGAAAAATCAGGTCGTTTACGGAGGCTGCGCCCGCGCGGTCTCGACGGCGAATCCGCGGCCGGCGGCGCGCCCGGCGAGGGTCGTCCGATAACGCATCCGGCGGAGAGGGGTACGTTGCGGCCCCGGTGCGCCCCCGAGAGCGGCCGCTTCCGGCCGGCTCCGCCGCCGTTTTCATTTCACCCGGCCTGCTCCGGCCAGACCCCACGCAGCCGCCCGAGGGTGAGCCTGCCAGCCCGGGGGCGCTAAGTGCCAGGATAACATGGATTTGGATTTGCCTTTCGGCCGATTTCGTGTATAGTTTCAGGGTTGGCGCATGAGGTTATGCGTCAACGGCTTGTTGCCAAAAAGGGTCGGTGCGCGCCCGGCGTGACCGCTCTATTCCGTGGGGCGGGCAGCGGGATGGCGCCAAACAAGCGGGGGTCCCATGTCAACGTCCGTCCGCGCGTGGGGGGTGATGCTTCTTGCCGGCCTGACGGGGCCGCTGGCGGCCGGGTGCGTCGGCGAAGGCGGCCGGCTCCAGGCCTTTCTGCAGGACCGGCCCAAGCCGGTCTCGGGTGTGCCGTACCGCGTCCTGCCGCCCGACGTCATCACGGTCCGGTCCACCTATGTGCCGGAGATCGACGGCAGTCAGCAGCAGGTGCGGCCGGACGGCATCGTCAACCTGCCGCTGGTGGGTGAGATCGACGTGGTCGGCGAGAACCGGACCGGCCTGACGCCCACCCAGATCGAGGACCGCATCACCCAGGCCGCCCGCGACTACTACGAGCGGGTCGACGCCACCGTCGAGGTCACCGGCTACAACTCGCAGAAGGTGTACGTGTTCGGCCAGGTGGGCCGGCCGGGACCCCAGGCCTGGACCGGGACGAACACGGTGCTGGACGTGCTCGCCAACAGCCAGCCGACGAACCTGGCCTGGCCGGAGAAGACCCTGCTGGTCCGCGGCAAGACGCCGCGGCGGGGCGGATACCTGGTGGACGTCAAGGACCTGGAGGCAGCGGCCGAGGAGGCGCCGGAGGCCGGCTCGGCCGAGGCCGAGGCCGCCCCCACGGTCGTCGCCGAACCCGACAAGGAGGCCGAGGACCCCGACGCCATCGCCCCCCTGCCGAAACAGGTGGAGGCCAAGGTCCTCCGGATCGACCTGAAGAAGATGTACACCGAGGGGGACCTCTCGAAGAACGTGTACCTCCAGCCGGACGACATGATCTACGTGCCGCCCACCCCGCTGGCGAAGGTCGGGCTGGCGATTCAGGAACTGCTGTTCCCGGTGCGGCCGGCGGCCGAGACGGTCCGCCTGCCGGCCAGCGCCGCCTACTATGCCACCGGGGTGCCGTAAGGCCTGAAGGGGCGAGTATTCGCGATGCCTGAGGCGCCAGAGAACCAGAAGAAGCACACGCCGCGGGACGTCCTGCGCGTCGTGTTCCGCCACCGGGTGCTGTTCGCGCTGGGGACGTCGCTGTTCGCCATCGCGGCGCTGGCGACCATTCCCCACGTGCCGTACTTTGAGAAGAAGTACACGGGCACGGCCAAGTTCGAGCGCCGGGCCGACGCCGCGGCCGCCGAGCAGCGGCGGGGGGAGGCCGAGTCCTTCGAGGCCATCAAACTCACCCTCGAACACGAACTGAAGGGCCGGACCGCCGTCGAACGGGCCGTGGAGGAACTCGGCCTGACCAAGGGCCTGCCCCGCTCAAGCGACGGCCAGTTGACGCCGAAAGGCATCCAGGCCAGGCAGAAACTCGTCAAGCGCCTCGGGGAGGCCGTCAAGGTCGACTGGGAGGTCCGCAGCGAGCAGGTCGACCTCGTCTCGGTCCGGTTCACCCACGAGGACCCGGCCTTGGCCCAGCAATTGCCGAACACGCTGGTCCGCAACTACATCAACCGCGTCAGCGAGAACATCGTAGAGCGCCTGAGAGCCAGCCACGACTTCCTCCAGAAGCAGGTCGCGGACATCGAGCAGCGACTGGCCGCCGCCACCAAGCGCCGCATCGACTTCGAGGCCGAGCACGGCGGGATGCTGCCCGACTCGCCCGGCGCGCTCCAGGAGAAGATGCGCGAGGTCAGCGCCGACATCGACACCGTCCGCCGCCAGCAGACCACCGCCCGGCAGAAACTCCAGCGCCTCGAGGCCCTGGCCAAGAAGGTCCAGGAAAACCCCGACGAGCCGGTCCAGGTCGTCAAGGGCCCCAACCCGGAACTGGAGCGGCTCCGGGAGAAACTCCGCGAATACAAGGAACAACTCCAGGACGCCCGGACCCTCAGCCACATGACCGAGAAGCACCCCACGGTCATCACCCTCAAGGAGAAGATCGCCGAGATCGAGACGCAGATCGAGGATACGCCCGAAGAGACCGTCCTGGAGAAGGTCTACGGAGAGGGCGCGGACACCGAGAGCCTGTCGATGGCCCTGGCGGCCGCCCGCTCCGAGGCGGAGATGACCGCGGGGGAACTGGAGCGACTCCAGCGACGCCTGGACTCGCTCCAGGACCTGATGGGCAACTACTCCCCGGTCCGCCAGCAGTACCTCGACATCCTGGGCAAGGTCCGCGACCTGGAGGCCGAGAAGAAGGGGTGGCAGGATCGGCTGAGCGGCGTGGAGATGGCCCTCTCGGCCGAGGTCGCCAAACGCCGGACCCACCTGAACGCCGTCCAACTGGCCGAGAAGCAGTTCCAGCCCTCCTCGCCTTCGCTGATGAAGGTCCTGGGCTTCGCCCTGGCCGGCGGCCTGGCGTTCGGCGGGGGGCTGGTCTTCCTCGCCAGCCGGGTGGACCGCTCCGTCTGGACGCCCCGCGACGCCGAGCAGGCGTTCGGCGTGCCGGTGTGCGGCGTCATCGGCGAGATCGTCCCGCCGACGACCCGCCTCTGGCGGAGCGTCCGCCGGTTTGCCGTCGAACCGGCCATCGTGCTCCTGCTGCTGGCGGCCATCGGCATCGGATGCCTGAACACCGTCCTGTGGCTCCAGTACCCGGAGCAGTACGCCCGGTGGACTACCGCCCCCTTGGCCTACCTCGGCGAGCGGACGGCCGAGGTCTGGCCCATGATTCAGCAAGCCCTGTGAGGGCCGCGCATGTACCTGGACTTCTACAACCTGAACGAGTTCCCGTTCTCGATGGGCTGCGACGCCCGGTTCTTCTACGAGAGCGCCGTCCACCGCGAGGCCCTGGCCAACATGCAGTACACCATCGAGCAGCGCAAGGGCATGGTCCTGGTGACCGGCGAGGTCGGGGCGGGCAAGACGTTCCTCGGCACGGTGCTCGCCAACCGCCTGGGCGTCGGCACGCTGTCGGTCATGATGAACCATCCCCCGCAGTCCAGCAAACAACTGCTGCGGGCCCTGGCGAACAAGGCCGGCCTCTCGGTGCCGGACCGGGCCGACCGCCTCGCCCTGGTCGACGAACTCGAGGGGTACCTCGTCCGCCTGCACCGGCGGGGCCGGACCGCCGCCCTGATCGTCGACGAGGCCCAGGACCTGCCGCCCCAGGCCCTGGAGGAACTCCGGCTCCTGTGGAACTGGGAACGGGAGGGCCATCGGCTCGTCCAGATCGTCCTGGTCGGCCAGCCGGAACTCCGAGACCGCATCCAGGAACCCAAGTGGGAACCGCTGCGGCAGCGGATCGTCCTGAGTTACCACCTGGGGCACCTGTCGCAGGAGGACACGTCCGCCTACATCGCCCACCGCCTGCGGATCGCCTCCGACGGCCGGTGCCTGGCCGACTTCACCGACGAGGCCGTCCGCACCATTCACGAGGCCGCCGACGGCATCCCCCGGCTCATCAATACCCTGTGCGATAACAGCCTTCTGACCGCTTACGCCAAGGGCGTGTACCGGATCTACACCGACCTCGTGGGCGAGGTGCTCGGCGACATGACTTGCTGGAACGTGGGTACCCCGCAACCGACGCCCGCCCGCAGCACCGGTCCGGACGCGGAGTAGGAGCCCGACGTGGGCAACGTCTACGACGCCATGAAGAAACACGAGGCCGAGCAGGCCGCCCGCGCCGCCGCCGGGCAGGACGACGCCGGGAAGGACACGTCCGCGTCTGCGCAAGGCGCCTCCCCCGAGGCGGCCCCGGCCGCCGAGGCGCCGCGCCGGCCCCGCCGGCCGCGCCTCCGCACCAACGGCTACGCGCCCGAACTGGTGGCCCACGGCGACCGCGGCGGGCGGCTGGCCGAGGAGTACCGGGCCCTCAGGACCAACCTCCTGGCCCGCTACGAGGACGACCGATTCTGCATCCTCGTCACCTCGTCCCAGGGCGGCGAGGGCAAGACCGTCACCTGCCTGAACCTGGGGTTCGTCCTAGCCGAACTGCCCGACCGGCGGACCATCATCCTCGACTGCGACCTCCAGAAGGGCAACGTCAACACGCTTCTGGGGATGCCGGCGACGCCCGGCCTGGGCGACGTCCTCCGCGGCGAGGCGGCACCCGAGGCGGCCGTGCACAAAACCACCTGCGAGAACCTCTCCGTCCTTCCCGCCGGCGAGGTCGACCGGGAGGAGACAGGCGACCTGCTGGGCCGGCCGGAACTCGAGGAACTCGTCCAGACCCTCCGGCGCGAGTACGACTTCGTGCTCATCGATACCCCCCCCATCCGCGTGGCAGGGGCGCCGCGCCGCTATCGCCGCAGCATCAGTTACTCGACGGCCGGTATCCTCGGCCGCACCGCCAGGGACGCCCTTCTCGTCGTCCGCATGAATAAGACGCGGCGAGAATCGGTGGAGGCCTCGCTCCGGCAACTGAAATCGGCAAAGGTCCGACCGGTGGGCCTGGTCCTGACGCACCAGCGGCACGTCATCCCCGAGTTCCTGTACCGGCTATTCTGAGGGGGGCGGCCACGATTGAACCCGCACAGGCGAAGGGTGGACCGATGGGGGGCACTCCCGTCCGAGCCGAACAGGAAGGCCTCACCGACGAATGGGACGACTACGTCCGGGCCCATCCCCACGGCACGCCGTTTCATCTGCGGGCCTGGGGCGAGGCGGTGGAGGAGGCCTACGGCCATCGGGCCGTGCATCTGGCCGCCCGGAAAGACGGCCGGCTTGTGGGCGTGCTGCCGCTCTTCAAGGTGAAGAGCCTGCTGGCAGGCCGCCTCGTGGTCTCGGTACCGTACGCGACCTACGGGGGCGTCCTGACCGACTCCGGCGAGGCGGCTGGGACGCTCTTTGACAAGGCGAAGGGCCTGGCCCGGGACTTCGGCGCGAAGTACCTGGAACTCCGTCACCGGGAGCCGAGCGGCCTCGACCTGCCCGAGATCGACCGCTACGACACCTTCCGCAAGCAACTGCCGAAAGCAAAGGATGAGGTCCTCCCGGGGCTCCCCCGAAAGACCCGTGCGGCGGCCCGGAAGGGCATCAAGGCCCTGGGCGAGGACGCCGCCGCCGTCGGCCCACAGTGGCTGGATGCCATCTACGACCTGTACGCCGTCTCCCTGCGGCGCCTGGGCTCGCCAAACTACTCGCGGCGGTTCTTCCACGCGCTGCGGGAGAACTACGGCGAGGACTTCGTCTGCCTCGTGGTTCGCGACGCGGGCGAGCCGGTGGCGGGCGTGGTGAGTTTCAGGTTCCGCGACGAGATCGTGCCATACTTCTCCGGATGCCTGGAGGAGGCGATGTCCAAGCAGGTCAACAACGTGATGTACCTTCGGCTGATGGAGTGGGCGGTGGAGCGCGGCCTGCGGGTCTTCGACTTCAACCGCAGCCGCCGCGACAACCGCGGCCCGTACGACTTCAAGCGGCACCACGGCTTCGAGCCGACGCCGCTGCATTACCAGGTGTACCTGAACGGCGCCCAGGAAATGCCGAACCTGACGCCGAGCAATCGCACGTACGCCTTGGCCGGCCGCCTGTGGCGGAAACTGCCGCTGTGGGTGACCCGGCCCGCCGGGGCACAGATCACCAAGTGGGTGCCGTAGACCGAGGCACCCCGAGGGGACACATCAACCGGACAAGAACGTAGGCGGGTAGCTCAGTCGGCAGAGCGCCCGGCATACACCCGGGAGGTCGCGCGGTTCGAACCCCGCCCCGCCTACCAGCCTGGGACAGCCCGGTGAGCGACTGGCATGAAACGCCTCCTGTACATTGCGCACCGCGTGCCGTATCCCCCGGACAAGGGGGAGCGGGTGCGGGCGTTTCACCAGATACGGGCTTTGGCCGACCACTTCCGCGTGACCGTCGCGGCCCTGGCCCATTCCCGGCAAGACCGGCAATCCGCTCAGACACTGGAGCAGTGGTGTGAGCGCGCCGTCGCAGCCCCGGCCGGGGGGACCCTCGGTCTGGCGCGCGGCACGCTCGCCCTGCTCCGCGGCAAATCCGTGACCGAGGGGTACTTTCGCAGCCGACTTCTCGCACAAATCCTGAAAGAGGAGACGGCCCGCGAACCATTTAACATCATCGTGACCTACTCCTCCAGTGCCCTGCCCTACGGCCTGGCCATCCCGGCCGGAGCCCGCGTTGCCGACCTCGTGGACGCCGACAGCGCCAAGTGGGCAGCCTATGCCCACTCCGCCCGGTGGCCGAAATCCTGGCTCTACCGCCGCGAGGCCGAGGGCGTCCGCCGGCTCGAACGGCAGGCGGTCAACGAGTGCGACGCCGTCGTCCTCGTGAGCGAGGCCGAGGCTGAGGCCCTGGACGCCGCCGGCGACAAGGTCATCGCCGTCGGAAACGGCGTGGATACGGACTATTTTCAGCCACAGGAACGCCCGGCAGACGCCACCCCGACGCTCGTCTTCACGGGCACGATGGACTATCGGCCGAACGTGGAGGGCGTGTGCTGGTTCGCCGAGGCCATCTGGCCGGGCCTTCGGCGCGAGAGGCCGGACCTGCGCTTCGTCATCGTCGGCCGCAATCCCGCCCCGGCCGTCCGGCGGCTGGCCGAACAACCCGGCATCGAGGTCACCGGCTCCGTGCCGGATGTGCGGCCGTACCTCGCGCGGGCCACGCTGGTGGTCGCCCCGCTGCTGATGGCCCGCGGCATCCAGAACAAGGTGCTGGAGGCAATGGCCATGGGCCGGGCCGTCGTGGCCTCCCCCGCCGCCCTCGAAGGGCTGGACGTCGCATCGCTCGCGGAGGTCATCGAGGCCCAGCCGCCGGAGGCGTGGCAGCGGGAAATTATGGACCTGTTGAAGAACGATGCGCGGCGGGAGGCGGTCGAGCACGCCGCCCGGGCCTGCATCGAGCGAAACTATACGTGGGAGGCCCGCTTAGAGCCGCTGGTCAATCTGTGCTTGCGACTGGCGAATGAGCGTGACGGGACAGCGCAGAACATGGCGGGCCGCGAGAACCGAGAACCGGAAGGGCGAGCGCCGGCGCCCCTCCGGTCGGAGGGCACTGCGCCGTGAGTCCGCGAAAAGGGAAACTCGCCTGGCTCCTCGCTCTCGGCTACGCCGGCGTGCTTGCGGTGGTGAGCCTGCTCCCTTCCGGCGGCACGGGGCCGCTCTCGGGGTGGGACACAGGGATCAGTCCGGGCCTCCAGAACCTCCTGCACGTGCCAGCCTATGGCGTCTTGGTGTGGCTCGTATCGCGGGCGATGGGCCTGCGGCGGCTCAGGCACCTGGCCCTGACGGCCCTGGCCTGCGCGGCCTTTGGCGGCCTGCTCGAATGCGCCCAGGCGGCCGTACCGGGACGGTTCGGGTCGCTGGAGGATACGCTGCTGAACGCCGTCGGCGCCGCGGTCGCCATCCCGATCCTCTTCGGGCTGGCAAGACTCGGCGGACGGAAAGACGAGCAAGCGGCTCGCCATGGTTCAACCGCTTCCGCGTCGGGCACCGTGCGATGATTGAAGACCGCACCATCCTGTGTTTCGCCAGCGGGTACGACGCCCCGCCGACCAGCAAGCATCACGTGATGCACCTGCTGGCCGAGCGGAACACCGTCTTATGGGTCAACTACCACGCCTCGCGGGCGCCGTCGACGAGCGGGTCGGACCTGGCCTACGCCGCCCGCAAACTCGCCCAGGTGGCCGGCGGGCTGAAGCGTGAGCGGCCGAACCTGTACACGCTGACGCCGCTGGTCGCCCCCCTGCCCTCGTCGCAGGCGGCGCGGCGGCTGAACCGCGGCCTGCTCGTCGCCCAGATTCGCCGGGCCTTGGCGAAGGTCCGTCGCGGGCCGCTACAGGTCTGGTCCTTCACGCCGGACGTCGCCTACCTGCTGGACGCCTTCCCTGCCGAGAAGGTGCTGTACTACTGCGTGGACGATTTCGCCTCGTTCACCGGCTACGACCGCGAGCAGGTGCTCCGCGACGAGGCCGACCTCTGCCGCCGGGCCGACCTGGTGGTGACCACCGGCCATGCCCTCCAGGAGGCCAAGGCGCCGCTGAACCCGAACACGATCCTGGTGCCCCACGGCGTGGACTACGCGCACTTCTCGAAGGCGGTGACAAAGAACCTGCCGGTGCCGGAGGACATGCAGGGCGTTCCGCACCCGATCCTCGGATTCTTCGGCCTGATCCGCGACTGGGTGGACTTAGGGCTCCTGGCTGAGGTGGCCAGGCGGCGGCCGGACTGGCACATCGTCCTCCTGGGCGGCTCGACCGTGGACCTCGCGCCATACCGAGGCATCCTCAACATGCACTTCCTGGGCCGCAGGCCCTACGCGTCCCTCCCGGCCTACTGCCGGTGCTTCGACGTTGGCCTAATCCCGTTCAAGATCAGCGACCTGACGAAGGCCGCCTTACCGATCAAACTCCGCGAGTACCTCGCAGCGGGCCTCCCGGTCGTCTCAAGCCCTTTGCCGGACTTGGAGGCATGCGGCGGCCTCGTGCGTACGGCAAGGGACACGAAGGGCTGGATCAGCGCCCTGGAGTCTGCTGCGGGATCTGAGCAGTCCACGAGATACGATCGAAATCGAGCGATGAAGCGGGAGACGTGGCCGGAGAAGGTGGAGGTTATCTGCCAACGTCTGACAGGGGAATCTGATGGGTAACAGCACACCAAAAAAGTGCCTGATCGGCATCATGTTGCTGGCCATCGTTGCCATGGTGAGGCCGGCGGCGGCAGAGCCGATATACGTGCTCTTCACCGTCGACGTGGAAACACGGACGGCGTCCGGGCAGAGCGTGGAGCTCGATATCTGGGGCAAGGTGGCCGGACACACGCCCGCACACGGCATCGAACGCATGATGGACATCCTGGATGCACACCGCGCCAAGGGCACATTCTTCGTCAACGTCTACGGCATACCCACGCACGGCGAAGAGGCCCTGGCCGCCGTGTGCCGTCTCATCTCGGATCGCGGCCACGACGTGGAACTTCACACCCACCCGAAGCCGATGTTCGGCGTGGGCTACATGCAACACGCGGATCTCTCGACGCAGACGGAGATCCTTGCGGCAGGAGCAAGGCTCATCAAGGCCTGGATTGAAAAGACACCCATCGCTCACCGCGCCGGGGGCTACATGGCCAATACCGATACGCTCGTGGCCTGTCATGAGGCGGCCATACCGATGGACTTCTCGTACAACGTGGCGTGGCCGGCGAGCGGGCTGAGCGCCGCGAACCTGACTCGCAACGCCCCCCTGGCCCACGAGGGCGTGATGATCGTTCCGGTGACGGCCTACGTGCAGGCGAGTCTCGGCAATTGGCGCTCGTTACGGTTCCTGGACATTGAATCCAGTTCGCCCGCCGAGATCCGAGCCGCCGTCCGCGATCTGCACGGGCACGGGGTCCGCACGGCCGTCATCATGATGCACAGTTTCAGTTTTGTCCGCTTCGGCGAACCGAACCTGCGGGTCGAGCAAGCACTGGACGAACTTGTGGCGGAGTTTGTGGCCGACCCCGACGTCAAGGTCGTGACGGCTCGCGACCTCTACGAAATCTGGAAGCGCGACCCCGAGGCCCTTTCCGGCAGCGACTATCTCCCCACCACCGGCTGGTGGCTGACCTACTGCCGCGCGTGGCAGCGGCTGGATGAGGGCTGGAAGAACGTCGCCGTCGCCTTTGCGCCCCTCGTGCCGGCAACCGTTGTGGCAGGAGGCGGCGCCCTGTGGTGGCGCCGCCGAAGAAAGAGAACCCGGAACGCCGCATGAGCAAGGCCCGCATCTACGCCCGCAACCTCGCCGCCAACTGGATTGGCTACGGCGCCAACCTGGCGGTGATGTTCTTTTTGTCGCCCTTCGTGGTTCACACGCTGGGCGACGTGCGGTACGGCGTGTGGTCGCTCATCATGTCGCTGACCGGGTACCTGGGCCTCGTGGAACTCGGCACCCGCGGCGGCCTGGGCCGGTTCATCAACTTCTACCTCGGCAAGGAGGACGTGCCCCGCGTCAACGGCATCATCAACACGGCCATGGCCATGTTCGCCGGGGCGGGTGTGCTGCTCACTGGGGCGGCGGTTGTGTTGGCCGTCTTCTTCGGCACGTTCTTTCCGAAGGTGCCGGACACACTCGTGCCGCGGGCCCAGTGGGTTATCGTGATCGTCGCCGCGAACGTGTGGCTGGGCTTCCCGGGAGCATCGTTCCGGCAGGTGCTGGCAGCGTTCGACCGGTTCGACCTTTCGAACGTGGTCGACATCGGCGTGCTGGCCATCCGCACCGGCGGCACGGTGGCCGTGCTCCTCTACGGCGGGGGCCTTCTGGAACTGGCCATCGTCCAGACCGCCTCCAGCGCTGCGGGCGTCGTCGGTGCATACGGGCTCAGCAAACGCATTTTCCCGGACCTGCGGCTTCGCCCCGCCCTGGCGTCGGCGGGTCACTTCCGCGAACTCTTCGGTTTCAGCATCTGGGCGTTCGTCGGCAGCATCGCATACAGGCTCCTGTACACGACCGACAGCATCGTCATCGCGGCCCTGATCGGCCCCAAGCACGTCACGTTCTACGCCATCGGCGGTATGCTCATCATGCGAATGCGGGAAGTTTTAAGGAAAGCCACCTCCGTGCTCAGCCCCCAGATGATCAAGGACTGCGCCCGGAAGGACTACTGGTCGCTCAAGAACCTCTTTGGCAAGGGCACGACGCTCTCGATGGCCGTTTCCATCCCCATCCTGGTGGGCTTCATCTTCTTCGGCAGAGAGTTCCTGATCCTCTGGATGGGTCCGAAGTACGAGGTCAGTTACCCCATCCTGCTGATCCTGACGTTGTCAACGTTCCCGGCGGTGGCGTTCGTCATGGGCAGTCCCGTGTATGCGGGCTTCCATAAAGTGCGGCTTGCCGCACTCATCACCTTCTTACAGGGGGTGCTCAACCTGGGTTTGAGTCTCGCATTCGTGATGGTCTGGAAGATGGGCATCGTCGGCGTGGCCTGGGGGACCTTCTATCCTCGAGTCACCATCACTCTTTTCGGTGCGTATTATGCTCTACGATTTGCCAGGATCTCCTTGGGGCGTTTCCTCCTGGAGGAAGGCTGGCGGTGGCTCCTCGCCATCGGCCTCTTTTCAGGGATTTGCTGGGCGGGGGCGAGTCTGCCGGTCGAAAGTACCTGGGCCACCTTCTTTCTCCGCGTGGGCGGCGTCATGGTGCCGTACCCGCCGATTGCCTGGGCGGTTCTGCTTCGAAAGGAAGATAAGAAACGCCTCGTGGACTACCTGGCCGCCCGACTTCCCTGGCGGCGGAAGGCTGCAACTGGAACATCGCTCCATGCGACAAACGACGGATGACACAACCAAAAGTGCAGCCCCGCCCTGCGGCCGGCTGGAGGCCTACTACACCCAGCCGGCAATCTGGGATATGGAGCGCTACGAGGGTAACGCCGACCAGCGGCTCCGGGCGCGGGTGGTCGCGGCCATGGTCGATCCCCAGGCCGATACGGTCCTCGACCTCGGCTGCGGCAACGGCTTCCTGACACGCCGGCTGCGGGCCAAGCATCTTGTCGTCGGCCTCGATCCATCGCAGGAGGCGCTGAAGTGGGTACAAGGCCCTCGTGTTCTCGGAACCGGCGGGCGTCTGCCCTTTGCCGACAGGGCGTTCGACACCATCGTCTGCTGCGAGGTGCTGGAGCACCTGCCTGAGGGAGTATTTCGGGCAACGGTGAATGAAATGGCCCGGGTGGCCCGGACGACGATCATCGTCGGCGTGCCATACCGGCAGGACCTGCGGCCGGGGATGACCCGCTGCGCCGCGTGCGGCTGCGTGTATCACGTGGACCTGCATTGCCGCTCGTTCGCCGGGCCGGAGGCCGTCGCAGGACTGTTTCCGGGCTTTGGCGTGGAGGCCGTGGCCTTACCTGGGCCATGCCCATCACATTGCGTCGCGCCTGTTCCGGTGGCTGCGGCATGCGCTGCTGGGGCCGGGCGCGGCGTCGGGCTTCAGCCGATGCCCCGCCTGCGGCTCGGCCGAGACACGGACGTACCGCGACGCGAACGGCAAACGCCTTCGCCGCCGGCTCTTCGACGGCCTCGCGTGGCGCATGCCGAAAGGAAGAAACGCCGAACTGGTTAACCGTTCTGTTGAGGCGCACTGAACCATGAACATCGGCTTTCTTTACGGCCAGAAGACGTATCCGCCGGGTTCAGGCGGCTCGGTCCACGGCTACCAGTTGGCCAAGGGCTTGACGGAGCGCGGCCACCGTTTGTTCTCCTGGTATTACGGCCAGGAGGACAGCCCATTCATCACGCATTTCAGGGGACGCCAGATCCTGCGCTTCCTATGGGCGGTGGACCTTCTCTACGTGCGTATCAACTGGAACAGCAAAGGGACGTTTCGAACTCTCCGCCGACTGCGGTTGGGCAAACTCCCCGTGGTGTGGGAACTGAACGGTTTGCCGCAGGAACTCTCCTACATTGGTAACACCGAAGATGAAGTCAGGGCGGCAACCGACCGGCTCCGCCGTATGGCCCGGCACGTCGATGCGGCCATCGGCGTGACCGAACGTGTCCGGGATTACCTGGAGAACGAACTGGGCATCCCCCGGACCTACTGCATCCCCAACGGCAGTGACCCGGAACTGTTCAGGCCGGGCGAACAACCCGCCAGCCGTGATGCGCCGCTACGGGTCGTCTGGATCGGCGGGACCAAGTGGCCGTGGCACGATTTGGACGCTTTGATTCAGACGGCCGCGCTCCTGGCGAAGCGAAACGCTAACGTGCAGTTCACAATATACGGCAATCGCGAGAACCTGCGGAAGACACTCCCCTCCAACGTCCGCTGTCCGGGTAAGGTGCCTTATCTCAAACTAAGCAACCTCCTTTCCTCTGCCCATGTCGGCCTGCACTCGTTCCGTAGACGTGGGGAAGAACTTTCTATAGACGGTTCTCCATTAAAACTTTTTGATTACATGGCGTGCGGCTTGACCATACTGGCACAGGACACAGGCCAGACCGGCAGCATCATTCGGGAATGGGATTGCGGCCTTTTCACGACGGGCGAGCCGGAAGACGTGGCCGAGAAGATCCTTATTCTGGAGGGCGACCGCGAGCGCTGCCGCCAACTCGGCCACAACGGCCGCCGGGCAGTAGTGGAGTACTATAACTGGGAGCGGGCAGCAGCGGAGACGGAAGAACTGCTGGAAGCGGTACTTGGAACAGCACGGTAGTGAAGGAACAGCATGCCAGACCAGGCGTCGCGTATGGCGTCGCAGAACGAAGGCATCGAAGGCCGGGCCACGGTGCCCATTGCGGTGGTGATCCCGTGCTACAACTACGGGCGGTTCCTTGCCGACGCGATCGAAAGCGTGTTCGCGCAAACGGTCCAGCCGGCCGAGATCATTGTCGTTGACGACGGATCGACAGACGGTACCAGGGAGGTAGCCCGGACTTTTGTGCCCCGTGTTCGCTATATTTACCAGGACCATGCCGGACTTTCGGCGGCACGGAATACCGGAGTATGCGCTGCACGGATCCCATGGATTGCCTTTCTCGATGCAGATGATCGTTGGCTACCGACAAAGATCGAAGCGCAGGCCACTGCCTTGGCAGGAAACCCCAACGCCGCGTGGGTCTTTTCGGACGCCCAGATTGTTGATTACAACGGCACTTGTCTGAAGAAGTGGACATTCCCCTATGCTGACGGTACAAGGGAAGACCTTTTGAGAGGTCTCTTCCTGGGTCACGGCATTGCGGGGTCAGCATCGAGTGTCGTCGTTCACCAGAGTTGCTTCAAGCACGTAGGCTTGTTCGACCCACGGATGAAAGCCCTGGAGGATCATGACCTTTGGCTCAGGCTGGCTTCACGGTACCAATTGGCCCATGCCCAGGGGGTACACGTTCAGATCACCCGGCACCCGTCGAGCATGAGCCGCGACGTCCGGCTGATGCGGAAGTACATGCACCGCGTCCTGTGGAAGAACAGAGGATTGCTCGGGGCAGGCTCAGAGGCTTGGCGATTCTGGAACCATGCCTATTCGGGTATCCTACTGACCACAGGGAAAATGTCCCTTCGCCGAGGCCTTGTGGCCGAAGGTACAAATGACTTGCTCCAATCAGCACTGCGCGACCCCTTCGGATGGGGACGTACAAGCTTAGGGCTACTGGCCGAGTGGTTGATCGGTCGCTGGCCTGGCACGGGCGAGAGGAGATCGTGAGCCGCCAGGGCATGAACCAACCGCCAGTCACCGTTTGCGTGGCCGCTTATAACGGCGAGCTATACATTCGCCAAGCCCTCGATAGCGCATTGGCCCAGACGTATCCGTGCATGGAGGTGGTTGTCGTCAATGACGGCTCCACCGATTCCACGCCTCGAATCCTGGCGGAGTACGGCGGCCATATCCGGTGGTTCACGCAGCCTAATGCCGGGCAGGCCAGCGCCCGCAACCTCGCCGTCTCGCACGCCCGGAGCGAGTGGGTGGCAATGCTCGACCAAGACGACCTCTGGGAACCTCATAAACTGCACGCGCTATTCAACTGTGCCGCCACCGCTGCTGACGTGATCTACTCAGACTCGCGCCGTATTGATGCTGAGGGCAGGGTTATATGTGATAGAATGAGACACAGGCAAGCCAAGCCGCATGCTACGTTGCTCCATCTTATTCAAGGCAACCCGATCGTCATGTCGACGGCACTCGTCAAGAAGGCGGCCATACTTGAAGTAGGCGGTTTTGATGAAGTCAACCGATATGGGTCAGATGACTACCAATTATGGCTCCGCCTCGCGGCCTCGGGCCACAGGTTCCATTACGTGGACAGGCCCCTCGCCTCCTACAGGGTGCACGACGCTAACGCATCCCTCGATGGTCTCCGAATGAGGGATGGGGGCTTTTACGCCCTTACGCGCGTGGCACAGGAATACCCTCACGCTTTCGGCAGGGCAGAAAAACTAGCATTGCGACGGGCGTTTCACTCCCTCGATTTCAACGCCGGATGGTATCTTTATGACCGCGCAAAATACGCCAGGGCGTTCCGCTATTTCGCCAGAGCCCTTCAGCACGAGCCTTTCACGCCGAAATGTTGGCTTTACTTGGCCGCCATGAGTCTTCCTTTCAGGAGGCACGTGCTGCCAACGCTCCGAGCAGTTTGGGGTACTACCAGGAATGCGCTGAAACCGCGGGACGGGAAAAATGGGCGTGCGGCCGCGAGGCGATAATGGGAATCCGTGACCTCCTGATGCTCGTGCTCGGCTACGCCTGCGTGCCGCTGGCCCTGTACAATGCGTACTACGGGCTGCTGGCGTATTGCTGGTTGTCGTTCATGCGGCCGCAGACGCTGGTGTGGAACCCGACGGTCCAGGCGGCGCGGATCACCTTTGCGGTAGCGGCGGCGCTCATCTTCCGCGCGCTCTTCACCGAAGGGCCACGATTCCGGCTTCGGGGGCCGACGCTGGCGTTTCTTGCCCTGTGGGGATGGTTTGCCATCTGCACGCTGACGTCCACGGACCCGGCCTCCTCCCAGGAAGCCCTCATTCAATTCAGCAAACTGGGCGTGGCGTGCCTTCTGCTGACGGGCCTGGTGCGGAGCCGGTGGCAACTGAAGTGGTTGATTGTACTGCTAGCGCTTTGCCCCGGTGTCTACGGGTTGAAATTAGGCGCGTTTTTCGCCCGCGGTTTCACGGCCACCGAGCACGGCGGCCCGATGGGGATGGACAACAACGATACGGCGATGTTCATCGCCACGGGCATTCCCCTCCTGGTTTTTGCGGCATCGCAGGTGCGGCGGCGATGGCTGAAATACGGACTGTATGCCGCGGCGGGGCTTTCGGTCCCGGCAGTCCTCGTCACCGGTTCTCGCGGCGGCATCCTGGCCATGGGAATTGCCCTCGGCCTCACCATCTGGCGAAAAACAACGTGGTGGAAAGCGGTTATCGTAGCAGGATGTGTCGGCATGCTCGTACTCACGATAACGCCCGAACAAACGATGGGGCGGTACGAAACGATGGAACGCTGGGAGCAGGATCCGTCGGCCATGGGCCGCATTCGGGCGTGGGAAGTGAGTATGGCCATGGCCGCCGACCGCGCAACCGGCGTTGGTTTCGGTCAGGGTGCCTACCTGAAGCAGTACGACAATTACAAGGCCGAGCCCGAGGACTTCCCCCATGCCGCACATAGCGTGTGGTTTTCTCTGCTAGGCGAAACGGGGTATATCGGCCTGATCCTGTATACGGTGCTCGTGGGAAGCGTGGTTTTCACGACCGAGCGGCTCATGCGCCGGGCAGCGAAACGAGGTGAGAAACGCGCCAGTTGGGACTGGAATTATGCGGCCGGCCTACAAGGTGCTATCCTGACCTTCGCGATTGGCGGCACGTTTCTCAGCCAGGCCCGGTTTGAATTCGTGTACGCCCTATGCATGACGACGGTACCGCTCGCCCACCTCGCAGAGGCAGGCCGGTTGTCAGAGGCCCAAATGCCTGCGACCCTTTCTTCCGAGAACCACGAAGGTCGGCTGGCAGGAACGAGGCGTTGAGAAAGCGCATCGCCTATCTCGTCCAGGGGCTGGGCACGGGCGGCTTGGAGCGCGTGGTGCTCCACCTGGCCTGCGAGATGGTCCGCCGCGGTCACGAGGTGATGATCTGCTGCTACGACAGGCGAGGAAACCTGGCGGATGAGGCCGAGCAGGGCGGGGCACATGTCGAGGTCGTGCCGCGCAAGGCCGGCGTGGACCTAGGTTACGTGTGGCGGCTGGCGCGATGGTTCAGGCGGCATCGGCCCGACGTCCTCCACATGCACAACGAAACGGCACTGTTCTACGGGACGCTGGCAGGGAAGTTGGCCCGCGTTCCGTGCCTGATCTACACGGAACACGACGGGGTGTTCCCGAGGAGCCTGGCCGCGCGATGGGCCAACCGGACGCTGGTGCGATGGCTTACGCAGGCGGTGGCCGTCTCCCAGGCGGTCAGAGATCTGTGGTGCCGCCACGACGGCATCGACCCCGCCTGGGTCACGGTGATCCCGAACGGCGTGCCGGACATCGGAGAACCTGTCGGGGGCCAGTCCCGGTGCGAAAACGGCCGCTTTCGCATTGGCTGCGTGAGCCGTCTGAACCGTGAAAAGGGCGTGGACATCCTCATCGAGGCGTTCGCTCGTGTGCACAAACAGGCACCGGAGGCGGAGTTGGTGCTCGTCGGAGATGGGGTGGAACGCACCGCGCTTGGGAAGCAGGCAGCTGGATTGGGCGTGGCCGAACATGTTCAATTCCTGGGAACAAGAGACGACGTGCCCGCCTTGCTGGCGACATTCGACGTATTCGTCCTGCCTTCCCGAACGGAAGGTCTGCCGATGGCGCTTCTTGAGGCCATGGCCGCGGGCCTTCCGATCGTCGCGACGGCCGTGGGCGGCGTGCCGCAGGCCATCCGCCACAGGGAAACCGGGTTGCTTGTTCCTGCGGAGAAACCTGAGGCCCTAGCTGAATCGTTGATGTCGCTGTTCGGGAACACGACGCTACGGCAATCGCTGGGGCATGCCGCCCGGCGCCGTTTTTTGGAAGAATATGAAGTGTCGCACATGACAGAGGCCTACGAGAGGTTGCTGTTTGGAGACCAGGAACTGGGCTCCGTAGCGGCTGCACAAACTGGAGAAGGTCCCGAGTCATGAACCCTTTGGGAAAGGCTTTCGCTTACTACCGCGAACGTGGAGGCCTAGCGCTCGCGCGGCGCGTTCGACACGGGATTTGGCACCGGGAGAGGTATATCATTTATTGTAAGACGCTCTCGATCCAAGAGATGCCTCCTGCGCATCAGCAGGTGCTTTTTCGCACAGCCGTGGCGAATGACGTTCCCTCTATCGCCTCCAATTGGCCGAACCACCTGACGTATGTGGGCCCTGATGTGGAATCGGTTCTCCATACGAGGCTGCAGGAGGGAGATCGCGCTACTGTGGGCGTGTGCCGAGAGAATACGGCCAACCTCGTATTCATGGCCTGGGCATCGAAACGGGATTACGCCTTGTTGACGCTTCTGGGCGGAGCACCTAAGCCTGCTCAAGCATGCGTCAAGAACGTGTGGGTCGCCGAGCCGTATCGCCGCCAAGGCGTCGCCGCGGTGGGTCTTGGTCATGTTGAGCGCGCCGCCCAGGACAGGCACATTGACCGACTTTGGGCTTTCGTCATGCCCGCGAACGTGGCCAGCCGGCGGCTCTTTGAGCGATTGAATTACAGGGAATCGGGCACGGTGTGCTTTGCCGAAACCCTTGGCCGCAAGAAGGCCATGCTGAATCAGAACGGATTCCAGAAGCGACTGCGATTGTGCTCAACAGGGACAGTTGTGCCCTGAGCGCCTAACACAAAAAGTTTTCAAGGAACCGCCAGCAGATGAGGCACGTGCCGAGGGCCATGAAGGATTCGTGGATGTCCGCGCGGCCCGCTCGCAGCGACGCCGAACCCTACGTCGATTGCACCAAAATGGCGTGTTTTTGAAGGACACGATCATCTGTCAAACGAGACTTCTGTAGCGTAGTAGTATTAGAACGGGGAACAGAACTCCCACGAAATCTGTTAACCTAAACGCCTAAAGGACGAAGAACATGTGGCGAGCTGGAGCCATCGTGCTAGGACTTACGGTTAATGGTCTCGGCGTTATCCGTAGCCTCGCCGCCCATGGGATACCTCTTATCGGCATCTACCAGGACCAAGATGAAATTGGACGCCTGAGCCGTTACTGCAGAGACACCATCAAAATGAAACTTTCGGGGTCAAACCCCACTGATCTCATTGCAACGTGTCAGGAAGTTGCATCACGATGGAGTGGGCAGGCAGTGATTTACCCGACGAGTGACGATTTCGTCGAGGCCTTATCCGATGCGGCGGACGTGATTGCTCCTCTTTACCTCGCTGTTGGGCCAAAGCCAACTTTGAAAGGTATCCTTGACAAACAGCGCTTTAGCAAACTTGTTAGCCGAGCTGGCAATTCCTCGCCCCTTACCACACAAGTGTCAACGCTGCAAGCGATGCTACAATTCATGAAGCAGTGCGAAGGCACTGCTCTAGTTAAGCCCCGCGTATCGCATCAAGGAAGCGCAACGCTAGGATGCAAAGTTGCGCATTTTAGCTCAGCAGTACAGGCTAAAGCAATTTGGCGTATTATACGGAATCGCCCCCAAGACTTCATTCTCCAGGAAGCAATCCCGGACTCTTCCACTGGCATCGCGGTGTACCTCGGATACCGCAGTCGGGATGGTAGTCGAGTCTTTGGATGTACGGGACGCAAGATAAGACAGTTGCCAGTGGAGGGCGGTACGGCCTCCTGCATTCGACTGCAAAGCATCCCCGGCTTGGCGAAGACCGCTCAGGAATTTCTCCGATCCATCGATTACCGTGGCGTTTTCGGTCTCGAGTACAAGTGGCATCCGAGGCATAAGCGTTTTTACCTCCTCGACATGAGCGCCAGGACCGAACTGTTTCATACGGTCGCGTGGCGTGGGGGACTCAACCTTCCGTACTTGTGTTACCTCGACTGCGTGAATGAGGTTGATTGTGGGGTCTTGCGATCAAGACCCGCATGCTGGATTCGCGTCGAGCACGAAGTTGCAGCGATCAAGCGGCTGTTAGGCAGAGGAGAGCGTCTTGGCCAACTGCTATCCCGCTACCGAGGGCGCCTCTGCCTACCAGTTTTCAGCCTGAAAGATCCATTGCCTTTCTTCGGTTATTGTGCGCAGTTTGCACAGCGCGTTAAACGAAAATTAACCTACGCAAATAAAGCCACCACCTCACACCAAATAAGTCGCCCGCTCCAAGATGTCCTCCGAGGCATCATATCCACCACCGGCGCACCAGCGGTTCTCAGATGGCATCGCCAAGTAGACTCCGTTTTGGTTACCTACCATGGCGTCGTATCCGACGGCGATTGGCAGGATTGGCAGACGGCCGATATGGTGGCTCAGTCTGTTTTTCGCCAACACCTGGACTTCTACGCCAAGCACTACACAGTTGTCAAAATCAAGACAATCTGCAAATGCCTCCAAGACGGAAAACCCCTCCCTTCGCGCAGCCTGGCCATCACCTTCGACGACGGTTACCGAAACAACCTTCGTTACGCCGTGCCGGCCTTAAAAGAATACGGGTTGTCCGCCACCTTTTTCGTGACGACGGGTTTCCTGGACCGGTCGGTCGACCTCTGGTGGCTCCCGCTGAAACGGTGTATTATTAAGGCACACCGGGAAGGCCGCGCGTTCCATTTGCCCGGCTTCGGCGAACTGGCGGTCAGGACCTATGAGGATGCCGGAGAGAGTTACCGGCGGGCGCTTGGCCTCCTGAAAGGACTCGAGGCGGACGATCGTGCTAGTCGGCTGAAGGAACTGGAGGAGACGTTCCCAGAGGCGGCCGAGGTCCTCCCAGGGGTCTACGATCCGCTAACCTGGGAAGAAGCCCGCCAACTCGTGGACGAAGGGATGGAGGTAGGGGCTCATACTGTAACACACCCTATTCTAACGCAGCAATCTGACAAGAGGGCTCGTGCAGAGGTGTTTGAGTCTGTTCAGAGGATTCGGGACAAACTCGGCGTCAAGGAGATGGCATTCAGTTACCCGAACGGGCAAAGGGAAGACTTCACCAAGGACACAGAAGCGCTGGCGCGTGAAGCGGGATGCTACGCAGCGGTGGCAGGCTTCCCAGGGTTCAACCGAAGCGCTGATCACTTGTACCAACTGCGGCGCTTCCCAATTGGCGGTCATCATACGGTCGAGGCGGTGGAACTGGACTTGTGCGGTCTGCGGCACAGCGCAAAACCCTTCCTCAGCCTGTTCAGCAGGCGTTTTCGAAACGGAGGGTGACGTCCGATGTGCGGAATCTGCGGCATGGTGGATTACGGAGGGCGGCGGGCCGACTTCGAGAGACGGCTGCCGGCCATGGTGCGCACCCTGCGCCACCGCGGGCCGGACGAGAGCGGCACATGGGCCGAGGAGCGGGCTGGGCTCGGTCACGCACGCCTCAGCATCATCGATCTGAGCGACGGGAGGCAGCCGCTCTCGAATGAAGACGGCACCGTCTGGATCACCTATAACGGCGAAGTCTACAATTTCCAGGAACTGCGACGGGAACTGGAGACCAAGGGCCATCGCTTCCAAACGCAGACCGACACAGAGGTCATCGTCCATCTTTACGAGGAGGAAGGCATTGAGTGCGTGAACCATCTTCGCGGCATGTTTGCGTTCGGCCTCTGGGACGGGCGCGCGGGAAGGCTCTACCTGGTCCGGGACCGGCTCGGCATCAAGCCGCTGTACTACACCGTCCTGAACGGCCGGCTGATCTTCGGCAGCGAGATCAAGTCGATCCTGGCCCACGGCGACGTGCCGCGCGAGGTGCGGGAGGACGCCCTGTCGGATTACCTCACGTTCCTCTACGTGCCAGCGCCGAAAACTATGTTCAAAGGCATCTTCAAACTGGAGCCGGGCTGCTGCCTGCGGTTCGACACACGCGGTGAACACAAGCAGCGGTACTGGGACCTGGAGCCGCGCGACTTTTTCGTCCCAGATGCCGAGCACATCAAGGCGTCCCTTGTAAACGAACTTGCCGAGTCGGTGCGCATGCGCCTCGTCAGCGATGTGCCGCTGGGGGCCTTTTTGAGCGGCGGCGTCGATTCCTCCTCGGTGGTTGCCATGATGGCCGAGAGCGGGCAGGATCCGCTCGCGACCGTGAGCGTCGGTTTTGACGAGAGCCGTTACAACGAATTGCCTTACGCCCGTTCCATCGCGGAACGTTATCGTACGCAGCACCACGAGGAAGTCGTCCGTCCAGAGGCGACGCGAATCTCGGAGACGCTGGCCTGGCATTATGACGAGCCCTTTGCCGACTACTCTTCCATCCCCACCTATTACGTATCGAAGGCTGCGCGGAATCACGTGACGGTCGCCCTGTCGGGGGACGGCGGTGACGAAAACTTCGCCGGCTATCGACGGTACCGGTTCGACCTGATGGAGCGTCGTATCCGCGGCTGGGTGCCACCAGTGCTGAGGCGCTGGCTCGTCCGCCCGCTGGCAAAGGTCTACCCGAAGGCCGACTGGCTTCCCCGGCCTCTTCGTGCCAAGGCCACACTGGGCAACATCGCCGTCGACGCCCCCTCCGCGTACTGCCGGAGCGTCGGTTTCCTCAGCGATGATCAAAAGGTTGCCTTTTACACGGACGGCCTCTCTGCTTCGTTGGACGGTTACCGCTCGGCGGACATCATTCGAGGCTGGATGCAGCGCGCACCCTGCCGGGGCTTGGCAGAGGTACTGTACACAGACATCAAGACCTACCTAGTCGACGACATCCTGACGAAGGTTGACCGGGCGAGCATGGCCGTCTCCCTTGAGGTACGTGTTCCCCTGCTGGACCACCGATTCGTCGAGTTCGCCCATCGGATTCCGGCGGGGCTGAAGATCCGCGGCAAACAAGGCAAGGCCATCCTTAAATCCGCCATGGAATCCCACTTAGACCACGACACGCTTTACAGGACCAAACAAGGGTTCACACCGCCGCTCGGTGAGTGGATGCGAGGGCCGTTGCGTGAACTGGTAGGCGACCTGCTCCTGAGCCCTCACGCGGCCTATGCAGACTTCCTTCAACGCCAGATGATAGAGAAAGCGTGGCGACACCATCAGGCGGGGCTTCGCGACTACACACCCCTACTCTGGGCTATCCTGATGTTCGAGCAGTGGGCCAAACGGTTTGTCCGGTCACCGGCGGAACTCGGCCTGGCGGAGTAACCATGCGCGTGCTGTCATTTTCATCCTGCTTCCCGAGCAGCCGGAACCCGACACAGGGAATCTTCGTGCTACGCCGCCTCGCCGCACTTGCCCGGCAGGTGGACTTGGAGGCCGTGCACCCAGACGGATGGTTCCCCGTCATCCGGAGGCCCGGCCGTACAGCGAAACAAGAACATCTGTGCGGCGTCCTTGTTCACCACCGCTCGTTCCTGTATTTCCCCGGCATCCTGAAGCGCTTCGATGGGCGACTTTACGCTTCAGGCCTCAGGCGGTGGGTGGCGGAGTACCGTGCGTCCCATCCAATCGACCTGATGGACGCCCACTTCGTGTGGCCCGATGGCGTTGCGGTGTCGCACCTAGCCAAGCGGCTGGGCTTGCCCTACACTGTGACGTTGCGGGGAACCATCAATCCCCGATACCGCAACCCGGCATTCAGGGATCAGATCGCATCGGCCCTTCGCGGGGCATCCGCCGTCATCAGCGTCAGTCGCCAGATGGCGAAGATCGCCGCCGAACTCGATGTCAGCCCGGAGCGAATCCACATCATCCCGAACGGCGTGGACTTGGACGTCTTCAGCCCCATCCCCCGGCCTGCTGCCAGGCAGAGTGTCGGACTGGATTCAAACAGAGCTCTCATCGTTTCAGTCGGATACGTCATCCCTCAGAAAGGCTTCACCGAACTTATCGAGGCGATGACGCGTCTTCCCGACGACGTGCGCTTGGTCATCATCGGAAGTAACTGTGAGCACGGCTCTTACGCGCGCAGGCTGAGACGCCTGATCCGGGACCGCGGACTGACGGACCGCGTGACCTTCGCCGGAACGCAACCGCAGGAAACCGTGGCCACTTACTTCAGCGCCGCAGACGTCAGCGTCCTGGCTTCACACAGCGAGGGCTGCCCCAACGTCGTGCTCGAGTGCCTGGCTTGCGGAACGCCGGTTGTGGCTACAAGAGTTGGTGGTGCGCCTGATATGATACAACCCGGCGAGAACGGCGAACTGGTTGCGCCCAAGGACCCCGACCAATTGGCAAAGGCGATGCGATTGGCCTTGAACCGGGAGTGGTCGCGCGAGGCCATTCGCGGAACGGTTGCGAACCGATCCTGGGACGCCGTCGCGGCAGAGGTCCTTGTCGTTTGGAGAGAAGTTCACAACCGGAAAACAGCCGACCAGGAAGTTTCCAGACCCCGAAGCGGGGAACCCGCAGACATCGACTGAGGGACCTTCAGCCATGCGGCACAAACTCTCGATCGTTTTGCCCGTTTACAATGAGCGGGAGAACCTCGAACCCCTTCTGGAGGCCATTCGAAGCACGTACCGCTCCGAACTCGCGGACCGCTACGACCTGGAAGTCCTTTTTGTCGACGACGGCAGCACGGACGGCTCGACGGAAATCCTGAAGGAGTTGGCCAACCGGTCCAACGAGATTCGGGTCGTCATGCTGGCCCGGAACTTCGGCCACCAAGCGGCGATTTCCGCCGGCTACGAGTATGCCACCGGCGCTGCAATCGTCGCGATGGACAGCGATCTTCAGCATCCCGTGGAAAGGATTCCCGATTTGGTTGCTCGCTGGGAAGACGGATACGACGTCGTCTACGCCGTCCGGGATGCCGATCACGGTGCTTTTCTGAAACGCTGGTGCAGCCGCGGTTTCTACGCCGTGTTCAACGCCTTGTCCTCAACCAAGATCTTGCCAGGCAGCGCCGACTATCGCCTCATCACGAGCCAGGTTAGAGACTCGCTCGCTCAGCTGCCCGAGCGGTGCCGTTTCCTTCGCGGGCTCATACACTGGCTGGGCTTCCGCAGCACCAGCGTGTCCTACACGCCCAAACGAAGGCGGTCGGGCAAGCCGAAATACCGCTTCTGGCACAGTCTGGGCCTGAGTATTACGGCATTCACAGGCTTTTCCATCGCTCCGCTCCGCGCATTCGTCCTGTTGGGGGGTATCTTCCTGCTGATCAGCCTGGGATACCTTGCCTACTGTATTGTCAACTGGCTTGCCGGCGGCAGCATCGTACGGGGCTGGCCATCGCTCGTGGCCCTGGTCGTGCTGACCCAGGGGCTGATGCTCATTGCCTTCGGAATCCAGGCCGAGTATCTAGCGAAGATCATGCTCGAGGTGAAACGGCGCCCCGAGTATGTCGTCAAACAGGTGATCGAGGGGACGGAGAAGAACGGCGAAGGTGTGCAGGTGGTTCGAAATAGCCCAGGCGTCAAGCCCCCCAACGGAAGTGTAACCTCCACGGGGGCTCCTTCTTCTTCGCCTGATTGAAGCGAGGACACCGGTCACCGTATCCGACAGCGAAGACCTGGGATGAAGCGCGTCATCGTCAACGCCGATGACTTCGGCCTGCACCCGGCCGTTACGGCAGGGATTCTCCGGGCCGCGGAACTCGGGATGATCAGCAGCACCACCGTGTCTGCCAACACCTGCCGCCGCGACGACCTTATGCTCCTGAAGGCCAGCGGACTTGCATGCGGCCTGCACCTGAACCTTGTCGAAGGACGACCGTTGACGGGCCAGCAGGGACTGGAACCGATTCTGGACGGCCAAGGGCAATTCCAGGGTGTGGCACGACTCGCGGCTGCAATCACCCTTCGCCGTATTGAACTCTCTAGGTTGTGGGACGAGGTCCGCGCCCAAGCCGCCGTGCTGGCGGACGCGGGCGTCGAGATCGACCACTTCGACAGCCATCGACACGCTCACCTGCTGCCGGGTGTTTCGGACCTTGTCGTCCGAATTGCACAAGAAACGGGGGTTGCGGCCGTCAGAATCAGCCGAGAGCCTCTCGACTTCGCGCCGCATATGGCCAGGGCGACAGTCAAGCGGCTTCTGATTCTGCCCTTTGCGCGAACTGCAAGTCGCAAGTTCGCGAATCAGGGGCTCCGAACGCCAAACTCATTTTTCGGAATTGCGATTCTCGAACCTGACGACCAATTTGCCCTCTTACGCAGCATCTTGCCAAGGCTCTCCGAAGGAACCACGGAGATCGCCCTCCACTTGGCTGACGTAACCGCTCTCGACTCCGACGCACCCTCACTCATGCGGTGGGCAAGAAACCTGGAAGGGCTGCGTAAGATGGATCTCCCAAAGGCGCTGGCCGAGGCGGGTGCCGTCCTGTCTACCTATGCGGACATCGACTCCGCGGTCTTGAAAGCCATAACCGCCGAGCACGTGCACCGCCAGCCGCCGGCGCCGAAACCTATCCGCAAGGAGGTAAAATGACTCGGACCCACTGGTTCGCGCGCTTTCTTCAGCGTCTCGCCCAAGTGGCTGGGATAACCATCGCCCTCGGGGCTGTCGGGTATCCCCTGCTTCACTGGCGTTTCGTTGGCACGGTCCATCCACTGCTGGGTTACCTCGCAGTGATCCTGGGCTTTGCTGCCGGTATGGTTGTCCTAGCCGGACGATCCAGCACCAAGCGGCTGATGGACTGGTTGGCGCAGATGCCGAGGTTACATTACCTAATCTTTCTGCTGATTGGGTGTTTCGTCTTGCACTTCGCGGTGCTCCGCATTATCCAAAGCCTCCCAGGCGAGGAGGCCCCTGAAGTCTACGGCACTTGGGTTTTCTTCGAGGCCTCCGCGATGTATCCGCCCGGCGACAAACTCGTGATGCAAGCAGTTCACTTCCTGCTCGGACATTCGCACCTGGCGGTCATCCTGTATGTCACTGGAATGGTGACGTTCGCCGTCTGGATGGCCTACAGACTGGGCACGATGGCTTTTGGCGAGGGGGTGGGCCGCGCGGCAGGGCTGGCTCTGGCGCTCTTCCCCTCTTGGCTGCTTTACGGAAACCTGGAATACGACCTGCTTCTCGGAACATTGCTGCTCCTGCTCGTGTATCTGTTTTTCCGAAAGTCTCCGCAGGATCACTCGTATGGGTACCTCGTATTCTACGGCCTGGTGTTGGGCTTCACGTGCCTGGTCAAACCCATCGCCCTTATCTTCCCATTGCCGATGTTCATTATCTACCTTGGCTCTAAGGTCCGTTTTTTGGAGGCAGTCAAACGGACTGCCTTAATCGCGGCTTTCATGATGGTCGCGATCGCTCCGTGGACGGTGAGAAACTACGTTGTGATGAATCGTTTTGTCCTTTTGTCTACTAACTTCGGGGTGGTTCTGCACACCGCGAACAACCCCGAGGCGGACGGACGCGAGATGATGATGAAACCCCTCCCCGGCGAGAAGGACGAGGTGGAAATGAACAAACGCCATATCCGGGAGGCTGTCACCTGGATCGCCGGTCATCCGTTGCGGTTCCTCAAACTCGTGGCCTACAGGATCGGTTGGACGTGGGGAACAGACTCAAGTTTCGTCAGTTGCAAGTTGTATGATAAAGTCCCTGATTGGCTCCTGAACGCGATTCGAGGCATCGTCCAAATCGTGTATCTCGCCCTCGTGGCCGTAGTGGTTGTGGGGCTTCTAGCGTACAAGGAAGAGGTATTGGGCTCGGTGCTGGGATTAGTACTCATGGCGCCGGTCCTGTATATCTGGGCCTTGCACTTGGTATGCCAGGCTCACGGCCAACATCACCTGCCGGCGATTCCCTTCATGATCATACTTGGCGGGGCAGCCCTCGGTCGATACGGAGGATTCCTCTCTGGCCAGGTTCGTACTGCGATGCCACCGGATGAGAGAGCATAGCCTTGTGGTCTCCGATTGCTAGACACGTGCTGCTGCCCCTGCATGAGCGCCTCGTGCGCCGCCGAACGTTCCGTTACTGGCACGAACTGGAAACGACCCAGTGGTGGACTCCTCAGCGGCTGCGCGAATTGCAACTCGCGAAGTTGCGGAGCCTCGTTTCCACGGCGCTTTGCCATACCAAAGCCTACGCCCATCTTGCTGAACTGCCGACGACCTGGCAGCCGGAAACCCTCGACGACCTTCACCGTTTGCCCCTGCTCGACAAGCGGACCATCTCGGCGCATCGGGAGGAACTCGTCAACCACGCGGTTCTAGGCGGCCCGATCCGTTACAACACGGGCGGGTCCTCCGGCGAACCCCTCATCTTCTACTTCGACAAACGGCGGCAGGCGTACGACAAGGCGGCCCGCATGCGGACGCATCGCTGGTTCGGCATCGAGCCCGGCGACCGCGAGGTCTACATCTGGGGGTCACCCGTCGAACTCTCCGGCCAAGACAGGCTCAAGCGGATACGGGACTGGCTGACGAACGAGATGCTGCTTTCGGCCTTCGACCTGTCCGAAGAACGCATCGGCTGGTTCGTCAAGCGTCTGCGGCGGTTCCGCCCCAAAGCCCTCTTCGGGTACCCGAGCAGCATCGCGCTGATGTGCCAACTGGCCCGGAAGACAAACCTGAGTCTGCAAGACCTCCCCCTTAAGGCGGTCTTCTCAACGGCCGAAGTCCTTTACGACCACCAGAAAACAACCATTTCTGAAGCCCTCGGCGGCGTCCCGGTGGTCAACGGCTACGGGAGCCGGGAGGGCGGCTTCATCGCCCACGAGTGTCCCGAGGGCCGGATGCACATCACCAGCGAGAACGTCATCGTCGAGTTCCTCAAAGGCGGTCAACCAGTGACTCCGGGCGAGGACGGCGAGATCGTCGTCACGCACCTTGACAATTACGCCATGCCGTTCATCCGTTATCAGACGGGCGACGTCGGGCAACCTTCCGACGAGCCATGTCCCTGCGGACGTGGGCTGGAGGTCATGAAGGTCCTCAAGGGGCGCACCACGGACTTCGTCATCGCGCCCGACGGGCGATGGGTGCATGGCCTGGCCCTGATCTACGTGGTCCGCGACATCCCGGGCGTCCAGCAATATCAGATTGTCCAGGAGGACGTGGATGCCATGACGGTCCGACTGGTCGCAGGCGAGGGGTTTCCCGAAGATGGCGAGGAGCGCATCCGCCAAGGCATCGCCCGCCGAATGGGTTCAGAGGTAAAGGTCAGCATGGAGCAAGCGGATCACATTCCTCAGGATCCCTCCGGGAAATTCCGCTATGTTATCTCCGAGGTGGCCCGCGACCGTCAGGCGCTTCTCTGATACACGACCCCAACACGACCTTGCGGGCGTGGACCGCAGCGTGGCAGGCCTGACACAACGTAAGGAGATTCTCCGATTCGTCCGCTCCGCCATCCGAGCGGTAGCGGATATGATGCACCTGCAGGTTCCGCCGGGTGCCGCAGAGTTAGCAGGTGAAGTCGTCCCGCACCAGGACGTGCCAGAAACGGTGGGCAGAGACCTCGCTGGCACGTGTCTTGCGAACAGCCGCCTCGACAAGAGACACTTCGTTATTGCCAGCCTCCTCGTAGCCCATACCGTTGCGCTCAAGGCCTTTCTTGGGTGGCGTGCCGTTTGGCATGGCGGGGTGTCCTTATTCACTTGTTGATTGCTCAGGCTCGGCGTCCAGGCCGATGCCGGCGAGGTAGTCGGCGCAGATCGGTTCGACCGCGTAGGTCTCGCTGTCCGAGCCGGCGTTCATCTGCACGGCCTTGATCGCCTGGCTCACCACCGCCCACTGGGACTCGGCGAAGTACCACACCTTCCGCACCGGCTGGGGCTCGTCCGCCTCGGCCTGGCCGAGGGCGGCGGCGACGCGGCGCTTGACCTCCTTCAGCGGCGTCCCCTTCTCGGCCGTCTCCTCGACCATCTCGCGGGCCCGCTGCGGATCGTCCAGGCGGAAGATCTCCATCGTCTCGGAGACCTGCACCTCCGCCAGGGTCTCGCGGCTGACGCCGAACCGCCGGGCCTTCCGAACCATGCACACCAGGTAGTTCGCCCACCGCGGGCTGATGGCTAGCCGGTCCTCCACGTATTGCTGGAAGTTCCGGAACCCCAGTTCCCGGTAGGCGAGGGGCAGGTCGTGTTCCGACGGGTCCTCAAGTTCCGCGGCGGCGGCCTGCGGCTGGAGGCGGCGAGCTCCAAGGTCGAGCCTATCCTGCGGGAAGAGGCCCCGGAACTCCGCATCTGGCCGGCGATCGGCCGGTGGGAGTGGCTGGTCCGCCGCCGCCGGCGGTAGGCCGGTCCCGCCGCCGGGAACGGGGACGACGGAGGCCCAGATCACGCCCATTCCAATGGCCGGGTCTTTGACAAGTGCGGATTCAACTCTGAAACCGAAGATAAAATCCGGTTTGCGCCCTCGGTTCAGAGCATTCAAGAGAAGCCCGTTTGCGAAACGAACCCATTCGGATTGCGAGACGGCCCGCCGTCAGGGAGGCGTCCGTGCCGGGGGCATTCGTCACGAGATCGCCCCGAAGCCGCCTTGGCCGACGACGCTGCTGCGGGCCTCGGCGATCCGGGGAACGGGAGGCGGCGGCGAACGAACGCTGACGTTTCTCCTTGCCACCGGCCGCCGCATGCCATAGCCTCGGGGAGGCGGTTCCAGGGCCCAGCCACGGAGGTTCTATCGAGGGCCACCGACGGTGCACTCATTCGCTCATGCGGGGCACCGACCGGTCCGGAGGCGCTCGCGGCGCGGGGTTGACGGTGAGGCATCCTCGCCGGCCAACACCGAATCGTCGGCCAGAGGGTCTCTGGTGCCGCTCGACAAGGGAGAAGGCCCATGAGTCGCGCGCTTGCCGACACCTGCGTCGCCGGGCTGATCCTCCTGGGGTTCTGTGTGCCATATGCGGTTTCCGCCGCCGAATGGACCGCCGGGGCGGCCGGGATGCCGGAGGCCGTCCCGTACGTCGAACCGAAACCGGCGTGGGACCGGTTCCTCGTCCTCGTCTGGCAGTACAAGACGGACGTGCGGAAGGACCTGGCGCTGTACCGGAAGGCGGGCTTCCGCGGCTTTCACATCGACCGCGGGGCGGGGCGCGAGGGCCGTGTCGCCTTCGCCCGCCGCGAGGAGATGCCCTACTACAACGACCATGCCGCCGACAAGGGCTACCTGCACCTGACGCCCCGCACCGGCCGCGACAAGGTATTGCGGAAGCGGAGGCTCATCCCCCGGCCCTGGAGCCTCGCCGAGCCGAAGACCCTGCGGGTCCTGAAGGGCCACCTGAAGCGGAACGTCACGGTCACCCGCCGGGGGCCGGTGGTCGGCTACGCCTTCGACGACGAGATCAGCCTGGGGTGCTTCAACTCGCCGGCCGAGGTGGACGCATCGCCCGCGTCGGTGGCGGCGTACCGGAAGTGGCTGGCCGGGCAATACGGAAGCATCGAGCGGCTGAACGCGACCTGGGGCACGTCCTATAAGTCGTTCGACGAAGCGGAACCCGCCTCGTTCGAGCAAATTCGCGGCCGGCATACGAAGCCGCCGCTGGCCCGGTGGAACCTCTCGCGGTGGATGGACTGGCGCCGATACATGGACACCCAGTTCGCCGACTGCCTGGCCGACCTCACCCGCTACACCAACACGCTCGACCCGCGGACGCCGGCCGGGTTCGTGGGCGGCCAGCAGCCTTCCGCCTACGGAGGATATGACTATTCAAAGATATGTCGAGCCGTCCAATGGACCGAATCCTACGACATCGGCGGCACGAACGAGATTCTGCGGTCCCTGTGGCGGTGGCCCGAGCGGCGGCCGCACGTCCAGACGTGGTTCTCGCGGGGCGATGCGAAGATCGACTCGTGGTTCCTCTGGTACTACCTCGTGCACGGGAACCGCGGCGTCATCGCCTGGCCGGAGCGCGGCGGCACGTCGTGGTTCCATTGGAAGGGCGGCGGCCTGGCGCCGTTCATCGCCGACAATGCGGACACCATCCGCGAAGTCCAGGGCGAGGTCTCCCGGCCCATCCTGGACCCCGAGGCCCGCCTCGACGCCGACCCGATTGCCGTCTATTACTCCCACCCCTCGGTCCAGGCCTCCTGGGCGATGGACGTCGTGCCGCACCGGGGCACTTGGCCGAACCGCTCGTCCAGCCTCGACAACTCGTGCCAGACGCAGGCCCGGAACCGCGTCGCGTGGTTCAAACTCCTGGAGGACTGCGGGTACCAGTACACGGTGGTCACGGGCGGGCAGGTGGCGGGCGGCGCGCTCCAGGAGGAGAACTTCCGCGTGCTCGTCCTGCGGCGGGCCATTTGCCTTTCGGACGCCGAGGCCGACGCCATCCGCCGGTTCGTCCGCGCCGGCGGCACGGTCATCGCCGACCATCTGACAGGCCTGCTCGACGGCCGCGGCGTCGGCCGCGCGGGCGGCGGCGCGCTTGACGACCTGTTCGGCATCAAACGGGATGAGGCGAAGGGCTACCTCGACGGCAAAGCCATCGCCGAGATCAACGGCGAACGGTATCGGCGTCCGCTGATGGAGCGTCTTGCCTACGACGGGGCCCTCCGGCGCCGCGGCATCGTGGTGTACGAGCGCGGCACGCGGGCGGTCGGTGGCGCTGCGGCCGACGCACGCGTCGGCGGGGCCGACGTCCTCATCACCCGCAAGGTCGGCAAGGGCCGGGCCGTCTACCTGAACCTGACGCCCGTCGCGTACAACGCCCCGGGCGAGCGGCAGGGCGCGTTCGGCCGGGCGTGGCGCGCTATCGTCTCGGGCCTGCTGGAGGAAGCGGGCCTTGCGCCGCGCGTCCGCGTTCTGGCGGGCGGCAAGGCCGTCCCGATGGCCGAGACGCTCCTCTGGCGAAAGGGCGACCGCGTCTGCCTGTGCGTGGTCAAGAACCCGCCGCGCGAGGCGGCCACCTCCGGCGCCGGGGAGGTCGCGGAGACGTTCGGCAAGCCGGGCCAGGTCGAGATCCGCCTGTCCCGTCCCGCCCGCCGCATCCGCAACCTGCGCTCTGGCGAAGACCTGCCCGACGGCACGGTCATCCGGGCCCGCTGGACACCGTGGCAGGCGCTGGTCTTCGAGATAATCGATTAGTACTACAACGCGACGTCAGCATTTTGCGCGGCGGGTGCGGAGACCCGCCGCGCAGCCCCGAAAACGCCCTCTCGAGCGCGGCGGGTGCGGAGACCCGCCGCGCACGAGTTAGCGTTGTAGTGTTAGCGGCTCCTTGGGGGTCAGGATTGTGCCCAACAGCCATTCTTGCGAAATGAACCCATTTCAGCCGGGCCTGCCAGAACGGCAGGGGCGAAGGCTGGCCCGATCCGGGCGATGTGGCCGGAAAAAGTCCTCAACTCGTTTGACTTGCCGCCGTCTTGGGGTATGCTAGGGGAGGGCGTTGCCGGTCGGCGGACCGTCGCCAAGGGCGGGACGGCCTTCAAGGCCGATCCGAAGCCCTAATCCGTCCCCGTCCGGTCCAGGCCGGGCCGCCTCGTGTGCGGTCGTCCGAGAGGCGGCCGGCGAAGGGGGACGCGATGTACCTGGAGTTCTACGGCCTCCGGGAGTACCCGTACACGCTCGGCTGCGACGAGCGATACTTCTTCAAGAGCCGGCGGCACAACGAGGCCCTGGCCCGCCTGCTGTACACGGTCCAGCAGAGCCGGGGCATGGTCCTGCTGACGGGCGACGTGGGAACGGGCAAGACCTTCCTCGGCCGCATCCTCGCCGGCCGCCTGGGCCGACGGCGCCGGGTCGTTTCCCTGGCCCATCCCCAGGACACCGCCAAACACCTGGTGCGGACGGTGAACCGGTCCGTGGGCCTGGACGGCCGGGCCGGGACCGACCGCATGGCCCTGGTGGAGGAACTGGAGCGTCACCTGCAGGCCCAGGACCGCCGCGGCCGGCAGGTGGTCCTCATCCTGGACGAGGTCCAGAACTTCAGCGACGAGGCGCTGGAGGAACTGCGGCTGCTGTGGAACCTGGAGGCGTCCGGCCGGCCCCTGCTCCAGGTCGTGCTGCTGGCCCAGCCCGAACTCCGCCACCGGCTGCTCCGGCCGGAATGGGAGGCGCTGCGGCAGCGGATCGTCATGCGGTACCACCTGGGGCCGCTCAACGAGAAGGAGACCATGGCCTACATCCTGCACCGACGGAAGGTGGCCAAGGCCGAGGGGTGCCGCCTCAAGTTCACGGTCAACGCCCTGGCGACGGCCTACACGGTGACCGGTGGCATCCCGCGGCTGATCAACATCGTGTGCGACAACGCGCTGCTGGTCGGTTACGTCCGCGGCCAGCCCATGATTACCTCCGGCATCATGCGGGAGGTGGCCGAGGACACCATCGCCTGGGATCGCGAGGCCCCCACGGCGCCCACCGGACCGACCGGGCGGGACCGGTCCGGGGCGCGGTGAAGGCGAGGCACCCCGCCGATGCCTCCAAGGTCTTTCTGGATAAAGTCTTACACGGCCGGAACCGATTTGCATATCGCCCAAAGCGCGTTATGATACCGGTGGATTCGCCGATGGGCCTACCCTATGGGGGACTTCTGCTCCGTGGACGCACAGACGCATCCCGACACGCCGCGCTGGCGCCGGGGCCTGCCGTGGATTCTACTGGCCCTCGGCCTGGTTGCGGCCTACGCCTACAATTTCTACGAGATGTGGCGTCGGTGGTTCCCGGCGTGGCGGCGGACGGACCTCGGCCTGTATGACCGCATCATGGAAGGGGAAAGTTACTACACCCACGCCCCGCTCGTGCCGCTGGTCAGCCTGATTATGGCGATCCTTCTGATCCGGCACACGCGGATTCCGGTCCGCCGGCGGCCGGTGCTGGGCGGGGCCGTCCTGGCCGGCAGTCTCCTGTTCCACCTGGTCTCCTCGCTGGCGCGGGTGAACTTCGCCAGCGGGTTCAGCCTCATCGGGGTGGTGGCCGGCCTGGTGCTGATGCTGTGGGGGACGACGGCGCTTCGTCGGCTGTGGTTTCCCATCGCGTTTTTGTTCTTCATGGTCCCTCTGCCCCAGGTAAGCATTTACCAGTTGAACTTCCGGCTGAAGATGCTGGCGGCCGACCTGGGCGTATCCGCGGCGAACCTGATGGGCGTGGTGGCCGAGCAGAACAGCAACACCGTCCTGCTGATGGGCGGCAAGACGCTGACCATCGCGAACGTCTGCGGCGGCCTGCGGACGCTGATCAGCCTGATTGCCTTCGGCGCCCTGTACGCCTACGTGTGCAAGTTGCGGGGGGCCTGGCGGCTGGGGCTATTCGCGATGTCGGTGCCGGTGGCGGTGGCGGCCAACGCCATCCGCATCGTCACGCTCATCCTCGTGGCCGACGTGTGGAACACGGAGGTTGCCACGGGCTTCTTCCACGACTTTTCCGGCCTGATGGTGTACGGGCTGGCGTTCGGCATGATGTTCGGCCTGGAGCGGGTCGTTCTGGGGGTTCGGAAATGGGTCGGCCGGCCCGCGACGGTCCTGCCGCTCTTCCACGGCATCCAGCGCGGCGCGGAGGAGGACGGGCAGTGGCCTCGGATGCTCCGGGCGTCGGCAAGCCCCGCCGGATGGACGGCGGTGGTGCTCGTCCTGCTCACGGCCGCCGGCGCGAACTGGCTGAACCGCTCCGTGCCGCCCCTCTGGACCGGGAAGGTCGCGGCCGAGGCCGTGCCCAAGACGCTTCGCGTCGCCGGCCGCCAACTGCGGGGGCGGGATATCCCGGTCCCCCGCTACGTGATGGATATACTTGAAACCGAGGATATTCTGCGCCGTCAATACACAACGCAAGGGAACCCACCCATCGAGTTCCAACTCGTCTTCAGCGAGGACAACCGCAAGGGCACGCATCCCCCGGACGTGTGCCTGGAAGGCGGCGGGTGGGATATCGTCGCGAAGGCCCCCCTCAGTCTCACGAACGTCGAAAGCCGCGGCCTCGTACCCTGCCGCGAAATCATCGCCCGGAAAGCCAACCAGCGGCGTTACCATCTGTACACCTACTGCTGCGGCGACGTGTACACGGCCAGTTTCTGGGAGCAGCAGTTGAGGATTCTCTTGAACGGCCTGCTGAACCGCAACGCCAGCGGTGCCCTGATTGAAGTTTCGACACCGGTCAATGATGACCTGGAGGAGGCGCGCCGACGCTCAAAGCACCTCTTTGCCGTCGCCGTGCCGTACCTGGATCGCAACTTACCCTGATTGAAGGAGAGGTCATTCATGCGGCGGATCGTGTTGGTCCTGATTCTCGTGGTCGTGGTCGGCCTGATGGCGGCCGGCGGATGGTGGTACTTTCATCGAAACAGCGGCGTCAAACTGCTCGGTCGATCGCAACTGGCCTTTCGGGCCCAGAAGTACGACCGGGCCGTTGAACTGGCTCGGCGGTACGTGGCCGAGAACCCCGACGACTGGCGCGGCTATTACCACCAGGCCCGGGGCCAAGCGGCTCTCGGCCGATACGAGGAGGCCCGTCGGCTGCTGGACGACGCCGCCGAACTCGCCCCGGGCCAGGTCGATATCCTCCTCCTTCGGGCGAACACTTTCGCCCTGCCTGCCCGCGATACCCTCGCCTCCACCGACCCCGACCTGCCCACCGACGCCCTCCGCACCGCCATCGGGAAACTGGGCAAGGCCCGGGACGTCCTCCAGCCGCCCTCGCTGCCCGGCGGTGAGGCGAAGCCGGAGGTCGCCCAGGCGCTTGGCCTGGTTCTGGCCGACCTCGGCACGGCCCGGCAGCGCCTCGGCCGACACCTCCACCAGGACGCCGACATCGCCGCCCAGGCCGGCGCCGAGGACCGGGCCCAGGCCAAGCGCCGCGAAGCCGAGAAGGCCCGCGCCCGGGCGGAGGCCGACCGCAACCAGGCCGCCGAACTTCTCCATGCGGTGCTCCGGAACGCCGCCCAGTCCGAAGACGACGAGGTGGACGTGTCCGCGCGGGCGGCCAATACCCTGGTCCGCATCGCCCTCGCTCGCGAGGACGACCTCGAACGCAAGGGCGAGAAGGTCTCCGAAGCCGAACGTCGGCAAGTGCGCGAAAACCTCGAGGCCCTGCGGAAACTCATCCTCGAAGACATGAAGGCGCACCCCCCGCCGCTGGCCACCACCCTCCTCGTCCGCCGCGACGTACAGGGCCTCTGGGCCGAAACCATGTCGGCCGACGAGCAGCGCATGGTCCGCGAACACTGCAAACGCCTCGACGCCATCATCGAGACGCACCCCGATCGGCCCGAGACGCTCGAAGCCCGGCTGGAGCGTGCCCACCTGGCGTACCTGCTGGGCGAATACGAGACGACACGCACCATCTGCGACAAGGTCCTGGCCGACCTGCCCCGGCAGCGGATGGCCTGCCTGTACCGCGCGCTGGTCAAGATGCAGGAAGGCAAGTTGCAGGAGGCTGAGCAGGACCTGTTGGACCTGAAGACTAGGGCCCCGCACTGGCCCCGCGCCCATTTCGCCTACGCCCAGGCCGCCCTCCGGACCGGGAAGACGGAACGGGCCCGCGAGGCCCTCCGCTACGTCACCCAGCGGGCGCCCGAGTTCCCGGGCGCCCACCTGATGCTCGGCGAAAGCCTGCTGGGGGACGGCTTCGCCGACGAGGCGCTCTCCGAGGCCCAGGCCGTCCTGCGCGAGCATCCCGGCCACCCTGCGGCACTGCGGCTGCTCGTTGACAGCGCCGTGGCCGCCGAAGAGCCCGGCCTGGCGATCGAGACGTTGAACACCGCCGAGCAGCAATATGCCGACGACCCCACCGTCCAGGCGGCCGTGGCCTACGGCTACGAACGTCTCGGCGAGACCGACAAGGCGAAGCAAGCCAGCGAGAAGGTCGCCTCCGCTCAACCGCGGACCCTGCGGGAGCGGCTGATGGTGGCCCGGGGCCTGATGCGGCTGGGCAAGATCGCCAAGGCCGAAACCCTCCTCGTCAAGGCCGTCCAGGCCAACCCGCAGTCCCCGGCGGCTCGCCGGATGCTCGGCGGCTTGTATTTCCGGACCGGCCGAATCCTCCAGGCCGTCGAGCAGTTCCAGGCGGCGGTCCGGCACGCTCCCCAGAGCATCCCGCATCATCTGACGCTGGCCCGGGCGCTGCTCCGGGCGGGCATGATGGACGAGGCCCAAGAGGAGGTCCGGGCCGTCCTCGCCCGCGATCCGTCCAACGAACAGGTCACCCTGCTGGCCCGCCAGATTCAAATGGCCCTCGGCGAAAGCCCCGACCTGGACGGCCTGCTCGAGACCGGCCTCTCCGGCCGCACCGGCCTGCCGCTGGCCATGGCCTACCTCAATCGCGGCGAGGCGCAAAAGTGCATCGATATCTGCCAACGCCTACTGGACAAAGCCCCCGACAACACCGGCACTCGCTGGCTCCTGGGACGGGCACAACTGGCCAGGGGCGACCGCGACGCATGCACCGAGCAGTGGACCGAGGTCCTCAAGGCCGATCCCGACGAACTCCGGTTCTACCAGCAACTGGCCCTCGTCCTTGCCGCCGACAAGGAACTGGCGGAGATTGAAACCACCCTGTCGGCCATCCCCGGCGCCCGCCGGAACCTGGTCCATCTTGCCTCGGCCTGGGTGCTCCAGCGGCAGGGCCAGCACGAGGCGGCCGCCGAATCCTATGCGCGGGTCGCCGACCGCGCCGACGCCGACAAGGCCATCCGCACGATGGCCCGTATCGCGAAAGGGCGGTGCCTGGCCTTGGCCGGCCACCACGACCTGGCGATCCTCGAGTTCGACCGGGTGCCCGAAGACAGCCCCATCCGGACCCGGGCGATGCTGGCCAAGGCCGGCATCCTCGCCGCCACCGACAGGGCGGACAAGAGCGAGGCCGTCCTCCGGCCCCTCCGCACGGCCGCCGTCGACGAAAACGATTGGAGGATGCTGGAGCGCATCGGCACGGTATACCTGCGAACCGACCAGCCGAAGAAAGCCCTGGCCCTCGCCGACGATGCCGCCGAAGCCGCCCCCGCCAATCCGCAGCCGGTGCTGCTCCGGGCCGCCGCCCTGACTCGCCTCGGCCGCCTCGAGGATGCCATCGAGTGCTACCGCGAGACGGTCGCCCTTCAGCCGGGCAACCTGGTCCTGCACATCCGGCTCATTGAGGCGCTCGACAATGCCTCCCGGCGGCGAGAGGCACTCCAAGCCGCCAACGGCCTCCTGGAGCGCGGCCGGACCGGCCGGACGCTCGCCCTGCTCCAGCGCGGGGCTCTCTTCAGCCGATGGGGACTCCAGAACCAGGCCGTCCAGGCGCTGCGGCAACTTGCCGGCAGCGACGTCATCGAGACACCGCGGGTGCGTCTGACGCTCGGCCGGGCCCTGGCGGCCCTCGGGCAGAGGGAGGCGGCCCGCGAGCACCTGGCCGCCGTCCCCGCCTATGCGCCGCAGTACCTGGAGGCCCAACAGCGCCTGGCCGCCCTGGCGGACACCGACGAGGAGACACTGGCCGTCCTTCGCCGGGCCGAGAAGGAACACCCCTCGCCCGCGTTGGCGGCCCAGCGGATTCGCATCCTGCTCGGGGCCGACCGCCCGGCCGAGGCGGTCAAGGCGTTTCGGTTGTCCCTCGACGCCCATGCCGAGGACGCCCCCCCGCCGCCGGCCCTTGCGGCGGCCGGCCTGGGCGCGCTGCTCGCCGGCGGCGACGAGGCCGGCGCCGCCGACCTGGCCGGCCGACTCGCCCGTCGCACCGGGAATCCGCGGTGGCGGCACACGGCCGTCCTGCTCGCCGTTCGGACCGGTCCCGATGCATCGAGCGACCTGCTGCCTCCGGTTGACCGGGCCGGCTTGTACGACGCCCTGCTCGGTCTGTGCCGGGCCGTGCGGACGGACGGCAAGATCTCGGCGTGGGCGGAGCGTGTCTCGAGCATTCAGAGCCAGGCCACGGAGGCCGACCCGCCGCGGTCTTTCCCTCTCCGGTACGGCATCCTCGCCGCCCTGGCCGCCGGCGACCCCGGCCGGGCCGAGAAACAGTTGGCCGAGGCCGGCGACCAGGGTCTCCTCGTGCCGCCCGTCATGAAGGAACTGGTATCGGCGGTCAAAGCAAAGCCGGCCGTCCGGACGGAAGCCGCCGACCTTCTGGCCTGCTCCATCGCGCTGGACCTCGGCCTGAACGCGACCAGCCGCCGCTGGGCCATGGAGATCCTCAAGGCCCGTCCCGCCTCGCAGTGGGCGGCCACGCTGGCGGCCCGAGACGTGACGGACCTGGACCACCTGCGCGCCGTCGCCCGCCTCCTGAAGCCGAAGGACTGCGTGGCCGGGCAGATGCTGCGGATGTCGATCCTCCGGCTGGAAGAGAAACACGAAGAGGCGGCCGAGGCCGCACGGACCCTGGCCGAGGCCCACGAGCAGTATCCGGAACTGCTGATGAACCAGGCGCTGGCCGTCGAACGGGCCGGCCGCCCCGCCGACGCCCTGCCCCTGTACCGCCGGGTCTGGGAGAAGACCGGCAACCCCGTGGCCGCCAACAACGCCGCCTACCTCACCGTCCAGATGGCACCGAAGGATGCGAAGCGGCTGGCCCAGGCCGCCGAGTGGGCCCAGGCCGCCGTCCAGCAGGCACCGGGCCAGGCCGCCTTCCGGGACACGCAGGGCTGGATCGCGTACCTGCTCGGCAACCATGACGAGGCACGCCGCGAACTCTGCCGGGCCGTCCGCCGCCTCCCCGACGCGCCGGAGGTGCACTACCACCTCGGCATGGCCGAGCACAAGACCGGCGACACGGAGTTGGCCCGGTGGCACCTAGAGGCCGCCGTCGACCTCGTCCAGGCGGCCAACGCCCGGGAGGAAGAACTGACCGACCCGGAGGCCGAGGCCGGCCGACTGGCCCAAGCCGCGCTCGCCGAACTCGATGGGACCGACAAACCGTGACCGGCCCCCCGGACGATCGCGGCGCCGGATGGCCCGAAGCCCGGTCTCATCTGCTCAGTTTCGACGTGGAGGAATACTTCCAGGTGGAGGCGGCCGCCCGCAGCGGCGTGACGCCCCAGGATTGGCCCGCGTATCCCCGCCGGCTGGCCCCGGCCGTGGACCGCCTCCTCCAGGCCCTGGCGGATCACGGGGTCTCGGCCACCTTCTTCGTCCTCGGATGGGTCGGGCGGGAGGAGCCGGCCATCGTCCGCCGCATCGCCGAGGCGGGGCACGAGGTCGCCTCGCACGGCATGACGCATCGGATGCTCCGGCACCTGACGCCCGAGGCGTTCCGGCAGGACCTTCGCGAGTCCCGCCACCTGCTCGAGGACCTCGCGGGCCGGCCCGTCCGCGGGTACCGGGCACCCACCTTCTCCATCACGCACCGGACCGCCTGGGCGCTGGACGTGCTCGCCGAGAAGGGGTACGAGTACGACTCGTCGGTCTTCCCCATCCGGCACGACCGCTACGGGGTGCCGGACGCCCCGACCATACCGCACCATGCCCGCGGGCCGGGCGGGGGCATCATTCTGGAGATTCCGCCGCTGACGCTCCGCCTGGCCGGGGCGAACTGGCCGGTCGGCGGCGGGGGATACCTGAGACTCCTGCCGCGGCGCCTGCCCGCCCGCGCGCTCCGCCACGCCGACCGCCGGGACGCGCCCGGCATGCTGTACCTGCACCCCTGGGAACTCGACCCGGACCAGCCGGTGGTGCCGATGTCGCGCTTCAGCCGGTTCCGGCACCGGGTGGGGCTGCGGCGGGCGGAGGGCAAACTCCGCTGGCTTCTCGGCCGGTTCCGCTTCACCAGCGTCGCCCGGCAGTTGGACGCCCTGCGGACGGGGGCAGTGGAAACGTACGCCTACGGCGAGGGAACGGCCGAGGTGGAGTGATCGCGCGGCCCCTGCGTGCGGGGCAGTGCCCTCGGCCGGAGCCGCTTCAGCGGGGCTTTCGGCCCACCTGCCTCAGCGCGGCTCCTGTCGGACAGCCCCGAGCACCTGCGTGACGACCTCGCGCTTCCCGCCGCGGAGAAGTTCGATCTCGACCGTCTCGCCCGGCCGGCACGCGCGGACGGCGGGGGCGAGGTCCCTCGGCGTGGGGGTGGCCCGGCCGGCCACCGACAGGATCACGTCGTTCACCTTCAGCACGCCCGCCCGGTCGGCCGCCGACCCGCGAAGAAAGCCGTCCACCATGACGCCCTGCGCCGCCGGCCGCATCCGAACGCCCAGGTGTGCCACCACCGGATGGGCCGGCGTCCAGGGCGGCGCGAGGGCCAGCAGCCACTCGCGCCACGAGGTCTCGATACTTTCGAGAGGCTCACCGAGCACCGTCTCCAGGGCCTCCCGGCCGGTGGGGTCCGAGGCGTAGTCCAACTTGTACGCCCCGTAGAAGGTCTCCAGTTTCTTCTGCCGGTGCAGGAACAACATCAGGTATCGCACGTAGGGGTAGTTGATCTCGGCCTTCCGGCGGAACGCACCGCGGTCCATGTCGCAGAGATGGGCCAGGGAGGGGAGAGACTTCTCGCGGACGGCCCCCTGGAGGGTGGCGAGGCTCGGGTCAAGCCGCGGGGCGATCCGGCCGTCCTTCCTCCACGCCCCCTGGAACAGGGTGGCCAAGCCTTCCGCGATCCACACCGGGTGCCGCTGGTCCGCCCGCACCTGGTCGCTGTGATGGAGGGCATGGGTGAACTCGTGGATGAGCACGTCGCTCGCGCTGATGCTGGTGAGCGTGCGCGTGGCCGGCCGGTAGTAGCCCGCCAGGTCGCGCGGGGGAGCCGACTTGCGATAGTCGTGCAGCGTCGGAAGCACCACCGTCACGTTCCAGAGAAGCGGTCGGGGAAAAAGCAGACGACGCTGGGCGTCGGCGTACCGGCCGAGCATCCGCTCGACCTTGCGGAACGTCTTCTCGTCCAGGGCCGACACGTAAACGATCCGCCGATGCCGGTCGATGTGCGTCTCGTAGCCGGCCCCGAACCGGCGCCGGTGAACCTCGGCCAGTTTTCTGGCCTCGTCGGCGAGGTCGCGCGCATCGCCCGTGGCGGCGCGGGCGCGCGAGACCAGCGGCAGCGCCGGCGGCGGCGGCGCCGCGGCCGCCAGCAGGACGCACACCGTGGCAGCGAATCTCATTGGGCTCCACCCGCCGGGGCTCTCGTGAGTCCGGCCGCTCGGGCCGGGAACGCTTGAGGCATCCGTAAACGGTCTGCGGCTCGCATCACGTCGGCTCTTCCAGGTTGACCTCCGCCTCGACCGGACCGCCCGGGTGAATGAAGGCTCTGACAAACGGCCCATAGAGATAAACCCCGGCGACGGCGCCGCCGACTGCCAGAACCGCGGTGGTCATGTCCGGCACGTGCGGCGGGAAGGCAATCTGCCCCAGTTCCACGACGACGGCCACGGCCGAGGCGATGGCGGCCGCTGCCGCCCGCCGGCCGGCCAGGCCCGCAGGAAACAGGCTCACCAGCAGCATCGCCAGCACGGCCGGGGTGGCGATGTCCCGCAACAACTGCCCCACCGCCTCGAACTCCGAGTTCCAGTACTGGTAGTAGAACGGCACGTGGAGGCGTTCGGCAAGGGCCGCGACAATGCCCTGCGCCGGCCAGCGGAGGTCCATCGGCGCCCACTTGCCCCGGACCATCGCCGACCCCAGGGCCGACGCCAGCCCCAACCGGAGGAGCCAGCCCATCGCCCGCCAACCGAGCCCTTGCGGCAAGGCCTTCTTCGCCGCCGGTCCGAGCCGCGTGGCCAGCGCCCCGCCCACGAGCGCCCCGGCCGCCCCCAGCACCACGTCCGTCCCGCTCGAGTACCGCGAGAACACGAACATCTGAAGCACCTCGACGGCTGCCACGTACGCCGTCCCCATGACAGCGGCGGCGAGCACCGGCCGACGGACGCCCCTCCAGCAGACCACCACCCAGAACCCGACCGGCACGAACGCCAGCACCTTGGCCGCGAGAACCACGCCCGGCACCGCGTCCGCAAAGGGCCTCAGCACCATCTTGCCCTGGTCCGCCTGCATCGCCAACTCTTCGGCCGAGAGCACCACGTCGAACGGAAACAACTGGTACACCAGGAACCCGACGACGTAGGCGGTCAGCAGGTTCCGGGCCACGTCCGCCGGCCGCATCGCCGCCAGGACCCGCCGCCACCATCGCGTCAGCCGGCCGCCCACCGCCAGCCAGAGCCCCGCCCCGACGACCGCGCCGATACACTCGGCCAGCACGTCGTTCCACGAGACGGTGCGCGGCGGGAAATACAACTGGAGGAACTCCAATACCAGGCTGAGCGCCCCGGCCCCGATAACCGTCACGCCGGCTACCAGCCAACGCCCGGGGAGCCGGTCCTCCCGCGTCATCGCGCCCATCGCAAAGAACGCCAGCGGGATGAACAGCAGAAGGTTCGCCACCAGGTCCGCCCGGTTCCCCACACCTAGGTCCAGGTACGGCGTGTCGGCGAACGTCCGCACCGCCTCCTCGAACGGCCGATGGCGGTACTCCAGCGGCACCATCAGCCCGTAGACCACGAGGACGGCGTAGGAGACCGCCAAAAGGGCATACACCCGCCCCGCACCGCGGGATCTCCCCCCCGCCTCCGCCAGAGCCGCGCTGCACTCCCGTTCGGGAGAGGACCGCGCCATACTCAACACGATCCAATGGCCCAATCCCAGGAACCACACGGCCCCCAACTGGAGCCCGGCCCACAGAAGGAACGACAGGCCCCGCCCGGTCTCCGCCCCCAGTCCCAGGCGAACCAGGAGGAAGCCGACGCCCAGCAGCAGAAAGGTCCCCGCCGCAATCGCCGCGACGAAACCGAGCCGCCGCCCACGCAGGCCGTACCCGACGGCCGCACCGTTCAGCCCGACCAGGAACGTCAGCAGGACGAGGAACAGCCCGCCGGGGAAGGGCTCGGTCCGGATCGGCCACGGCATCCCCGCCGCACCGGTCCCATCGAGGACCAGGTACGCGAGCACCGCCCACGGAGCAGCCGCCAGCAGGAGCAGCGGGACGATTCGCACGGCCTCGCGGGCGGGCAGAAGTTTCAGACTGCCCACGATCGCGCCCGCCAGGATGAGAAGCAGGGCCGCGAAGCCCAGGCCAAGCGTCCCGTCCACGAGCGGCCACGACGATGACAATCCGCCCGCCCCTTCGTCCCACGCGAGCAGCAAGGCTCCCGCGCCGCCCATCACGCCGCACCAGGCGGGAAGCCCCAGGCTCCACGTCGGCCGACGCACCAGGCCGTACGCGACGCCGGCCGCCGCCACCGCCAGCCACACCCACAGGCCGCATACGGGCCTGCCGACGAGCCCCCACAGGACGAAGGCGCTGCCCACCAGGAGCCCCAACGCCAACCCGCGCTGGAGCCAGGGAGTGCTCAGCGTTTCATCCGGTTGCGGCATGCCGGCGCCATCCGCAGAGACGGGTGCCCCCAAAACGGTCCGGCCGAATCCGCACCGCCGGGGGGCGGGTGAACGTTCGATGATACCCGTCCGACCCCCGGGCCGCAACTCCACCTGGAACGCAAACGCCCAACGCGAATGTCGCACAAAACGTTGCGGCCGGGCACGCGTGCGGGTACGCTGACAGCGTCGAGGCCGAGCCAGCCGGCCGCCCATCCGGACCGCTCGAACGGCAAGGGGCCCTTCATGCAACACGGCGTCCAAACGGAAACTCAGGAAGCGCCCGGACCGCGGACCGCCACGCGGGGCGAGCGCGCCTCGGCCCTGGACCGGTCCACCGAGATCGTCCCCGTCCTGATGGCGGGCGGCTTCGGGACGCGCCTCTGGCCGCTCAGCACGCCCGACCGGCCGAAGCAGTTCCTGACCGAATGGCAGGACCGGTCGCTCTTTCAGCAGGCGTGGGACCGGGCGCTGCAACTGGCCCCCGCCGGGCACGTGCTGGTCATGACCAGCGCGTCGCTGGCGCCGTTCGTTCAGGACCAGGCGCCGGACCTGCCCCCGGAGAACCTGGTGCTGGAACCCCTCCGCCGCGACACCGGCCCGGCCGCCGTCTTAGCCGCCCTGGTGGCGGCGAGGCGATGGCCGGAGGCGGTCATGGCCATCTTCCCGTCGGACCACTTCATCGGGAACGAATGGGCGTTCGGCGAGACCGTGGCGGCGGCCGTCGACCGGGCGAAAGGGGGCGGCCTCGGCACCATCGGCATCTCGCCGGCCTCGCCCGCCACGCGATTCGGGTACCTCCACCTCCACCAGCCGCCGGAGCCCCTGGTCCCGCAGCCGGTCCATGCGTTCGTCGAGAAACCTGATCGCGACCGCGCCGAGGCCTACCTCGCCACCGGCCGATACCTGTGGAACAGCGGCATCTTCATCTGGCAGGCCCGGGCGCTGCTCGAGGCCGCCCGGCGGCATCTGCCGGAAACCTGCGCCGCCCTGGCCGGGGTGGCGGAACACGTCGGGCAGACGGCGTTCGGCCGGCGGGCGAAGGATGCCTTCGAGCAAATCGAGGCCGTGTCCGTCGATTACGGCATCATGGAGAAGGCGTCCGACGTCTGGTGCGTCCCCGCCTCCTTCGAGTGGGACGACGTGGGCGGTTGGCTCGCCGCCGAGCGTCTCCTGCCCGCCGATGCCAACGGAAATCGCATCCACGGCCAAGTATATGTCGATACGGTCACCGGCTGCGTCGTCGTCGGGACGCCCACGCACCCGCTGGCCGTGGCCGGCCTGACCGACTGCATCGTCGTCCACGGCGACGCCGGCACGCTGGTGTGCCATAAGTCGGCGGCGGACCGCATCAAGCCCATCATCGAGCAGATTCTTCGGGGCGACCAGCGCTATTGAGCCCGGTATTTCTAAAGTAGCGGCAGTCGGCGTCCGATAACAGGAGCATGAGACCCTGTGGAACGGCGGAGAAACTGGAAGCCCGGCGGCGCAAGGCCATCCGCCTCTTGGAGGCAGGCCACTCCCAGGCCGACGTCGCCCGGGCCGTGGGCACCACGCGAACCAGCGTCTGCCGGTGGCGGCAGGCCTACCAGCGCGACGGCCCCGAGGCGCTGCGGGCCAGGCCCCCGCCCGGACGCCCCGCCTACCTCACCGACGCCCAGAAGGCGGATCTCAAACGGCGACTGCTCAAGGGCGCCCGCGCCAGCGGCTTCCGGACCGACCTGTGGACCTGCCCCCGCATCGCCGACCTCATCGAGCGCCGCTACGGGGTCCGCTACCACGTCGACTCCCTCCCGAAGTTCCTCCACGCCCTCGGCTTCTCCTGCCAGAAGCCCGAGAAGCGGGCCGTCGAGCGGGACGAGGCGGTGGTGGCCCGGTGGGTCGCCCGCGACTGGCCCCGCATCAAAAAAAGGGCGGCTGAGGGCCCACCTCGTTTTCCTCGACGAGACGCACCTTTTGATGCTCCCCACGGTCCGCCGCACTTGGGGGCTGCGAGGCAAGACGCCTTACCTCCCGTACCGCATGAAGGGGTGGAGCAAGGTCTCGGCCATCGGGGCCGTGACCGTCTCGCCGCAGCGACGCCGGATGGGGCTGTCCCTGCATCTGTGGCCGGACGCCAACGTCTCGCAGGAGGCGGTGATCCTGTTTCTGCGAGACCTCCATCGACATCTGCCGGGGCCGGTGGTCCTGGTATGGGATCGCTGGTCGGTGCATCGCGGCGGACAGGTCCGCGCCTACCTGGCCCGGCAGCGGTGGCTCCACGTGGAATGGCTCCCGCCGTACGCCCCGGACCTGAACCCCATGGACAAAGGGTGGGGCCACATGAAGGGCCACGATCTGGCCAACCACGCCCCCGAGGATCTCGACGCGCTGACCGAGGCGGTGAGCGAAGACTATCGGACTCAAACTGACCGATTTCAAGCCGCGAGGAGTTTTTCCAGGCGGCGGAGGACGCGCTTGTCATGGGTGTGACGTGCCACCTCGTTCAGCGCCTCCTGCCACAGAACCTGACGCATCAGGGTTTTGCGATGGCTGACCGGCGGCAGACGCAGCACGTTTCGTTTCGCGCGATGGCCTTGTGCACCCGGCGCTTTCAGCGCCAGGTGGGTCAGGCAGGCGTAGGCGCCGTCGACCAGGTGGAGGTGACGGACCACCGCCCGGTACCGCCGTACGCGGTAGGTCGTCGTCGCATCCCGCGCGGGTGCGTGGGCGGCCTCGCAGGATCTGCGCCGGTGCCGGGAACTCGCCCGCGCCATCGAGCGCCTGCGCGAAAAGCCGACGGTGGTCTCTGCCGAGGCCATGGGCATCAAGGAACTCGGCCAACGCATCGAGGCGGCCGGCCGGCGGGCCGAGTTCGGGGGGGACGCCCTGGAGGGCGTGTATCCCCAGTCCGCCCGCCGCGTGGGCGATTCGCCCTATCTGCAAAAACCCACCACCCTGGCGCTGGGGGGGGGGTGTCGTTGAAGCAGGTGGCTACGTTCCTCTACGCGTTGACCGACGGGTCGGGGTTGAGGGTGCAGGAGCTCCGGCTTCGCTCCCCCCACGGCGACGTGGCCCCTGATGTGTGGGATGCGGAAACCACCGTGACCTATCTGATGTACGCGCCGGGCAGCAAGAAGACGGCGCCCAAAGGCTGAGGGGTGACGTATGGTCGCTAGACTATCGCTGCTTCTGGGACTGGCGGGCCTGGCGGTCGCCGAAACGGGTTGCGCGAACTTCCTGACCGGCGAGTCGCCGAGGCCGGCCTATCGCACCATCCAGGTGAACCCAGGCCGCGACACCGAGGCGGCCAAAGAGGCCAACCGCGCCGGGCTGGACCACCTGGCCGGCGGCCGACTCGAACAGGCCGCCGAGGCCTTCGAGCGGGCCCTCTCGGCCGACGTCGAGTTCGGCCCCGCCCATAACAATCTCGGCAAGGTGTATTACCGCCAGGAAGACTGGTATCGGGCCGCCTGGGAGTTCGAGTACGCCGGCAAGTTGTTGCCCAGGCACGCCGAGCCCCGCAACAACCTCGGCCTGGTCCTGGAACGGGCGGGCGAACTCGACCGGGCGGTCAACTGTTGCCGCGATGCGGTCGGCCTCGAGGCCGACCGCATCGAGTATCGCGCCAACCTCGTCCGGGCCCTGGTCCGCCGCGGCGACCGGACCCGGGAAGTCCGCTCGCGCCTCCGGCAACTCCTTGAAGAAGACAGCCGGCCCGAATGGCGGGCCTGGGCGAAGAAGCAGCAGATCCGCATGGATTCAGGCTCGGATTGACCTGAAGCCGCCCGCCCTCTGTCCGTCCAGGAGCAGGCCCTCGGTCCCGACCACGCCGAGGTGGCCGGCTGCCTCAACAACCTCGCTTACCTCTACGACAACCAGGGCCGGTACGAGCAGGCCGAACCCCTGTACGAGCGGGCCCTGGCCGTCTGGGAGAAGACCCTCGGTCCTGATCATCCCGACGTCGCGGCGTGTCTGGAAAACCTGGCCCGGGTTGTACCGGGCAACCGGGCGGGAAGACGACGCCGAACGCCTGGAGCAGCGTGCGGCCCGGGTCCGGTCCCTCAGCCGGGCGCGCAACCGCCGACGGTCGCCGGCCTCCGGCGCCTATTCCGCCGCCATCCTCGGCCGGGAGTGACCCCCACCGTTCGCCGCCGGCACATGGACCCGAAAGCAACGAGGCCGAGGCCACCGGCCGGCCCGAGCCGGCGGCCGGGCCGCGGCGTTATCCGCGAGGGAGGCCGCCCAGTTTGTATCCTGCCGCTAGGATGTAGAGGCGGTTGAGCGGCGTTTTGTTGACGTAGGAGGCGAGGACCTCGCCGACGAAGATGACGTGGTCGCCGCTTTCGAGTTCGCCGGCCAGGCGGCACTCGAAATTGGCGACGGCGTCCTCGAGCAGGACGCCGTCGACCTCGGCGGCCGGACGCGTCCGGACGCCTGTCTCGGCCAGTTTGTTCGCCTCCCGGCCAGAACGGGTGCCGAAGAACAGCGTCTCGTCTTGCTGGTGTTCGGAGGGGAAGGCCAGGACGAACTCGCCGGCCTCCCGGATGGCCCGGAGCGAGTGTCGGGTCTTGCCGACCGAGATCGCCCACATCGGCGGCCTGTGGGACGTCTGCATCGCCCAGCCGAGGGTGATGGGATTGTAGGTCCCCCGGCGGTCTTTCGCAATCGCAATGGCCACCTGCTCGGGGAACTTGAGACCCGTGGCGTCGGAAAAGGGCGTCTGCTTCTGCATGGCATCCTCCGTGCGTTCGTTGCCTCGTGGGACGATGGTGGGACGATGGCCTGGCGGCAGACCCCGCGCCGGAGGTCGGAGGGCCGGCACCGGCGTCAGCCTTCCTCGCGGGAAGGGGAGCGGGTCACCGCGAAGACCACCGTTCCGCCGCCCGTCCGGGCGCAGGGGTCCAGGCACTGGACGTAAAGAGCATCGCGGTCTCCCTTGCCGGCCAGCCCCACTTCTTCCGGGCCGGCGAAGCGCAGGGCGTTGTAATACGGCATCAGCGAGGCCAGGGCGTGCATGCACACCGGCGCCTCGGCCTGGAGCCGATAGCCGTCGAGAAGGCGGAAGGAGTCGCCTTCCTGGTACACGGGACAGCGGCCCCGTACTTCGACCACCCGGACGTGCAAATCCATCCAAGGTCTCCGACCACCGCACCTGCGTTTATGATAAAATCCGTGGGGATCCGACACAACAGGGAAGCAGACATGCCCCCGGCCCAGCAGGAACCGGCCTCCGCGCGCAAGGTGTTTACCATCGGCCATTCGAACCGGTCGCTGGAGGCGTTCCCGGCGCTGCTCGATGCGTTCGGCCTCGTGGCGGTGGCGGATGTCCGGCGGTGTCGCGGCTCCTGTCAGAAGTCGACCTGGAGCCGCATGAGCAACAGGTCGGCGTCGTCGTCGATGCCTCGCCAGACCACGGGCACGCCCAGGCCGCCCACGTCCTCCACCTGGGTGTGGATATAGTTCCACATCATGCGGACGTTCTGGTTGAGGTGCCAGTTGAGGCCGAGGGTGTAGTTTTCCATGACGCCGCCGTTGATGCCGCTGTCGGTGAGGTCGAGTTGGGAGTATCGGCCGGCGATTTCCCACGCGCCGGCGCCGCCCTCGTCCCAGTTCGATTTGGGTTTGACGCGGGTGAACGAACCGGCGGATTTCTTGTACGGCCGGTGCTCGCCGGTCAGGAAGTACCCCACCTGGACGTACCAGCCGTCGAAGCAGGGGTCGTCCTGGTTGACGTCGCTGGACATCTGGACGAGGGACGTCATGTACTCGCCGGAGATGTGGAACGGTCCGAAGACGGCGGCCATTTCGGCCCCGAGCCGGTTCTCGTGGTCGATCATGCCGAGACGGCCCGTGTTGACGAAGCGGGGGGAGAGGTGCGCCTCCGGCCGCTGGCGGAACCGCAGATTGTGCTCCCGTGACCGGTAACTGTAGCCGAAGCCGGTGTGGATTAACCGTGCGCCCTCCTCGGCGTAGTAGGGCAGGCCGGTGAGGCGCATGGTGAACTGCTCGTCGCCGTCGCGGAGGGCTTGGGCGTCGTCATATTGATCGGCGGACGGGTCGTCGGAGGTGTCCTGAAACAGGCCGGCCGCCCACGTCACGCGGTCGCCGAGAATAGAGTCGTGGAGCATGAAGCCGGCGCTGCGGCCGGGAGTGAAGACGTTGGGCGAGCCCCGCTCGATGAACGTGATGTATTTCGAGGAGGTCAGTTCCTCCAGGCTGAACGGCTCCTTGAAATGGCCCATCCGCAGGTTGCCGACGACGGGCAACTGCTTGAGTTCCAGATAGAGGTCCTTGACGACGGGGGAGTCGGCCCAGTCGTACTGCCACTTGAACTTGATTTTTTTATTCCATTCGCCCTGCCAGTACAGACGGGCGCGGCGGACCTCCTTGCCGTCCTCGAGGTTCTCGAAGTCGGTGCCGCTGGCGGCGAAGTCGCTCTCGATGTCGTTGCCGTCGATCCAGGCCCAGTCGTAATACAGGCGTCCTCCGAACTTCATCTTGAGCCTTCCGTCGCCGGTCTTGGCCCGCATGCCGTGATCCCAGTAAAGGCGGAAGTCGTTGGGTCCGACGTCGCCGACGGCCTCGTCAACGAGTTTGCGGATATCCTCGCGGCGAATCTGCTCGCTCTGGGCATCTTCGAGTTCGGCGATTCGGCGTTCCTGGTCGCGGAGGCGCATCTTGAGGGCCTCGACGGTCCGTTCCAGATCCTTCCTCACAGGCTCCTCCCCCCACGCCACGGCGTAACTCATGATCAGGGTTCCGAAAAGTACGGCCACGACGCCACTGGGCTTTAACATGACGACTCCTTTCCCAAGAACGAGGCGCTCTGCGTCGGGGCAAGCGACGTTCGCTCGCGCCGGCGACCCCACACAGGTCAAGTTATGCCAACTACCTGTTAAGGGCGCACATAAGTGCCGCTAGGAGAGCGCTAAGTTTTGAGCCTTAAGTTCAGTGTTGGTTGAGACGGTGCGGAGGGCTGCCGGAAACGGGCACGTGGCCGCGGGAGAGGGGGGATATGGGCCGTGCCGAGGCCGAGGCTCGGGGCGGGGGGCAGAGAGTGTCATCACCCGCCGGGCGTCCGCCCCAGGGGAACCGGCGCGCGTCAGGGAGCCTCCTGGCAGGCGAGCGGAGCCGATCCGAGCCGCCGGAAACGATTCACCGATCGGCTTCCTGCGCTCCGGCGTGCCGCACGATGTCGCCCGTGCAGACGAAGACGATGTCCTCGGCGATGTTGGTGCAGAGTTCGCCGATGCGGTGGAGGGAGCGGACCAGGAGGATGAGCGTGACGGCCATATCGACGCCGTCGGGGGCTTCGCGTGCCCTGGAGATGATGTGGCGGGCGAGTTTCCGGTACGCCTCTTCGACTTCCGTGTCGGAGGCGATGAGCGCCTGGGCCGAGTCCAGGCTCCGGCTGCTGATGGCCCGAAGCGTCTCGTCGAGACGGTCGGTGACGAGACGGACGAGGACCGGCCATTCAGGATACCTGCCCAGGTCGATGCCGTCGGCCACGAGGTGCTTGATGCGGCGGCCGATGCTGGCGGCCTTGTCGGCGATGCGTTCCAGGTCGTTGTTGGCCTTGATAACGAAGCAGAGGCTGCGCAGGTCGACGGCGGCGGGCTGGTAGAGGGCGAGGAGGCGAACGCACTCCTTTTCGACGGCCACCTCCTCGGCGTCGATGGCGCTGTCCTGGCTGCTGACGACCTGGCCGTCCTCGACGTCGCGGCGGCCCAGCGCGTCGAGCGCGTCGAGCACGGTCTGCTGCACGCGCAGGCCCATCCGGTCCACTTGGCGCATGAGCGCGTCTACGTTCCTCTGCAATTCGGGCATGGAGTGAATCCTCTTAAGAAATCGACATGCTTACCCAAAACGTCCGGTGATGTAGTCCTCGGTTTGTTTCACCTGGGGTTTGGTGAAGATGTCGGGCGTGGCGCCGTATTCGACGAGTTCGCCCAGGCAGAGGAAGGCGGTCCGGTCGCTGACGCGCGCCGCCTGCTGCATGTTGTGGGTGACGATGACAATGGTATAGGTATCCTTGAGTTGGGCGATGAGATCCTCGATGCGTCCGGTGGCGATGGGGTCGAGGGCGGAGCAGGGCTCGTCCATCAGGAGGATCTTGGGTTCGGTGGCCAGCGCCCGCGCGATGCAGAGGCGCTGCTGCTGCCCCCCCGAGAGGCCGAGGGCGCTCTTCTTCAGGTCGTCCTTCACCTCGTCCCAGAGCGCGGCGCTGCGCAGGCACCGCTCGACCAGGGCATCCAGGGAGCCCCGGCTGCGGTGCCCCTGAAGCCGGGGACCGTAGGCGATGTTGTCGTAGATGCTTTTCGGAAACGGGTTGGGCTGCTGGAAGACCATCCCCACCTGCTGCCGGAGATTGACGAGGTTGACGGCCTTGTCGTAGACGTTGATGTCGTTGACGAGGAGCTCTCCCTCGGCCCGGGCGGCGGGGATGAGGTCGTTCATGCGGTTGATGCTCCGCAGGAACGTGCTCTTGCCGCACCCGCTCGGCCCGATGATGGCGGTGACCGACTGCGGGTAAACCTCCATCGTGATATCTTTGACGCCGACCTTCTGGCCGTAATACAGGGAGAAGTGGCGCGAGCGGACGACGGGCTCGCCGTCCTGGCGGCGCGGACGTTCCTCGACGGAGAAGGCCGGCATCGGAGGCCGATCGGCCCGGTCTTCCGGAGCCAGGGTACTCTCGGCCGAGGCGTTGGTTTCGGAGAAGTCGTTCATCTGAGAACTCCACTTAACTTGTTTCTACGCCAAGAATCGGCTCGGCTGCAAGCGCAATCTCAGCCGCCGCGCAGTTTCCGGCTGACGCGGGACCGGACGAGGATGGCGAGGATGTTCAGGATGAGGACCAGGCCGATCAGCGTCATCACCATGCCCCACTGCTGGTGAGGGACCATGCCGGCGATGCGGTCGTTCATGGCCACGTCGTAAGCGCCGTAGGAGAGCATCTGGACCTGCTGCCAGGGCCAGTCCCAGGCTGCGTACTCCCACAGGGGATCGGTGGTCGCCGCCGCCCCCACGAAAAGGAACGGAGCGGTTTCGCCGGCGGCCCGGCTCAGGCTGAGGATGACGCCGGTCAGGATGCCCGGCAGGGCGGCGGGCAGTTGAACCGTCACGAAACACCGCAGCCGGCTGGCACCCAGCGCCAGGGCCGCCTCCTTGTACGAGTTCGGGACGGCCCGGATGGCTTCCTCGCTGGCCCGGATGATGACCGGCAGGACCAGCACCGCCACCGTGAGCGCGCAGGCCAGAACGCATTCCCCCTTGTGGGCGCCGCCGGAAAGCGCCTGGATCAGCATGACGAAGAACACCAGGCCGAACAGGCCGAACACGATGCTCGGCACGCCGGCCAGGGTATTGATGCTCATGCGGATGAAACGGACCACCACGTTGTCGCCGGCCACCTCCACCAGGTAGGCCGCCGAGATCACGCCCAGGGGGAAGGCGAAGGCGATGGCCAGCGCCGTCACCGTCAGCGTGCCGAGAATCTCCTCCCCCACGCCGCCGAAGTAGTGCCCGGGCACCGCGTCGTCCAGGAAGTACTGCCAGTACACCGTGAAGCGCGGGCGGAACATGGCGTCGACGTTGTCCCGGAACAGGCCGAACAGCGGCTCCAACGTCGTCCCGGCGAACTGCTCCTCGCGGGGGATCCGCTTCTTGACGAGCGGCCGGCCCTTTTCGACCTCGACCCACGTCTCGGCGTAGAGCAGGTCGTCGGCGTAGCGGCGGACCATGTCCATGCGGTGGGCGCCGAACCGGTCTTCCGGCGGCATCCCTACTTTAGACTTGCCGGCCTCAGGGCCGAACAAGTTCCGAACGGCCTGCTGCACCTCGTCCAGGGCGGCGGCGTATTCTTCGCGTTTACCGAGGTCGAATGTCTCGAGCAGTTCCTGGTAATCGCGCGCCATCCGGAAGAGCCGCTCACCCACGGTGCCCGCCAATCGCTCGTCCTGGGCGTGCGAGAGGACCTCCTTCAGCAGCGCCCGGGCCTCGTCCTTGTCGGTGCACTCGTAGGCGTCGATGAGCGTGTTGCGCAGGCCGCGGAAGAATCGGCGGATGCGGATCCGCTCCTCCGGCCCGACGCCCTTGCGGTGCTTCAGTTGCTTGCCGAGTTCGCGGTACACGTGGCGGGCCTCGCCCTCGAGCCTGCCGGTGTCGATGCCCCGCCGGAACTCGTCCAGGAGGCGGTAGATGGGCTCGCGGGCCTTCTCGGTAGCGGCGATTTCCTTCGCCAGCGCCGCCGGGTCGCCCCGGCTGAACTCGTGCAGTTGCACCTTCCGGAACTCTACCGTGCCGTGGAAGAAAACGGCCGTCGTCCCCTTGAAGAGCATCGGGCCGAGGATTATCAGCAGCGCGGCCGTCAGCAGAACGACCGAGAGGACACTGGCCCCGGTAAACCCGCGGTTCGCGATGCGTCGCAGGCGTACGTTCATGGCTTCGCCCCGCGGAACTTCATGCGGCCAAGCAGGAACTCGCTCAGGGTGTTCAGGACGAACGTAAAGACGAGCAGGATCAGGCCGATCGTGAACAGCGAATGAAAGTGCATCGAGTCACGAGCCGTGTCCATTCCCTCCTGCGCGATGGTGGCGGTCATGGTTCGCACCGATTCGGTCAGGTCCCACCAGGGGTGGGGAATCTGCTTGGCGTTTCCGGCGGCCATCCAGACGACCATGGTCTCGCCGACGGCCCGCATCATGCCGAGGATGACGGCGGCGATGATGCCGTTATGCGCCGCCGGGATGACGACGCGGACCATCGTCTCGGCCCGGGTGGCCCCCAGGGCGTAGGAGGCCTCCCGCAGCGGCCGGCCCACCGCCGTCAACGCGTCTTCCGAGACGCTGACGATGGTGGGGACGGCCATGACGGCCAGGATGAGCGAGGCGTTCAGCACGTTCGCCCCGCTCGGAATGCCGAAAGTCTCCTGCAACCACGGCTTGACGAGCATGACCGCGAAGAACCCGTACGCCACCGACGGAATCGCCGCCAGCAGTTCCACCACCGGCTTGGCGACCTGGCGCAGCGTGAACGGGAAAATATCGCTGAGGCACACGGCCGTCAGCAGGCCCAGCGGGACCGCCACCAGCACCGACCCGAACGTGACGTAAAACGAGCCGGCGATGAGGGCCAGCATGCCGTATTCGGCCGGGTCCTGCTCGGGATACCACGCTGTGCTGCCGAAGACCTCGCAGACCCGGTTCCAGAGGAACTCGGCTATTTCGGCCGGGGTCTCGCCCTGGATGAAGAAGAGAAAGGCCTCCCGCGCGATGAAGACGAAGATCAGAAACACCGCCAGCACGCTGGAGGCGGCGATGAGGAACAGCCCGGCCCGGCCCGTCAGGCTGCCCACGTAGCCGAGGAGATCTTCGCGCGGGGTGAGCAGCAGCGGCCGGTCGAAGCCGGCCGATGCGGCGGCCGCGCGCCGGTCGCTGTCTTCGGGAGACTGGCTCATGCGGGATGCTTCTTTCGGGCCCGGGCTCGTCCTTCGTGTGCGGCGGGCTCGGAAACCCGCCGCGCACGAGGGCGCGTTGACACGTTAGTAGTTCGTGACCGGGATGAATCCCTTGGCCTCGATGATCTCCTGGCCTTCCTCGCTCAGGTGAAAGGTCACGAAGGCGTAGATGAGGGAACCGGGTTTGGGGAACCCCCGCGTCCACATGAACAGCGGTCGGGCGATGGGGTACTTGCCGGAGACAATCGTCCGGCTCGAGGGCATGACGCCGTCCACCCGCAGCGCCCTGACCTTCTCGTCCACGAACCCCAGGCCCACGTAGCCGATGGCCGCTTTCGTCGTCGAGACGTGCTTGTGCATGTCGGGGTTCGACGCCACGTACTCCACGCCGGGGGCCATCTTCTTCTTGTCCATCACCAACTTGTGGATCGTCTCGTAGGTGCCGGAGGAGGTGTCGCGGCTGTAGAGGACGATTTCCTGGTCCGTCCCGCCCACCTCTTTCCAGTTCGCGATTTTGCCCCGGTACATGGCCCGTATTTGCCCGGTCGTCAGCGCCTTCACGGGATTGGAAGGATGCACGATGACGGAGACGCCGTCCATCGCCACCACGTGCGCCACGGGCAGAAAGCCCTTCTCGACGGCCCTGGTGTACTCTTCTTGCTTCATGAAGCGGCTCAAGTCGGCCACGTCGCACCGGCCGTCGATCAGGGCCTTGGCGCCGTCCCCGGAGCCGGTCTTCTTGACCGTGACGGACACGTTGGAATGCTTCCGCATAAAGGCATCGGCGAAGGCGTCCGCAATCGGCCCGACGGTGGTGGACCCCTGGACGAGAAGCGATTCCTTCTCGGCCGCCCCAAGGGACCCAGCGAGGACACCGGCGACAAGGATAGCGCCCAGGGTCCCTGCCACGATCCATCTTGCCTTGATTCTCATCTTCCTGTCTCCTTTTCGTTTCCCCGAACGAGTTCGAGGACCGACCCCGTTAAGACCTCTCTCCCGAACAAAAACATTATCCAAAAGGCCGTTAAGATTGCGTTGCCTCGGCGCTAAGGTTCGACTAAACTGTATCTGCGGTGTTGTCTGCCCCTTCCAGGCACGGTATGATGCGGCAGAAATGTCCAAGAAGCGCATCACCGTCGTCGAGGACGAGCGGGACATGGCCGACTTGGTCGCCATGCGCCTCAAGCGCGAAGGGTACATCGTGGAGACGGCCTACGATGGCCGGGAGGCCCTGGAGAAGATTCGCTCCAGCCCGCCCGACCTGGCCATCATCGACATCATGCTGCCCCGGTTGTCCGGCACCGAACTGGTGACCGAGATGCGCCAGGACCCGCGGACGGCGGCCGTCCCGGTCGTCATGATGACCGCCAAGGGCGAGGACAGCGACGTCGTCGTCGGCCTGCAACTCGGTGCCGACGACTACGTCACCAAGCCGTTCAGCATGTCGGTCCTCGTCGCCCGCGTCGGAGCCGTCCTTCGGCGCGCTGCCTCCACGGCGAACGGCGGCAAGGGGCTGCTCAAGATGGGGCCTATCACCATCGACCCTGACCGCCACGTCGTCGAGGTCCACGGCGAGCCGGTCGGATTGACCCTGACGGAGTTCCGGCTGCTCATGGCGCTGGTCGCGGGCCGCGGACGGGTCCTGACGCGGAATCAACTCATCGACCAGGCCATGGGCATCAACGTCATCGTCACCGATCGCACGATCGACGTGCACATGACTGCGCTTCGGCGAAAACTCGGCGACGCCCGCTCCTGCATCCAGACCGTCCGGGGCGTAGGCTACCGCGCGGCCGTCGAGGACGTCGAGGCCAATGAAGAGGCATAGTTTCTTCGTCCGCCTGTTTATCGGGAACCTGGTGATCGTCGTCGTCGCGGTGGTGGTGGCGGCGGCCGTCTCCTACCGGTCCGTCAACGTTCAGCACCGCCGCCTGAGCGACGCCTACCAGGATAACCTCTGCCTCCTCGCCGCCCAGCATCTTGAAGACCTCTGGCCGCTGCCCCAGCGGGAAGTGGACCGCCTCTGCAAGGAGTTCCTCCACGGTGGCCGGGAAGCGTCAGCGGCCTCGCCCCCGACCTTCGAGCACCCCGAACCCCCTCGCCTGACCATCATCGCCCGCGACGGCCGCGTCCTCGGCGACAGCCGAGGCAACCCCGAACGCATGGAGAACCACCGGACCGACGACCGGCCGGAGGTCCTGGCCGCCCTGGCCGGACGCCCCGGCGGTCACCTCCGCCCGAGCGAGACGCTCGGCACGCGGTTCCGGTATGTGGCCCGCCCGATCCGCCACGACGGCGAGGTGGTGGGCGTGGCCCGCGTCGCCACCCCTGTCCTGGCAATCCTGGAGAGCCGGGCCGTTCTCCGCGAAGGCATCCTGTGGGGGTCGCTGGTGGCGATTGCGGCCTTTGCGCTCATCGGGCTGCTCATCAACTGGCTGTGGTATGCGCCGCTGAAAAGCATTACGCGTACGTCCCGGCAAATCGCCTCCGGCGACCTCTCGCAGCGGGCCACGGTCCGCGGGGCGAGCGAATTGGCCGAACTCGCCTCCGCCTTGAACGCCATGCGCGACAGCCTGGCTCAACAGATTGAGACCATCTCCGCCCAGCACGCGAACCTCGAACAGGTGGTCGCGAACCTGCAGGAGGGCGTCGTCGCCACGGATGAGGAGGGCACCATCGTCCTGATGAACCGCGCCGCCCGCGACCTCCTCGCCCGCGAGGGCGAAACCGTCGCCCGCGCCCACATCCAGAACGTCGTCCGCGTCGCCGACATCGTCGACGCCTACAGCGAAGCCGCCGACACCGGCAACACCGTCACGTGCCAGGTCGAAACGGAGGTCGGCGGCGAGCGCCGGCACCTGGACGTCCGCGCCTCCCGTCTCTCTCCCACCACCGCCGACAACGTCGGCTGCCTGGTGGTCGTCCGCGACGTGACGAACCTTGTCCGGACCGCTGCCATGAAGGCCGAGTTCGTCGCCAATGCCTCCCACGAGTTGCGGACGCCGCTGGCCACCCTCCGGGCCGCCGTCGAGGCCCTCGAAGAGAAGCAGGCCACCCGGGACCCGGACGAGGAGATGCCGGAGCGAACCCTTGGCATCCTGCGCCGGAACGTGGACCGCCTCGAAAACCTGACCCTGGACCTGCTCGACCTCCACGCCGTGGAGACCGCCAAACGCGTCAGCAGCGAGGACGAGGTCTCCCTCGCCGCCCTCTGCCAGTGGGCCGACTCCCAGTTTGCCGCACGGGCCGCCTCCAAGGGCGTCGCGTTCGACTGCACCGCTTCCGAGCCCGACCAGGTCTTCCTCACCGACCGGAGGCTCCTGGAACTTGCGCTCCAGAACCTGCTGGACAACGCCATCAAGTTCACCGAGGCCGGCGGGCGGGTGGCGCTCTCGGCCGACCCCGAGGACGGGCGCATGCGTTTCCGCGTGACGGACACCGGTTGCGGCATCGCCCGCGGTGACCAGGCCCGTATCTTCGAGCGGTTTTACCAGGTGGACGTCTCGCGCAGCGGCGACACGAATTCCCGCGGCACGGGGCTCGGCCTGGCCATCGTCAAGCACGCCGTGGACCGCCTCGGCGGCAGCGTCTCCCTTCAGAGCGAGCCCGGCCAGGGGACGAGCGTGTCGGTCCTCGTGCCGGCCCGCTCCCGGCAGGACCGGGCCTGAGAGGCACGCGAACCTTTGGCGGAGGTAGGCCGCACTCGGATGCTTATCTTCTTCAGCGACGTTCACCTGACCGACGGCTCCAGCAGCGACACGATTAACGAGGAGGCGTTCGACCGGTTTGCGGACCAGGTCGTCGACCTCGTCCGCCGCCGGGGGCCGGAGGAACTCAGGCTCGTCCTCCTGGGCGACGGCCTGGACCTGGTCCGCAGCCGCCTGTGGCTCAATCCGGATGGCGTCCGCCCCTGGAGCGCCCCGGGGACCGAGCAGGAACAGGTGGTCCTGGAGATCCTCCGCCGCATCCTCCGCGCCAACCGCTGGGCCATCGACCACCTGCTCGACATCCCCGGCCGCATCGCCCTCTCCGGCCACATGCCTCCCGGCCCCATCCGCCTCGATTACGTGCTCGGCAACCATGACTGGCTCATCAACCGGTACCCCTCGGCGCGGCGGCTGGTGGCGGACCGGTTCCATCTCGGACAGGCCTACGTCCACGAGGGGTTTCCGTTCGTCTTTCGCTCTCCGCCGGGCGCCTACGACGTGGTGGCCCGTCACGGCGACGTCCACGACCGGCTCAACTACGCCGCCGCCGACGGACAGGAGGCGCCCTCACTCGGCGACGCCATCATCGTCGAGTTGCTCAACCGCTTTCCCCTGGAGGTCGGCAAGGAACTGGGGGCCGACGGCGACGGCAAGGAGACGGTCCGACGACTCAGGGAAATCGATAACGTCCGCCCCATGACCCATCTGGCCACCTGGGTCCTGGAAACCGTGTCCGAACTCGGACGCAGGAACCCCCGGGTGCTCGCCGCCGTCGACCGCGCCATGGAACGCGTCGTGGACGAGTTCCGGCGTGACCCGGCCGTCCGGGCCTTGGCCGCCGACCAGTTGTCCTGGTTCCAGCAGTGGTATCTCTGGGCGCTGCTGGCCGACGTCCGCCGACGCAAGGTCAACGTCCTGGATTCCTGGCCTCGCCTGGCGGACCGCGTGGTCCGCGGCTGGCGCCTGCTGTGGAACCTGCCCGCCTCGAAGTACGCCGCCCGCGCTCTCCAGGAACGGGGTGCGGAAGGCCGACCGCCCCGCTTCGTCGTCTACGGGCACAGCCATCATTCAGAGAGCGTGCCGCTCGGCCCTGCGGCACGTGACGGGGGGGACCGGTTCTACCTGAACACCGGCACGTGGCGGACGGTCTGGCAGATGGCCGAGACCGGCGGCGCCGGAAACCATTTCGCCTCCTGGAAGGAGATGGGGTACGTCGTCCTGTACGCGCCGAGGGAAGCGGGTGGCCGGCACGAGTTTGAGGTCTGGACGGGCGGTCTGCGCGACCGGCCGGCCGAGGAGGGCTCGCCCGCATTCCGCCATGCCGGCCCGCCCGGGAACGCGGTCCGCGAAGTGCCCGCCCCATGCGGTCCGGAGACGCCGCTCACCGCGGGATGACCATCACCGGCCGGTCTACTTCCCGGCCAGCGGGAGCGGCCGGAAGTCCGGCTCGTCCTCCCACTCGAGTTTCTTCTTGCCCCGGTGGGTGCCGTAGTATGGAACGTCGGCGTCGATCCAGGTGACGATCCGGATGAACTCCTCCCGCGTGAGGTCCCCCTTGCACGGGGCCTTGCGGATCCGCTCCACCAGCCGGCTCCGATGCGACCCGAAGGAGAGCGGCGGCAAGGCCGGAACGTTGGCGGAACCATAGCCGTCGTTGAGGTAACTGACCAGCCCTTTCTTGATGAGGGTTTCGTAGGAGCGGGTCCACAGCCCTGTCAACTTGCCGGAAAGGTCCAACCCGCCCTTGGGCGCCTCGCCGCCGTGGCAGCCTACGCAATGTTTGTCCAGAATCGGCTGAACGTCGAGGGGGTAGTGGACCAGGCGAGGCCCGGCATCGCCCGGCTGCGGAGCGAGGGTCTGCGGCGGGTGCCGCATGGCAATAGCAGACTTCACGGCCGGGGCCTTCCTGCGCGGCTCGTGGCACCCGATGCAGGACCGCGTCTCGCCCGGCATCATGTTGATGAAGGTCCGCATCCGCTGCAGTTCCATGTAGTTCTCGTCCAGGGCCTGGAA
>Ga0180434_10000388_pt1 | contig 64885 bp, 48 predicted proteins | sample SS_ome_7_FD_132453 | JGI IMG/M metagenome (GOLD analysis project Ga0180434, IMG submission 132453) | Hypersaline lake sediment archaeal communities from the Salton Sea, California, USA - SS_1_D_2 metaG | ecosystem: Environmental > Aquatic > Non-marine Saline and Alkaline > Hypersaline >...
CGGTTGACCGTCCACGTATAAACGTACCCCGTCATCGGTTCTGGGATAGAATGTGTAGGTTTCGGTGAATGCCGCTTCCACTTCTCCGGTCCATCGGACCGAGAAGTTATCGTCGCCGACCGCCGGATCGGGTCCGCCCGGATCGCCCCAGTCAAAATCAATCTGAGGATCTGTTCGGGTCAGGGCGAGAGTTTCGAAATTCATCCCTTTGTAGTAATCCGCCCGCACACCACCGCCGGCGCCCGCCACGGCGAAGCTCCACACATTACCTTTATGCGTCTCTGCTCCGTCGAATTCGTCGATTCGCCAGTAATAAGTCTTGCCTGAGTCAAGAATTCCTGGAGTGAAGGATGGTACGCCCGCGGGACCTTTTGAGGTATCGCCCGTGCCGGCATCGACATCGTCAAAATTGTCGCCGAAGTAAACATTGTGCAGTTTTGTATCGAAACCGGCAGACCAGCCAAGTTTCACATCCGCCTCTAAAAATTTGGCGCCGTCAGCCGGGACCGGATTATAGGCATTTTTTGGCGGAACCGTGAAGCTCCAGACTTCGCCTGTCCACGGACTCTCCGGATTAAGATCATTAACCTCATCTATCCGCCAGTAATATGTCACACCATGTGCAAGGCCGTCAGGATAGGGATAACCGGGAAAACCAACGATATAAAATTCCGATCCCTGATTGCCCTGGAAGGCATCTCCGGTCCCCTCATTTACGTCATCAAAATTATCGCCAAAGTACACATCGTGCGAGGCTGCTGCGTTGCCCGGCTTCCACGAAAGGCTGGCCCATGTATCCAGGTATATGGCGTCATCCTCAGGATTGGGCTCCTGAGCTCGAAAACTGCTGAATTCAGGTTCGACATAGTCGCCTTCGTAGAATCTCACACCATCGATCCAGAATTCAGTTACAGCATAACCTATGTGGAATGTGATACACGCCGGAGTCACGTCCTCTGTCATAATAGGAGTTGTTATGCTGAATTCTTGCCATTCTTCAGTCATGGTGTGTGCTTGCTCGCCATATCCCGTCCATGGGTCTCCATCATGCTCCGGTTTGAAATTGATATTAAGCGTACCACTACTACATTTAAGAAATGCAGACAGTGTGTATTTTTTGCCTTGCTCAAAGATACTATGTCCCCTATGTTGTAAGCCGATACTGTAAAAAAAATCACCCAATGTGGTAACATTAATATGTAGACAATTATTTCCCTCAAGCGGATCCTCGGGAATCGCAGCTGAATCCAAATCTGTAACTACTTCTGCGGTTACGTCGCCATATGTAGTCCACGGCGCCATTACACCGTCCTCAAAGCCGCCATTAACAAGCAAATTTTCGACTTCTTGAGCATGGATGGGGTGGATTCCAGTGAATCCTATTAATAATAATGCTATCGTCAAAATTGCTCGATTTCTCATAATACATTCTCCTTACAATCAGTCGTACTGCGACTTAACTCAATTGACTTCTACTATTAGCTACAATGTCAGTTACTTCGGCCAATTACATTGCACAATAAATCAAGTAAATCCTTTTCTATTCATAAAAAAGCCCTCTTCCAAAAAAAGTTTGTATAAAAAAAGACCGATAATATTTTAGGCAATATTATATCAGCTTTTGCTAAAATAATTGCTTAAGAATTGACATCGCCTCCTTCCTTAAAAAGAACACTACAAATCATTCGTTAAAATAGAAGCTTTTTGGCGACAATAGCATGGGCTTGCTGCATGATGCGAGCCCGGCTAAGTGCGCGCTCTACATTTTTTTATATCAAAATGGCTATTCTTTTGTCAAATAAAAAATGACCGATAATTAAGGAGCTTTTGCCATGTTTGGATAGATCTGAAGGAAGATTACTTTATTTGTCTGAGCATAAATTCGGTTGTGAGGCGCTTGCCGTTTGGGCACAGACACGTTACCTGTAGTATGTAATCCTGGTTGATGGATTGTTCGCAGGGCAAACTGAACACATAAGTCCGCAGGAAATCCCGCCAGTATTCGTTATTTTTAACCGGATCGGTTAAATCAACGTCCGGCCAGATGATGGCCCTTTTTCCCTTCGGCTCAGCCGAACGTTGTATATATTCATACAATTCGAATCGAAACATACCCGGAGATTTTATCTGAGAGCCGAATTGGTCGAGCAGACTAACGTAAAGATTTATTTTAGGCCGCTGGCTATCGCCGGCACCGACAAACTCAGTCAACGGCATAATATCGATTTTAACGGGGATATAATTAGTGTAAAAAGAAAGCATGTTAATATCATTATTGGTCGCAACAGTATTATTAGCAGGTGGTTTCGGTTGCCGGCAGCCAAGATTGATAGTGAAAAGTATAAGAAAAAATGATAAAAATATGATATGTATCGGTTTCATTCTCATTTTCAATAATTAATAACTGAACTTTTGCAAAACTCTTGTTTAATAATAGAAATTCTCACACGACGCCGGCGATTATATTTAAAACCGAGGAGCTATAAATCTTCATCGAGCAAATGGCCGAGGCGGTACTTTTTTGTTCTCAAATAGTTGATGTTATGTTCTCCCGGTTTGGCTTTTAACGGAATCTGCTCGATAATCTTTATGCCGTAAACCTCAAGGCGACTAACCTTTTTGGGATTATTGGTCAATATTTTTATTTCCCGCAATCCCAGGTCGCGGCAGATTTGAGCGCCGATTCCATAGTCACGTTTATCTGCCATAAAGCCCAGTTTCAGATTGGCGTCAACCGTATCAAGGCCCTGCTCCTGGAGTTTGTAAGCCCGCAGTTTGTTCGTAAGGCCGATGCCCCTGCCTTCCTGCCGCAAATAAATCAAAGCGCCTTTGCCGGCCTGTTCGATCATTTTCATCGCCTTGACCATCTGGTAGCCGCATTCGCAGCGTTGCGAATGAAATAAATCGCCCGTCATACATTCCGAATGCACTCGAACCAGCAGCGGTTCATTATGTTCGATGGGCTTGCCATTCTCGTCGAGTCGGCCAACGTCACCTTTACATAATGCCAGATGAGGCTCGGCTGAAGTTACGCTTTCGTAGGCGATCAGTGTAAATTCTCCGTAATCCGTGGGCAGATTGACAGAATCGAGGCGTTTGATCTGGCTCTCGCGCTGCAGACGATATTCTATGAGTTTGGCGATTGAAGCGATTTTCAGATTGTGCTTTTCGCAGAATTTCAACAGTTCAGGCACCCGTGCCATCGAGCCGTCTTCGTTCATAATTTCACATATCACGCCGGCCGTCTTCAGACCCGCCAGGCGCATCAAGTCAATTGCTCCTTCGGTCTGTCCCGCTCGTACGAGCACCCCACCTTCGCGGGCACGGAGCGGAAATATGTGGCCGGGACGAGCAAGGTCTCCCGGGCCGGCCTTATCGGCAATTGCCGTCTGAATCGTCATTGCCCTGTCGGCGGCACTTATACCTGTGTTTATGCCTTCGGCGGCATCGATACTAACGGTAAAAGCGGTTCCGAAGCGTGCCGTATTATCGACCGTCTGCGGATACAGGCCAAGTGTGTCGCATTTATCCGGCGTAAGCGGCAGGCAAATAAGGCCGCGGCCGAACCTGGCCATGAAATTGATAATCTCGGGCGTTACATTCTCGGCGGCGCATAACAGGTCACCTTCGTTCTCACGGTCTTCGGCATCGACAAGCACAACCATGTTGCCGCGACGAAGCTCCTCCAGAACTTCGGGTATTTCGCTAAATTCTATTGTCACCTAAATATCCTCAGTTAAGACTTTAAAGCGAAAATATTAAGCAACGATGCAAAATCCAGTTGAAAACAACCGTCAACGTAGCTGTGGTTTGTTTAAACTATAATCTTTTATTTGTTACTCTCAATTTTCAGTTTTGTTCACGAGGTTCTGCTCATACGCTTCAATATAGCGACTTCCATCTCGTATGTAAATAAGGGTTGCAAAAATAGCTGTTCCGGCAGCCGACCACCATAGTACCCGTAAAAACCAGATCCAGCCTGAAAATACGCCGGAAGCCTCAGGACCAATCAGAATTCCCGCTACCATTGACAATTGCAAAGTAGTCGCGAGCTTGCCACTGAACACAGGTGAAATATGGATCTTTGATGTGATTAAGTAAACAATTACAAAACCAATCAACAAAAACAGGTCCTTGCCGATGATAAGCACGACGACCGTAGAGGGAAGCAGAAAATTCTCGACGTGGCCCCGCTGCGAGGCTAAGAGCAGACATGCACTTGTGATAAGCAGTTTGTCTGCGATAGGGTCCAGAAAAGCGCCGAGTTTTGTAATCTGGTTTTTCCTGCGTGCCAAATAGCCGTCAACTCCGTCACTAATCGCCATTACCAGAAAAAGCAGAATCGACACATAACGCATAGCGGTCCGGACGGTTTCGCTAAGAACGGGATCATTTGTCTTCAGCATAAAGCTGACAAATGGGATTATCAGCATTATCCGGAAGATTGTGATCCGAGTAGCCCAGTTTAGCTTCACCTTCATAGATATATTATATCAGCATGCACAACCGAAAACAATCACAGTTACTTTAAATATAGCGTAGATACGGTACCGATCGACCAGCAGTTCGAATTGATCTTCCGGCTTGCCGGCGGGCAATGGCAAAAATATCGGAAAATTTTACCGCCTTAATTTGCTTGTGTTGAAACTGCACAGTGATATAATCCAGCAGTTAAATCAAGGACAAGAAAATGGCTGTACTGAATGTCAATATCGACCACGTCGCAACTATCAGGCAGGCCCGGCTGACCGATGAACCGGATCCGGTCTGGGCGGCGGTACAATGCGAGCTGGCCTGTGCGAACGGAATTACCGTTCACCTGCGCCAGGACAGACGACATATTTGTGACCGGGATGTCCGGCTGCTCAAAGAAACTGTCGCATGCAAGCTGAATCTTGAAATGTGCATGGCTGAATCCATTGTCAAAATCGCCGAAGAGATTAAACCGGACCAGATAACTTTGGTGCCGGAAAAAAGGGCTGAGCTGACCACCGAAGGCGGTTTGGATTGCGTTCGGCACAAAAAGCGCCTTGCTGACGTTGTTAAAAGAATGCACAAAAAACGGATTTTAGTAAGCACCTTTATCGCACCTGATAAAGAGCAAATACTCGCTTCGGCACAGACCGGCTGCGATGCCGTCGAATTGCACACCGGCATGTATGCGAATGCCGTCGGTCAAAGAGCGATCAAGAAGAAACTCGCCATGTTGGAAGCCGGCAAAGAGCTCGCGATGGAGAATAAGCTCTTGGTCCATGCGGGACATGGTCTGACGTATCGTAATATCGCCGGGGTAGCACGTATAAAAGGTATTTCCGAGTTCAATATAGGCCATAGCATAGTAGCAAGAGCAATGTTTACGGGAATCGGTCAGGCAACTGCCGAAATGATAAAATTGATAGATAAATACAGTTTGTAGTTATGAGTTCATAGTCCGTAGGCTGCAAAACTATGAACTATCCATGAGATTAGGAGATTTAGTATGTTTACAGGGGCAATGGTAGCGTTGATTACGCCTTTCCAGGATGGTGAAATAGACTTTGAAACCCTCGAAGAGTTGATCGAATTTCAATTGGAGAGCGGCATAGATGGTATTGTGCCGGTTGGGACGACCGGTGAATCGCCAACCTTAAGTTACGAAGAGCATAAAAAGGTGATCGAAAGAGTGGTCAAAGTTGCGAGCGGGCAAGTGCCGGTAATAGCAGGGGCCGGCGCAAACAGCACCGCAGAGGCAATCGAGCTGACCGCGTATGCAAAAAAAGTAGGAGCCGATGCCACACTGCAGGTCGGGCCATACTATAACAAGCCCATGCAGGAAGGTTTTTATCAGCACTTTAAGGCGATAGCCGAAGATGTTGACCTGCCGGTCGTGCTTTACAACATACCGGGCAGATGCGGAGCGGGTATGACGCCGAAGACTATTGCCCGGTTGGCTGAACTCGAAAACATTGTCGCAATCAAAGAGGCTACCGGCAGTCTGGACCAGGCCAGCGAAATTGCGACTCGATGCGATATAACTATTATCTCAGGTGATGATTCCCTTACGCTGCCGCTAGCCTCGGTCGGCGGTAAAGGAGTGGTCAGTGTAGTGGCGAACATTGTGCCGGCCGATGTCAAGGCTATGACGGATTTGATCCTGGAAGGGGATTTTGCCTCAGCCCTTAAATGGCACAAGAAGCTGTTTGCACTTAGCAAGGGGATGCTTACTTTGGCCACGAATCCCATTCCTGTCAAGGCTGCTATGGCTATGCTGAATATGGCTCCGGAAGAATTACGGCTTCCTATGACGCCGATGCCGGATGATAAGAAAGCTGTTCTCGAACAGACATTGACAGGCTACGGTCTGCTTAAGTAGGGTAATTACTCGATAAAAACAAAAGGCGTGTGAATCCCTATTATGGGGCAAGGAAAAAGTCGGTCTCACAGGAAGGCGCCTCACAGCCTTTATAGACGTCTGTGTCCTGTAGTGTGAAAATATCGTCGGTGCCGATAAAGCGTGTTTTAAGAAACTCAACGCGGCCGTCGCCAAACAAGACGTTTTGTCCGCGACGCTTGTGGTTAACGCTGTTCAAGCTTAATAATTTCCTGTTAAGACGCAGAATAAATGGCTCTGAGAAGTCTTTCGGCATCTCTTCAAACAGCGGATTCCAATCTGCCATTATGACATTTCTGCAGAGTAGTTTTCCGTTCCTGTTCTGACGGCAATTTATTTGGAAGCTGTAAGTTATATATCTTCTGCTGGGAAAATCTCTTAATTTGCTTACTTGTGAAGGGGTCAGTGGTTGGATTTCACCATATTCACTCGCGGGACATACAAAGTCGCTTGGCTTGACATATCCGCTTTTTACCAAAAGGTACACACGGCGGGTATTGGAATGATTCTTGACGCCCTGATCGCCCACCTTCCACCAGGGAGCGCCCGCCGCGGTTGCAACCGCCGGCGGATTACCATCATGGTCGGAAATGTAATTATGAAAACCCCGAAAGATATTGCTTTGCTGCATCTGGCATTGCTGCCGTAAATAATGATGACGAGTATAGCCGGATACGGCTCTGAATGTTATGACCAGAAGGCTTCCTACAATCATCAGTACCGCCGCAGTGGCCAACCTTCTGCTAAAACCCATCCAGTGCCGGCTTTTGACGGCAAAATCCCGCTTTTGTTCGTTGGCAAGTAGTTGCTGTAATCGATCCTGGCTTGAATTTGCCATACTATTTAGCCGCCGGATAGTACGCTCGGCAAGAGCATCCGGGCAGGATTCAGAAGATATGCTCTTGAGCGGTGCGAGAGTTCTTTTGAGTTTGGAATGAATTTCGGCAGCTTCTTGTTTGGAGGAGATTAATGCCTCGGCTTCGACACTTTTTTCCAGGGATGTCAAACCTATACAATAATCGAAAATTAGCTCTTTCTGCTCGCTATTAAGCGGAATCATTTGTGTTCTTTGCTCCCAACTGATGCTTTCCACTCTTTTGCAAAACGCCCGACGGCCGTATGCAACCTACTCTTAACCGTCCCGATAGGTATACTCAAAATCTCGGCCATTTGTTTGTAAGAAAATCCTTGAAAATATGCCAAAATTAAGATTTCTCGCAGATTTTCCGGCATATCCGCTATAATCTGCCCAACACGCATGGCGGTTTCGTCCTTTTGCAGTTCCTCGTAAGGCATTGTGTCGTCAGAAGTAACCGTATTAAGCATATCATCGAATGACAAATCCTGCGAATCCGCCATAGTGCCAATCGAGACAGTGGCTGTACGTTGCCATTTACGAAGAGCATCCTTTGCTTTATTCGCGGCTATTGTAAAAAGCCACGGGCGCAAAGGTCGGTTTGTATCGAAACTCTCCCGGCTGGAATATAACTGTAAGAACGTTTCCTGGAAAACGTCCTCAACAAGGTCATGCCGGTTCAAAAATTGCCGAAGGAATGCGTAAAGGCTGTTTTTGTAGCGAGATACGATTTCACGAAATGCAGCCTCCTCCCCGGCTGTATAGCGGGCGAGAAGCTCGGCATCACTTAATTTTACAAATTCATTGATCATAATTCGATAACAGAGAAAAACAATGGAAACAATACCATTATACTTGATTAGACGCCAAATCAAACACTTTAATTGCTGTTAATTCGTCTGAAGTATCTGAAGCAGGGGGTAATGTGTATATTTTTGAAACATAAATTATCCTTGATTTGTCGCAGAACCTCCGGTAATTTACGGCAAATGAGCTTTCATCGACCGACGTTGAAAGGTATTGATATTTTGGCGGAATTGCAATGCTCGGGATAATCATTGCGAGTATCGAGTATAATAGCAGATATAAAGTTCTGCCATATCGGGACTTCTGTGGCGGCATAAAAATGGACATTATGTGGAGGGTCTTATGAACAGAGACCCTGTTAAGTATCGCCTTTTTCTATTCGTCTTACTGCTTTTTGTTTTCGCCGGATGCAATGCACCTAAAGGTCAACTCAACACCTTTGGCGAATATTTCAGAGGTTCTGATTACGAAAAATCTATAGAATTCGCTCAATCTAAAGTAAGCAAAAGCGAAAATCCCAAGAAAGAAGATTTATTATGGACATTACAACTCGGCACGCTTGAAAGATTGAGGCAAAATCACCGGGAAAGTAACAATCATTTTGATAGGTCGGAAGAAATGCTGAATTTTTTCGATTATCAGAATACGGCAGCCGATTCGGTTGCTGCAATTGCCGTTAACGAGAATATCATCCCTTATTTGGGTGAAGAATACGACGGCATCATGCTCAATACTTACAAAGCTTTGAACTTTATGGCCCTCGGTGAGAACGACCAGGCACGGATAGAGTTCAACAGGGCTCTTGACAGGCAAAGACGGGCAAAAGAAAAATTCGCCAAAGAAATAGCAAAGCTCCAAGATGAATTAGACAAGTCCCAGGAAAAAGAGGATTCGCAGGTTAAGAAAAATGTGGATAATCCCGAAATCGACCAGTTAATAAATAACAAGTATCCCGGCCTTTACGAGTTCGAAGCCTATCCCGATTTCGTCAATCCGTTCACAACATACGTTGCCGGAGTGTTTTTCAATCTTGTCGGCGATCACTCAAAAGCTGTAACTTTCCTCAAAGAATCGTATGGAATGGTCAGTGATAACGAGTATGTTGCCCGGGACCTGGCTGTCACTGAAGAGGTTCTCGACGGCCGGACGGACTTGAAAGATACCGTTTGGGTCGTATTCGAAAATGGGATGGGACCCGTTAAGGAAGAGTTTAGAATCGACATACCTCTGTTTATTGCCTCGGATGAGGTAAAATACTTCGGTATTGCTCTGCCAAGACTCGTATTCAGAGAGCAGGCTTATCCGTACTTATCAATCAAGGCCGGCGGCAAAAATTACGATACGCAGATCGTCGCAAATATGGACCGGATCGTGCAGACGGAGTTTAGCAAAGATTTTAAAGGTATTCTGACCCGAGCCGTAATGTCCGCTACTGCAAAAGTGGTAGCTCAGTATGCCCTGGATAAGGATGACGACTCCTCACCAAAGCTCGTTTCCTTGTTTGCGACTATCTATTCGTACGCCACAACCGCTGCTGATGTCAGAATTTGGACCACACTGCCGAAGAATTTCCAGATCGCCAGATTGCCCATACCGCCCGACAGGCTGATAACGATAGCCCCCCCGGGCGGCGAATCGTTCCCGGTGGAAATACCCGCTTGCAAAAATGCGTTTGTCTATGTTAGAATACCACAGAAGCAGACAAGGCAGGTTCTTGACCTGATAACATATTAGGTTATAAATTTAAATGTTGATGGAGATTTGCCATGAAAAAGTTAGAATTTGTATTGATTGGACTGATAGTCTTCGCTTCCGGTTGTTATAAACATAATGAACCGAGAGTCCATCTCAGGGATGAAGTTGGAAGTGATACGGCCGGAAGCAATATTGTCACCAGGCCCGTAAAATATGCTTTCAGTGCCTTGATCGGCGAAGGAATCGAAATCACCAATGCCGTTACCAGAAGAAGTGACGCCGGTTTTCTTGAGCTTTACGTCAACGGGCGAAACGCATCGTACAATACCAGACGATTCCGATACAAAGTCGAATGGCTGGATGCAGATGGAATTATGATTGAAACGAAGACAAGTGTGTGGCTACCGATGTCGGCAATGGGTAAATCACCCTTTACCATTAAAGCTGTTGCGCCGAGACCGCAAGCCGTGGATTTCAGAATGGATACGAGAAAGTGGGAGTAAATTATGAAAGCAAAAGTATTATTTCTTATAGCGGCGGTTTGTTTTTTGGCGGCAGGATGTGCCCAGGAAACAACAATGATCGATACCAGGAATGACGAGGGAAAAGCTGTCATGGCTCTGGACTATCGAGACTTCGATATGGCCGCGAGTAAAATGGTTCAGTCAATGCTCGGTTCCGGAGCCCTCAAAAAGCAGGACGGCGGCAGATATGTTGTGGCTACAGGCAGAATAATCAACGATACGACGCAGAGAATCGATACCGACCAGTTGATGGTTAAAATCGAGACCGAGATATTAAACAGCGGCCAGGCGGTTATGACATCCGCGATCGGCAGCGGTTCCGACGAGCTGCTCCATGATACGAGAGAACTCAGGGATTCCGAAGAGTTCGATCAGGAAACAGTGGCCAAAAGACAAACACTCATCGCGCCTGAACTGACCATCTCCGGCAAAATCTTTCAGAGGAATATCCGCTATGACCGAAACAGACAGCAGATTGAGTACTATTTTCAACTGAAGCTGAGCGATGTTAAAAGCGGATTGAGATTCTGGCAGGATGAGACTCTTATCGGCAAGCGGGGCAGTAACAGGTCTGTGTCGTGGGAATAGAGTTTAATCGTAAGTTTTTCGAAGGGTGGAACAATGAAAAAAATAGTGAGTATTATTGCGCTCTGCCTACTAATTGCGGCGGTTATAAGCTCCGGCAAAGCTACGGGGGCTGAAATGAATCAGGTCGGCAACGCAGGCGATAAACGCAGCGCATCGTCCCCTCTTTTGAAGACCGAGCCAAACAACGCAGTTGTCCGGGAAGTCATCGGACGTGGACGAAACAGGGACGAAGCCGTCAAGAACGCTTTATATAGAGCAGTCGAGCAGGCAAGAGGTGTTAGAGTCGATTCCAGCAACTATGAATTCGGCTTCCGCAGCTCGGGCGTTGGAGTAGGTGACGACGGGCCCGGCCGCAGGAGAATCGAGTTCGATTCCGTGGATGTTGCCACGGACGGCACGGTCTATACCACCGAAATCGGCGGCCTGGTAAGAGGCTACAGCGTTCTCGATGAAAAACAAATCGACCCGGACACCTATGAAGTTACGCTCCAGGTCTCCGTTTACGACTATGGCGCACGGGGCCGGACCGGGCGGGTAAAGATTGCCCTGATGCCCGCAAAAACACAGCAGGGCAATTACAGTTTTCTGAACCAAATTATATCCGGCGACACGCTTTCGTCTCTGTTCTCACAACGCCTTGTTGCGGGACTAACCCAGACTAACAAATTCGCCGTTCTTGACCGTGAAAGCATCGTAGATTTTACCAGGGAAAAAGAGATGCTCTTTTCCTTCGACGCCCCTCTCGGAGAACAGGCAAAACTCGCTGAAACTCTCGGCGCCGATTATTTGTTCGTAGGGACCATATCTCAGGCCCAAATCGAGAGATTCGAAAGGTACCTGAAGGCAGCCAATTACACGTCGAGGAAATTCAAAGCGCGGTTCAATTTCGATTATCGGCTTGTCGACAGCGCCACAAAGCAGGTTGTCCTGGCAACGACTGCGCAACAATATCTCGAGGACGAGCAGGTCAGAAAGCTTGCCGACGAACAAAATCCGGCCGAATGGGACTCGGCGCAGGTGCGTGACGCTTTTATCTCGCTCGTGGCCAACGATGTGATTGCGGCGATTATCGACCGCGTATATCCTATCGCCGTCGCTGCGGTACAGGATGATGGTCAGGTAATCCTGAACCAGGGCGGCCAGAGAATGAAAAACGGTATGCAGCTCGCCGTCTTTACGATGGGCAAGGAGGTTTTCGATAGCGATACGGGCGAGTCGCTTGGAAGGATAGAAAGCCGTGTAGCTACTATAGAAATTCAGAAGGTCACGTACACCATGTCAGTGGCAAAAGTAGTGACAGGCGATGTGTCGAAAGTTTCCGTGGGTTCCGTTTGCCGTATCATAAAGCAAAAGAGAGATCTCGACGCCGGAATGGAGCCGGATGTTATTAGAACCAAAACGGGGGGAGTCAAGCTGCCGTTCGATAATTAATGGCTGTTCTCTAAAACGCTTGAATTTTAACAAAAGCCGTGTGTATGCACGGCTTTTTTTGCAGTATGCTCGTTGAAGCGGCACATGGCGATATAACTTGTTGTCTTTCGGCAGGGGGGGGAATTTCTGAGTTATTTCGTGCGGTAATTTGCGGAAAATATTTTCAGATTTCGTGTAACACTTGACGCGTCCGGACGTCTTATATAATATGGATTCGAATATCCGACCCAAGGGCAATTGCTTTGACTCACTTCTTTTGCGTTAAAGGAGCTCGATTATGAGAGCAAAAGCGTTTTTTTCGAGTATTTCACGTCCCGGCATTCTCACGATGGTATGCCTGCTTGTAATGTTACTTGCGTTCGGATGCAAGCAGAAGAAAGAAGATGTTAACGGCGATGACCAGAAGAAAGAGGTTGGCAGTGAAGGACAAGTCAAGGAATTCTCCTTCGACATGCATGAGGTTACCGTCTTCGATTTGGCTTCTGTGTCACGGGATTTTATCAGAGGTCAGACTACTATGTGTAATGATCGCCGTGGCGGGGGCAAGTGTCCCGTATTCAAATCGGGCAAGCCTCTTTATGGCTCAATCCGCTTTCGTGGGAGTCCTGCCGGGTCTCGCTCGTCAGGCGGATATCATTTTGCGATTGACGAGGCTGGGGGGATTGGAACCGGTTACGACCTGCTCTATTTCGACCGAAACGGTGATCTTGACCTGACGGATGAAGAACCGTTGAAAGCCATGAAAAGCCCACCCGATGGAGCTTTGCTGAAGTACTCATCCACTATGCAGGAAGTTTGTTTCGATAGTTTTGATTTGACTTTTGAACTTGGTTCCGGCAGCAATCGAGCTATTGAGATTATGCCCCGATTAATGGTCCGCAACAATGGACGTGCCCAGCTTAGCTTTGTCGCCACAAAGGTACACAAAGGCCGGATCAATCTTGGCGGGGCTGAGTATGATGCTCTGCTTGGATATAGCTATTCGGTCGGCACACCGTTTGATCAGCCCGGCTGCGTTTTCTGTTTGATGCCGAAAGGCGATCCCCAGCATCCTCCGCGCTGGTGGGGCGCGGACGATCTAAATTCCATGCATGTTATCGGCGGACAATACTATCGCTTTGCTGCGACGCCGACCGGTGACAAGTTGTTTGCACGGCTTTACGAGGGCGCCCTGGGCACGTTCGAGGTCGGTGCGGGCGCTCGCGATCTTCAGGATGTGACGATTCAAGGTTCATTGCGTTCCGAAGATACTGCCGTAGCAGTTGGGGGAGGATTGAAAGATGGCTTTCCGGAGCCGACAAAGAGCTGTCGTCTGCCGGAGGGTGACTACATGCCGGCTTTTCTTACAATTAAGTTTGGCAATTTGCGTATCAGCGTTTCGAACAATTATCACGCTGACGGTAAGCCCTTCGGCCACAGTTCCGAGCTTAAAGTTTATGGAATCAAGATCCGCAAGGACAAGCCTTTCGTGCTGGATTTCTCGAACGAACCGGATGTGATGTTTGCTTCGCCGGCGAAGGATTACAGCATCAAACTGGGCGAAGAATTGCAGGTTAAAGCCGTCTTAATTGATCCGGAACTGGATATCATGATTCGCCGCCTATATGACCAGCAGCAGACGCGTGTGTCTCTTGATCCGAAGGTTCTGATCAAACGGGCCGGCGGTGAAAAGGTCGCCGAGGGCATCATGCCCTTCGGTTGAGACGGCTCATGCGGGTACTCGTGGCGAGTGCCAAAAGAGCTAAAACTCAACGGCAGCAAAGAGAAATTTAATATCCAGGTCGTATACGATATCAAGGAGCTTTACGGCAAGGTAACCGGAAGACGCCAGTTCACGATTTACCGGGAATAAACGGCCGCTGGTATACACTGAAAGGCAAGGAATGAATCAAATGCGAAAGGGACTGCTTTTGCGAGATTTGAAATTCGGCTTAATAATTCCGTTCGTAATCGCTTTGATTTTCTGGAATTCTGAAGTTTCTTGCTGCCTGGCCGAGGAACCGGCAAAGGGCGAGTTGAGGCTGGAGGGAAAGCATATCGAAAGGCTGGTTCTGCGGCGAAAAGATGGTCAGACAGAACAATTCGATGAGCTGGACGAGACCATAAAAATCGCCGTAGGGGAATATAGACTTCAGGATGTTCGTTTGAAGGGTGGATTTACCTACAGTAGTCGTAGTACTTCGAAGTATAATTGGGCGACTGTGACTGAGGACGAACAGGCAATATTAAAAGTTGGCGCTCCTCTGAAACAGACGGTGAAAATCGAGCGGCAGGGTCCCATCTTAGCACTCAATTACAATCTGGCCGGCGTGGGTGGTGAAATTTATGCCGTCACGCCCAGCAAACAGCCCATGTTCACGGTCTTCAAGGGTGAGAAAAAAGTCGCCGCCGAAGAGTTCGAGTTTGGCTGAGGCGGCACATGTACGTACTCGTGGCGGGTACCCTCAACCGTGTTCGGAAAGTTGAAGATAGTGCCTTCCGCAGATATCGGCCAGTTGGGACCGCAACAGGGCGAGGCGGCAAATTTTGACTGGAAATGGCATTACTCTGCGGCCGGATGGGTTATTTGGTTAGCGTTGATTCTCGCGTTTGTAGCTCCCAAGGCAAATCGCGATATTAAAATCCTATTGATCCTGGTACCTTTGGTCATTGTGAACCTCCTTTGGTGGCTTTTCATAAAATTCGCTAATATGAATTCCACGGATGCACTACAATTCGGTATTATTTTCAATTCTATGACTTTGGGTGTGACAGTTTTGTGGTTAATAATAAATTATTTTGTAAGGTTTGGTGGCGCTATCCGATTTCTGCTGTCTTTCGTGACGTTGGTGATCGTCGCAGGTTTGGGCACTTTGTCCTACTCTACCGAATTCTCGAACGTGACAACTATGTTCTTAGCCCTGTTTATTTTTATGGCTCTTACGATGCTGGTAGCAATAACTATATCGCGGAGACTATGCGGAGGAAAGTACCGCCCCATCTGCTTCCTGCTGTGGCTGGCTCTTTGGATGCTCCTCGGTAGTTTAGTCGCCATGTTTGGAGTCCTCATTGTCGGTTCGATAATTTTTTCATCGGGACTGGATATTTCCGGGGCGATATTTATGCTTATTTTGGCAGCATTGATATTTGGACTGGGTCTTTACGTGCTCAATTTTCCTTTCATGATTTTGGGATTTGCCAATCCTTTCTTCCGCAAGCGTTTCTGTGCGTGCCTGTGTTTAAAAGCAATGCCTGAAGCTCCGAAACAAGCCGGCGCCGGCCGGTTTAATGGCCAAAATTCCGGCACAGAAATACCCGAAAAGGGGGATTCTACATAAAAGTGGCGGTGCGGCAAGGGTTTATAAAATAAAAAATATTGCAAAAATTGTGAAAAAACTGTAACATTTATCTAAGAATCAAGTCTTATTCTATATGGAGAGGGAAAAAGTGGCTCTTAGTCCAACTAAATAATCGACTGTATATGGAGGCACCGAAAATGAGAAAGAGAATCTACATTCTGCTCGCAGTGGGAATCGGACTGCTTTTCCTGGTGTCGCAGGTAACGGCACAGGATGAGCAGTGGCTGCAATATCACTCATCACGAGAGGCCGGCCGGATATTGGGCGAATTTGGATCGCAGACGATGCAGCTAAGTACAGAACAGCCCAAAGGTGTGAAGCTGCCACAGTTCAAAGGACAGACACAGTTGTTTGCCAAGTGGCCCACTCCGATGGTCGAGAGCGGCTGGCTCTGGATAGCCCTGGACCGAACTCACAAGCAAGGCCCGTATGACTTGTTGTATATCGACTCGAACGGTAACGGCGGCCTCGACGATGAAACCGCCGCCGCAGCATATCGAATGGACCAGCGAAGCGCGTATTTCGGGCCTGTGAAAGTAATCTTTGAGATCGAAGACGGGCCGGTTACATATCATTTGAACTTTCGATTTTATTATTACAGCAACCGAAACAGCCTATACGCATCTTCAGGCGGGTGGTATGAAGGCGATATCACGGTCGGGGCGACGAAGAAGCATTGTGTACTCATCGACCAGAATGTGAATGGGACATTTAATGATAAATCGTTCGAATCGGGCAAGAGCGACCGTATTCGGATAGGCCCGAAAGGCAGTCGAGATACACGTTTTGTGGGCAATTTCATTGAGGTTGACGGTACTCTGTATCGGCCTGAGATTGCCTGTGATGGGGCTTTTATTAAACTTGACAGGGCCGAGGATGTGAAGTCTGGCAATGTTAAGCTGGCCGAGTCGATCACACAGTTCTCTGCGAATGGCGAGAATGGATTGTTTGTCCTCAAACCCGAAAAGGGGGTTGCTTTGCTGCCTGTTGGAAAATATCGCGTCTACGACTGGGCGGTCGAGCGACAGGATGATAAGGGAATTAACTGGAAACTCGAAGGCAACGGACTTAACGAGAAGAATGTCTTTGATATTACCGAGGGCAAAGAAGCCATACTTTCGATTGGCGAGCCTATTGTCGCCACCCTTGATGCATCCGAAAGGGGAGGAACACATTCCTTTCGTCACAGCATGAAAGGCCGGGCCGGCGAAAACATCGAATTGACACGCAACGGCGCTCGACCACAAGCTCCCAGGGTACATATCAAAAGCGCGGACGGCGCGTATGACCGCACTTATAGCTTCCAGTATGGCTGAGGCGGCACCTGTTCGCTCTCGTGGCGAGAGCCTAAAAACGTAGCCGGACCATTCACCGCAACCGTCGAAGTGGCAGGACCATTCAAGATCGAAAGCAAAGCCTACACGATAGCGGGCGAAAATGCACCTGCTATAACAACGGCCAAGGCCCCAATCGGTAAAGTCGAAGGCCCACCTACTAATCTGCAGACCGAAGTTCTGGCAACGACCAAAGAAGATTCGACTGGAGGGAACAATTGGATACCGGTCTCGATCATCGTGATTATGGCGGTCGCAGCAACGGGATTAGCAAACCGTAAGAAAAAATCAAAAGCCTAATTTAGTCGTTCAGGAGGGGATTGAGTCAAGGCGAGAGCCGGAAAGTGATCGGTATGCGCAAAAATCGGATAGTAATTCTGTGCGTTAACCTCGGGCTGATCAGTTTTACGAACTCTGCCCGGGCTCAGGACCGGCAGGCAAGTGCAGTTCAGGACAGCCAGATTCAAAGTACGGCCGGTGAACGGGTAATGGAATTTTATGCGATCCACCGGCAAACCGGGGAGCCGCTGGGGGATGTGAATCTGACGGTAAGGGTTGCTACAGACAATTACAACAAGCAGGAATCGTGGGATGATAAGACGGATTCTCAGGGTGCCTGCCGGATCAAGCTGCCTGATTTTCAGATACAAACGCTTCGGCTCTATCCACGGAAAGAAGGATTCGTCCCTTTGTTTATCATGTGGAGAGGGATTCCGACTCCGCCGGAATTGCCGGATGTCTTTACTATAGCGATGGAGCCGAGCACCACCATCGGGGGAGTGGTTCGAAACGAGCGGGGCGAGCCGATTGAGGGCGTGGCGGTGGGTGTGTATTATCGAATAGACGATCCCGATGCTGCGGAAAATGCTCACGTGGAAATTTTGATTTTTAATACCATCGATACGGACATCAAAACAGATGAAACCGGACGATGGACGTTTGACAAGATGCCTTCCGATATCGATAAGAATGAATTGAGAATCTTTCTGACGCATCCCGGCTACATAAGCGACAATCTACGGCCCGGTCATATTCCCTTACCAATCACGCGGCAGCCCTCGATCGAGAGCCTGCGCGATTTGAGTGCTGTAATGGTGATGAACGCCGGGCTTGAAGTTTCCGGCAGGGTCACCGACAAACGGGGCAATCCCATCGCCGGGGCAAAGATTTATGATACGGAAGGCTACTGGTGGCGTTCGTCTAAACCATTCGCCGAGACTGATACCCGGGGGCAGTACCAGGCAAATACGAAACCCGGTGCGGCCATCTGGACCGTGCAGGCTACGGGATATGCACCGGACCTGAAAGTTATGTCAATAGTAGCAGGAATGCCGCCGGTTGAGATTCGCCTGGAACCGGGCAGGATTATTGTGGGAAGGGTGACCGATCAGACCGGCAAGCCTGTTGAAGGCGCCCGGATAAGTGCCGAAATGTGGCGCAAAAACCGGAGAAGGCTTCATCTGGAGGCCCAAACGGATGCTGAAGGAAAGTTCAAGGTTACAGACGCCCCGGCCGACGAGGTCACCTTCGACATCGGTCAGCAGGGCTATATGATGCTTGAAAATTACCCGATGAAACCCGGCAAGGATCAATATACCATTACACTGCGGCCGACGTTGAAAGTATGCGGCACAGTGCTCGATGCTCAGACGGGCCAAACGGTCGACAAATTTACGGTGACAAACGGTTTTGATCGTGAGGACGGCCGAGCCCCGCAATGGGATAAATATAGTGTTCGAACATTTACGAACGGTCAATACGAGATGGAATACAGGCAGGAGATATTTACCTATCGTATTCGCATCGATGCTGAAGGATATCAGTCCGCCATGTCAGACTGCATCAGACCCAGTGAAATTCGGCAAAGCAATATAATCCGTGATTTCAAGCTGGACAAGGCCGCCGCCGTTACGGTTTTGGTACAATCTCCTGACGGCAGGCCTTTGCCGGGCGCCGATGTGGCGATAGCAACACACGGGCTGCGAATCGTCAACGGCAGGATTGACTCCCGCTCGTCGGAGCGGAATCTCATTCTGCAGACCAATGCAAATGGTAGATTTCACTTTGTGCCGCCTGTCAGTCCTTATGCAATCGTTGTGCTCAGTGAGCAGGGATTCGTTAAGATTATGCCGCAGGAATTTAAGGCTTCACGTACAATTACCTTATCTGCCTGGGGACGGATAGAAGGGACTTTGCGAATCGGCGTACAACCCGGCGCCGATAAGCTTATCGCCTTCTTGCCGGAATCTCGCCGGGGAACGGAGCATCCAAGAATAAGTTTTGAGTACGAGGTACAAACGGATAAAGACGGACATTTTGCATTTGCTCACGTCCTGCCCGGCGAGGGAATAGTCACGCGGGCGATACCGATTGGCGACCGTGCTCGACGCATGAGCCACAGTTTCAGCATTGAAGTCAAGCCGGGCCAGACGAATCGCGTCCAAATCGGCGGGACCGGGCGCCCCGTGATCGGCAGAGTAATCGTCCCCGATATGATTAAGGATAAATTCGATTGGCAATATACCAATCATCGTTTGCGGGTTTCTTCATTCAATAGTACCTATAAAATCATAACTCTGGAGTTTGATGAAGATGGCTCATTCTGCGCCGAGGATGTTCCCGCCGGAGACTACTGTGTATATCTGACCGCCTATGGGCCACCTCCGGATTCGCGTAGCCGCTGGGGCGAGAGGGTCGGTGTGCTGACCCACCCGTTCAATATCCCCGAGATGTCGGGCGGCCGGAGTGACGAACCGCTGGATCTTGGTGACTTGGAGCTTGGAGTGATCGGAAAATCAGCACTTATAAAGTCACTTGTCGGTAAACCGCTGCCGGACTTGGGCAGAATGAAGGTTAATTTGGCACCCACACAAGCAAAAGGCAATATGATCCTGGTTTGCTTCTGGGACATGAACCAGCGACCGTCCCGGCGGTGTATAAGCCGGCTTGCCAAACAAACCGGACAGCTCAGGAACAAAGGAGTGACTATCGTCGCGGTTCAGGTTTCAAAAGTTGATGAGGAGAAGCTAAATGAGTGGGTCAAAAGGAACAATATTCCCTTCCCGGTCGGGACGATTCAAGGCGATCCGGAGAAAACACGTTTCAATTGGGGCGTAAAGTCGCTGCCGTGGCTGATTCTCACGGATAATAAGCACGTGGTAGTTTCCGAGGGATTTCAATTCGGGGATTTGGGCAATCAACTTGAGCGAGCAGGCCGGGAAAAACCGTAAAAAAAGTATATAGCATAAAGGAGAGTTATTATGCGTAAGATTCGGATAACAACTTTATGTATGGTTCTGTCGCTGATTTTTCTTACGAATTCGGAGCAGGCACAGAGTGGCGAAAATACGAAAGGCGGCCAAATTACCTGCACGGGCAAGGTGGTGGACGAGCATGGCGAACCTATCGCCGGGGCAAAAGTTCGTTTGTTCGAGATGTTTTACGGCGATCCGTCGTCATCGCGTGATGCAAAGCTGGCGGGTGATGTGACAACCGGTGCTGACGGAGCATTCTCTTTTAACTCGAGTGCAGAAAGCGACGGCTTTCGATATGGGTACATTGTCGCGGAAAAAGAGCAGCTGGCAATCGGTGTGGGCAATTGGCCTATGAGGCAGGACAAAAAGATAGAGATTAAACTTGGCCGGGCACAGGAGCTTTTGGGAATCGTAGTCGATCAGAGTGGTAAACCTGTTTCCGGCGCCGATGTGAGCATTTGCATCTTAAAAGTCGGCGAGGGAGAGGGACAAACCGGTTTGGCCGCGCCGGTGGCCATGAAACTGTTTACGGCCGGTACAGACGCATCAGGTCAATTCGTATTCTCCGGCCTGCTTGCGGATGCGACAGTAGAGCTGCTTGCGAAAAAAGCAGGCAGAGCGACGGTGAGTACTTACCGATCCCGCCAGTATTCTGGCCAGAAACTATCATTTGCCCCGGGGCAAAAGGACATCAAACTGGTTCAGCCCGTCGAGGCGAAAATTGAGGGTGTTGTCGTAGAAAAAAGCAGCGGCAAACCAATGGCCGGTGTGGAAGTCATGGTGAGGAAGGAGCAGGATCTTGCAGACATCAGACACAAGCCGGTGATTTCAAACGCCGATGGAATATTCTCCATAAACTCCCTTGCTCAAGGCAGATATATACTGGAGCTTGTTCGCCCCCGGGAAACTCAGCCGGATTGGGTTGCAGCCCCGGTCGAGGTCACAACCGAGGTGGGAAAGGTCGTCAAAGATGTAAAGATAGAGCTTTGCAAAGGAGGGCTTCTGGAGGTCCTTGTCACCGAGTCCGGGATGAATAAACCTCTCGAAGGAGCCAGGGTATATGTGTACGATCAGCGGCGCCGGCAATCATATAGCGGGAGAACGGGGGATGACGGCGTCGGTCGAATTCGCCTCTTGCCCGGCGTGTACCAATCGCCCGATGCTTACAAGCAGGGCTTTACAAGTAATCGCAATCAACAGGCCATCACTGCCGAAGAAGGCGTAACAAAACGTCTTGAATTAAAGCTTAAACCGCTGCCGACAATTGCGGGTATAGTGCGAGATAATAACGGCGAGCCGATAGAAGGAGCTACTCTGCAAGTCTGTCCGATGGGCGGGCGGGAGACCCGCTCTGATGCTGAAGGAAAATATCAAGTGAAATGGGATTTAGGTGGAGCTGTTGACGAACGTCAGGTGCCTCTTCTTGTCTGTCGGTATGTGGAGGGCAACCAGGCAGTTATCGTTTCCATTCCTGAAGGTGCAAAAACTCTGGATATAAATCTTAAGCCCGGCGTAATTGTTATCGGCAAGGTTGTGAATCCCGATGGTAAAGGAATTGATAATGCCCGGATTAGAATTATGCTTCGGCAGACAATGTGGGGCTCTACAATGTCACGTGAGTCGATAGGAACCGACGCCGAGGGCAACTTTGAAATCAAAGCGATTCCGGTTGAGCATAGGTATGAACTCACTTTTAATGCCGTTGGATACGGCAGCAAACGCCTTGAAGTTCATGCCGACGATGCGTTGAAGAACCTGCTAAAAGTAGGAGAATTAACGTTGCCCGTGGCAAATCTTGCCGTATCAGGCCTCGTTGTGGACACGCAGGGCAATCCCCTCGCCAATGCAAGAGTCGAATCTTACAACTACGAAGGAGGTCAACCCCAGAACCTCAGAACGCAGTCCGACTTGCAGGGAAAATTCACATTTGATGCTGTTTGCGAGGGCGAGCTCAATATCAGGGTCAGCGCCAATCGTGGTGGAAAGCGCCTATCCGCTCGCGCTATTACAAATGGTGGAGCAAGCGGCATAAAGATTGTCGTCCGTGAGGGAAATCCTGTGTTACAGTATTTGGGGACGAAAAGTTACGAGCAAATCATCCAGAGCGGTGAAAAGGTTATCGCGGGTGTAGCTCTCGATGAGAACGGTTCAACGGTTGCAGAGGTACCGGTCGGTGTGTGCTGCATAAAAAGACGTAACGAGAATGGTAAATTCTCATGGAGTTTCTCTTCTTACTCTAAACTTAGAGATATAACCGACAAGCAGGGTCGTTTCGCCATCGAGCTTGAAGAAGACACCGAGTATAACCTGCGGTTCTCGCCGGACGACCATGCGGCGATTATTGCCTACGATATTCCCGCCGGCAAGAAGGACCTGAAAGTCACACTTCCCGAGGGCGGGACGGTCAACGGACGACTATTCCGGCTGGAAAAAGGCAAAAAGGTACCTATTGCAAATGTCGAGGTCAAACTCGAACAGACCGATCGTACATCGTACACACATCTCGGATTCGACCGCGACCGAACCGCCGACACCGATTCTGAGGGACGATTTAGTTTTGAGCATATAAGAACGAAGATTCGTCCCAGTAGCGGCAGGTCGGACAAGGATTGGGACTATGTCCCGCGGGTCTGGCAGGTTTCGTATGGTGAAACTTCAAAGACCGTAGCGTTTTACGAAAGTATGGTTATTAATGACTTCGAACTGATAGTACAATCCGAACCGAGCCTGCTGGCCGGCAATGTCCTGCCGGGATTCGACGGCATCGATATTGATCTTGCCGCTGGGCAGACTAAAAACAAGATGATGCTCGTTTGCTTTTTCGACATGAATCAACGGCCGTCTCGGAACTGCATTATGCAGATAGCTAAAAAAGCTCCCCGGATCTATCAGAACGATACAATTATTGTTGCCGTCCAGGCCTCGAAAGTTGAGCAAAACGCGCTGAATGAATGGATTAAAAAGTACAATATTCCCTTCCCGGTCGGAACGATCACAGGCGGCGAAAATGAAATACGTTCGGCATGGGGCGTTCGCGCACTACCCTGGTTGATTCTTAGTGATCTCAATCAAATTATCCGGGCGGAAGGTTTTGCCATAACTGAACTGGATGAAAAGTTAAAAGCGAATAAGTGAAAGGTCAAGCCGATGCGACGATTGAGCTGGATTACCGTTGTGCTATTGTGCATTGCAACTTGTACCGGGGCCGAACAAGCTGATTCTCGTGTTATACATTTTCCGCCGGATCGATCCATCGGGATGCTCTACGTGCTGGATTGGGACAGGCTGGAAACGAGCAGCTATTCGGATTGGGTGCCGCTCTGTGAAGCCGCCGGTGACGTGACAGTTCCGTCGGGCAAGGCTCTGAGACTTGATTTGAGTAAGGATACCGGCGAAGACCTGTCATCTTTATCCGCACTGGATCCTAATGATTTGCAGATGCTCTTCTGCTATGGCGTTGAGCTCGTCGACGACGAATTCGAACACCTGTCTGGCCTGACGGGATTGCAGGAGATCTACCTCCGCGACAGCGGGATACTCGGCACGGGATTGAAATATCTGGCCGGATTGAATTCGCTTAAGAGGATTCGCGTGGACAATACTCATGTGGGTGACAACGAACTGGCCTATCTCTCGAATTTGCCGTCTCTTAAAAGCCTTAACCTCTGGCTTACTCCGACAACCGATGCCGGTATGGTTCATGTAGGAAAGATCACTTCTTTGGAGTCGCTGTCTTTGAGCGCCGGCGTGGGCGACGAGGGGCTTACGCACCTAAACGGCCTCAAAAACCTGCGATGGTTGTCAACCGGAGATCGGGGTGTCACTGATAAAGGTCTTGCTCACTTGGCAGGTCTTACAAATTTGGAATATCTTGGCCTCGAAGGGGCTCAGGTGAGTGATGCCGGCCTGGTTTATTTGAAAAATATGTCAAAACTTAAAAAAATCAGACTCTATGGCACTCGAGTTACCGAAAAAGGATTTGTTCATCTGGAGGGTCTTAAAAATCTTGAAGAGCTAAACGTACTTTTCGGTGTCACAGAAATCGGTTTGATGGCTCTGTCGAAATTGCCTTCGCTAAAAAGCATAACGGTCGATGGAGATTCTCTCAGCGAAAAAGGACTGTCGTTGCTGTCAAAGTTCAGATCGCTTGAGCACATTTACATCGATGACACCGGTAAGATGGATGCTATCGCCGGCGAGCTGACAAAGCTGCCCGGGCTGGTTCGGTTAACCTTAGGCAGAGGTTTGACCGATGAGGGTCTCATACAACTGAAGCATATAAAATCTTTGCGGGATCTTGACATAGAGACGGCGAAGATTAGCGGCAGGGGCATCGCCGCATTGGCCGAACTTCCGTCATTGCAGGTGCTGAAGCTTGCCAATATGAAGCTGCCCACCGAAGAAGAGTGGAAGGCTCTGGGGCGCCTCTCGTCGCTACAGCGTCTGAGCTTGAAGGCCATTCGGTCCGAGGTAACCGATGCCTGTATCGAGCATATGGTCGGCCTGCAATCCCTGAGGAATCTTTCGATCGATGCCATTGTCATAAGGGATCGAAACGCCATGTATTCTCTGGATATTACTGACGAAGGATTGGGATATATTTCAAAGCTCAAATCCCTGGAGCGTTTGACTCTCCACGGGGCTAAAATTACAGACGAAGGACTCCAGAAATTGTCTAAAATTCCAAAATTGAAGTGGATGGACCTTCAGGGTTGCAATGTTACCGAGCAGGGCCTGCAACGGCTCAAGAAGAAATTGCCGGTATTACGCTGGTTTTTGTAGACATCGCCCGAGTCGCAGAGCAGATGGTTATGTGCCGCCGGATTTGTCATTCTTACTCTGTGCTTGCTCAAATATGCTGCCCAGATTCAGGGCGTCCGGACCGCATTTGGTGCATTCGAGACAGCGTATGCAGTGCAGGTCGTTAGGACTGTTTTCCGGCTCGATGCCGTATTCACACAACTTGTGACATCTTTCGCAGTGGGTGCATTTGTCTGCGTTGAATCGCAGGAAGAAGGCCGAGACTCGATTGAACAGCGAGAATATCGCGCCGAGCGGACATAACATTCTGCACCACGGTCGTTTTATAAAGAATATGGCGATTAAAAACAGAACAAGAATCGTCAGCTTCAGTATGCTCGGCCAGATTATTGTTTCGCCTGCAATCGCCTGGCCCGCCATAATCGGTATCGCCGCTTCGAGTGCTCCTGCGGGACAGACCCGGCAGACAAAAAGCTGGTGCCCCTCGCCGAAGAAGTAGGGCACAGCCAGCACTGTTACTATCAGCACGACGTATCGCAGGTACCCAGTGACTTTGGGCAGGTCGAATTTCGGCGTTGGGACTTTAGCGGCCAGGTCCTGCAGAAAGCCGAACGGACAGGCCCAGCCGCATATCAGCGTGCCGAATAATGCGCCGAACGCAATGAGCAGTCCGACCGCTATAAACGGGAAAACGTGAAGCGCACTGAATTGAGCGATTATACCGATAGGGCACGCGAACGTTGCTAAGGGGCATGCGTAGCAGTGAAAAACAGGCGAGCACATAGTGTGCATACGCAAGCCCGCCGGATCCAGCCAGACCAAAAGAAAAGCCGCCTGAATCCACATTCGCCAGCCGAGTAGTTTGGAAACGAAACCGCCTGTTTTGTTTTTATCGACCATGGCCACCACGGTCTCCTTCTTAACTGGGTCATGTCGAACAGGTTTCGGGAGCCTTCTCGCCTACTTCGTATGTCTGCTTGATTTTGCCCGATTCGTCTCGCTTGACGCCGCTCACGGATGCATCTTTGATAAGAGCGGATTCCGGCTTGGCAAGCATAACCGGTTCGCCGTCCTGCTGGGCTGAAACGGTTGTCGAGTGAAAAAGCACGCCGTATGCCAGCAGGATCGCTCCGAGCAGTACCAGCAAGCCAAAGATGAGGATTTTTGTATTTTTATTTATCATAAAGCATTCCTTTTTATTTATTATATCGCCCAGCAATATGCAAACAGTTGACTTTTGCCGGCGATTCAAAAATGGCGGAGGCGAATGGGAATCGAACCCACCCGGGACCTTCTCGACCCCACACTGGTTTTGAAGACCAGGGGCACCACCAGGCACCAGTCACCTCCGCGGTGGTTTATCTCTTATTTTATCTGGTTCCATAATAATATATCCGCTTGATCCAGTCAATAAACATTGTTATACGAACAAGAATAAATACAATATGAAGAAATTATGATAATGTAAGAGTGTACCCGAAAGAGTAAGGAGCCAGTTTATGAAGAAGCCTTTAGTTTTCCTGTTGTGTCTCGTCGGCGCGGCGGCCTACGCCGAAAGCTACAATGTCGAGACCTATCGAGTGTTTGGTCCTGAACATCCCGGCCGGTACAAGCATCCGGCGTCAATTACACAACTGACCAATGGGGACCTTTATATTGCCTACTACGGCGGTTCGGCTGAGTATGGCGATGATACCGCCGTGTACGGTTCACGCCTCAAAGTGGGCCAAATCCAATGGACCGAACCTAAAGTCATCGCCAATACGCCTGACCGGGGCGAAGGCAATCCCGTCGTATGGCAGGCGCCCGATGGCCGGGTGTGGCTTTTCTATGTGAACCGATATGGTGAGACATGGTCCAACGCGCGGGTCAAGGTTAAGATATCTGATGATGGTGCCCAAGCCTGGTCGGATTCGTTCATGCTCAACTTCGTGGAAGGGACCATGGTTCGGGGCCGGCCCATCGTCCTGAACAACGGCGATTATCTGCTGCCCATGTACTACGAAACCGGGGAAGACCGGGAGATGACGGCGTCCACGACCTGTTCCTATTTTCTTCGGTACAACCCGAAGACGAAGGTATGGACCGAAACCAACCGGATCAAATCGCTCATGGGCAATCTGCAAGCCCAGGTGGTCCAGCTTACCGACAAGCATCTGGTCGCTTATATCCGCCGGGGCGGCGATTTCCTGCCGACCGAGCACGGTTACATGTTGCGCTCCGAGTCCCGGGACGGTGGCTACACGTGGTCTGACGCAGTTGAGACGAAATTCCCTAATCCCAATGCCGCAGTTGACTTTATCAAGCTGCAGAACGGCCATCTTCTGCTGGTTTACAACGATAACATGAACGATCGCACACCGCTAACGGTTGCGGTCTCGACGGACGGCGACAAAACCTATCCCTATCGGCGCGATATTGCGGGCGGCGATAATACCTTCGCCTATCCTTATGCCATTCAGACCCGTGACGGCAAGATCCACATCATCTACACGACGAACCGCCGAACGACCATTATGCACATCGTGTTCGATGAATACGCCATCATCGGCTCACCACCCGAACTATAACAATTCCGCGGCGTTTTGCGAATAAAGATGAACCAGTAAAATTGAAGAAAGGTGCTCAGGTTTATCCGGAGGCCTGGTATATTATATGATAACTATCTATACTTAATATGATAGCGGATGGAGATAACAAGTGAGCAGCTCGGTAATCATTATTTTGGTTCATCAGTCTATATTTCAAGGTATGTTCTTCGCAAAGAACATTTTGCTCCGCCGCAAACTGGGCGGGCCGATCAGAGGGGGGAATCGAGAAGCCAACTTGTCGATCGGATTCTTTAGCCTGTTCATTACTTTGTCCATTCTTCTTGGTCTGTTAAGCGCTCCTGTTGGGATGGTTCATATCGTAGTGAGAAGCACCGCACAGACCGTTGCTCTTGCACTCCTTGCCGTGAACCTCTTGGTAGGTGCGGCATCTTTAGCAGGGTTGAAGGATTCGTGGCGCGTCGGCGTCCTGGAGGACCAGGAAACAGAGCTTGTCGAGGAAGGGATCTATCGTTTCTCAAGGAATCCCTACTTCCTTTCTTATCTGATTATGTTTGTTGCTTACACAGTTCTCTTACAGAACATAATCCTTCTTGTTCTCTCGGTAGTCGGATTCGCAATGATTCATGCGATGGTATTGAAGGAGGAGAAACATCTCGCGGATCAGCATGGGGAACAATATCGGCGGTACCAAAAAAGAGTACCGAGATACATCATTATTTGATTCAAACAACAATGCCGCCCGCACAGAGAACCGGAGAAATCTTCCTTATTTCTACCTTTCAATGAGGTTATCTATAAGCGTTCTTGAATTGTTCGTAAAAGACCATTACCGGGGAGCCGGCGAAGCTGGTGCCCGTCCATTCGGTTTCATCTATTTCATCTTGGGTAAAGCCTTTCTCTTTAGCCGTTTTCAGATGCATTTTGAGGCAAAGGAATTATCCTGAGCACTATGATTCCCAGCGCAGCGCCTGCCGTGTTACATAGGAGATCGAGTGACGATGGCGTCCGTGTCGGAAGGCCCATCTGAACAGTTTCGATGATAAGGCTCAGGGTCGCACCGGCCAGTATTGTCAGAAAGGCGGCCCGTCTGGGGGATATTTTTCTGTTTCCGGCCAGAAACATTAGCATGCACAAGGCAAAGGGGACAAAACCGAAAATATTAACGAGGATGTCCTTCACGGTCCCTTGATCCCAGTACATGTCTCGCCAAAACCGCACAACTATTTCCCTTCTGAGGGCCTTGAACGTCGAAGGAATGGTCAGGTGGTTCGTATTGCCCATCTGGTTGTAAATCAAGGCACCTTTTCGCTCTGCAAAAGTGTACAAAATCATTGGCTCAGGCTCAATAGCGGCGAGTTTGTTCACCGACCTGTCGGCCCATAACTCGTAGTGTTCTCGGATTTGCTCAGACGTTAACAGCGTATCATAAAGGGCTACACCATAAAGGTTGCCAGCCCAGGCATTATGACCAATTGATGAATTGCCAAGATTAATGTAACCACAGAAATGCTCAATCCCTATCAGTGACCGAATATCATACGACCGGGCCAGCTCTCCGTTGACATAAATCTCGGTTCGCTCGGATCCGGAAGCTATTGTTATCAGCTTTTTTTCATTTGTGATGAGCCCGTCGTCGAGCTCGATTTCACGATAAGTATCGCGGGCATCATTCTGGTTGTCTCTGCTGCGTATGACCAGTTCGGTCTTCCATTGGCCAATGACCAATGACGATCGAGGATAGCCGTCATGGAAGGATATGATATGCGCCAAACCACCACTTTTTCCCTTATGCGGTTCGACAAAGATTTCGATCGTGGTGGGTACAAACATATCCGTTCTCGTTCGGACATCTACAGGTGAATCGCTGTAAATGACACCGCCGCTTGCTCTTCGATTCGAAAGGCCTTGCTTATAGAATTGGATTCCATCTTGCCGGCCCAGCCAGCGGACCTGATTTTCTGAAAAAAAATTCAATGGCCAGAGGCCGAACAAAAAGGTCACAATACCGACCAAGAACAACAATAACACACTTAGCCTACGACTTACCATTTCCAGATTGGCTCCGAGTATTTTCCCATACGGATTTCCCAAATACAAATTTGCGGACAGATTCTTATTTCTCCATTTATCAGAGGTTTTAAAATATTTCACATGAGTTGTCTATCAGGAGTTTTTGTGCTGTTCGTAGAAGACCATAGCCGGGCTTCCGGCGAAGCTGATGCCCATCCATGCGGCCTCATCTATTTCATCCTGGGTAAAGCCTTTCTCTTTGGCGTTTTTCAGGTGCATTTTCAGACATGGCTCGCATCGTGTTGCAACCGAAAGGGCCACGGCCATCGCCTGCTTGGTATAGGCGTCCAGGCCGTGAGGGGCGCTCGCTGAACCCAGAAAAGCCGTGAATCTGGCCTTGATTTGTGCGATTTCAGAGCCTTCATTCATACCCGCAGCCGATGGTGCAGCATCGGCACAACATTCCACTTCTTCGCTTGCTGCCTCGGCGGGAGCTGGTTGTGGTTGGAGTTTGGTCGTTGCTGTTTTTGCTTTAGGCTGGCTGGGGGCTGGTGCCGGTATTTTCCGGCTGCCGGTTGTTTTGATATGAACGAATCCCGAGCCTTTTGCGGAAACTCTGCCGACAATTGCGGCGGCGACAATTCCCGCGTTGTGGAGGGCCTTCAAGAGATCGCCGGCGTCACTTTCTGCGATGGCAATCAAAAGGCCGCCGGAGGTTTGTGCATCGTAGCACATATCGACCATCTCCTGCGGCAGGGCATCGGAGGGTACGATGCGGTCGCTGCACGATTCTTTGTTTCGCTCGATCGCTCCGGGCAGGATTCCCGCTGCGACGTATTCCAGTACGCCCGGGAAAAGTGGAATATCGTCCCAGATGATTTCGACGTCCACTCCGCTCGAAAGGGCCATCTCGGCAAGGTGCCCCATAAGGCTGAAACCCGTCACATCGGTGCAGGCGTGCGCGCCGAATTCGACCATGAGTTGCGAGGCCTTTTTGTTAAGAGCGGTCATCGAGGCGGCCGCTGCTTCGATGCTGTCCGAATTAACCCTGCCGATCTGTGCTGCGAAGGCGACGATTCCCGTGCCGAGCGGCTTGGTCAGGATGAGCACGTCACCTGGCTGCGCGCCGGCGTTGGTTACGATTTTGTCCGTTTCTATCGTACCAGTTACGGCGAAGCCCGCTTTGATTTCACTATCGTTGATACTGTGGCCGCCTATGATGGCGACTCCGGCCTCGTTCATTTTGTCGATACCGCCGGAGAGGATTTTATTCATGGTTTCGTCCGGGACCTTGCGAACGGGAAAACCAAGTACGGATACTGCGGTCATCGGCGTGCCGCCCATCGCGTAAATGTCACTGACGGAATTTGTCGCCGCCACCTGACCGAACATGTATGGGTCATCCACGGATGGTGTAAAGACGTCCACGGTCTGCACGAGGGCCGTGCCGTCGCCCATATCATAGACGCCTGCATCGTCTCCCGCGGGCACGCCGACCAGCACGCGGGGATCGTCCACGGCGGGCAAATCCTTCAAGACCTGTTTTAGAAACGCCTGGTCGATTTTCGAAGCGCAGCCGGCTTTTTCCACGAGCTTCGTCAGTTGCACCGGCCCGGTAGGGGCTTCAGGCCGTTCTCCGGCACATGAACAGATGTTCTTTTCCTTAAAGACATCACAGGGACACGGTAGCCTGTGATCGCAAATGCAGTGCCCAAGTCGTATCGAACGCTGCATGACTCGTTTTCGTCTTTCGGTGTTTATCATCTTGATACCTCTAACTGTTATTAAATAAACCACGGTTTGTTAACTAATTGAGCGCATACCAAAATCGACCGCCTATGCCTTCGCAATGAGTTTCCCTGCGTTTTTGCCGCGGGAAGCATCATATACCTCCGTTATCTTGATAACGACTACACCTTTGAAGTTCTTATCGGGTTTGTTCCTGTGCAGGTTGGCGTTGGCAAACTCGTAAGCTTCGCCTGATGTTTCGTATGTCGCCGTCCCGATGAATTTATAAGACTTGTCCGTATTTTCGTCCCATACGCAGAAAGAAACATAATTATTTTCCTGTACGTTTCTGCGCGTTGCATTCATAAAAAGATCTCCAATGACAAGGATATCCCGCTGGTACAACCAGTACTGCAGCATATAAGCAACATTCGGAATAGCCTCTTTTGAGGCGGTTGCCAATGCAATGATCTTTTTCTGATTCATAAGTTCTTTCACATCATTCGGTATTTGCATTGTATTATGCCCCTTTCTTGAATTATTCGTTTGTCCAATATTTTGTTAATCAAGCTGCCCGGATAATGCCGTGCGAATCTGAATAAACAAATTCGTGAATTCCTTAGTTATTCGATCTCTTGGCCTGGGCAGGTCTATTTTGAATTCGCAGGCAATCCTGCCGGGGCGCTCGCTGAAGACCAGAACTCTGTCGCCAAGGACGATGGCCTCATCAATATTATGCGTGACGAATAAGATGGTAGTCTGGTTTTCCTGCCATAAATCGGTCAGCATCTGTTGCAGCTCATTTCTGGTCGAATCATCAACAGCTCCAAACGGTTCATCCATCAGCAGGAGCTTTGGCTCTATTGCCAGCGCCTGGGCAATTGCGGCCCTTTGGCGCATTCCGCCGGAGAGCTCATGAGGATAAGCATCCTCAAAGTCCTTGAGTCCTACCCTGGCAAGCAGCTTGGCAGCTCTGGCATGTCTTTCTGATCGCGCCACACTCTGCATCTGCAGGCCGAACGATACATTGGAAACAACCGTTCGCCACGGAAACAGAGTGTAGTGCTGAAAAACGTGAGCGATATTGTCACCGAGCCGCAGCCCCCGCCCCAAATGCAGATTTCCCTCATTTGCCGTATCCAATCCTGCGATAATATTGAGCAGGGTGGTCTTTCCGCACCCCGTCGTACCGACGAGTGTAACAAATTCTCCCTGAAGCACGCGAAGATTCACATTCTCGAGCGCCCTCAACTTGGGGCCCGTATCGGACGGGAAGACCTTGCCTACCTTAAGAAGCTCCAGAGCTATTGGCTTTTCTTCCAGAAGGTTGTTAATTTTACTGTGCGTCATGACCTCAGATTTCCTTTCCATGCCAGCGAACGAGCCCGGACATGATTTTACGCATTACGAGACTCAGAAACGCACCAATGCTCCCAATGATTAGCATCGCTGCGATCACAATGTCCATCGCAGCATTGTCTGATGCGTACATAAGCAGATATCCAATCCCGCTCTCAGCGCCCGGCAGCATTTCCGCGGCGATAATCACAAACCAGCATAAACCAAGTCCCTGTCTCAGGCCTGTCAGGATCATCGGCATCGAGGCGGGCAAATAAACGTGCCGGAAGATCTGCCTGCGCTTTGCGCCCAGCGCTTGTGCAAGAAGCAAGTAGTTCCGCCTGACACCCCTCACGCCGTCGAGCGTGTTGGTTAATATGGGAAAGAAGCCGCCGACGAAGATCACAAAAACCATTCCCAACTGGACTTGGTCGAACACGGTGCGAGTGTATCCGAAGCCAAACAACTGCGGCAACGTCTCTCTCTTGAAGACGGCGATGGCAAAAGGCAGCCACGCAATCGGACACAAAGGTCTCAATAGTTCAACGATTGGCTCCAGGCTGTTGCGAATAATACGAATTGAGCCCATGGCGATGCCCAAACTTATGCCTGCTGCCGCCGCCAACAAAAAGCCCAGAAGCACCCGCAGCAGGCTTATGAATGTATTGCTCAGAAGGGAGCCTGATGCATAGTGTTGCCTGAGCGGATGCACAAGCTGGCCAATCACACGCGTCACCGGTGGGAAAATCCACGGCTGGTTCAGCCATCCGGCTCCGATCTGCCATATCAACAGCAAAATAACAGGGACGGCTACCCAGCCCAATGATCCAATCAATGAGGATCGAGTATCAGGTTCGAAAATGCCGCCGAATGGACAACCCAGCCGCTTGTACAAACGCCGTGAATCTCTATTTTCCTGCACGTTTTTGGGCAAGTTTGTTCCTCGCTTTCTCTAAAAGACTCAAATCATAAGCGACGCGTGGTACGTCAGCCGGGCCAAGGTCTTTGAGCTTATCCTTGAAAATACCAAGCCCATTCATCGCTTCAATCCATTTGCCCATCGTCTTATGCCACTGTTCGGATGGCTCCATCGAGTACCCGCTCGTGGGGATGCTCATTCGCTCGACGGACTCGCTCGTACCTATCCACCTCATGGCCGCCGCCACGGCCTTGTCCAAATCTGAGTTGATTGTTTCGTTTGCCTGCTGAAACAACACCAATAGATTCACAATAGCCTCTGATTTTGTTTCTATGGCTTTGTCGTTGGCTGCGATGCAGCAGCAGGGATGGTCGCGAAATGTTCCCGGCGGCAATTCCTCAAGATCACAGACGATCCGCCCGATACCAGTCTCGACGGCAATAGCCGGGAATGGATTATTGCCTGCATAGCCGTCGATTAAGCTGCTTCCCAGAGAAACGTTGAGTTTGCTGCCGCCTTTGACGTTAATCATATGAACCTGCAGATCGGTTTGTGCCGGGTTTCCCCCGAATGTAATGCCTTCGTGTTTTAATGCCTCCTCGAATACGAGCTTGGCTACGGCCACCGGATTCTTATAACCAATACGCAGCGGCTTATCAGTGGTTTTTGCCATTGCGACAAATTCTTTCCATGTTTTTGCCGGAAAGTCAGGCTTAACGACAAACATATCCCCTTTATAGTGAAGCGGCGCGATAAGTTTTACCGGGGCCCCGCTGTCGGCCGAAGCAAGCACCGGGGCGACGCCGCCAAAACCGACTTCAATAACATTTTGCGCCAGGGCCGTCGGCATCTTCGAAGCGCCGCCCACTTTCAGAATTTCAATATCCGCAACCTTTTTGCCCCGATCCAACAGTTCGTAGAACTTGCGATCCTCGATGACCTTCACACTAATGCCGCTTTGCCTGGCGAATTCGGAGGCATTATCCAGAGCGACGAATAAAGCTATGTGGTGGTCATGGCCGACATGCCCGATTTTCAGGCTTGTTGTCTCTGTCGGTTTTCCTGTTTCATCCTTTCGTTTGCAGCTTGTCAGAAAGACTGTGCAGATCAGCAACGCAACAAGTATGAATGTTACCTTTCTCATAATCGATCCCTTTCAGAATCATTGTCTGATTGCTTTACATTTTCTAATAAATCTAATCTTCAGCTACCATAGATGGAAGAGTTTGAGAACAAGCCCAATCCTGTCTCTGTCTGTAAAAGTTGAATCAAGGCTAATGGGGATGCCGGCCTTAAATGACCATCCCTTCCTGAATTTCCAAATAATACCGGGTACAAGATCATGACTGTGACCTTTGCTTTCTCTGTGAAGGTAGTTGTATTCGACTGCCGGCCAAAAGCTTGGATCGAGCTTGTAAAGTACAGCGCCGTTTATCTCTCCGGCTTCTGCGTTATCATCCTCGCTCCACAAATAGTTTGGATTGAAGTGCAGTGAGAAATCCTTCCACGCTTTCGAGATTTCTGTCGATATCTTGTAGGCACCGTTATCACTTCCCAACGACCGGTCTGGGTCTCCCGAAGGAAAATAGTACCAAAAATCCACGGCAATCCCGGGAAAATTGTTCGTTTCCTTAATAAGGTTCCACTTCTCAAATACGAAGATGTTCGCAAGTCCTTGGCTGTCGTTTTCTTTGCCTGGGATGTCGAAATCGTTCAGAAAGTAGGGAATTCCGAGTGTAATATGATGGTCCTCCGCCCAGCCGTATTTCGAGCAGAGTACAAACGCTGATTTTTTCTTTTGTTGACCCGATGTTCGGTTGTGATAGTCTTTATCATCTCCCCTGACCATATCCCAGTCGAAGTATTGATACTTGAGCGATACAGATAAATGATCCTTACCGACCGTTTTGGCACTTCTTGTTTTTGTAAAAAAGCTCATACAATACTGACCGCACCATGGATACGATTCATTCTCCTGCCCCGCAGGGCTTACCTGACTTTTCTCGGCCCCTTCTGCCGTAGGAAAAAAGGTGACCATGCATGTCAATAAAATGAGGATTTTCTTTGAATTCATAATAACATCCTTTCCAAATGATTTTTCCCGTACTGTCCCTTGCATTACGTATTTGTATTGTTTGTTTTATCTCGCCTTAGTGTCTTTATATCCTTTTATTTGTCATCGTTCTATTTGTCCCAATAAAAAAGCGGGTAAGAGAAGTTGTCTCTTTACCCGCCGGTGCTCGTGGCTCGGTTTAACTTCACTCTATCAAGTGCCAGGTTTCCTCCTGCTTGATTTCAAAGGGCCCGGAATCCATATTTACCTTTACCATGTACTTGCCTTTGAAATCCTCTGGCACTCGCCACGAGTACCGGCAGACGCCGCCTCAGCCATACTCGAATTTGCCGGAGGCGAGTTCCTGGCCGGACTCGTCGACAATCGTAACCGCTGGTGCCGGCAGGGGGCCGTTATGTGTCAATACCTGCGGACTGTAGTGTTCGCCGGCCCGGCCAACCAGTGCAAGGCCGATTGATACTGTCCGGTTCTTGTGTTGTACATCAGTGCGAATTTCCAAAGGTGGGCCAAGTTTCAGGGTAGTAGTATTTCCTTTAGCTACGTTAATCCTCGCCAGCTTTCCCCATGGCTCCCTGCGGCAGAGAATCGACCACCATTGATCACTGGCTTTTGTCAGCCTGAAGACGATTCGCTCCGGCTTGTACGTCCCGACGCGGATCACAACCGGCTCGCTTGTCGATAAAGAAATTGCCTTACTGCCCCATCTGCCGCTCAAATTCAGGTCTGTCTCAAAACCGGGGGCCTCAATCTTGATATAACCGGTCTGCTGCGAATAGTAAAATATGATCAATCCGATTAAAACGATAATGATAACCGGTATGACTATTATTTTCTTCATAAACACGACGTCCTGATATCGTTGTCTGACTATTACGTTTAAAGCCCTTTTAAGAATTAGACGTAAAAGCTACGATTATGTTACAAACTTTCCTGCAAATCCCTGGATTGTGCTCTTAAATTATTGCTGTATTACCGAAATATGTAACGTAGAACCAAGATTCCGCAATTTTCTGTTTCCATGAGATTGATAACAATTAAACGATTTAGAACCATATCTCTTCGATTTTTTTCCCAAAAGGCCCCAGGTCAATATCCACCTGAATCTGATATTTTCCATTGAAATCCTTTGGTACTTGCCACAAGTACCGGCGGCATGTTCCGCCTCAGCCGTACTTGAAACTGCCGGACTCAAGTACGTTTCCTGTTTCATCCACAATTTTTATTTTTGCTCCGGTGACGATCCGATTGTTTTTAGTTACGGTATTGTCGTATTGCTCGCCGGCCTGACCGATAATGGCGTAACCTATCGAGAGGGTCGAACCGTTTTTTTTAGCATCCGGTTTAATCAAAAACGGCGGTCCGAGTTTTAGGGCTGTAGCCTCTTTGTTTCTCACTTTGATTTTTGAGAGATCGCCCCAGGGGCCCTGGCTTTCGATCCGCCATTTGTCGCCGCTTTGTTTTATTGAAAGGCTCAGCAGTTGCGGCCTGTAGACTCGTGCACCGATTTTTGCCGGCTCGACGGCTGAAGTAATTGTTGTCTGAGCAATCCAACTACTCTTGAGCTGCAGAACGGCATCTGTCCCGCCGGCGTCAATCCCAACGAATCCTTTCCGCTGCGTATAGAACAGAAGTGTCAGACCCGCGGCCGTTATAATGGCTAAAGAAATCCATATATCATTTTTCTTCATTTACTCACTGCCTCAGGTTGGTTTTGTTCTATATGTATTCAGACGCAGAGATAATGGTTTTGTTACGTTTTTTTTGAAAATTTCTTTGTAAACGATAAAATTTTGGCCGATTTGCTCCTATTTTCCAAACAAAACAGAATCAAATGTTCGGACAAACCATAAGTCTATATTTGCTGCTGTTCTTTACGGCATATTTTCAGCTTATCGAGTGCCAGGTTTCATCCGGTTTTGTTTCAAACGGTCCCATGTTGGCTTCTACTTGTACTTTGAATTTTCCCTTGAAATTGCTCGGTGCTCGCCACGAGTACCTGCATGTGCCGCCTCAGCCATATTTGAATCTGCCGGTGGTAAGAGTTTTCCCGGCCTCATTGACGATTTTGAAGCCCGGTGCAGGCTGCCATTTTTTGTTCTTTTGGACGCCGCCGGCGTATTTTTCTCCAGCCTGGCCTTCAACGATGAGACCGATGGAAACATTACGGCCGCTGATCTGGATATCGGTTTTGACCAAAAGCGGCGGCCCTGTTTTTGCGCCATCCTTTAAGCTGGACACAGACTGGCCCTTGGCCAGATCCAGAAGCCATTTGTCGCCGTTGGCGTCCGTCATCGAGAGCGCCGAAAGACCCATTTGTTGCCGGGGTGTTATCGAAGATGAAAAGACGCCTCGCAGCAACGCCCCGATCACGACGACTGATACCACTGCTATGGAGGCAATTACTATGATTTTATTTTTTTCGGAAGGATTGTTAACCATTACAGAACCTCATTATAGTCACAGTATTTTGTACCTGATTCAATCCTGCTTACACGCCAAGCACCCCGGAGACTTTAATTCATATATATATTCATAGTAAAACTTATCTCAGGGATCATACGCTTTTGGAGAATTATAACAATTCAGGAGTGAAATTCGAGGAAAATCGATAAAATTTCACGTTTTCGCAGGAATAATACAGAAATTAAATTGTAATGTATGCGTATCTATATATAGAGAAAATACGACTTGTTTTGTGCGGGATAATCGTGTTTTATACAGAAATTCGCGATGAACAGAAGTAATTATCTAATAATAAGAAAGCAATGTTTTCTTGATTTTTGTTTAACTAATGGACTAAAAGAAAGTATAATAAAAAAGCAGCATCAATGATGAGCAGGAACAAGGGAAATTGATTTGCCAGAATGGAAATAATAGCTTTGGGAAGTTATTGAGAGAGACTTTGGCAATGCGAAGACGAAGGATATCTGCGTTTACACTTATAGAACTTCTGGTTGTTATTTCTATCATATCGTTGCTTATGGCCATATTACTGCCTTCTTTGGGTAAAGCGCGTGAGCAGGCTCGAAGGGCGACGTGCATGACTAATTTGCATTCGATTGGTCAGGGCATATTTCTTTACGCCCATGATAATGACGGCAGGCTTGTACCCGGTGATTGGAGGGTCTCATGGGACGTATGGGGACAGGTGGCGGAGTATCCCAGGGGCTGTCGAATTCCACCCGTACTGGAATCGAGAGAGGTTAATCTGGGTCATCTTATCAGGTCCGGTATCCTGCCGATGCCCGGTAGCAAGGATAACGTGTTCTTCTGTCCTTCGAACAAGACACCCGATGGTAAGCATTGTTACGAAGACTTTGCTCAGGGCTGGGGCAGCATCGATCTCGTTGCCACGACAAGCTATATGTATAATAATGCCCTCGATGGTTTTGACGGCTTTGTTCAGGATGGGCAGTTTGCCGTGCTCTCGCATAAGAACAAGCTTAGCTTTCTTCGAGGAGACGGCAGTGTCGGTACGTTCAATGTGAAACCGCTGGATTTTGGTTCGCCCGGCGGTCCTGAACTTTTGCAGGAAGCCTCGCTCAGATACGGCGTTTGTTTTCCTACCATTATGCTCCACCGGTGGCTCGCACGGGGCCAGGTCAATTTGGATGGGGCGGTGGAATTTCTGAGCAATCCCCAGGCCTGGGCCGACAGCAACAGCACATTGATGAACGATCCCGCGTGCAGGGCGGTCTCGGAGCCGGTTCTTCTTGCAAGCGTCGGCACAGCATCTTTGGCTTGTGACGTAGTGGGCGTTTGGGGTGCGGCGCCGCCCTCCGGGTGATGATGGATGGCTGGTGGTCGTGTCGATCACCTCATAGAAATCAACTAAAAAAACTTCTCTCGGGTTGTATTATTCGCCCTTGGAGATATGTATTGCTTGTTGTTGGCCATAGCAGTTTTGGTAGTTTTTTGCAGATCCCAATATGATAAACTGAACGTAGCTATGAAAAGTGATGAGATGAGAAATAGTACGATGTTTGTATTAAGATGGTGTGGCGTTTACAATGTTTCATTGAATTTTTTGCTGTTTGCTATTGTTCTTTATTTGATGATGTCCCCTTCAGTGGCGATTTGTGCCGAATGGCAGCCGATTGGTCCGAAAGGTGGAAATTTCATCTTTTCGATGACGAATCCTGCGAATGCCAACGAGGTGACGGCGATTACTACCAGCCCTTCTCCCTCGAATGTATACCGGAGTACGGATGCAGGGGCGAGCTGGAGCAGGATAGGTGAAATTCCCTCTTCCTATGTATATGACGTGAGTGCCTTTGATTTCTCGACGCTCTATGCAATTACGAGTTCCCGCTGTTACCGCTCTACGGATGGCGGGGTAAGCTGGACCGCCGCATCCATGCCTTCCTCAACGGGGTGGCCTTATCGTGTTTGTGCCGATCCGACGGACAGCAGCAAAGTTTATGCCGCAGGATACATATATGACTATTACAACTACCCCTACACTTACAGTATGGTATTTTTCAAGAGCACCGACGGAGGTCTGAACTGGAGCGCTTCATCGTTCTTTACCTTTGACTCCTTTTATCCTTATGACATGGCGATTTCTAAGAGCAATCCGAGTATTATGTACGTTTCCGGTTACAAGCAAGTCAATAAAGAGTCTTTCGGCGCCCTATTGCAAACATTAGATGGGGGAAACACCTGGACGGACATTTCAAGTTCCGTCGATGCCGAACGTTACAATTATTTCCGATCTGTCGCCATTGATCCTACAGATCAAAACAAAGTCTATATCGGAGGCACATATTTTTATCGCTCAACAAGAGAAGGACGCGGCAACGAGTTATCATGGGTACGTAATGCGACGCGTTTTAATGCCTATACTATTGATATTGATCCTGTCGAACCATCCAGGATTTATGCTGCTGGCTATGAAAGTGTGAGCGTTAGTACGGATTACGGCCAAACATGGACGATTCATGGTGGTTGTATACGAAGATCAGGACAGCATATCGAAGTTGCTCCGGCCGATCCTTCCAGGATTTATGTCGCATCCTATGCCGGTTTCTACAAGTCGCCGGACTCGGGCATAACCTGGAGCTCTGCCCACGAGGGCATCTATGGCGCGAGAATCGCCGCCCTTGCGGAAGCTCCTTCGACAGTAATTATCCAGAACAGCGGCTTTCTCATGGCATATAAACAAGTAAGGACTGCCACGTGGCAGGACGTTGTTACCCCTCAGTCCTGCGGCGAAGTTTGCGATATCCTGATTGATCCTGACAATCCGGATACTGTATTAATCCTTGAGGGCTCCGGCTGAGGCGGCGCAGAGCTCTTCAGGAGCACAGACGGATGTTCCGTCTGGTCATTGGTTGAGCAGTATTTCGACGACGGGGGTTGCCTCGCACAGGATCCTTATAACTCAGACGTTATTTATGCCGGAGGAGGTTACTACAACAGTGCAACGCGTCAGTATTCGATGGCAATCTTGAAAACAACAAATGGCGGGATCAGTTGGCCAATTCGCAGGGACGTAGCTGTAGGAGACTATGGTACGTCTTGCCGTGCCATCGCCGCGGCTCCAAGTGATTCGGCCATTGTATATGCCGGCGGCCAGGTCGGTAGATACCCAAAGATGTTCCGCTCAAGTGACGGCGGTAATACGTGGAATGATGTCACCGATAATCTGGCTACAATGCACTCGCAAGGCGATACCGTCAGCGCGGTTTGGATTAGCCCTTACAATCACGAGGTACTGCTTGTGGGCACTCCCGAAGGCGTGTTTCAACGAACGGTTGTCGGCAGAGGCCAGAGTAGCACCTGGCTCCCAACAACTATCGAGCACCCGGTTGTTGCCTTTGCATACGACCAGGCGGAGGAGACTGTATATGCCGCGACTGTCCAGGGCGTCTACAGCACAAATGACGCCGGTACCACCTGGCAGCAAGTGAATGACGGCCTGGGCTGTCTGGAGATATTGTGTATCGATTTCGAGCCGGAAAATCGACTGCTCTATGTTGGTACTGACGGCGGCAGTGTTTGGCGGCTCGCACTCGGTCCCTCAAGCTCTTCGGGTCAGGAATATTTTGTTGTCGTGGACGACTTTGAGGACTACACCGATTTCGAACCTGACAGGATATTTGACACATGGATGGACGGATGGGACATCCCGGCAAACGGATCTACGGCAGGTTATTCCGATCCCGATTTTTCTCAGGGAGGTCATTTCGCAGAGACTACGATTGTTCATACTGGTCTTCAGTCGATGCCTTATTTCTACGATAACAGCTCTGGATACTCCGAGGCGGCCTTGCCATTGAGCTATCCGTATGACTGGACCATGCAGGGTGTTGGATTATTGTCGCTTTGGTTTCATGGCGACCCGTCCAACGCTTCTGTGCCCATGTATGTGGCTATTGCCAACAGCCGTCGCACGCCTGGTGTGGTATACCATGATAATCCCGACGTGACAAAGATAGCCGACTGGACACAATGGTCGATTGACCTGGAAGCTTTCGCCGATCAAAACGTGGACCTGACCAATCTCGACAAGTTCTACATTGGTTTTGGTGACAAAAACAGTCCGCAGGCCGGCGGCTTAGGCCTTGTGTTATTCGACGACATTCGGCTGTATCGACCTGCAGAACAATAAGCCGTTCTTAGCGGCATTAGTTGCATGGTTGAATAAAAACATTCAGTTTCAGCCCAATTAGATGTATTCGGTCCGGTATAGTGGACAAACTTCTTGCTTTCTGTTGTGGATAAAGTAGAATGAATTTAATTATTATTCGTTTCAAGGGCTTCCATTCTATGAAACTTGAGGTGGCTTATGGCAAAGAAGAACGAATCCACCGCGGCCGTGTTGAGGAAGTTGCCCGCCGTAGATGCACTTCTAAATGAGCCGGATTTGGAAAGCAGTACCGCGGAACTTGGCAGAACCGTTGTCGTCGATTCAATTCGCCGGGCGATTGAGGAAGTACGAGAGCTTCTTCTGAACAATGCGCTTGCCGAGACGGATGAAGATGCAATTCGTCGAAAAATAATTGCCGATGTCAGACAACGCCTTAAAGCCATTTTCCGGCCGCACTATCGAAAAGTCGTCAATGCAACGGGGATCATTCTGCATACCGCTCTCGGACGGGCGGTTCTTTGCGCTCGGGCGCTGAGCCAGATTCATAAAGAGCTGTCGGGATATTCACTTCTTCAGGCCGGTGTCGAAAGCGGCAAACGCTCAATACGAGATGGTTATATCGAGCGGCTTTTGCAGCAGCTAACCGGCGCCGAGGCCGCTACCGTGGTAAATAATAATGCCGCCGCCACAAGCATTGTCCTCAATACTGTTGCAAACGACAGGGAAGTCATCGTTTCTCGCGGCCAGCTTGTCGAGATTGGCGGGGCATTCCGCCTGCCTGAGGTGATGGCTTTTAGCGGGGCCAAGCTCGTTGAGGTCGGAGCAACTAATAAGACGCATCCGCATGACTACTTGAATGCCATTACCGAAAACACCGCCGCCATACTCCGCGTTCATCCGAGCAACTACAAGATCCAGGGATTTTCATCGGAGGTCTCGCTCGATGAGCTTGTCGAGATAGCCCATTCTCACGGACTGGTTATGATCGATGACGTCGGCGCCGGAGCGCTTATCGATTTTTCTCAGTTCGGATTTGAGCCTGAGCCGATCCTGAGCGAATCGATTGCCAAAGGAGCCGATATTGTTACTTCGAGCGCCGACAAAATGATCGGAGCCTCTCAGGGCGGTATTATCCTCGGCAGGACGAAACTGATCGGCGCCGTGCGGAAAAATCAGTTCGCAAGAATTGTCCGCGTCGGAAAACTAACCCTTGCCGCTCTGGAAGCGACGCTGAAATTGTTTCTCGATGAGGCTGTTGCCCTTCGCGAAGTGCCGACGCTGAAAATGCTAAGGCGCGATGCACCAGAGATAGCAAAACAGGCTGAGGGAATAGCGATGGAGTTGAAAAAGAACGTTTCCAATGCAGAGATTACGACAATCTGCGGTTTCTCGCAATTGGGCAGCGGTTCCCTGCCGGGGCAGAATTTACCTACGACGCTGGTGGCCTTGCAGCCGGAAACAATTGGCGCCGAATCGCTGGCTCAAAAGCTGCGCCAATACGGCACGCCGATTTTCACGCGTATCCGGAACGACCAGATCCTGATCGATCCTCGAACGCTTCTCGGCGGGGATGATAAGATAGTAATCGAAGCATTGATCGAGATTTTCAGCCAAAATTGTTAGAAGCTATGGGGACAGCTCAAAAGAATATCACGCTCGGAACGGCCGGTCATATCGATCATGGTAAGACCGCGCTGATAAAATGCCTGACCGGATGCGACACGGACCATCTCAGGGCCGAGAAGGAACGCGGAATGTCCATCGATCTCGGATTTGCACCATGTACGGTCTCGGGGCTGGAAGTCGGCATCGTCGATGTCCCCGGGCATGAGAATTTTATAAAGACAATGGTCGCCGGGGCCACCGGTATTGACGGTGTGATTTTTGTAATCGCCGCTGATGACGGCGTTATGCCGCAAACGCGCGAGCACTTCGATATCCTCACACTGCTGGGCGTTAAGTACGGAATCGTAGCTTTAACAAAAGTCGATACTGTCGAGCCTGAACGCGTTAAAAAAGTGACCGCCGAAGTTCGGGATTTTCTCGCAGGCACATTCCTTCAGGATGCCTCGATTCTCCCCGTATCGAGTATTACAGGCGAAGGCTTCGACACTTTTTACGAAGCTCTCAAGAAGCTTGTCGATACCATTGAGCCGAAAAGAACCGAAGGCATATTCCGGCTGCCGGTCGAGCGTACTTTCTCTGTGAAGGGGTATGGAACCGTAGTGACCGGCATTCCGGTTGCCGGTTCGGTCAAGATCGGCGATGAGGTCGTTCTTTTCCCGCAGGGGACGAAAGGCCGCATTAAAGCTGTGCAGGTTTACAAGAGAAACAGCGATACCGCCGTGGTCGGCCAGTGTGCGGCTATAAATATCCCTCAGTTGGATTACAAGGATATCGGTCGCGGATGCAGCGTTACGCTCGGCGATTATTTCTCGCCTCGGCAGTGGTACCTGTGCAACCTTCGAATACTCCCTGATGTAAAATCGCCTCTCAAAAATGGCGCGAATATAAAATTCCACACGGGCACCTCCGAGGTTCTTGCTACTGTCTTTTTGATGGAAGGCAGCAGCATTGCCGGCGGTCGGGAATGTCTCGTCCAAGTCCGGTTGAACCGACCCGAGCGGATTGTGGCGGCCCCCCGCGACCGGTTCATTCTGCGGAGCCTTTCACCCGTCCAGACAATCGGCGGCGGGATGATTGTTGAGGCTTTGGCGAAAAAGCTCAAGCGAAATGACGAGCGGGTATTTCAGGATGCACATGAAAGGGCAAAAGCAGTAGTATCCGAGCGGGATTTTGTCGAATATTGCATAAAGACCGCCGACGATTTTGCCGCCGGCGAAAGCAAGATTTCGATTCGTGCCAAGATGCTGCCGGAACCGTTGAAGGAAATTCTCGCCGGGCTTGTAGAAGGAGGCGAGGTCATCAAATTAAGTCCGAAACTGTTTATACATCGCGAAACATGCCGAGTTGTCCGGCAGAAGCTGCTTGATATTGTCGGCGAGTTTCATCGCAGCAGACCCGAAAGTCCGGGACTGAGCTCCGAGCAGTTGCTCGAAGCATCCCGGCTGAAAAAAGATGTTTTTGATGGCCTTCTAAAGATGCTTGTCTCGCAGGGCGAACTCGTCGAAAGGAAACATCGCCTGGCGCTGCCCGAGTACCAGGAGACTTTCAGCGACGATGAGCAGAAAATGCTTCGCAGCATCGAATCGCTTTTCAAATCCCGACCGTTTAATCCGCCCAAGCTGGATGAAGTTGCCAAAGGTGTCGCCGTAAAACCCGCGAATGTTCAAAAAGCCCTTAAGATACTCATCGAGCAGGAGCAGCTTATCCGTGTCGATAAGGATCTTCTTTTTCACTGCGAGGCCGTTGAACGAGCCCGGCAGTTGCTGACAGAGTACATCAACAAAGAAGGCGGCCTCGAAAGCGTCAAGTTCAAGTACCTGCTCGATACGACCAGGAAATTCGCCATTCCGCTTCTCGACTATTTCGACCGCATCGGAGTGACCAGGCGTGTGGGTTACACACGATTGTTGAGAACTTAGACAATTACTGACAAGGGAAAAAATGCGTTTCGGAAGGATAGCCGCTACACTGCTGATCATCGCCGGCGCGACGTTGATCTTACTGCTCCTTTGCAAGCCCGGCTGAGGTAATCCTCTCAGCGCCCTTGGAGGGCTGCTTGTCATTTTCTCATTTCCCGCCGCCCTGATATTCGGCATCGTGGGGATCATTCACGACCGTCACAAGCTGCTCGCAATTGCCGTAACGCTCATCGCCGGTGGACTGATGTTACTCTGGGCATATATGATCGGAATGTAAATCGCGGAAAAAGCAATTCCCAAACTGTGTTTGAGACCGCAACTTTTCTACAAATCTGTGTATTTTGGGGGATCATAAAACCCGTTTTTAGCTGAAAATCGCAGTTCAAGCCTGAAATTTCAAAAAAAGTGGAATTTTTTTTGTTTTTATATTGACGTTAGATTACATATGTAATATTTTGTGTATAATTACAAGTGTAATCTGTGGAGATTGAATTATGAGAAAGCTGCCGAAAATATCCGAATCCGAATGGCTGGTCATGCGTGTGCTGTGGTCGAAAAGCCCGCTTGCGGCACAGGAAGTTTTCGAACAGCTCGATGCAACGACAAAATGGAAGCCCAAGACGGTCAAGACGTTAATTGATCGGCTTGTGAAAAAAGGAGCCGTCAAATATGAAAAGGATGGAAGGCGATACATGTATTATCCTGCATTCGGTCGGGATGAATACGTTCGGAAGGAAAGGCGTTCATTTGTAAAGCGTGTTTACGGCGGGATAACCAAGCCGATGCTCGCGGCGTTTCTCGAAGATGCAAAGCTTTCGGCCGATGACATATCTGAACTGAAAGATATCCTGGAGCAGAAGGCGGAGGAATAAACATGGAAGCATTTAGTATGCGATTGCTGCCGCTTTTCGACTGGCTGCTGTGGACGACGATACAGGCTGCTCTGCTGTTTTGCCTGATCATGCTGATTAAAATAATCGTCCGCGGGAGACTTCCGATTCGCTGGCATTACTGTCTCTGGCTGCTATTGTTGATACGAATGGCGACACCCTGGTTGCCCGAGAGCAAGATTAGCATCTTTAACTGGGTACCAAGGTCAATTCAGCATGGCCGGATCGTCGAATCCATTTCACAATCCGGAGATACTCGCTACATGGATTTCTACATGCGCGGCGGTATCCCGGACCAGCAGCAAACAGAGACCGAAGCGTTAATTGTCAAATTCGCAAAAATCCTGCCCTTGCTCTGGCTGGCCGGAGGTGCAGTTCTGGCGGTATACGTCGGAGCGGGCAACTTTCGGCTGTGGCGGCTCGTAACGCGCGAACGCCCCCTGACGGATGAGAAGATTCTCGACCTTCTGGAAGATTGCAAGGCCGAAATGGGCATACGCAACATTCTGGGAATTGTGGTAACGGATAAGGTCAGCAGCGCTGCCCTCTTCGGATTCATTAGACCACGATTGTTGTTGCCCGCAGGAATGATAGAGAATCTCAGCAAGGAGGAATTAAGATATGTCTTTCTACATGAACTGGGCCACCTCAGAAGGCGCGATATCTACGTCGGATGGCTTATGAGCTTTTTGCAGGTTCTCCACTGGTTCAATCCGCTGGTCTGGCTGGCGTTCTATCGCATGCAGTCCGACCGGGAGCTGGCCTGTGACGCTCTCGTCCTTTCATACGCGCGCAGCGGCGAATCCAAAGAATACGGCCGAACCATTGTCAGTCTTTTGGAACGTTTTTCCCGCCCTCAGCGATTGCCAAGCATGGCGGGAATCCTGGAAAACAAATCTCAATTGAAAAGGAGGATCAAAATGATTGCCAAATTTAAAAAGACCTCACACACGCAGTGGACCGGCGCAATGCTGCTTCTTGCAGTATTGGCCTGTATCGTCCTGACCAACGCCTACGTAGCCAAGGCGGACTTCGAATTCGGCGCTCCGGTCAATCTCGGCCCGACGATCAATACTTCGTCTGGAGAAACTCTCGATTGCTTCTCATCAGATGGCTTGGAAATGTATTTAGATTCTGACCGGTCCGGTGGATATGGGGGCTGGGATTTATGGGTGGCCAAGCGAGATACGATAGATGATGACTGGGGCATACCCGTGAATCTTGGACCGCTTATCAACAGTGGGAGCCATGATTGGACTGCATATATATCCGCCGATGGCCTTGAACTATATTACTCATCCGGTCGGTCCGGGGGTTACGGTAGTTGGGACATATGGGTAACAAGAAGGGCTACAAAAGACGATTCATGGGGCATGCCTGAAAATCTGGGGCCATTAGTAAATAGCTCCGATTGGGACGGTACGCCGTGGCTCTCGTCTGATGGTCTGGAACTCTATTTTTACACACGAAACCGTGCAGGTGGACAAGGGGGTATCGATATATGGATTTCCAGACGTGCGACTAAAAATGATCCCTGGGGTGAGCCGGAGAATCTCGGACCACCCGTGAACAGTTCTGCTCACGAAACTTCCCCCTTTCTCTCATCTGACGGTTTGCTGCTTTTCTTCGGCGAGGAAATAATCAATCCCTTTAGACCGGGGGGATTTGGCGGTACGGATATGTGGGTATCAAGACGAGCGAGTATCTTCGATCCCTGGGGTGAGCCTGTCAATCTCGGCCCAATCATCAATAGTCCAAGTCATGATTGTGGTCCGCGGATTTCTCCCGACGGATCGATGCTTTATTTTGCTTCTGAACGGCCTGGCGGATTGGGTGGAACGTATGGCGATATATACCGGGCTCCAATACTTCCAATCGTTGACTTCAACGGCGACGGAAAGGTGGATCTGAAAGACCTTCGCATATTAGCGCAGTATTGGGGTCAGAATGAACCTTCCTGCGATATCGCCCCGCTGCCCGGCGGGGATGGGATAGTGGATGAGAAAGACTTGAATCTTTTCGCTGAACATTTGCTCAAAGAGCTTCAGCCGGTCGCCCATTGGAAGCTGGACGAGACTGGAGGCAACATCGCAGAAGATAGCATCGCAAGCTTTGACGGAACGCTTCACGGTAATCCCACCTGGCAACCTGCGGAGGGTATGGTCGATGGAGCGATCGAACTGGATGGCATCGATGACTATATCAGCACACCCTTTATCCTGGATCCCGCAGCCGGATCGCTTAGCGTGTTTGCCTGGGTCAAGGGCGGTGCAAGGGGGCAGATGATTATATCCCAAAAAGATACTTCGAATGGGCGTAATACGAAGCTTGGATGCGCATGGCTACTGGCGGACCCGTCCTACGGCAGACTCATGACGAGGTTGATGCATCCACCATTTGATCCATTGGTGTCGGAATCCGCGATCACAGACGGTCAGTGGCATCACATCGGTCTCGTTTATGATTTCGACGGGTTGCATCGGTATCTCTACGTTGATGGAGCAGAAGTTGCGAAAGATACTGATCCTGTCGGTGGAGTCGACTCAAATGGTGGATTATATTTTGGTGCCGGCAAGACTCTCGATACGGCATCTTTCTTCTCAGGCCTGATCGATGATATTCGTATTTATGACGAGGTGCTCAGTGCTGAGGAAGTAGCGGACTTGGCGCATTAGAAATTGTGCAACCATTGCAGGTTGTCCATGAGAAAGAAAGGATTCCGCTACTCTTGTCATTCTGAACGGAGCGTGGCGTAGTGAAGAATCTCTATCTCGCAGCCCAGATTCTTCGGCTTCGCCTCAGAATGACAAACATTAAGGTTTAATCCAGACAACTGTGTGGTTTCAAGCTTTAGGATAATCCCTAATGCGGGCGGACTCATAAACACGTAACGGCGAGTTGCGGCAATTCACATCTCATCAATTCCCAAAATCAACATTTTCTGGATATTTTTCGCTATTTTTCATATAATGTATTAGCAGAAAGGCAAGCCAGCGCTATGTTTATTTGAAAAAATCAGGAATTTCTGTCACAGAATTTGTTTTCTGTCGTCTATAAGAGTGGGATAACAGACGGCAGTTGAAGTGCGCCTTGATTTTGGCAGAAATCAGAAAGGGCTGAGATGGAACAGACTACCGAGCAAAACATCAAACACATCCATAAAAACGAGGGCATTGACGAAAGTGAGCTGATGGCTCGCCTGCATAAGGGCTATGTGAGCTTGAAGCATCAGATACACAAGGTAATCGTCGGCCAGGATGATGCTATCGATTCGATGCTCTGCTGTATGCTTGCCGGGGGGCACTGCATCGTTCAGGGCGTGCCGGGGCTGGCCAAAACGATGATGGTGCATTCGATAGCCGATACGATGAGGCTGACGTTTAACCGCATTCAGTTCACGCCGGACTTGATGCCTTCGGACATAACCGGCGCCGATATTATCCAGCGGGACCCGCAATCGAAGAAGCGAAAATATGAGTTCGTGCAGGGGCCGATCTTTGCCAACGTGGTTCTGGGTGATGAAATAAACCGAACGCCTCCCAAAACGCAGGCCGCACTTCTACAGGCGATGCAGGAGCGCGAGGTGACGGTTTCCGGCAGGACGTTTAAGCTCGATGAGCCGTTTTTTGTGCTGGCCACGCAGAATCCGATCGAGCAGGAGGGGACGTATCCGCTGCCGGAAGCGGCTCTGGACAGGTTTATGTTTATGATTTATATCGACTATCCTTCGGCCAAGGAAGAGCACATGATTGTCAAGCAGACCACGACGAGAAAGAAGACATTCGCCAAACAGGTGCTTGACAGGAATGATATGGTGCTTTTTCAGGAGATTGTTCGAATGGCGCCGGTCAGTGACGTGGTGATAGCGTACTGTATCCGTCTGGCCCGCGCGACCCGGCCGGACGATCAGCATTCTACACCGATGGTTAAGAAGTACCTGAAATGGGGCGCCGGCCCGAGAGCGGGGCAGTTCATGACACTCGGAGCTAAGGCGAAGGCGCTCATCGACGGGCGCGTTACGCCGAGCTTTGAAGATGTGAAAACAGTCAGCAAACTCGTGCTGAGACATCGCATTATCCCCAACTTCAACGCCGAAGCGGATGGAATCGACGTAGAGGGAATTCTCGATGATCTCGTCGAGAATGTCTCACCGCCGAAATAGCTGTAGCAACAAACGGCATCGATTTGTTTGATGGGGCAGGACAGTGAGGCAGAATCGTAAATATCTTGATCCAGCGTTCCTGAGTACACTGGGGAATATGAATTTAGTCGCCCGCAGTGCGGTGGAGGGTTTTTTCGCCGGGCTGCACCCCAGTCCGTTTCACGGTTTCAGTGTCGAATACAGCGACCACCGGGAATATCACGCCGGCGACGAGCTGAAATTCGTCGATTGGAAGGTTTTCGGCAGGAGCGACAAGCTGTATATAAAACAGTTTCAGCAGGAAACGAATACCACCGCCTATATCTTGCTGGACAGCAGCAAGAGCATGTCTTTTGCCGGCGACGGCGGAGTCAGTAAAATGGACTACGGCTCGTATCTCGCCGCGGCCCTGAGCTACCTGATGCTGAGCCAGAGCGACAGCACGGCGTTGATTTTATTTGCCGAAAAGGTGAAAAAGTTTATTCCGCCCAGATCCAAGCGTACGCACCTGAATATAATCCTAACGGCATTGCAATATAACAGGTCGTTGGGGCAGACGAATCTCGCCGGCGTTCTTCATACGATTGCAGAAACCACAAAAAGACGCGGAATTGTCATCCTTATTTCCGATTTGCTCGACGATGAGGCCGATATCTTTAAGGGCCTGGCCCATTTGAAATTTCTTAAGCACGATATAATTGTTTTTCATACGATGGACCATCAGGAGCTTAATCTTGATTACGAAGGGCTGATTCAGTTCGAAGATCTGGAATCCAAGGTCAGGATGCAGACTTTTCCACAATCCCTGCGGGAGGGCTATCGCAAGCGCGTTTCCGAATTTTTGGATAATATCGAAAAGACCACCGGCAACAGCGGCATAGATTATTGCCTGCTCGATACTTCCGAGCCTCTCGACAGGGCGCTGGTCGCATACCTGGCAAAGCGAAAGAGAATGATGTGAGCTTTATCGAATGGATATTCCTGTTAGGCGGGCTCGCGGTCGCCGGGCCTTTGATTGCACATCTGCTGGCCAAACCGCGATTTAGGCGGGTTCCGTTTACGATGCTCCGCTTCCTGCGCACGGGGCAGGTCGAGAGCCGGTCCAGGCGAAAGCTGCGCGACCTGATGATCCTGCTGCTTCGCTGTGCAATTATTGTCCTGATTGCCATGCTTTTTGCCCGGCCGCTTTTGCACATACGATACAAGCCGTCAGGGGCAAGGCCCGTTTATTACCTGGGCCTGGATAACTCGATGTCAATGACGTACTCCGATGGCGATGGAAGTTATTTCGTCAGGATGGCGGATTCGGCCGTCGATTATATTCGCTCTGCCCAGGACGATGCTCTGTTCAATATTTGTGCTTTGGCTTCGGGGGATTGGATGCAGGGCCTAAGTAAAGGCCAGGCCCTGGCTGAGGTTAAGGATTTGAAAATTGAACCGGGCAATACAAACGTCGGGGATTTTCTTTCGGGCCTGAGCCGGATTAGCAGAGCAGAGCATTATTATGACGAGGTGTCGGTTTTGGTGCTGAGTGATTTTACGCCTAATACGTTCAGACAATTTGTCAATGTCGCAGAACCTGCCGCCGTCGATAGAATCGATTATGAGTCAATTGTCTCATCGCAACCTGTAAGTAATGCCGCGATAGCTGACGCTCACGTTGTTGGCGTTGTTGAAGGTAAGCTGACCATTAATGCCGCCGTAGTCAATTACGGGCGAATCGAACAGAATCGTAGCTTAACGGCCGGGACGGGCGCAGACTATTCGTATCCGATAGAAGTCAATCTTTCCGCCAATCAGCGCAAGAGCTGTCAGGTTCAAATCGAAGTTGGCTCGGCCGGGCGGCGGCAATCTTTCATCCCTGTAGAATTAAACCTGTCGGAAGGAGACGGTCTCAGGCAGGATGATATTTTTTACCTTGCGGTTTCCATACCCGGACGTGAAGAGGAAAACGTTATTCTGGCCGGCGAGAGCACGAATGATATGTTTTTAATCAAAACTGCAATGGACACCCTGTCCCGAACGGATTCTTACGATACGCTGAGAATCAAGCAGGTTCTGGTAAATGAACTTGAAGCTTCGGATTTGGATTGGGCCGATGTGGTCGTCTGCTCTGCGGTTACGGATCGGCTGGATGATTTAGCCTCGAACCTGGAAAACTTCTTGAAGGCCGGCGGCAGGTTTATTAGTTTCGTGACGGAGACGGCTGCGTCCGGGGCGGCAAAGCAGTTATGGCGGCGAGACATTCTTGCGGCGCTGCCGGGACAATATGTTCGCGAACGAACGTATATACAGCCGAAGTCATGCGAAAGCCGGGCAGTGGGTGTGGATCATATCGCTGCGAGGTCACTGTCCAATTACAGGATTGATAAAATTCTCTTAAAAGGGTACCTCGAATGTGAACGACATCCTGATGCTCGGTTGCTGTGGCAGTTGCGGAACGGTTGTGGTTTCGTTTATCTGAAACCTCACGGCAGGGGCACCTCTATCCTTGTCAATACCAGTGTGGACGATTCGCTCGGTTCAGTGACCAAATCGAGTGCATCCGTCGCTTTTTGCCGGTATTTGCTGGGAGAGAGCAATCAGCTTGGTGAGCACTGTTTTACCCGTAACGAGCGGGTTATGCTGCCGGTTGGCGACAGTGGGGCTGCATTTGCCGGATACAGGCAATTCTGGGTCGAGACCTGTGACGGCAAAACTCGACGTGCAGCAGTAGTGGACTCTTTCCTGCTTGTGCCCGATCCGGGCGGCATCGGATGGGTCAAGACGCTGGGCAGGCCGGCAATATATGCGGGCGTTAATTTGCCGCCGGGCGAAACCGATATGACCGGGCCCGACGCCGCGGAGCTGGATAACGTTATGAGCCGGGTATTTGCAACCGGCGCAGAAAAAGATATTTCCGAGGCCGGGGTATTGCGCGAAAAGAAAAACCGGCCTCTGTGGAAGCTGTTCGTGTGGATGCTTATTTTACTGATTTTGGTGGAACCGGCGGTCGCGAACAGAATGAAGCGGTAGATAAGGTTTGATTATGGCTGAGAACGTGGAAGAAAAACTAAACGCTCTTGTTGCCAGGGTAGTAAAGGTCAGGCGATGGCTGGTGACGCTTACCATTCTAAAAGTAGCGGCGTTGTGCCTGACCTTTGTCTCGGTGTATACCGGCTTCTATGCATGGCTCGATCACCGGCTGAACTTCGCCGAAGTCGGAAGAATCACGGCGTTTGTTTTACTGGTTGCCGGGCTTGTTCTTCTATTGCACAAATTGACGAAATTGCTGGTCGGCCACGTGTCCTGCAGCGCCGCTGCGAATTACATAGAGAAGAAGAGGAGTTTTGAGCAGCAGCTTGTCACTGCCATCGAATATTACGAGAACAAACAGGATTATCCGTACTCAAAGGCTCTGGCAGAGCAGCTCGTGCTGAACGTGGACGAAGACAGCAGGGAATTCGAATTCGATTCGACCGTTGAAAAATGGCAGGGCTATGCACTTGCGGTGGTTATTCTGTTAGGTATCGTCGCGGCGACGTTTTATGTTCGAGACAACTATGTCTATTTTTCTTCATATTTTGCCCGGCTCACGCGCCCATTGGCCTCGGTTGAGCCGTTGTCATCTACGCAACTGGAGTCGATTACGAAGGACATCATTACCGAACCCGATTCCGAGGTGACATTTACCGCCGGGATTCAAGGCCGTGTTCCGGAATTCGGTAAGCTGGTGCTGGTTGAGCTTCCTTCGGAGACGGCGGATGATAACCACATTCAAAAATCACGGGAGATACAGATGCGACCGGATTCTGGTAGAGAAAAGAATGCGCAATTTCAGACTACCAGGTCCTTCCCGCAAACGGGGAAATTCAAATATCGTTTTGAAACGGATTCGGTTGCGACCGAATGGCATGAGCTGAACATATCCAACGCACCGGGGATAGATAGTATGACTGCTAAAATTTCGCTGCCGAGAAGACCGCCGAGAAGCAAGTGGGTCAAACCTTATACCGAGCAGATTGAAAGTAATACTCTTGAGATTCTTCCCGGCAGCAGCGTGACGCTGAATGTGCAGGCTACCGATAAGCTCAGTGAGATTGTTGCGACCGGGCCGGATGGCAAGTCTGTAAACAGGCAATTAAACGGGGCCGAACAATTCACCTTTTACTTCGATGCGGACACGAACGGCTCGGTGCACTTTGATCTTGTCAATGAGCAGGGCCAGAAAAACGACAATGTGCCCGACCTGCAGGTAATAGTCAAGACGGATGAGCCTCCGAAGTTTAAGCTGGTTTCGCCGGACGGCGATTATCTGGCGACAAACGTTGCGAGCGTACCGGTAACGTTCGAGGTTACCGATGATTTCGGCCTGGAATCTGTAAAAATACGGATGGAAATACCGCGTCAGCAACCAAAAGAGATGGTTATTCCGGTTGAAGATGGAGTAAGGGCAACGGAGTTTACCGAAACAATTGAATTGGAAGAGTACGATCTGACCGTAGGCGACAGCGTGCTGTTTTATGCCGAGGCGACCGATATTGATACCGGCTCGGAATTACCGAACCGGACTTCGAGCAGTGATATATATTTTATCGAAATCAGACCCTATCGGCAAAAATGGATTCCAATGCCCGGAGGGGGAAAGTCAAATTCAGGGGGCTCACCTCCCGTAGAGTTGATGAATATTCTCGAATACACCCGGGCTATACTGAAAAAGACGTGGGTAATTGCAAGCAAGCCGGATTTGACAGAGCAGGACCGTTCCAGACTGGGATTCATTAACCAGGACGTTCAGTACTGCGGCGAGCAGGTAGCGTTGATTCGTGACGACTCACAGTATGGCTTCGAAGAGCCTCATAAGGCTGTGCTCAACGAGGTTGTACGGTATTATAAGCAGGCGAGCGGTCATTTGGCTGTACATGATGCGGCATCGGCGATAATGCCGGAGAAAAGCGCCTATCGAATTTTACGTAAATTTATCCTCGAATTAGAGTTGGCCTGGAGTCCTCCCCCCAGCGGCCAGAGCCCCCAACCAAAGAAACCCGACAGCGTGAAATTGCAGGAGAAACCGGAGTTTACGGGCTATGAAAAAGAACGAATTGAAGCTCAGTTGAAGAAGATGCAGCAAAAGCTGGATAAGATAACCAGAGAGCAGAAAGTATTAAAATGGTCCTTTGAGAATTTTCTCGAAAAGCAGGCCGAAAAGAAAGCCATACAGCAGAATCTCGATGACATGCCGTCGGAAGAAGGTGCTGAAAAGCAGGGTCCGGACGCAAAAACCAACGGACAGCAAAGTCAATCTGCCGAGCAAAAAGCCAAAAGTACATCGAAAAATCAAAGTGCCGGCGGCGGCCAAGGTGGCACCGACGAGAAGAGTCCTTCTGATGAAAGTCAAGGCGACGGAAAAGGCTCAGGTGCTGCGAGCAGGCCCGATGGCAAACAGACCGACGAGCAGAGCGCCTCTGATAAAAGTCAAGATACCGGACAAAGCGCAGGTGCTGCGAGCACTCCCGAAGGTAAACAGTCCGGCGAGCAAAGCGCCTCTGACAAAAGTCAGGGTGCCGGACAAAGCGCGGGTGATTCGAGCGCTCCCGAAGGTAAACAGTCCGGCGAGCAGAGCGCCTCTGATAAAAGTCAGGGTGCCGGGCAAAGCACAGGTGCTTCGAGTACTCCCGATGGCAAACAGAGTGATTCCGGAAGACCGGGAGATTCCGGAAGCCCAAGCTCCGGCAAAGATAAAGGTGCTTCGGATGCTCAAGGCTCGGAGGTTGAGAGACGCAGCGCCGAGAGCGGGATAGATGAGCAGGGACAGGGCGATGCCCAGGGCAGTGGCCGGGGCGGCTCGGCGAATGCCGAAGCCAGGCTCCGAATGCTGCAGGCTAAGCAGCGGGCTTTGCAGGAGCAGGTTTCGCGATTGAAGCAAGAATTGCAGCAGTTGCCGGAAGCCTCGGATGGCGGTGAAGGTAAAGGCCGGGCGGAAGCTCAAGAACATCTGGGCGAGGCTGCTGCCAGGATGGACGAATTTCAGACTAAAATGGCCGAGGCACGCTATCAACCGGAGATGGATAATCGAAGCTCGAATGAAGCTGTCGCCCTGATGGACTCGGCCGGGCGCGAGCTTGATCTTGCCGAAGAGTCGCTTGGTCGTGAGATTACACTTAGTAATGAACGGAAACTCGCACAGAAAGCCGAGGATATGGCCGAGCAGCTTGTTGAGGATGCAGACGCTCTCGCAGAGTCAGTAACCGGCGCAGAACGTGAGGAAATGCTGGCCCGTCTCGAAGCGGCTAAGCGGCTGCTTGAGATGATGCCGGAGCCGCAATGGGTCACGGTAGATAAGAGCGGGGGGACTCCTTCGGGGGCGAGTCACGTCCTCACCAAGAATCCGAATCTGGCTCCGGCCGAAGCGGCAAGACAAATGGCTCGACAGTTCTGGTCTATTGCCATCGATGCCAAAAAACGTCGTCAGCAGGTGATTGAAGATGAATCATCCGACGTGGAGTTTTACGGACAGGAGAATCAGTTTTTCGAAAACGCGGCCAGGTATGAACAGGAACCGGTGAACAAATGATATTGGTTGACTACCCGGGACATTTTATTGCGGCACTGCTTTTGATTGTCTCTGCCGTACTGATTTATTTTGCCTTCCGCGCCGTCGAATTGCAAAAGGCGTCCCGGCGGTCGTACAGGTGGCCGTTGATTGTGCTGCATTATGTTGCGATTGTCATATTGCTGTTGATATTGTGGAATCCTTCAAGGCCCAAGGAAAGCGAGGAGCTATCGAGGAATACGGTTCTGGCTTTTTTTGATACGAGCGAAAGCATGTCGGTTGTTGAAGATGGTCGATTCAACCGGCTGGAAAAATCGCTCGATATATTTGAAGATAAGTTTCATCCTCTTGATCCGGACAGTCCCGGTTATAAGGTCTTCGGATTCGACCGTCAGGCTTACCACTGCGGTTCATCGGATTTTCTGAGACGCTGGGGCTCGCAAACGGATATGCACAGTCTTCTGGCCGTGCTGGGTAAATATAACCTCGCCGGGGAATCACTTACAGCAGAAGATGTGCAGAATCCCGGCCCGGAGATGTTAAGTGGCTTCGATACAGACAGGCCGGCCAAAGAAAGCAAAGTCATCGGGGCGGTAATTTTTACTGACGGCCAGGCCGACGACAAGAATATTCACACTTACCTGCCGCCTCAAAACGGGGATTTTCAGATCGCCCTTATCGGCGTCGGTTCGAGAGACAGGCAAACCGACATAGCGATAAAATCAATCAATGCACCTTCACGAATTGCGGTTGATACGGCCTGTATACTACAGGTTGTCGTTAGCGCTGCGAATTTTCAGAATCAGCCGGTGACAATCGAGCTGCTCAAAGACGATTACATCGTGGATTCGAGGCAAATTCCCGCCGAGGTATTTGCTCGAAGTCGGAGCGGCGATTCTTTAGCCAAAGAAGTTACGGCGGAGTTTGCAGTCGGCGCCGACAGTGTCGGCAGTTACAGTTTTTCGGTTCGGGCAAAGGCGCTCGAGCGGGAGGTGAATCTGGCAAACAATATTCGCAGTACGATGATCGAGGTCGTCGAAGAAACCACGCTCAAGGTCCTTTTGTATACACAAGTGGCCAATTTTGACGTCGGCAAGATCAGACAGGCCCTGGCAAGAGATGAAAAGATCGAGCTGGACTTGGGCATGGACGTAATTAGAGCTCCGGCATTGGCTGAGAACGCCTCGCAGACGTTCGGGTATGTCGATTTGCCGGAGGACAGGCAGGGATTCAACAAGTACGACATTATAATTCTTGGCCCCTGTGAGCTGGATGCTCTTACAGATGCCCAGATTGCCGGGGTGTACGATTTTGTTGTTGAAAGAGGCGGCGGGCTTGTCCTGCTTCCGGGAAAGGCCGAATTCGGGCCTGCTGGCTGGACAAACAGGAAAATAAAATCTCTGATTCCCGTGATCTTCGATCCCGACAATCCGACGATTTGGCCGAGCAGCCCCGGACAGATAGAGTTGACACTCGAGGCAGCCGACAGTAAAGTAATCAGCCCCTCGGCACTGCGAGATTACAAGGAGCCGACCTTTCCATATTACCGCATCGTTAATCCCAAGCCCGCATCCACCACGCTGGCCTTAATCAAAGAAACGCCGGTCATCTCTGTTCACCGAGTCGGTCGCGGCAGGGTCTGTTTGCTCAATGCTTCAAAAATCTTCCGGTGGTATCGCGAAGATCTTCAGGGCGGATTGCTCTACGATATTATGGCCGGATTAACCGCTCACATGGGCAGAATAACGGCTCGTGAGGCTTCAATAGAATTGTTTGCGGAGCGAGCCGCCGGGCAAACGAACAAGGTAAAGTTCGAAGCCTACGTTTGTGACAGTTCGTTCGTTCCTGTTGCCGGAGCCAATGTGCTGCTCAGTATGCGGGATGAAGTTTTGAGTATGGATCAGGTAGATCAGGGATACTACGTTGCCGAAGTTGAAGATGTCCGTAACCAGGCAATTGTAGCGACGGCACAGGCTGAGATTAGCGGCGTATTTCTCGGAGAAAAAACTATTGCCGTCAATTTGCCGCCTGTAAAGACTGAAATGACAAATGTCGAGCTGGACGAAAAATTTCTCCGGGAGCTTTCGAAGAAGCTTGATGGCAAATATTTTCACGCCGACGATATTGGCAACGATAGCTCGCAGATGTTTGAGACCCGGACACTGATGGGCAGCTCCCGCCGGATGACGAGTATCTGGCCGAGTTGGCTGCTGCTCTTTGTTATATGTATGATACTGAGTATGAGCTGGTTTTTAAGGCGGGCGATTGGATTGGTTTGAAAGGTGAGACGGTTCTTATGAAAAAGACAATGACTGTCATTTTTTTGGCTATCATGAGTGGATTTTCATTCGTCGATGCGCCGGGTGCTCAGCAGGGTTCGGAGCCGACGAAAGGTGGAAAGACATATGTGCTGATTGTCGGTGGCATTAATAAAGATCCGAAAGATCGCCGGGTGAAAGACCGTGCGGTGACGGACCTTCGCCGGTTTTTGCTGGATGATGCCGGAATAAAGCCGGAGCGGCTGGGTGTGCTGGCCGATCGTGAGTCCACGGTTCGCAACGGCTCGAAAATTTCGACAGCAGAGAACTTAAAAGAGCAAATGAACAAATTTGCCGCCGCCGTTAATCCTGCCGATAGATTCATATTTTACTATGTAGGCCAGGCGAATGTCGTGGCCGGCGAGCTGCGTCTGAATCTGCGGGGTGTCGATGTTACTCACGAGAAGCTGGCCGAATGGATAGATTGGATTAAAGCCTCTTCAATGCTGATTGTACTGGATTGTCCGGGTGCGGGCCTGGCCGTAAAGGCTGTCGCGGCGAAAGGTCGAATTATCATCGGCGCCTGTACTGCCGAGCAGCACTACAGCACAAAATTCAGCGAATATTTTGTCCCGGCCATTCTTGACGAAAAGACTGATGCCGATAGTGACGGCAGGATATCGCTGCTTGAGGCTTTTACGTCCGCCTGCAGGGACCTGGATGATTTCTACCGTCGTCAATCCCTGCTGACAACCGAGACGCCGGTATTGGAAGATAACGGGGATGGCACTGCGAGTCGGCAGCCCTGGAGATACGAGCAGAATAAAACGGACGGTCTGGCCGCCTCGAAATTCTTTTTCTCAAGCGAATAGTACGGAACGGTTTGTAATGAAACAAGAACATGTACAATACAATCGAAGGCAATTCCTGAAAACAGCGGGCGGGGCAGTGCTCAGTGCCGCATTTGCAACAGCCGGCCTTGCCTCGACCGTCGAAGAAACAATCCCCCCTGAAGGTCCCGGCGACCTCGATATATACGATTTCGTGATGCCGAGAGTAAAATATGCCCATGAGTCGAAGGAGGTCGATCGGTGGAATGTCCGCCCGGGTGGGGATGCGAACTTATTAAGGGAGCTGGTATCTGTAATCCGCTGCAAAGTCAAACCGATAAGAGGGGCGTACGACTGGCAGCCGCAATGGGCTATGGAAGGCCAGCTAAACGCCGTGCTCTCGTTTGACGAACCGGAAAAACTCAAGAAATATCCATTCCTTTTTATGACCGGAGAAAACCAGTACAAGTTCGACAGCAGGCAGAAGAACAACTTAAAAGAGTATATTGCCCGGGGAGGATTCCTGCTCATGGATGACTGTGTTGTGGGTTCGGGAGGCGATTTTTTCTATCAAAGCTCTTATGAGGTGTTGGAACAGGTTTTCGGAAACGGGTCCGTCCGGCGAATACCTTTGCAGCACGAGATATTTCATAACGTATACGACCTTGGCGACACGGGCCTGCCGTATATGGAACGCCAGAATCGTGTGTTTCTGCCGGGCATGAGACAGCCCAGACAGGTGGGTTTGCCTTATATGCACGGGCAAAATCATGGCGCCAGGGGAGTTTTTATCGGCGAGCGCCTCGCAGTTTTTCTAAGTTCGACGGATATTCACTGCGGCTGGTGCGATAGTCACGGTTTCGAATTCGGCAGGAAGAGTTATGAAAAAGCCATTCAAATGGGGATTAACATTATTATGTACGCCATTTCACACTGAGCCGGTTCCGGCAAAATGTACATGACATTCCGATGACCAGTCAATAGGCGTTGTCTAAATTGCTAAAAAATGTTATAATAAGTGAAGTTTGCCTGGCTGGTTAACTAACTGATATCTGTGATTTCATCTTTCTGAGGTCCCAAAGTAGCAGAGATGGAAATACAGTTGGCGAACCAAGTCATTAGTGAGGAAGGGATTAGAAGGTGCCCGGAAATATCAGATTTTTGTTACTCGCTTTTGTGTTGAGTATATTGCCGGTCGGTTCTGCGCGCGCCGGCTGTCCCGCCGGCGACCTCAATGGCGATTGCCGGATTGATTTTCTGGATGTGCAGATATTTGCAGGACAATGGCTGGAGCTTTCTGGGAGCTGCTCGGATTCGAATTGTGCCGATCTGGACGGCGTCGATGGGGTAACTATGTCGGATTTCGTACTGCTGACACGGAATTGGCGCCAGGTGGGGATACCTCTGGCAATCAGTGAGTTCATGGCCTCCAACAGCAGTTCTGTCCCGGATCCACAGGGGCATTACGATGACTGGATCGAAATTCACAATTTCGGCACTTATGTTATCAATATAGGCGGAATGTTCCTGACTGATAATCTGTCTATTCCCCGAAAATGGCAAATTCCCGTTAATAATCCGGCCTTAACAACTATCCAGCCCGGCGGCTATTTGTTGATATGGGCCGACGAGGATAGCGCTGATTATGGCCTGCATGCCAATTTCAAGCTTAATGCCGACGGCGAAGAGATTGGCCTGTTTGACAGCGACGGTGCTACGCTGATTGACAGTATCAGCTTTCCCGAGCAGACCACCGATCTTTCCTATGGCCGCTATCCCGACGCCGGAGATACCGGCCGTTTCTTTGCTGTTCCCACACCGGGAGCAGAAAATAAAGGTGCATACGCGGGCCAGGTCGAGGCCCCGAAGTTCAGCCGTGAACGGGGTTTTTATGATGCGCCGTTTTTTTTAACGCTCGCTACTGAAACGAGGGATGCGATTATTTACTACACGCTCGACGGCTCCGAGCCTTATGAATTTATCGGGCGGTTTCCGAAGGGCATAGTCTATACCGGCCCGATTTATATCAACAGAAATACCTGTTTGCGGGCAAGGGCAATCAAGCAGAACTGGAAGCAGTCAGAAGTTAAAACCAATACGTATTTATTAAATGCCAACGAAGCCATTAAATCTTTGCCGGTTATTTCTCTTGTTGGTGACGAAGGTAAAACTTTTTACGAGCCGGACGGCGTAATGGCTATTGTTGGTGGTAGTTATGGTTCCGACGGACGATGGGTATCGGACGGCCAGAATAGTTATAACAATCCGATGCACCGGGGAATGGCATACGAACGTCCTGTTTCGTTTGAATGGATTGAGCCGGCGGACGATTCGGGCTTGCAGATCGATTGTGGTATCCGTGTTCACGGAAGTAACTATATGCGCCCGCGATATCACCGTAGCGGCGGATATTGGTCGGGCAACTCCAAATTCAGTTTCAGGCTTTACTTCCGTGACAGATACAGCAAGAGCATGCTGGAATATCCGCTCTTTCCTTTCGAGGTTGAAACTTTTAAAAGCATCGTTCTTCGCGGAGGTCACAACGACAGGGTCAATCCATTTATCAAGGACGAGTTGCTCAGGCGGCTCCACAAGGATATGGGGCATGTCGATAGCGGCGGAACAATGGCAAATCTTTTTATAAACGGCGAGTATAAGGGCTATTTCAATCCATGTGACCACATTAAGGACGAGTTTTGCCGGCAATGGTACGATAGTGATGAAGACTGGGACGTGATGACTATGAACGGAATCCGTGACGGCGACACTGTGTCCTGGAACGAGATGCTTAGTTACGCTCGAAATAATAACTTGTCCGATGATATCCATTATGAGGAACTTGGCAAACGTCTCGACATTCCGGCATTTGCCGACTATCTCATTCTGCAGCTCTGGAGTGGAAATTGGGACTGGCCGCAAAATAACTGGGCCGCTGCGAGCGAACGCTCGGAAGAAGGAAGGTGGAGGTTTTTCATCTGGGACGCCGAAGGGGGGATGTTCTCGAATCGACTCAACACTGTATATTTTGACAGGCTCAACAGCCAAAGTAATGCAAACGGCTACCTGTACCGGGCCCTCAAGGTAAGCGGCACGTTCAGGCGGGTCTTTGCGGACCGTTTATACAAACATTTTTATAATGACGGCGCCTTGAGCGAAGCCAATATTAGGAAACGTTTCCTCGAGCTTCGTGATGAAATGGGCGGCGTCATTCCCAATATGGACATGTACGTTCTAAATACATGGGTTCCGAATCGACTTGACATTTTTCTGTCTGCCTGCGAACGGGAGGGGATGTACACGTTTTCCGGCCCGAGGTTCATGGTCAACGGCTTTGAGCGTCACGGAGGCTACCTGTCGCCGGGCGATGTTCTGACAATGGCCGATCACGGAAGATTTCACGCGATACACTTCACACTTGACGGCTCAGATCCGATTGATGCGGATGCTCCGCAGCAAAACAGTAATGCCAGTATGACTCTGATTGCTGAAAGCACCCCGAAACGCGTGCTCATTCCGGTTCGTCCGGTAAGCACCGACTGGAATAGCAGCACGGCGTTCGATGACTCGGCCTGGTTGTACTCCACCGGCAGCCCGGGCGGCATTGGCTACGAGAGGGCCTCCGGCTACGAATCTTTTATCAGTCTTGACCTCGAAGAACGGATGTACTCCAGGAACCCGACTTGTTACATCCGCATCCCGTTTACATTTAGCGGCGAGCTCGTGGATTTGGATTCTATGATATTGAAAATTCGCTATGACGACGGCTTTATCGCCTACCTCAATGGCAACGAGGTGGCCAGACGCAATATTGGCCGTATAATCACGTGGAACTCCAGCGCGAACGCCGGTCATGACGACTCCGAAGCCGTTGAGTTAGAGACTATCGATATTTCCATTTCGCTCGGCAAGCTGCGGCAGGGCAGGAATTTGTTAGCCATCCACGGTTTGAATAGCTCCGCCGAGGACTCAGACTTTCTTATCTCCGCCGAGCTTATCGCAGGCCGGGATGATTCTGACAGTAGTTCATTGCCGGGCGTAAATACATATACCGAACCGATTACACTGCCTCACAGTGCCCATGTTAAGGCGCGGGTCCTGGATGGTGACAAATGGAGCGCGCTGAACGAAACGGTCTTTGCCGTCGGTCCGATCACCGAGAGCTTACGCATCACGGAAATCATGTATCATCCGAAAGCCTCGAACCAGGAGTTCATCGAACTAAAGAACATCGGCATCGAAACAATCAACCTGAATCTGGTAAGCTTCACAAACGGCATTGATTTTACCTTCCCCAGCCTTGAGCTTGCACCGGGCGAACACGTCGCAGTCGTTCAGGACCGCGGCAGCTTCGAAGCCCGCTATGGTCAAAATGTTAATGTGGCCGGTCAATACTCAGGCAGGCTGAACAACGCCGGCGAGAGAATCGAGATCAAAGATGCTGTCGGGCGAACAATCCTCAACTTCCGCTATAGAGATGGCTGGCGCTCTATTACCGACGGCGAAGGTTTTTCGCTGACG